>ORJL010219931.1_pt1 | contig 169021 bp, 148 predicted proteins | sample 1779941 | NCBI WGS metagenome assembly ORJL01 (sample SAMEA104232317, study PRJEB22302) | groundwater metagenome | biome: forest; feature: aquifer; material: groundwater | place: USA | collected 2011-08-07 | depth 5.8 m | reverse complement strand
CCTTGAGGCGCCGCTCAAGCGGCGGCGCGCGGCTATGATACAACTTACAGAAATTGCAAAATTTAAAGGTTTCCCAGAAAAACTACGCCTCATCTGCGGGTCTTCGCACTGCTCAGACCACGCAGTATTAACTCATAATAAGAAGCGTTGCGCCTCTGCCTTCCCTTCCTTAGCGGCTCGCCAAAAATTTATATATCCGAATCTATAATTCCGGAAAATGGAGATTCCAGGGTTCGTATTTGTTATAATCGGCATTCTTATGGCAGGTCTTTCGGTTTATATCAACGTCAGCCAGGGCAGCGCTGCAATGACATTGTTCATAATTGCAGGCACAATTCTTATTGCATGGGGAGTAATCAAGATAATCATGAAGAAGGGAAATGAAGAAGGCAAGCAGACAGGTTATTCAGCGCAGCAGAAACAGCAGCAATACAATCAGCAGCAACAGCAATACAGCCAGCAGCAGAAACCCATTCAACAGCAGCAGTGGCAGCGTTACAGAAAGCAATAACCGCCCTTCTTTGCAGAAAACTATATATAATGTCCAGCCACCCTTCCTTTTATGGCGCTGTTCAGGGATATGCTTGGCTCTGGCGAGTCTCTTTTCAGGAATGAGCTTGCTTTGGACTACTCATTCATTCCTAAGCTTGTTCCTTACAGGGAGAGCGAGCAGAGGCAAATCGCTTCGTGCATCAAGCCGTTGTTTCAGCAGCGCAGCGGCAGGAACCTTTTCATTTGCGGCAGCCCCGGCATTGGCAAAACTGTTGCGTGCAGGCATGTGCTTAACGAGATTGAGGAGCAGACAGACGACATAATTCCTGTTTATGTTAACTGCTGGCAGCACAACTCAAGCTTCAAGGTTTTTCTGGAGATGTGCAATGTTATCGGATACAAGTTTACCCAGAACAAGCGCTCTGACGAGCTTTTCATGGTTATAAAGCAGATGCTTAACAAGAAAGCTGCTGTTTTTGTCTTTGACGAGATTGACAAGCTTCAGGACTACGATTTCCTGTACATGGTCCTTGAGGAAGTGCACAAAAAAACCATTATTGCAATCACTAATGAGAGGAACTGGCTTGCTTCCCTTGACTCGCGCATACGGAGCAGGCTCATGCCTGAAAGCTGCGAGTTCAAGCCTTACAATTCTGAGGAGACAAAAGGCATCCTGAAGCAGCGCATGGAGTATGCGTTTGTTCCCGGCTCCTGGGATGATGATGCATTTGCTGTTGTTGCTGACAAGGCGTTTGAGATGCAGGACATAAGGCGCGGCTTGTTCCTCATGAGGCAGGCAGCTCTGCATGCAGAGGAAAGGGCGTCAAGAAAAGTCGCGAAGGAGCATGTGCTTCATGCCTTGGGCAGCCTTGACGACTTCAGCGCAGGCGGCAAGGACTCTTCAGGGCTTGAAGAGGAAGACAGGCTGATGCTTGACATAATAAGGAAGAACTCCGGACAAAAGATTGGCGACCTTTACAGGGCGTATCAGGAAGCTGGCGGAAAAGCTGTCTACAGGACTTTCCAGCGCCGCATTGACAGGTTTGAGAAGGACAGGTATGTGGTTCTTGACAGGGTTTCAGGAGGCGCAGAAGGAAAAACAACAATTGTGAGCATTGTCGGTGACAAGAAGCTTACTGAGTTTTAGTCCCTTGACTCTGCAATTGCAACTGCGCTGATTCTATGGCACAGTCCCATACCTAATGCAGAATACAAACCGCTTATTCGAGAAAGCCTTGGGCTTACATGATAAAAAAACCCATTTAGTCCTGCAAGTCCTGCGGCACGTCTTTGAACCTCCTCTTGTGCAATACAAAAAGAAACTAATGATTCCTGCTTCGGGTGACTGGGCGGAGTATTGGCATACGTCTCTAAATAACTTTGTGCTTCATTCATTTTTGATGCGAAACCTTCCAAACAGCTTTCTGTCCTGTCTAACAGACCTTGGGCGTCTATCCGTACAGGTGACAGTTCTAGTGTAAGTTCGGGAGCATCCCTTGCCATAAGCCGGTATTCTTCAGCAATCTCTATCAGCTTACCTTTTGCAAAATCATCGTCTGATAGTGCAGTCACCCTTGCTGCAACAATGGCATAGTCGCTCTGTGCTTCACAAAACCTTCTGACGCTATCTGCCCTTAACCTTCGGCTGTCGCTATACCTATAAGATGACCATGAACCAATGTAGCCTTGTGCTTCTCTTCCAAAGCCTGACAGTTGAGTAAGAAGTTGTCGCGTATCAGAAACCTGTGTCAAATCCCTGTAAATCTCCTGAACAGTATCATCCACAGTTGTCATACGAAAGGGTAATTATGCTCTTTTTATATATTTAATGCCTAAAACCTTATCCCAAACCCCTCAAACTCGCCTGTTGGCTCCTCATGCCTGATTTCTGCATTCTTGACAAATGCCAGGAGCGAGCCGCGCTTGCATTCGCGTATGAATATGTTCAGCTTGTCTTCTTCCCCTTCAGCGACTATCTCAACAGTCCCGTCCTGCAGGTTCCTTACAAAGCCGTTCATGTCCAGCCTTTCTGCCTCTTTCCTGACAAAGTCCCTGTAGAAAACCCCCTGAACTTTGCCTGAAACGATTATATGTGCCCTTTTCATATAATGCAGGTGGTTCGGCTTCTTATTTAAATATTGCCGAAATTGCCTGAAGCCTCATTCGCTCAGCATCCTTCCAATGACTCTTCGCACATGCGCTTCCATTTTCATCGCGGTGCCAGTGTATAGCTCTATGACGCCTGTTTCATCTCTTGGATCTACTGCGCCAATGCCCTTATATGCAATCAGTCTTAAGAAGTAAGGCAGCACGTCTATAAGCCAGTATCCCGGTACTTTGTGCACAGGCGTGCTTATTGTGAAGTCCTTATCCCCATAACCGGCGTATGCAGCTATTGTGTGCAGCTTCCCTTCAAGGTCGGGAAATGCTTCAAGCGCTTCTTCTTTTTCGTTTCTTTCCATGCACAGGACCAGGTCAGGCATTATGCTGTCAAGCATCTCCCTTGTCAGCAGTTTAATAGCATGGTACGCAGGAGAAACCTTGTAGCCTATGTTTCCAAGGGCAATAGCCATGTGCGGCGATATGGAAAGGTGTTCAGACCGACAAGCCCTGCTGAACAAGCCACTATGTCTATGCCTGACTTTTCTGCCATGCTGTTGGTGATTATTTCAGCTGCAGGGCTCCTGTGGCGATTCAGCCCTGATATATAAAGAACAACTGCCATAAAGGCAGGAGTTCGGGCTGCATTTAAAAAAGTTCCATAGTGCGGTAAAGTCAACCAGTCTGTGTTCTTCAGTTCACTTGGCAAGTGCAAATAACAATCGCTGGCGAGGGTACTTGCGAGTAAGCGCGTGTGCTCACTCGCTCACAAGTCACTGGGTTGCCCCCTTCGGGGTGGCGAGAGCTTGCGAAGCAAGCGTCCAGCCATTGTTGTTACACAAATCAGGCAAAGCCTGATTGTGCCAATTTGAGCTTCGCTCAAATTGGGTTTGCACCTTCAAATGCCACTAAACTTGACTTCGCCCTCTCAATATATAATTTATATACGTTACTTATTTATATCTGTCTGCCTTAAAGGGCTTGGGTTTCAGTACAGTATTGGGGTTGGAACGAGGTTGGTATGTATGAAGGGCTCTAGGAATATGTGCAATAGATGCGGCACTCTTATCGTGAAGAGCGGCTTTGCAGACGCCTACACGTGCAGGTGGTGCGAAGTGGAAACAGACTTCAGCAGCCCGGGCAGTTCAGGCAGCCCGTATTCAAGTCTTGACAGGGCTTAGCCTGATCAGGGCAATCTTTAAATACGCCTGCTGCTGTGTTTGGCTGCATGTCTGGAAAAGCTGCTGTGGCGAAGAGGGCGAAGGCTGCAAGGATAATTTCTGCTTTGCGGAAGCACTATCATGGCTCAGTAACAGCCCTTTCTTTCCATAGCCCGATTGAGATGCTCGTATCAACCATTCTTTCTGCCCAGTGCACTGACGCAAGGGTAAATATTGTAACAAAGGACCTGTTCAGGAAGTATAAGACAGTCAGGGATTATGCAACTGCTGACATAAGAAAGCTTGAGCAGGAGATAAGGTCTACTGGCTTCTACAGGAACAAGGCAAAGAACATAATTGCGGCTGCAAAGCTGATAGAGGGCAAGTTCAATGGCAAAGTCCCAAAAACCATGGATGAGCTTATAACTCTCCCGGGCGTTGCCAGGAAAACAGCAAACATAGTTCTCTGGAACTCGTATGGCATTATAAGCGGAGTAGCTGTTGACACCCACGTCACAAGGCTTGCCTACAGGCTTGGGCTGACGAAAAACACTGAACAGAACAAGATAGAGCAGGACTTGATGGAGCTTTACGCAAGGAAGGACTGGCCACACATAACCAACCTTCTTATAGCCCATGGCAGGGCTGTCTGCCAGGCAAAGAAGCCTCTCTGCAGGAAATGCTTCCTGTTCAGGCTGTGCGACAGGAAGGGCGTTGACATGAAGTTCTGGGATTAGTTCTTAAGCCAAGCCTATTGCTTCTTACGGCTGCTCAGAAGGCGGAAGAACTCCAACATAAGACGTGGCTATTGTTATTTCAAGCTCCCTTCTTTGTAGCTGCCCTCTTGCATCAAACCTTGAAAGAAATATGTCAAAGTTTCTTATTGCACGGACTACAGACTCCTCGCCAGCTTCGACCGCAGGCTTGTAAAGCTGCCAAGGATGAAAAGAAAAATAGACGTGACGACCATCGTATCTATACGCCGTTTCCGGACTATTGGCCAAGTCTGGATTTATTGATGCTACGATGGCGTCTATTACATCCAGTTCCCCTTTGTCCACTAACCAAAAAGCGTAATCAGGCCTGTCTGGTTTCACCTCGTCAAAATCTTCCGGTATTGTGCCTTCCATGCAGCACTTATCTATCATAGGCTCTCCCAAGAATTTGTCTCTTGAGAAGAACTCTCTTACCGCTTTGGGCAGGACAAAATATCTGAACATTTTGAAGCCTTGGGACGTATTAACATACTGGGCAAGCCCGTAAGGATTCTCACTTATCCCGCGAACCAGAAAATCAACAGCATGGTGTTCCGGATTCCACTCTACACCTACATGTTCACCATGCTTGCCAAATACAGCCTTTTCAATCTTTGCTGTATGGCTGGCAGCATGCTGCCTGATAGCACAACAGCAGCTGCGGCAATCCTCTCTAATGGACTGCCTTCATAAACGATTATTTGAGTGCCGTCCCCCATGGTTTAGAGGGTAATAACAACTCATTTTTAATGCTTTACATATTCGCTTAATGTGTTTTAAGCTATGGATACCACTGGACACTGGACAGGCGTGCGCGCAGGGTATTTAAACCAGTTTCTTCATACATGATTGAATAAGCACCCCACAACTGCTAACCAGCCCTGTGCCCCGGAAGGGGCTTGGGGGTGGTAAACAAGGGAGTTGTAAACAGGCAACAAAGCAACAACATCACAGAGGTGGTAAAAATGACATTCGCTGACACAAGCGCAGGAACCATAGGAACGCTGTTCTTCAGCCAGTTCAGGCAGCTGACTTTATCCACTGCCGCTGCTGCAAGAAGGGGCAGGGCTTACAGCGATGAGCTGGGGAAGATTCTTGAGGCATACGCCCCTAAAAGCTCAAAGCTTTACATGCAGAGAAGGCAGAGGCTTGCTGTTTACAGGTGAGCTTTTGAAAGATTTATATATTTGTTCATATTTTCATATAATATGATAATCAGTAAATACGTAAAAATAGGTGAGAGGGGACAGATAGTGATACCCAAGGAGATAAGGGAAAAAGAGGGTCTTTCTCCAAACCAAATAGTCAAGATTGTATATTTAGATGGCGAAATAGCAATAAGGACATCAACATCAGGAGGCAGCCCTGAAGATAACATACTCAAGATATTGCAGAGGGTTAAATTAACAGAGGAAGACTGGAAAGACCTGCACAGAGACAGGGAAGAGAGATGAACTATACTGCTGATATGGCTTTATTTGCCGGGAAGCTAGGCAGCAGCTATAATATGCCGGCATTTGATTCAGTTATTCTGGCCACAGCCATTTCAACCGGGCATACCACGGTTCTGGCTGATGACAAGCATTTTGCTCTCGCTGTAAAGAACAATCAAATCAGGATGGCAAGATTCTGGCATTAGCCAGAGTGTTTGAAAAGGTTTAAATCAACGAGCATATTCCCCATCATAATGATTCCCAAAGACAGGCTCATTGCCGCCCTCAAGGACTGCTTTGACCCTGAGCTTCAGATAGACATCTGGACTCTCGGGCTGATTTACGATTTGGCAATCACAGGTGACGGCGAAGTCAGAGTCAAGATGACGCTCACAACCCCTTTCTGCCCTTACGGACCTGCGCTGATGGAGGATGTTGAGCAAAAGCTTAAGGCTGTTGAAGGCGTAAAAGAGGTCCGCATAGAGATTGTCTTTGAGCCTCCATGGCAGCCTTCCGACGAGCTCAGGGCGATGCTCGGCATATAGAACCGCATTAATTCCTTAACATTTTCGTATACAGGTAGGGAGTTTGCTTTTCAAACATATATGTTGCAGTTCAGAAATATTTAAATAGATAAGAAGTGAAGATATTAAGAAATTTTAACAAAATCAGAAAAACGATTTTTGTTAAAACCTGTTTTGTTGGCGCAAAACAGATTCAATCAACATCAAATCTGGATTAAATTCAACTTGTTGGCGCAAGTGAACTCGTTCTTAAGAGAGGTATATGTAGTTGCAGCTATTTAAACATTTCTATGTTTAAACAGTTGTTTACGAAGATATACTTCCAACAATATAAACAAAAAAACGGGCAAGGGGGCTGGAAAAATGGACTTTATCGTGCAGGACGCATTAAAGGCTGCGGAAGAACACAAGTATGCTGGTCTTGTAGGCCAGGCAAACATAAAGGTAATGGGCGTTGGCGGAGCAGGCAACAACATGGTGTCATGGCTTCACAGGAAGGGTATAAAGGGTGCGGAGATTCTTGCTTGCAACACAGACAAGCAGCACCTGGAAATATCTTCTGCTGACAGAAAATTCCTCATAGGCAAGGACCTGACTAGAGGCCTTGGATGTGGAGGCTTCCCTGAGAAAGGCGCAGAGGCAGCTAAGGAAACCATGCAGGAAATAAAGGAAGTCATGAGGGAAGCTGACATGGTATTTGTCTGCGCAGGGCTGGGAGGCGGAACAGGAACAGGAGCAGCTCCTGTTGTGGCGAAAGTCGCCAAGGAGACAGGCGCAATAGTCATAGGCACTGTCACGATGCCTTTCAAGATTGAGAGAGCGAGGATTGACAAGGCAGAGTTCGGCTTGAGCCAGCTCAGGCAGGTATCAGACACAGTCATAGTCATTGACAACAACAGGCTTGTGCAGATTGCAGGAAACCTGCCCATAGAGCAGGCGTTTGCTGTTGCAAACGAGCTTGTTGCAACAATGATAAAGGGAATAGTTGAAACAATAGCAGTGCCCTCGCTTGTCAACCTTGACTATGCAGATGTCAAGGCCATTATGACGAACGGCGGAGTTGCGGCAATAGGCGTTGGAAGTTCTGACACGAACAACCGCGTTGAGGAAGCTGTGCAGGGAGCCTTGAGCAACCCGCTGCTTGACATAAACTACAAGGGCGCAACAGGAGCATTGATTCATGTCTCAGGCGGTCCTGACATGACCCTTGATGAGATAAACAGGATTGGCGAGCTTGTCACGGAAAGCCTTGACGATGATGCCAATGTCATATGGGGTGCAAGGGTCACCGAGAACATGAAGGGCAAAGTCACAGTAATGACAATAATAACAGGTGTCAAGAGCCCGTGGATTCTGGGCAAGCTTGACAAGAAGCAGAGCTTCGCTCGCCATCAGGAGCTGTCTGACGAGCTGGGAATAGAGGTGATAAACTAAGGCAGCAAGGAACTTGCACGATCACCGTCAGGTGTGTTTTCTTTGCCTTCATTTACCACCCCCAACAACATAATGAAGGCATGAGAAACTTGGTCTCCAATGCATCCTTCAACGGATGCATCTGGAGATTTTTTAATTCTGGCTTTAGGTTCTTTTTTTCTATAATCAGTTCTTCTGTGATGTTCTATAGCCAGTAGTTGTTCGCCACAAGCGCTCCTGAAGCTGCCAAAGAAACGGCATCTGCTGCCAATTGCGCATAGTCGCCGGATTCCGGCTTCCTTCTTTGTTTTGCTGCGCTGACTATTTGAAAAGCAACTTTTTCAGCCACTGAGACTACCCATCCAAGTTGATACATATATTCCGGGCGCAGATCTGGCCCAAAAATATCAAACCCGAGGTATTGCGAAGCCGCTGCCGCCATTAATCCTAAAGCACCACCAAAAGCATATGGCATGGCGATTCCCTCAACGAAGTGGTCCAAAGGAGAGCTGATATGCCTGTATTTCGGGAAGTGCTTTATTATTCTGGCTGACAGGCTATTCTCAGTAGCAACGTTAACTCCCCTTTTCCTATCAAAACCCCATGCTCCCCTGTTCAGAATAATCAGGCCTGCGCCAGTTGCGCCTATGGCTCCGTTTGCCAAATAACCAACCATGTCCTCTAGCATGAGGCTGGAGTAACGCAGGAACTTAAAAACATTCCTGTTTTCACCACTTACAAGTCATTGTTTCTTTAGTTACGGGTGCAAAAAGCCTGATTTTAGCTTAAACTTTTTGGAAACCAAGTGGTTTTGAAAAAGAACAAGTGGTTTCGCTAAGAACCAGAACTATAGTTTTATGTTAAAAACCACCGGTCAAAGACTATTGGAAAATTCTGACACTAGGAAATCTTGTCCCTACCACTCGTCCATCTAAAGTAGAATCCAAGACATCATATCTTCTTTTCGAGCCTTCTCTTCTTTTTTGATAAGCCGCATCATGATTGCAATATTGGCCATTGGCTACAACCAGCTCTATGCCACTCTCTGACAATTCCCCTCCGGCACCTATCTTTGAAATAATGCCGCCTCTGCCTCTTGACGATGATATAGGCAACGCTTGCTCTTCAAGTCCTGTAGGATCTTTAACAATTCTTATCGGCTCATATTCGCCGTTTCTGAAAGATTCGGCAGTATAAATCCCATCCGTATTTGACAAAAATATTACAAGGGGATTGTAACCTGCTCCTTTCAGCAATTGTGCAAGTAAACTTGTTAAGCCATCATTATCCCTGAATACACGTTCCCCTCTAAGAAGGATATCTATTTCTTCCAAGCTTCTGGCGTCATCTTCGTTTATAACAGGTATTATGCCAGCAGACATCCATTCTTGGTATTGAGCCACTAATCTGTGACTTCTTTTTTCGTCCCTGATGTCATCATGTGTTACTAGTTTTTCTCCTATTGGTTGCTGGCTATAAGATGAAAAATAATGCCGCCACAACCCAAAGAGTATTGGTTGTCCTTTTATGGCGTCCAATTGTTTTTGATAAGGCGTATTCTTCTCCCTTTCGTATATCCTGTCACCCTGCCTTAATCTTTCCTTTCTGCCCAGTCCTATTGCTCCTGAAGTTACGAGCATGACGTTCAATTCCCTTTCCCTTCTTAACCTTGCCAAATCTCTTGATATGTGTTCCACATTATAGGTGGTTCTACTCCACCCTTTATGGGCCATTACGGCAGTCCCCACTTTAACTACAAGTGTGTCTATACCGGAAACATCTGTATAAAGGCCATAATTTTCAGGCTCTTCCAATTGAAGTGAGCCATTAAATGACAAAAAGGGGGAGTCAGGGCGGTCTATGAAGTACCTTTCTAAATCTGTCCGGAATTTTATCCTGTCTACTTTTGGTTGGCGTGTCACAGGCCATGTTATTTGTTTATTGCTTTTAAAGGTTTCTATATTTCACTACTTTTTAGTTGTAGTGGTTGATTTGATTAGTGCCAAAACCTTTTCCGCATCCGTCTTCACTCCAAGCCTCCTGAAGAAATCGGCAACATTCACCGCATCCCTTCTAAGCAACTCGTTTGCAACAGGGCTTTTAAGCGGCGTTGCCTGGGAGAAGTCTATGAGCACAGGGCTTTCCTTGTAGTTCAGAATGTTGAACTTTGACAGGTCCCCATGCACAAGACCGGCTTTGTAATATCTCCTAATGTTCACAGCAACTTCGCCAAAGAAGTCCTCTGGATTTTCTGGAACTGCGTCTTTCACTTGCGGCGCAGCTTCTTTGTCGCCTATGAACTCCATGATTATTATGTTTTTGAGGAACGCTATCGGCATCGGCGCCTTTACCTCAGCCTGCCTTGCAGCAAGAAGGTTTCTGTATTCGCGTTGAGCCCATGCGAATATTACCTCTCTTCTTCTTCTCTTCATGCCAATAAACCTCGGGTCGTTCCTTATGTAGAAGTATATGTTGTTGAAGTCGCTTGTCTCCAGCCTGTGTATCTTGACTATGACTTTTTCCTTGTTTCCAACCCTTGCTGTTGCAGAGAACACGTTGCTTTCCTTGCCTATGCTCACAGGGCTTAAGGTTTCCTCGTCAAAGTACTTTCCCAGCTTGAATATGTTTTGCAGCGTGAACTGGTCAAACACATCTTCGTAGGTTTTGAACTTTTCGCGCGCTTTTCTTGGCATAATGGAGAATTAGTCTGTTCGTATATTTAATTGTTAATGATTTGGCCGGGCTCCATTAACCGGTTTTGCCGCATATCAGTTTCCATTTATGGACTGTTCTTCTGCCAATCTTGCCTCAAGCCTGTAAGCATTGCTGGCAAAGTTTTGCGCGACAAAAAGTGGCGAGTCTGCCAGCAGCGACCCTAAAGACGGGTACTTCATTACAGCCTCTGCCGCGTGAGGCAGAATCGTCTCTATATCTGCTCCCCAGCCAAGAGGCTGCATTTCCCTGTTATCTGCTATTTCAAAAAAGTGGTATCCGTCCTTGGCAATGTACATCTCTGCCCTGCCGTGCTCTCCGCCGCCGATAATGCCCCAAATTGTTACAGTAACGCCAAAGTTGTTTGGCTCGGTCTTTCTCTCAGCAGCCCTTTCCATAAGACTCTTCAGGTAGTCGCTGGTGAGAATGTTTCTGACTATGTATGCGAGCCTGACAGCAGAAGCAGGAACTAATTTCTTATTGTCAACTGTTACGCATCCAAGACTTTCATCAACAGAGCTGAGCCTTTCAGCCAAGCCGTCTATCCCTGATGCAGTCAGAACTTGAGTTGCCATTTTTATTATCCGCTTCCTGGCTGCTTCAGTATGCTTTCTGCCATGCTTTGCAGCCTGCCGGGAATGTTTAAAGGGACTAATTGGGGACCATACGTTTTATGCAATCCAATTGCGTATTTAAGCACATCATCCGGAGGCGCTGCCCATGGAAGTAATACGTCCAGACCTTCTGTTTGAGCGTGGTGGTATCCGGCATGGTCAAAGAAGGCAATTACTGTGGGAACAATTCTCATTACAGGCCTGCCTGTTTTTAATACAGCTATGACTTGCGGACTTTGCACTCCCCATAAAGCGTAGCTGAGTCCTGAATCGCCTTGGAACGCTTCACGGATTCTTTCATCTCTGAGTGCGTTTAAAAACTGCCATGCATTCAGGACAACATCAGCAGGCAAAAGCCTCTGGCTTAATGGAGGCAAACTGATTGTAAAAGGCACAGAATAATATTCACCAGGACGGAATCTGCTATAAGGATTTCCTATGTCTATTCTATCTTCAGGCCTGACAACAAACCTTGCCAATCCAAAAGCCCCTGCTATGCTCTCAAGATCATTATCTTGTGTTTCTGAACCCTGAACATGGCTTTCCGGTGCTTGCGCCATTTTGTTTTGGTTTGTCATAGAACATGTAAATAAGGCATCCTACTTTTGCGCAGCGTCGCTCAGCCTGTATTCAAGTGCGGCTGCGTTGCACTGCACCTGCCAGGCAATGCGCGAAGCTCTGCCTTCCTCAAAGATTGTGCTGTACATCCGGTTTTTCCCTAAAGCCTGTGCATGAGGAAGAACATCTTCAATCCTTGCACCCCACCCGAAGTTCGCCTCGTATTGGTATTGCTCTCTTCTGTCAACAAAGTGGTATCCGGAGTTGTCAATCCACATGTCAACCACACTTGCAGGGCTTATTTCGATTAGCCCCTCTCTTGCCCTGCTCACCATAAGCCCCCACATTACGAGCTTCTCATCATCGTGCGCTTCAGCCAGCTTCAGTGCCCTTTCCATCAGCCCTTGAAGGTATGAATCGCTGAGCGCGTTTGTTATTATGTATGCGAGCTCCACAGCGCCAGCAGGCATCAACTTGTGAGGCTGTTCAGGGTCAAGAACATAGTATAAGCCAGACTCATAGTCAACCGGGTATTTGGGTTTGTTCTCGTTATCTATCTGCACTGTTTGCAAGCCGGAAGGAAGCGCAAGCAACCTGTCCTCAAGACCTTCAATCCCTTCCGCGCCTATAGTTTGGGTGCTGTTTGCCATGCAAAAATCACTCTGGCTTTGGCTGTTGTAAACTTAACCACTCCATAAAGCTTCCCCACATTGGCTCCGGGATTCTGGTTTGGCTAAGCATTCTCGGATCTCCAAGCCTGAAAAGCTCAGCTCCGGCGTATGGTGTTCCTGAAAGCCCTGAATTGATATATGCCTGTTTTGCCAGCGCCAGCATTCCTTCTCTTTCGCTTCCTTCAAACCTTTGTGATGCCAGCCTCAGCCCTTTTGCGGCGCCAAGGTAGCACATTGCAAAGTCAGGAGCTATTGAAAAAAACTGTCCTAATGACAATACGGGGTTTGCCGTGACAACATCCCTTGCCACAGAATCGTCCAGCGCGGCAAGATAGTTTTCAAAGCCGCTAATCACGTCAATGACTGGCTCTGCCGCGCCGCCCTCCCGGAGCGCAGTCCTTGTAGCGGCTATTTTGGAATCTTCTGAAGACAATACCCGTTGCGTGGAAGAATTGCTAAGAATAAGAACCTCAGGGCGCATATAAGAAAATTTTTCTCTCAAAGGGTCTGTGCAAAGAACCGCCACAGCCACCAAGCCGCTGTAAAACGGCCTTAGAAAGCCAGTGGGGTAGCCGCTGCCCTCATAAACTACTTCATCTCTCATTAGGTCAGGAACTCCCATCCTTGCCAGTTTTTCCAACTCAATACCTGTTTTTTTTCTGTCAGCAATCGCGTCAAGGCTGCGCTGGTCAGAAGGAGGCCTGTCTGTTATACGATAAACAGCGCCTCTATTAATTTTTAGTACAGGCAAGTATCGGTCATTATAGAGTTCTGCTATGTGCGTTCTACTAGCAGGAGTATCTGAATAATAAGTTTCCTTCCCGGGTGCATGCAAAAGCATTAGTTGATCAACAAGTTCAGGAAGGTCTATCGCCAGGCGACTGTCAAGCTCCTGGTCTGTCATTCCCATGAGCCAGCCCAGAGGCGATACCTGTTCAGCTGCCGGATTTGTCATTTTGCTTTTCTCCTGCATAAGCGCAAACACGCCCCATATATAAAACTTTCTACATTTAACCACTTAATAGTAAACATAGTGCACCATACAAACCTTTTTATACTTGCTCTGATTACTATGAAGGGTACGTCAACTGGCCAAATGGGTCCTTTTAGAGCTGCGCATCTTGAATGCGTGCGCGATGAATTGAAGACACTCTTGGCTGGAACAGCCCGTCACGAGAGTACCCGTAGGAGTTCACGACGCAAGTCAAGCAATGAGCCCGGGGGTTAGTGTTACGGGCAACAACCCTTTATTAAGGATTAATAAGCAGGGTTAATAAGAAGTGTTAATAAATTAAGGCAATAGGACAAGCAAAATTTTTGCTTTGCTCACATTCACAAGCATCATGTTAACAGGCGGAAAACGCTTTATGAAAGAAGTATTTGAAGCCTGACGAGTGTTTGGAATAATTTGTTCTATTGCTTTTTGAGCTGTAAAGCTTTGGAAAGGGTGATTTGAATGGGAAAGATAAGTCCGGTTTCGGCAAAATACATAATACAGACCACGATAAATATTGACGGTGTTGTTGACAGGCCTGATGTCATAGGCGCCATTTTCGGCCAGACAGAGGGGCTGCTTGGGGCTGATTTGGAGCTGAGGGAGCTTCAGCGCTCAGGAAGGATAGGGAGAATAGAAGTAAACACAGACACAAGAAGCGGCAAAACAGCAGGCACAATAATCGTTCCTTCATCTCTTGACAAGGCAGAAACCTCAATAATAGCTGCCGCGCTTGAAATCATTCAGAGGATAGGCCCTTGCACCGCTAAGCTGAAGGTGGAAAGGATTGAGGATGTTAGGGTTACAAAGAGAGCTTTTGTTGTTGAGCGGGCAAAGGAGCTTCTGAAGCAGCTTATGGACACCATGATGCCTGACTCGCAGGAGATAGCTGACGAAGTCATGTATTCTGTCAGGGTAATGGAAATCAGGCCTTACGGCAAGGACAGGCTTCCTGCAGGTCCTTTTATAGACGAGTCGGACGAGATAATAGTTGTTGAGGGCAGGGCTGATGTCCTTAACCTCATAAAGCACGGCATAAAGAACGCGATAGCCATGAACGGCACGTCTGTGCCAGAAACGATAATAGACCTCTCAAGGAAGAAAGAAGTCACGGTTTTTGTTGACGGCGACAGGGGGGGTGACCTTATCCTGAAGGAAATCCTCGGCGTCGCTGATATTGACTATGTTACAAAGGCTCCTGACGGCAAGGAGGTTGAGGAGATAACAAAGAAGGAAATCCACAAGGCGATAAGGAGCAGGGTTTCTGCTGAGCAGGCAAGGTTTGAGATTTTCCCGAGGCATGAGGCGCAGAGGCAGGAGAGAGAGTTAAAGCAGGAAGCCACAAGACAGGAACCGAGGGAGATGAGGCAGGATAGGGAGTTAAAGCAGGAAGCCACAAGACAGGAACCAAGGGAAATGAGACCTGATAGGAGGCCTTTCGCGCAAAAGGTACAGCCTCAGATTCCGCAGCCTCAGGTTCAGGTTCAGGCAGCTCAGGCACAAGACCAGCCTCAGAGAAGGGTGAGCACGTCAATAACGCAGGACGAAAAAAGGGCTTTCAAGGAAATGTCTGAAGACCTTATAGGAACGAGGGGCGCTTACATCCTTGACAAGGGGCTGAACATACTCGGCAAGGTCCCGATTACAGAGCTCCTGCCGACCATTGGCGAGCTTGACTCGGCATATGCCATAATCTTTGACGGGCTCATTGAAAAGGACATAGTTGAGGCTGCTGAAAAGGCAAATGTGCAGTTCATCGTCGCCATGGACGCGAAGCAGAAGCCCGAGACAAAGATTAATCTTTTGACTGTGGCTGAGCTGTAACTAAAACGGGCAGAATTATGGGCGGATGCGCATTGGGGCTTACAGGTGAAAGTGTCGGGCTTTGCCTGGATATGTTGATAACAAAAACAGGACACCCAATAGAGTCCACTGTCTCGTTATTCGGCGTGGATGTTGATATTAGTTGGGGCGCGGAGATTAAAGAAGGGTTTGACTTGGTAAGCGCTTTAGGCGACCTTGGAAAAACTCAGGAGAGAATATTAACAGAAGCCAGTTCTCATATTCCTGAGTGCGGGACTTGCAGAGGTGAATATTTCAGGTTTGTGTACAGAATGGCAGGCTTATCAGTAGAAAATGTGAGGCGAGACCTTAAGGCGACTGGAATAAACGTAGGTGTGCCGGAAATTTATGATCTGTACAGGGTGGCAAAGGCGGTTGATTTAACTCTTTTGGGAATGCTTTAGCTTCAAGGCGGTGGTATTGTGGTGGGATGTAGTTTGGGGCTGACTGAAAGCCAGCTGGGAAAGTATGCGGTTCTATCAGCACAATATCAGCCGGCATTTGACCTGAATGTTGGGAGTGAATTGGCGGCAGCAGGACTGCGCCCTGAAGAAATACTTCTCATGGATGTTGTAGCAGAGCCGCCGGTTTTGGAAGCATTAGGCCTACTGGGAAGTACCGTTCCAAAAATAATTGCAGCTGGGGCTTTGCACATTCAGGAATGCACGCCTTGCAGGACACATTAGGACACCGCGGTTAAAGCGCTGCGTCAAGAAGAAAATGCTGCAATAGAAAGAGCATTACGCACTACAGGTCCTGGTAATAGCGGTATAGAGGGAAAACTCTAAGCGCAAAAACGTTCTTTCAAAACCTTTAAATAAGTTGCAGGGCAGTTTCGTTCCATGCAAAGAGGCGGGAAGCAAATAGGTCAAAGAGGCGGAATGAAGCGTGTCAGGAAGGCGAGTTCCCCTGTTGACTGGATTATGAGCTTGGGCATCTTTCTCATTTACATTGCGTGGTTCTTCATTTATGTCACGCCCCTTATCAGCCCTCCTGTTGAGATGGGCTCGCTTCTTGAGGTTATGGAAGACAGGTTTGAGGCAAACACGACGTGGAGCATGGACACGGTTCCTTTGTTTGTGCTTTCAAACATCTCAGGCATTGATGAGCCGGTGATTGCGGATTTTGAGCCGGGCTGGAACGAAACGGGCTTTGCCTTCTCTGACAACAGGACTTTTTTCTTTGACAGCAGAAAGCTTTTTTTCCTGCATAACATGACGCCTGGGAAAAGCGTGTTTGAGCTGGTGCATTCAGGAGAAAGCTACAGGCAGCCAACAGCGGCGCAGCGCGACCTTGCAGCGACAAAGGACTCAGTGTCCATAGGGAAGTCTGCAATGAAGGCTGACTTTGTTGATTCTGTCCTTGCCAGCGCTGTTTACAGGGACAGCTACAGGATTCAGGGATTTAACCTGACTATGAACTCTGTCGCGCTTGCCCTTGAGAACGGGTCTTTCACCTCAACTCCCATTGTTGCTGAGTACAGCATCCAGACACAGCTTGTCAATCATTCCTCTTATGTATTTGCAGAGAACCCGAGGATTTACAGTTTCATCTGGCTTAACAAGCCATTTGAGCAACAGCAGAACTTCTCAATCTCTGCTGTGATTTCAAACAGCACAAGCTATTACGCTGACACAGGCGGCGGCGCCATAAGCTTCAACGGCTCGTGCAGGGACTTGCTTACAAGGTATCTTGACCTTTCTGACGGGATTGCAGGCTTCACCTTCATATTCAGGGATGAGGCAAACATAAGCCTCTGCGCAAAGAACTCGACGCTTAAGGTGACTGCATCCTTCATACTGAGGAACGAAACAAGGTACGACATAATAATGCATCAGGGCAGCTATAACAATACGCTCAGGTATAAGGCGCCTTACACCGCAAGGCTGGGCGCAATAGACAAGCAGTCAGGCATCTCGGCAAGGATGCTCGCCGAGCTTAACAGGACAGATTATTCTACGATAAAGACAAGCTGGGGCTTTCCGCCTTCAAGGGAACTGTCATTTACAGTAGTTAACGAGTCAAACAGGGAGATTTACAGGTATGAACCTGTTGCTGCGGACAACTTTGCCAACATATTTGTCAGGGAAATAAAAAGCCACCTGCTTGACCAGTACGGCGGAAGGCAGCGCGTCATTGTGAGGCTGAGGGCATGGTGAGGGGAATAAGAAAGGCAATTGCATCAAAAAAAGCCTTTATGAAGACTCTGGAAGTCGCAATCGCAATAGTCATGACTTTCGTGTTTCTCACGGTTTTTATCCCGCAGTACAACACTGCGCAGTCAAGGCTTCAGAACGAGAACGTTCTTTCCTCGCTTGCAAAAAACGCTGACTTCAGGGCTTGCGTTATTTCAGAGAACATCAGCTGCACAAACAGCTCCCTGTCAAGGGCGCTGGAGAAGTACGACTACGCAATAAACATATCAAAGAGCGCGAATGACCGCGCATCAGGCCTTCCGGACAAAAGGGTTTTTTCAGAATCAGTGCTTATATCAGGCAACAGCACTCTTTACGCGCCAAGGATTGTGAGGATTTATTACTGGGGGAAGGGATAACAAAAACCGCACTATTCCCCGACCTAAAGGTCGGAGTATTTTATCGTGCGGTTCCCAAATTGTGCAGTGCACAATTTGGCCCAATTGGCCAAGCCGATTTGGGTTTGGAATTGTAAATTTCGATCTAAACAAAGATTTTATATATAAATATGTAAATATCGTTTTTAAAGTAAAAAACTGGGGTGAGATTATCAGTTATGACCTTTTGTTAGACCAAAACAACGTTGCAAAGAAAAGGAAGGAATTTACCGAAGCAACAAAAACAAGGTTAATCAAATCCTTCTATAAAAGAGAGACAAAAAAGAGTATTACTAAACGCAAAAAGAGACATAAAGCCGATTCTGTTTATTGGATGGAGCGAAAGTTTAAGCGAAGGGATTTAGGGGGGCTAATTTGAAATCGCCCTTATTTATAGCAACAATATTTTTCTTGCTTGTCGTTTTTGGTTGTAGTCCAATTAATGAGCCTGTTAAACAAATAAGCTCGGATACAAAGGAAATAATTGATGATTGCAAATGTACTGGCAAATGTTATGGCACGGTGGTTGAAGAAGGTTGCTTAATACAATCGGCTAAAGAACCTAGGCACTGTCTTGAATTTGATAGTCTATTTTTATCACATGGAATCTATGGAGGTGATGATGATTATTTTAATGAGCCAGAACAGGATGCTTGTTTTAAAACAGTAATTACTAAACTAAATTCGTCAGAATTTTGCTCACAGTTTCCTGGCAATTATTCAGATTATTGCTTTTATTCTGTTGGTATAAAAAACTTAAAAGAAGACGAATGTAGAAATATAGAGTACCGATATGAGTCCAATTGCTATTTATTCATTGTTGATAGAAAAACGAGCTTTAATATAAGTAAATGTTACGAGTTAAATGATGAGGACAGTATAACTTGTCATGCGTATCATGCTTCTAGAATTAATGATTCGGCTATATGCCTTAAATTAGAATCTAAAGCTGAGAAGCTAAAATGTTACAGTCGCATGCATGAAAATTTTGGAGATGACTTTTGCAGCGGTATAGGTCCGAATTATAATCGGATTTGCTACTACAACTGGTTTAAATTAGCCAAACTAGATAAAGGTATTTTGGATGAGGAATATTGTGAATATGAAAAGAGAAATCCTTGGGATAATTATTCATGTCATATTTCATTGGCCATGTATAACAAAGGCATTAACAAGTGTAAATCTATTGGAGATAGGATATACCAAGGTACGGATTATCTATATGAATGCTTATTCCTTGTCGCTTTAAAAGATGATTCTATAAATTTCAATATTTGTGATGAATTTGGATTGGATTACAGCAGTTGTTACGAAGGAGTTATCTACAGGAAGGCAAATGCTTCCCTCTGTAAAAAGCTTCCAACCATGGATAAAAAAGAATTGTGTGTTTTCTTAATAGCAACTGATCAGTATAAGCTATACGGAAAAAAGGATATGTTCCTTTGTCCATTAACTGGCACTAGATTTAACCAATGTTTAGAATTAACCTATAACGAATTTGACCCAGTTCATCAAACTTTTGAAGCCTGCCAAGTTAGAGGAGGTATTCCTGGGCAAAAATGCTTCCTTAACCTAGCTTTGAGCACTCAAAATATTTCGATGTGTGAACTCACGCATCCAAATTGGAAAGAGGAGTGTATAAACAAGATCAACCATGTTTTAGAAGCTAAATAAACCTTCAGCCCTTAATAGCACAAATTTTTGGCTTAACCCCTTTAAAACTAAAGAACAGTGTATTGAACCCCGAAATTTACAATAAAAACAATTATAAAGAAAAAGAACAGGCACATGCATGGAGAAATGGCAGGATGAAAATCACAGTAGACACGGAAAAGGACTCCAGGGACGGCATAAAGGCTGTAATAAGGCTGCTGCAGAAAATAATTGGAGAGGAAGCAGCAGCAGAAGCGGAAACTGTTAAAGTTAAAGATACAGAACCTGAATATGCAAGCTCTGAACAGGCCGAGGAGCTTTTAAGCCTCATAGCTGAGAAAAACAAGCCAGGTAAGGGCAGCGATGGCGCTGAAGAAGAAGAGGACTTGCCAGGAGTTCCAAAATCAGTAAAGGAAGCGTATGAGCTTGCAGAAGACCTGGAAACATATTGAAGGCATGCTGTAAAATGGACGGGAAATACGAGTTTCTGGATCACACTGCTGACGCAAAGTTCAGGGCTTACGGCAAAAGCCTTGAGGATGCGTTTTCAAACGCAGCAGCAGCCCTGACAAGCATAATGTTTGATGCTGAAAAGGTAGAGGCGAAAACAAACAAGTCAATTCAGGTGGAAGCTGGCGACCTGAAGTCTCTGCTTGTCGCTTTTCTCGGCGAATTTGTCTATCTTCTTGACGCTGAGGGCTTCATCCTGAAAAAGGTTGTGAGCCTGACCATAAACAAGAAAGGCAGCGGTTACAGGCTTGCTGCAGTTGCAAAAGGAGACAGATACTCTGACAAAAACGAGGTTCTTGGAGATGTCAAAGCAGTAACTTATGCAGAGATGGAAATAAAGGAAGAGAAGGGAAAGTGCTGGGTTCAGGTTGTTGTGGATATTTAGGGTAATAGGACTAATTTTCTTAATTCGTTATTTTTATGAATTACTAACTCGTAATAATAGCTGCCACTGCTGCTTATCATTGGCCCGTAAACTTTTGATTCTATATTGTGTTTTTCCCTTAAAATAAGGTGGAGCTGTTTTAAATTGGAGAGTATGATTGACGATATTCTGGCTCTTTTGCCATTCGATTTGCTTTTTAACAGTGATATAAGGTCATAATTAAAGTTCCAGTTGTATGTCTTGTAGGAATCAATTGCATTCTTAAGGACGGCTTTTTTTGAAGGGTGCAGGAAGTTAATTTTTTTGTGGAATCTTGTCAAGTTCTCCTTTCCATATATAAGAAGCCTGAAAATTCTCCTATTTTTTCTCCACTTAATAATTGGGAAAATTCCTAATTTCTGAAGTGCATGATGAATCTGTTTCAATCCTTTTGGATTTATGGAATCAAGTCCTATATGTCTACTAGTTCCTCTGTCAATAAATACCCAACCATCGCAATCAAAATAAGCCCTGAGCCAACCTGCAAGTAATTTGTTTGAAAGGCATGGCAAAGACCATTTACCAGAGTAAAATGTTGATTTTCGGGTTAAAATGTAATATACCTCTTTAGAGCCTACATCGCACCTTTCATTCCTATAAATTCGGGCATTTACTCCAAATGTCCTGTCAATGCGCTCTTTAAAATCTTGTAAAAGCTCAGGGCAAGTATTCCTCAGTCCTATCCTGTAATACTTATGGATTTGACTCGGAGGGTTTTTTATCACATATCCATCTGAACAAAGATAACCGTGTATGGCTGCTAAATCTTCATTGAATTTCATATACTTGAACTGTAAAAACCAGTATTTAAGTCTGTCGCCTGTAGCTGTCCAGTGTCCAGTGGCCAGGATAAATCTCGGAAAGTTTTCGGATAACTTTTTAAAGAATGCCTGATGGTGGGGCTGTTATGGAGTTAAAAAAAATATCAGACTACGAATGGGAATTGCCAAAGAAGGACGGTATGAATGTCCCTGCCAGAATCTTTGCAACCGAAAAGCTTGTCGCGAAGATAAAGCAGGACAGAACCCTTCTGCAAGCAACAAACGTAGCCCATCTCCAGGGAATTCAAAAGTACTCATATGTCATGCCGGACGCCCATGAGGGATTCTAAATTAGTGCTCTAATTTAGCCCTATACGGCTTTCCAATCGGCGGCGTTGCGGCGTTTGACGTTGAGGAAGGAATAATAAGCCCAGGAGGGATCGGTTACGACGTGAATTGCGGCGTCCGCCTGGTAAGGACTGACTTCACAGCAGACCAGGTTATAGCAAAAAGGACGCAGCTTCTAAATGAGCTTTTTGAGGAAGTCCCTTCAGGAGTTGGAAAGGGAGGCATAACGAAGCTTTCAAAGGAGGAACTGCTTGAGCTGCTTGAGAAGGGCTCTGAGTGGAGCCTGGAGCGAGGCTACGGCACAAAGGAGGATTTGGAAACGACTGAGGAAAGCGGCAGGATGAGGCAGGCAGATTCCAAAATGGTGTCGGAGAAAGCGCTTGCGAGAGGTAAACCGCAGCTCGGAACTCTGGGTGCAGGAAACCATTTCCTTGAGATTCAGAAGGTGGATGAAATTTATGACGAGGGCGCTGCAGAAATTTTTGGCCTGGAAAAAGGGAAGGTTGCAGTCATGATTCACTGCGGCAGCAGAGGGCTTGGCCATCAGGTGGCTTCTGATTACATTGAGCAGATGGAGAAAAAGTATGGCTTCAGCCATCTTCCTGACCGCGAGCTTGTTAATGCGCCGCTTAACTCTGAGCTTGGGCAGCGCTACTTCAAAGCCATGTGCGCGGGCATGAACTACGCGTTTGCGAACAGGCAGATGATTGTGCACTGGGTAAGAGCTTCGTTCAGGAAAGTGATGGGAACTGATGAAGGCATGAAACAGGTATATGATGTCTGCCACAACATTGCCAAGATTGAAAAGCACAAGGTTGACGGCGAACTCAAAACCCTTTGCGTGCACAGGAAGGGCGCGACAAGGGCTTTCGGCCCTGGGCACGAGGAGATTCCTGAGAGGTACAGAAAAATCGGCCAGCCTGTTCTCATTCCAGGAAGCATGGGCACCGCAAGCTATGTTCTTGTCGGAACAAAAAAGGCAGAGGAAATAAGCTTCTCAAGCAGCGCTCACGGCGCTGGCAGGGAGCTTAGCAGGACTGCTGCGATAAGGCAGTTTAGGGGGGAAACAGTTGCAAAAGAGCTTCTTGCACAGGGCATAGAGGTCAAGGCTGCAAGCTGGAAAGGCGTTGCAGAGGAAGCTGTGCCTTCTTACAAGGACATTGAAGAAGTGATAAAGGCAACTGTGAATGCAGGTATAGGAAAAGTTGTTGCAAAGCTTAAGCCTTTGGGTGTTGTGAAGGGGTAAAAATTAAATAAACAGGCACGTTCTCCAATGCGGAATATGGCTGCGCACAAAACCTTCAGGCTTGAGACTCTTCTGGACGGGCAGACGCCGAGGCATCGGCTTCACGCCCTTCTGCATGAGTCAACAGGCTATTTTAACATGGTAATGGCCCTGCACAATCATGATGGTAAAAGAGACATGGGCAGAAGAAATGACAGGATTTACGATAGGCAAATGCAGATTTCTGTTGAATGCCGTGAGGATGATATAGACAGCAGGACTCTTGCACGGCTCCTGGCAGATTGGGCAATTATAAGCCCTGGCGAGCTAAAGCAGGGCATAGGCATACTGACTGACAGGAGCTTACGCGCCGAAAACGGCGATAAGCCCGAAACAAGGATGTTTGACTTCAGGGTTAAAAAAGTCAGGGAAAGCTACGGCCACGTTGTTGTGGCGTGCAGAGTTTATGACAGCTTCAGGCTTTCTGAAGAAAGGGTTACAGAATACTGCCCGGTAACTGGTGAGTGGATGTATGGGCGATAAATTTTGCTTTCTTACCTTCTGATTCGCCTCAGAACTCCAAGTACACCGCCGGCTATTGCAGCCAAGGGCTCGTTGCCTTTCATCATGTTTTGTGCAGAATTTACAACATCTTCCAATCCGCTGGTGGGCATTATGGAAGAGTCTGTGTTCATAACTCCTGTCCCTAATGTGTAACCTGTTAATGCGCATCCGCCAATGCCGAAAAAGATCCTGACAAAATCACTCGGGCTTCTCCACGCATAGGACGTTGCAGCTGCAGAACTAATTAAAGGCGCCCATGCCTCTGCATGCTCTGTTGCAGTCCTGTCGCCTGTTGCCTGGCTTACCAACTGCGCGCCTATTCTTATTAACGCGTAAACAGAAACGCCTATTACTACAGTGTTGACGCTTTCTCTGAAAGCTTGAGCAGTCCTGTACGCATTCGCCAATCCTGCGCATGCATTGTAAACCATTGCCATATCCTGAATGGTAAGAGAAACATGTTTATAAATCTTTCCATCCAGTAGTCTTTTATCAGTGATTACAGTAAAGTTTAAATATTAGAAGCGTATTCTGGCTTGTATGAAGCCTGCTTACACTCCATTAGGTAGCAACGTATTGCCCTTGCCAGTGACCATGCTTACACGGCAGAGCATGGAACAGTACATGCTTCCTTTTAGGGGAACCAATCCTAACCCTTCTCATAATTACAGGGCAACAGGTCCTTTACATGGCCCGGCAACTGGCAGGGGCATAGATGCCTTGGTTGGAGGGGCCCCAACAACATATCTCTCAGGCCCGGGAAGCAGTTATCCTTTGGCGCCCAGAGTTGAGGAAGCCTTAGCGATGTCAATGCGCCTGAACCCAAGGCCGGAGCTTTTGCCAGCTACTGCAGCAGCTTATGACGCTTCTCATGTGTTGCCCATTACTTCAATGGTTCACGGACCTCCAGGACCGTACAATCCAATAGTCGATGGGCGTCAGGCTTACAGGAGTCAAGGACCTACCGAACTTGCTTTGCGGGCAGCTACAAGAAATAAAGCTATCGGACCATATTCTATTGGACACATGATGGAGTTAAAGAATATCGGACCATATTCTATTGACCACATGATGGGTTTAAAGAAATAAGATATCAGGTCTTCTTAATTCCATCTAAATCTCAAATATCTTTTCCTTAGTCGCCACGTTTATGACTTTTGAGCTGCCTATCATTTCCTCTATGCCGCGAGCCTCGTGCACGTGCCCGCAAAGAACTATGTCCGGATGGAGCTCGTCAATCGCCTTCCTTACGCCTTCGCTTCCTTCAACGAAGTTTGAGAAGCCTTCCATCAGGCTGCCGCTTGGATGGACATGAGTTACCATGACTCTTTTGCGCGCATCCTTTATGCCTTTGTGCGCCCTGTTCAGGTTGTAGAATATTTCGCTTTCGTGCAGCTTGTGGACAGGTCCTGTGTTCCCTCCTCCACAGCCAAAGAAGCCGATGTTCATGTGCTTAAGATAAGCTCCGTGGAGGTTGAATACGCCATATTTCTGTGCAAGGAAGTCTGCTGTTGCGGCGCTTTCATGGTTTCCCGGAACAAATGCGACTTTCAGCTTCCTGTTGACAAAAGGGCCAATTATGTAGTCAAGCTTTGTTTCTGCATAAGTCAGGTCTCCGCAAAGTATGACAAGGTCTACAGCTTCCTCTGCTGCCTTTTCAGCCATTCTCCTTGCGAACCCTGAGTCGCCGTGAAGGTCGCCTACTGCCAGTATTTTCATAGCAATGATGAATAAGAAGCCGCTTTAAAAACCTTTTGTTTTTCAGGCGTTGTAAAGCTTTCTTTTTTATTCCATGCGCAACAGGGCAAAGTCAAGTTATGTGTCTTTTTTATGCCGTTAAAGTCATGATTTATCAAGTGCAAGCAACAATGCTGGCGAAGCGGGGGTTGCCCCCTTCGGGGTGCTGAGAGCTTTTGCCGCAGCAAAAGCGTCCAGCCATTGTTGTTGCTTGCACCATAAGAAAAGTTTGACACTTAATTTGAAAGTACCACAGAAAAGAAAACTATTTAAATAAGGACTGTGAGAGATTGTCTGCAGATGAAAAAGGCAACGCTTCAGGAGTGGATATTGAGGATCGGTATATTCGGCACGTTTCTTGGCCATGGCGTGTTCGCGCTTCAGGGCAAAGAAAGCTGGATTAAATATATTACAGCTGTTGGCTTTTCTGATGCAACGGCAACTGCATTGCTGCCGCTTATCGGCACCATAGACATAACAGTTGCTTTCCTCGCCCTGCTTTGGCCCATAAGAATTGTTCTTATCTGGGCTGTGTTTTGGGGATTCTCTACAGCGCTGATTCGCCCGATTGCAGGAGCGCCCATTTGGGACTTTGTGGAGAGAACGGCAAACTGGGCTGCTCCGCTGGCGCTGCTGATAATCGAGGGGCTGCCTAAGAAAATAAAGGACTTGTTTGAGCACTGATTGCTATTACCTCTCAAGTATCTCTACATCCTCTTCAAGCAGCTTGACTATTGTTGACGGTCTTCCTCTTTTTTCGCCTTCATACACGGCAAAGTCAAGTTTTGCCGCTATCCTGCTGTCAAGGTTGTCCATAATCGTCATGAAGTCCTGCCCGGAGATGTTTGCGCTTGTAGTAACCACTGGTATGCCGAGCTGTTCAACAGCCTTGCTGAACCAGTGCCTTGGTATCCTTACTCCGAGCGTGTCAAGCCCGAGGTTTACTTCCTTGGAAACTGCGTCGGTGTTTGTAAGCCGGAGCACAAGCGTGTATGGTCCTGGCAGTTTCTCAACCCATTTTGCAGCGGTTCTGCTGACAGCACAGTTATCGTAAATCCATTTCTTTGAGGGCACGATTACAGAGAACGGCATGCTTATGCGCTGCTTTATCTCCCTTATCCTGCGCACAGCTTCTGTGTTTGTCGCGTCGCACCCTATTCCGTAAATCGTGTCAGTCGGGTGTATGAAGACGCTGCCGTTAAGAATTTTTTCAAAGTATTCCTCTTTTCTCAAGGCAAGCTCCTGCCTTGTTATGGCTTCCATATGCTGCGAGTAACATCAGGGGTTTTAAAAAGTTAACTGAAAGATTTTTATTCTCAGAAATCCGACACCCCCGGTCTTTGACCGGGGGTGTCGGATTTCTTTTAAATGCAGCAAATCGCCGGGTCTTGCATATTCGGTTTTTGCCAGACCTGATTCTCCGGCAAGAGCCGCATATATGTCTGCTATTGCAGCGTTTATTCCTTTTATCCCTTCATTTGTGCGGCGTATAAGTGTTACCCCGTCCAGTATTATCCTCTTTTCTATATCACTCATATCTACTCTTTTAAAAATGTGCTCAGGATGCTGTCTTTTTTAGCGCCCTCAGCCTTAATTCTGTGCTCTTTGCCGCACCTGTTTTTGTTCTTGCCTTTGCCAGGGCTTTTGCCAGCTCCCGGTCTCCTATGACTTCCGCAACCCACTTTGAGAAGTCGTTCCTTTCGCCGTTTACATGGTGCGTGAACTGCTCGTCAGTGATGCCCTTCATTGCAACTGCAAGCTCGTCAAGGTTTTTGACTATGGGCCCGTTGTTGACCCAGAAGCACTGCTCAGAGCCGCAATCGCAAAGGTAATGCTTTGCTTCCTCGCCTGTAAGTCTTGTAATCCTCTTTGCCATATGCTACCACCTCCATGGTTCTGTTTGGCGTGATGTTTTTATTTTTTCGCTTATCCGCTCGCCCCTTTTATCCTTATCTTTATGTCGTTGATTATGTTCATGAATGATATGAACGCGTCGTATGGGCTGTCGTAAGGATTGAAGTACTTGTGCACGTCTCCGTCAGCAAACCATTTTGTGCACATATAATAGAAATTATCGCTTGTCTGCAGCTTTCTCCAGTCCTCAAGCAGCTTCTCATCTCCGCTTGCCTTTATCCCGCTTTCCATGCTGTAAAGCTCTCTTATTGCTGCCTGCTGCATGCTGTTGCCGAGCCACGCGCTTAAGTCCCTTTCTATGTCCGCCCATGATATTAGGCTGTGTATGTCCAGTTCTGATACCGGCTCGTGCTCCTTTGCCAGTTCTGAAGGTGTTGCAAAGCTGTTGTCAGGGTGCTTTAATACCTCTGCCGGCATGTGCCTGAGGAAGTTAAATATTCCTGTTTCCTCCCATTGGTGCTCGCCGAATGTTTCGTAGTCCATGAAAAGGTTGGCGCATACCCCGTTTCCGTTTATCGCGCTTACCCAGCCTGCGAACTTTTCTGCTGTGAGGGGCCACTCTGCCCAGCTTCTTTCTGAGAAGCGGAACGCTATGTCATCTGAGAGGCGGTAGTTCTTGAGCAGCAGCTTCATGCCGTTGGCTGTTTTTGGCTTGTATACGAAGTTGGGGCTTCTCCACCCGAGTATGTGGTCTGCGCCCTCTGCAAGAACTGCTCCGTAGCCCATCTTTTCAGCATAGGCTGCAAGCTCATTGTTGTATATGAGTTCTGTGTTCCTGAACACCTTTGGCTTTTGCCCGAACAGATTTTTCATCTTCTCTGTGTGCATTTTTACCTGTTCCTCGAACTCATTCTTTGAGTACATGAATGCCAGTGAGTGGTAATAGGTTTCGTCAAGAAGTTCCACTCTTTTTGTTTTTGCAAGGGACTTGAATGACTCAAGAGCTTCAGGAGCATGAGCTTCCATCTGCTCAAGAACAACTCCTGAAAATGAGAAGCTTACCTTGAATTCGGGATGAGCGTCAAGGAGCTCAGAAAGAACCTGGTTTGTTGGCAGGTAGCATTTCCTCACTACTTTCCGGAGCACTGAAACGTTCTTTTCGTCGTCAAAATAGTGCGCATTGCTGCCTATGTCAAATACTGTGAAGTTCCTCACCCTATACGGCTGGTGCACCTGGAAATACAAGCATACCTTTACCATTTTTCTACGCCATCCCCGCAATAACCCTTCCGTATATATCCATGCATTTCTGTGCCGCGCTTCTCCAGCTCATCTTGGAGACCTCATTTTCTGCATTCTGTGCCAGCTCGGATTTCAGCTCCCCGTATCTTAGGACTGCTATTATCTTGTTCGCGAGCTGGTTTATGTCCCAGAAGTCAACCTTGAGGCAGTGGCTTACAATCTCGGATACACCTGACGTCTTTGACATTATCACAGGCGTGCCGTTGTTTATTGCTTCAAGCGCTGTTAAGCCGAACGGCTCGCTGACTGACGGCATCACAAACACATCCGCCATCCTGTATGCCCTGTTTACATCCTCGCCCTTCAGGAATCCTGTGAACAGGACTTTATCCGCGATTCCAAACTCTGCTGCCTTGTTTATGATAAAGCCTTCCATGTCTCCTGTGCCAGCCATCACGAACCTCGTCTCAGGCTCCTTTTCAAGAACCTTCATTGCAGCATATATGAAGTAGTCAGGCCCTTTCTGCAGCGTCATCCTTCCAAGGAACAAAACAACCTTGCTGTGCCTCTTTATCCCGAATTCCTCAGGCGATTCATGCATTGGGGTCTGCAGCTTTTCAACAGCGTTGTGCACAACGCTTACCTTTTCAGGGCTTATTGCGTAGCGGCTTGTTACGATGCCCTTTGTGTAGTTGCTTACTGCTATGACATGGTCTGCAAGGCGCATCCCTTTCATTTCTATGTTGTATACCTGCTGGTTCACTCCCAATCCCCCTGTCCTGTCAAACTCTGTTGCATGAACATGCACAACCAGCGGCTTGTTGCTCACTTTCTTTGCCCTGATTCCTGCCTCATACGTTAGCCAGTCGTGGCAGTGTATGACATCAAAGCTTTCTTCCATGGCTATTCTCTCTGCTGCGTCTGCATATCTGCTTACCTCCTCAAACAATGTGTGCCCGTAAAGGGTGCTCCTGCCCCTGTGCACGCTGTACTGCTGTGAAGTCATATACGGCCGCATAGGGGTTTTTATCGTTCTTACTCTTGCGTTTGCGCCTACCAGCTTGAGGAATTCTGCGCTTGTGCCTTCTGTTGTAGGTAGAACAAGCGTTATCTGTGTGCCGAGGCTGCTTAGTGCTTTTGTCAGCCCGTAGCAGGCTGTGCCTAAGCCGCCTGTGCTTTGGGGTGGGAATTCCCAGCCGAACATAAGTACCTTAGTCATCCGCTCTCCAACTTGGTTTCCAACTTAGTATTTTCAACTACAAGCTTCGCCCTCAGCTTCTCAATCTCCTTCTTCAGAGCCTCTGCGCCTTTGTCTGTAATTATGAATATTCTTACATATTGGGAGCTGAATATTTCCCTGACAAACCCTTTTCCTGAGAAGTATGTGAGATGTAGTTCAACTGTTCTCCAGTTTATGCCTGCCTTTACTGCTATCTGGTTTATTGTCTGCTGGCCGCTGGAAAGCGCGTTGAGGATTGCCAGTCTTATGGCATAAAAAGTTCTCTTTGGCTTAGAATAATTAGATCCGACATTAATTTTCAATCAGACCAACCCCCTTTTTGTCTGTTTATTCGGTAATCCGGCAACCACTATTTAAAGTCTTCGGTTAGGCAGAACATATCATAATAATGGATAGAACTCACCACTTACTATTAACAGATTACTAAACCAATTACTATTACGCATTTACATGTGCTTGGTGCAGTTGGCGTGGCTGGTGCTTTGCCGTGTGCCTGTTTATATTGTCTTTGGCTTTTAGTATGTTCCTGTAAACTCTTGCCTTGGATGCGGGCTTCAGCTCGGAGTATATCTGCCTTATGCCGTCATATATCCCTTTTGCGCCTTCAGGGTCCTTTTTTGATATGTGCCTGTTTATTTCATTCAGGAGCCTTGAAACATCGCTTAGCTTGTGGTTTTCCAGCTCGCCTTCAAATCTTTTGTCCATTTGGGACATATGCCTGAGCTTTTTTTCAAGCGCATCTATGTGGCGCTCCTTCTCGTTTATTTCCTGTACAATCTTGCCAAGCTTTTCCCTGTTTGCCTTGTTTTGGGCGTCAAGCAGCTTGCTTGCCTTGAAGAGCTGCTCAAACTCCTTCTGGTAGTGGAGGAAATGCCCAACTTTAAGGTCTAATTCCTTGCTCACTTCAGCATCCTTCTTTACGGCTGAGTCGATTCTTTTCTGCTGTGAGAGCAGCTCCTTGTCTATTTTTTCCTTTTTTGAAAGTAACCCGGAAAGCTCTTTTTCGATTTTTCGCTTCTCATTGGCTGTGTGTGAAATCTCCTTATGCCTCTTCTCTATCTGCAGCTCTTTCTCGCTCAGCTCCTTTTCCTTTCCTTCTATGTGCTTCAGCTTCTGCTCATAGTGCCTTTTGAGCTCAATCAGCTTGTTTTCATGCAGCTCAAGGTTTGTGTGCTTCTCCTTTACTATTTCATCCATCAGCCTTATGGCTTTCCTCTCTTTTTCAACCTCTTCCCGGAGCTGTTTCTCATGCTTTGGTTTTTTCATGTTGAAGGTTTATTGCCCGCCCCTTTTAAAAATCTTTCCAAGTCTGAAGCCCTTCTTCTCCTCTGGCTCTTCCATCTTCTCCTCCTGCCCCGCTTCCTTTATCTTCTCCACCTTTACTTCGTCAGGAATCTTTTTTGCCTCTGCTTCAATAAGCCCGAAGTACTTGTCAAGGTCAGGCACTTTCTGTGCCAGATTCTTGAATCCGGCGATGAGCTTGCTGACTTCTTTCATCTTTTCGTCAATCTCCCTGTCAGCCTTTTTTCCTGAAGCCTCAATCCTGGTGCTCATAAGCTCTACGAGGCCGCTTGTCCTTTTCTCAAAAACAGCGAACTTTGCCGAAAGCTCATCAGTTTCCTTTTTTGTGGCCATGCTGTCTAGCTTGACAGACAGGCTGTCAACGTCTGATATCAGCTTCTTCATGGAGTTATTGAGGTCGTTTGTTATGTCCCTGAACCTGTTCATGTCGCTGAAGTTCTTGGTCATCTCCGCGAATATTGTCTCCACCCTGTCTGAGTGCCTCTGGGTAAGTGCCTGTGTCTTCTTTATCTCCATGAGGTCTGCCTTTACTGACTCGCTAAGCTTTAGCGTTTCATCAAGCCCTCTGAGCATTGCGAGCTTGTTCCTCATCTCCTTGAGCTCTGTCAGGACGTTGTTTATCATTGCCTCATGGCTGTCAAGGCTTGCCCTTACCGCTTCCACCTTTGCATCCTGCTTTCTCAGCTCAATCATAATCTTGTCCGGATGGACGCTCTCAACAATGTCTATTGCCTGTGTCGCCTTTGCCTCAAGCTTCTGCTTTGCCCTGTCCATGTCTATCATCATTGCGCGCAGCTCGCCTATCTGCTCGTTTATCCTTGCAAACCTTTCCCCGGCTGCCTTCTGGAGCTCGTAGAATGAGTTGAACTGAGCCTTTAGCTTTTCCACGTCAAGCCCAAGCCTGTCTGAGCTTGTGGCCTGTGTAGTTGGGGCTTCAGATTTGGCGACTGGCACGTTATCAAAGGACGGCTCCTGCGCCTCTCCCTCTTCTGCGCCTTCAGCTGCTTCCTCTTTTTTCTTCTTGCCGAAAAACGGCATGGCAATAACCTCTTTTTCTCCTGTTCACATTGCTTGTGAGGCGGGGTTTATAAAATTTCTTGTGTCAGGGCGCTTATTGGAAACGCCATCGTCACCGTGAAAGCACTAATTTTGCCGTCAGTTTTGAAGCCACAAAAAGAAAAATTTATAAGCGACAGGCGAAAACCACTGTATTAGAATTGCGCACATGCATATATATCAAGTAATCAGCGCAATTCTCTATACGAGGTGCTGAAATGAAAAAAACATTTGTTCTTCCAATTATTTCGGTTATGATTTTGATGGTTACGCTGATGGCAGCATCAGTGTATGCTGACTTGGCGACGAATTCGCCAACAGTCTGCTCAGGCTCTGCAAGCCCGTGGACCACTTGCGGGAATGCCTTTGGCAACAACATAAACCAGTCTACAGCAGCTGTAACAGGCACTGTAAACAGGACATCCCAATGGAGAAACTATGGATTCACAATTCCAGGCTCGGCATCCGTAAACTCTGTAAAAGTCAGGGCTGACTTCTGGGCATCAAGGACTTCTGGAAGCGTAAACATAAAGGTCAGCACAGACGGCGGCAACACATGGGGGCCAAACCACGTTGTTGGAGGCAACACTGCTGAACAAACATTCACAATTGATGTCACAAGCGACTTCACATGGACGCCTTCCAAGCTCAACAATTCAAATCTCAGAATAAACGCGACGTGCTTCAAGGTAGGGGGAGGCACAAACCCGACATGCAGGCTTGACTGGGTGCCGGTAAATGTGACATACACGGCTTTCGACTTTTCGGTTTCTGCAAATCCTTCAAGCTCAAGCGTGGCTCAGGCAAGAAACGCAACTTCTGTTGTTTCAGTTAACCTTGTAAGCGGAAGCCCTCAATCAGTAACCCTTTCACAGTCTGGCTGCCCGACAGGAGCAACATGCAACTTTGTGCCAAGTTCAGGGACGCCTTCGTATAACTCAACACTTACAGTAGCCACGAGTGCTTCAACACCAGAAGGAACGTACAATATAAACGTGACAGGCACAGGTGACGGCAAGACAAGGTCTGCAGTATATACTGTAAACGTGACTGACAGCCAACCAGTAGCTTCTGCATCAGCCAACCCAACATCCGGAATCAGGCCTTTAACAGTCAACTTCACAGGCGGCGTAACTGGCGGTGACGCCCCATTAACATACTTCTGGAACTTCAAAGACGGAACAAACAGCACACAGCAGAACCCACAGCATGTTTATAACACAGCAGGAGCATACAACGCAACCTTCACAGCAACAGACTTTGACGGAGACCAATCAATGTCAAGCGTTCTGGTTACTGTCAATGAAGCTTGTGTCAGGAACTACCCGACAGTTTCAATAACGCCTTCAATCCAGTCAGGCACAAACGGCTCAACGCTTGATTATAACACCAGCGTCACAAATAATGACAACGGCGCATGCGGGGGGTCAACATTTAACATGAGCCAAAGCATTCCTCCAGGAGACTGGAACGCTGTTTTCAGCAATAGCTCATTCGTAATTATGCCGAGTGTGACTCAAACAGTGATGTTTTCCCTAACCTCTGCCGCAAACGCAACCGGGTCAAATGTATTCTATAATATGGCACTGAATACTGCCTCGGGATACGAAGGCTCTGGCTGGGCTGAGTACAACGTGACAGGCTGATAGTAAAATTGCCTGTTTCTTTTCTTTTTTTTATTAGAAAACAATTTAAACACATGTGCATATCAGCAGATTATGTGTCTCGCTGTTCCCGGAAGGGTTGAGGAAGTCAGGGGAAGAAAGGCTGTTGTGGCTTATGGCGGCGAGAGAAGGCATGCCATTGTGACTGATGACGTAAAGGTTGCAAAGGGAGACTTTGTTCTTGTTCAGATGGGCTGCGTTGTGCAGCGGCTTAATAAAAAAGAGGCTGTGGCAAGCATCAGGGCTTGGGAGTCAGCCAACAGTGCTGACAAGGTTTAACACTTTCTGTGTGAATGCGTTTAGGTTTTCTGTGCGCTTTGCAGTCAGCTTCTCGCACGCCTCGTCCCAGTGCATGGAGACTGTGTCGCCTTCTGAGATGCCTGGCAAAAGCTCTTTTGAGTATGAAACATTCTTTTCCACAGGTTTGCCGAGGCTGTAAATGCCTTTTTTGTAAGTCAGGGGCTGGTATTTCACTTTAAGCGCCCCTTTTTTTATATCGTATATACTTATAACTTCTCCCCATGAAACCCTGCACTTGTCCATATTCCTGAGAATCGGCTTGACGCTTCCAGAGATGTTCCCGACACCTACAAAGATGACGTTAAACAGATGCATGGGCAGCGGATTTTCAGGCAGCTTCAGCTTAAGCGCCTCAGCGAGGGACTTTGGGAGTCCGTGCCTTACAAGAGCGTCTAGGTGTGCGGCAAACTCATTTCTTGAAAAGCCCTCAAGCAGCCTGTTCCCGAGCCAGTAAGCCTCAACGACGTCATAATCAAAAGGGCTTCTGCCGTGCTTATTCGCGATGAGCTCAAGATAAGGGAAAAGCCCTTCAAACCTCATAAGGCTGCGCTCAGCAGAGTCACAGTCGCTCCTGACTATGCAGTTGGAAAATTCTGCCTGTATCTTTCCGGGTCCGCAGAATCCCAGGCTGTTTGGAACCCTGGAATACCTTGAACAAAGCTTAACCCCTGGCTTTCCATCTGCGTGCATAAAAAACCTCACCGAGCCCTATGGCAACTACAACCCCCGATAAAACAAGTCCTGCGCCTATAAGCTCGAAAACGCCTGCCTTGTAGCCTGAAGCGAGCATGGACAGCAGGGTTGTTACAGGAGCGCCGACAAGCAGGACAGTGGCTGCAACAGTAACATCCACAAGCTTCAGGCCATGGTACCAGGTAAGCACATAGCCTAAGAGCAGCGCAGATGTGGACAGTATCCACAGAATCTGCTCCATGGAAAGGGTGAGCAGTATTGTTGCCTTGCCTGTAAAGACCAAAAACGCAAAGATGAAAAATGCTCCGAAGCCCATTCTGCCGGCAGCTACAATCACAGGGTCAATGCGCTTCAGGGCGTGCTTTGAGATTGTGTTCTCAGCAGCCCAAAGCACGGTTGCGGCAAGCACAAGAAGCTCTCCGCTGCCCATGGTAAATCCCTTCATCTTCAGGAGAAGAAAGCTCCCGGCCAAAAGCGCAATACCACCGAGGAAGAATTCCTTCCTGAGCCTCTCTTTGAGGAATAATATGGCTAAAACAGCAACAAACAGGAACATCAGCTTATGGATGAAAGAACCCATCGGGCCTGAAATCATCTGAAGCCCTCTGAAAAAAAGCAGGAATGGGATTGAGCCCCCGACAAGCCCTATGATTGATAGCATCAGCCAATCCTTGCCCTTAAGGCTTGAGAACGCACCCCACTTCAGCAAAAGCATGATTGAAACCAGGACTGCCGCAACGACAATGTTTTTTGAAAATGTAAAGATTGAGGAGTCTATGCCAGAAACAGCGTACTTATTGAGGAAGATGGAAACCCCGCTGATAAGCGCAGTGGAAAGAACAAGAATAAGGCCTTTTTTGTCCATAAGCGCATAAAAATTGCATAATTATAAAAATCTTACTGTTAACAGCATGCCTTATGAAAGTATATGTGCTTGGAAACCCGCTGGTCGTGGCTGATTCTATGCCCTTAAGGATGCTGCCTTTCCTTAAGAAAGCCCTGCCTGATGTTGAATTCATAGAAATAGACCCTTCAGAGGAATTTCCAATCGGGGAAACCATGGTCTTCATGGATACGGTTGAGGCAGCGGAGAATGTTACAGTGCTGGAAGAAATAGGCAGGATAACCGATAATTCGCGGAACACCCTTCATGATTATGGGCTTGGGATGCAGCTGAAGCTGATGAGCAAGCTGGGAAAACTGGGAAAGGTGTACGTGATTTGCATCCCTATGCACGGCAGCTTTGAGTCAGCGTTAAAGCAGGCTGCTGAAAAAATAAGGCAGGTCAGAGCCAGTTTATCTTCAGGAAGTGACTGGCGCAGCTCATGCAGGGGTCGTAAGCCCGTATAATCTTTTCAATCTCAAACTGGATAGAATCGCGGTCCTTGTCAAGCATGCCCTGCACAACAACCTTGATGTCGCTTTCCATCTTTATCTGGTTCTGCTGTGTCGGAACTATCACTGTGGCGTCAGTTATTATTCCCTTGTCATCTATCTTAACCCTGTAATACAGGATTCCCCTGGGAGCCTCGACAGCGGCAATGCCCTCTCCAGCCTTTAAAGGAAGCTCTGCGCGCTTCTCCTGGACAAACCTGTTATCGGAGAGAATCTGGATTGAGTGGTCAATGGCATGGAGTATCTCTATTGCCTGGGCAAGGTTGTTGTGAAATATGTTGTCCGATGGAAAGGCTGACAGGAACCGTTGGGCATCCTGCTTTGTCTGGGGGTGCAGCCTTTCTCTGTTCAAATTCAGCCTGGCTAAAGCTCCAACCATGTAGACCTTTCCAGTGAGGCTGTACCCAACAGCCTGTGAATATGGGATGACTACCTTTTCTAAATGCGCATAATAATCCCTTTTGGAAAACCGCTCCCCGTCAGAAGTCACCACCTCTTCGCCGTAAAGGAAAAGGTCAGGGCACTCAAGCGCAAGGAAGTCAGTACTGACTTTGTAGGAAAAGCTGCAGTCCATGTATGCGCTGATAAGCCTTAAAACAAATGCCCTGACTTTGCTTAGCTCAGCAACCATGTCAGCTGCATCCTTCTCTGAAGGAACCTTAACGTGCCCTCCGACAACAGGATAAGGGGCGTGGACAGAGCGCCCTGCAACCACCTGCGAAAGCCTGTTGCCCGCGCCCTTCACAGCAAAAGTCTCCTCAAGCCACTGCCTTTCAGCCGGGATGTTCTCGTCCAGGTCCAGAATGGAATCCCTGCCTAAAAGGTCCGGGAGCGTAAAAATATAGAGGTGCAGGGCATGGTCCCTTATGTACATGCCATACATTGAGAGCAGCCTAAGCAGCTCTGTCTGCCTCGTCACTTTTATTGAAAGCGCGTCCTCAACAGCCATTATGCAGCAAAGCAGATGGGCTATGCTGCACGTCCCGCAAATCCTTGACATGAACTGTGGAGCCTGCGCATAATGCTTGCCCTTGATTGCAGTCGTGTAGAACCTCTTGTTTTCGGTAATTCCGAACTTTGCGTACTCAACCTTGCCATCCCTAACCCTCAGGTCAAGGGTTGCGTGCCCCTCTATCTTCGTAATGTGGTCCATATTTATGTCAAGGTCGTTATGCATTTTCAACACCTTCAACACCAGCAACACCAAACTCCTTAAGGTATTTCTGGAGAATTTCAATGAACTTCAGCTCAGACATCGGGCAGCCTGGGACTGAATCATCAACAGCGACAACATCGCTTACTTTCAGCACCTTTTCAGAAAGCCTGAATTTTTCTATGAGAAACCTTATCTCAGCCATTTTGGTCTCGTCAAACTCGTTTCTCTGGGCTGAAGGCATGCCTTCGCATGCGCACGCTCCTATTGCCACTAGCTTTTTGCTTTTCTGCCTTATCTGGCGCAGCTCTTTCTCATCCTTTTCATTGGCTATTGCGCCTTCTACAAATGCAACGTCTATGCCGTCAAGCGTGTTTTTGCCCTGAAGAACCCTTGCGTGCCTGAAGTCTATCAGCTTCTTCCATTCGAAGAAATGCTCGTTCATAAGCTCCACGAATACTATCGTGCTGTCCTCGCAGCAGGAAAAGGAGAACCAGCCCACATTCAGCTTCTTTTTCGCATCCATGCACAGCCTTTTGATGCCTTGTTTTTTAATTCTTTCGCTGGAATCTGAAAATTCCGACATTTTATAAACAACTACAGAAACAGAAGCAGGCATGGAGGAGCTGTCCACAGACATACTGGTAATAGGGGCTGGCGTTGCAGGAGCCGCAGTGGCTGCCAGCCTGAAAGGCTCAGGCTTCAGAATCACTGTCGTGGAGCCGCGCAGCCCGGGGCACGACTCCCACAGGGGAGACACGCTTTACCCTGCGTCAATAAAGATACTTGACGAATGGAAAGCCCTTCCGCTTATAATGCAAAAGGGAGCTCTCAAGTTCAGAAAAATAGCTGTTATGAATCAGGAAAGGGCGCTTGTCGAGGTGGACATGGCGTCTGTCAGCTCGGCTTTCCCTTACGGCATCGTATTAGACCATGCGCTTATAGAAGACGCCCTTCTGGAGTTCGCGCAGACAGACAAGCTGCAGTTGTTAAGGGGCTTTGCGCTTCAGGAAGTCCTCGTTGCCAGGGACGGCGTGCATGGCGCAGTGGTTGCAGGCCAGGGCACAAAATACCTTGTCAGGTCAAAGCTTATAATAGGCGCGGACGGGAGAAACTCAACTGTGCGCGAAGCAATGGGGATAAAGGCGGAATATGCAGAATACGGCAAGGACTGGGTTGCTTCATGCATGCCTGTTGCCGAAGGCTCGTTTGCAGGGATATGCCTGTTCATAAAGCCTGGCGAAGCGCTGCTTGCAGAGCCCCTCCCTCCCGGAAACAGGCTAAGGGTATCCATACAGAGGCCAGGAGGCTCGGCGCAGGAATGGATTACAAAAAGCCCTGAAGAAAAACATGAGTACATTGCTTCCTTCTCGCCACAGCTCGCAAAGGCAAGCCCTGTATTTGAGGAAGAGAACATATATCTCCTTAAGTCTAAAAACTCCCCGAAGTACTGGGCAAACAGGGCTGTGATTGTGGGCGATGCTGCACATGAAGCGCATCCAATAAGCTCGCATGGCATGCTGATGGCAATCTTTGACGCTTATGCCCTTTCAGTGGCACTTGGAAACTCCCTGGAAAACCTTGAGGCGAAGCTCGCAAAATATGAGAGCGTGTCAAGGCCTGTTGCAACGAAGATAATACGGCATAGCAGTGCATTTGCAAAATTCCTCACGCGGCAGCCAGACAAAAAGCCAGGCCAAAGCACGAATAGCATGAAGAGCGTGAAGACGAATCTGCAGAGGCACTTCTCGGTCTTCAAAAGGCTAATCTCTGAGAAGACCTACGATTCCGAGCTGAAGAAGCGAGGCGGATAAGGGCATTCAGCCCTGCCATTCTGCTTCAGCTGCTTTCAGCTCTTCCTGGAACTCGTCAAGGGCTTTTTTTGCCTTTTCAATATCTGTTTTGCTGCGGGTTGCTTCTGCTATCTGTATCTTTGGGCTTAGCGAGTAAAGCTTTACGTTAATCATCTTTGTTTCTGCGCCCTTCTTTCTGAGCCTGCTTAGCTGCTCCCGCAGCTCCTTAAGCTGTGCTCTGAGCTGCGCTGTTTCGGTTTGCACAGTATCAGTTTGATTCTCAGGCATTGTTCTGCACCGTTATCCTGTTTCTTATGTCAATGCACTTTTCTATTATCCGTGCTTTGTCCTCAACGCTTAGCTGGACGTATTGTTTTTGCATTTCAGGGTATAAAAGCTGTGCCCTTACCCTGTTTCCGCTTTCCAGGCTTGTGTATATTTCTTCTATAAGCTTTTGTATTGGCACAGTTGTTGCCGGTGTTGATGCCGTGGCTGCCGTAGCTGCTTCATGCGCTTCCTGAGGCGATTCTTTTTTGGGGGTGTTTTGGATTTTTTTCTGGGGTGTTTTCCCTATTTTCCTGAATTGCGTGTCCAGGCTTGTTTTGAGGTCTTCAAGGTATATGTCTGCCATGCTGAAGTTGCCTGCCTTGACTTTGTCTGTGACCATCTTTACGCCAAGCCGCAGGTCAAATACGTCCACGTTCATTGACTCAAGCTGGTCTACTGCGTATTCTGTTTCGCTTACTATTCTGTTGTATTTGGAGTAGTTTGCAAGCTCGTCGTCGCTTATCCTGCCTGGGTCGTGCATTATTGGCCTGAACCTTATGAAGTAGGGCTTGCCCTGGTTGTATGAGGCGTTTTCTATCATTGCGACTGAGGAGTCCGCTTTTATCAGTGACTGCAGTATTTCCTCGCCGTATTCTTCCTTGATGAGTTCCATGTCCTTCTCGTCCCTTATCCTGTGGATTATCTGGGTGTTGAGGTTTGCCTTTATCTCTTCGCTGAAGTCGCTTGTTGTCTGGCTGATTATTGCTACGCCTATTCCCCACTTTCTGAACTCACGGACTGCCCTTTCTATCTTTACAAACACTTTTCCTGAGCCGCCGAACTTTGGCAGGAGCTGGTGTATGCCGTCAATTATTATGAGGTATTTCGGGGTTTTTGCCTCGGGGAAGTTCTCTGCAAATATTTTGTCAATCATTGCTGCAATGAACAGTTCAAGCTGGTCTGTGCCCAGTCCCTTGGTAACGAATATGTTTATCTCTTCAGGCTTCATCAGCTTCTTGAAGTCTATGCTTTCGTTCTCGCTGCTTATGACCTTTATGTTGCCGTTGAATGGCTTTGCTGCTAAGTGCCTCATGCCGAATTTTGCGTAAAGGGCGAGCATTTTTTTGTCTGTGCACTGCCTGAGGAACCCTGTCCACTGGGCTGTCGGGTCTATAACGACTACTGAAAGCCCTTTCTGCATGGCTTCTTCTGCTATTATCTGCGCTGCTATTGTTTTTCCTGTGCCGCTTGCTCCGGAGATAAGGGTGTGCAGAGGAAGCTGCCCCATGTCCATGTATGCCTTCATTTCTGTGTCGGCGATTGTGCCTATGAACAGAGATTCCGGCCCTGCCTTGGGCAGGTTTTTTTGGCTTAGCGCCATCTTGTAGCGCTTCTTCTCCAACTTTCTTTTTTTGTATGTGAGGGTTGCGAATGTGCCTGTTGCCAGGATTCCTGCTGCAGCAACCATTGCCCAGAGCGGGACTCCGAGGAAGCTGTATTTGTATATGGGCTCTGTTATTTTGAAGAACCCTGTGTGGACAGAATATGTGTTCAGGTAATCTGCTTTAATGACTAGTATGTAGTCGCCTGGCTTCAGGTCTTTTGGCAGCTCTGAGGACTTCATCAGCACGTTTGCTGTTCTGAGCCGGATGCTGTCTGAGTCAATCATTGCTGTGAAGTTTTTCCTGTCGCTTATGTTGTACTGCAGCTTTACATCAAAGCCCTCTTCCTGGAGCATGTTTTTGAGCTCCATCCTGTATCTTAGTCTTCCTCCGGTATTTACGCTGCTGTCTATAAGCTCAAGCCTCAGGAGCAGGGCTTCCACCGGGAGCATGTCCTCGCTGTATATGAGTATTTCTATTGGCAGCTCCTTTTTCAGGTCGCCTTCAATCCTGAGCTTTCCTGTGTATATGCCCGGGTCTGTGTTTGCGAGGATTGTTACTTCTGTTGTGTCCTGTGAGTCCGGGCTTATCACAAGGCTGTTTTTGCTCAGCTTGAGGAGCTCCTTTGCGTCTCCTTCCACATTGAAGCTTATGCTCAGCCCGCTTTTCTTGTAGTTCTTTATCAGCAGGGGAAACGTTGTATATGTTCCTTTTTTGAGCTTTGCTGTTATCTTTTCAAGGGACATTTCGTAGTCAATGATTTTTGGAGGGACTCGTATGTTTGTTGGCTGCACGATTGCTGTTTTCCCTGTTCCTGTGCCTTCGCCTTTTCCTTCTGATACCTGCTGTATGATGACGCTCGGAACGAATATCTTCATGGTTATGTTCTTATCCGTTGTGTTGCCTGCCATGATTGTAACGTTTCCGATGAAGTTCTCATAGCTGGTCTTTGTTGCGACTATCATGTGTGTGCCTTCTGAAAGGTTCGCTGAATAAAATCCTGAGGATGTTGTCTGCATTGTTTTGCCTGCAACGCTTACTGTGGCGCCTGAAATTACAGCTCCAAGCTCGTCTTTGACAAGTCCCTTTATTGTGCCGTTGCCAAGAGTGCCGGGCGGTATGGTTAAGGATATGTTATGTGCAACAATGCTGTCGGGCTCAACATTTGTGGTGTTTGCGTAGGAGTTATACCCGTTCTTTATTGCTATTATGCTGTTTGCGCCGGCTGACACGCTGTCAAGGACATAGGTTCCCTGTGAGTTTGTCCTGTTGATTGTGCCGCCTGCGCTCACAGTGACGTCGCTAAGCCTTGAGCCTGTGCTCTGTTCTGTGACGTTTCCCGTTATATGCCCTGTCCTTAGCCCCAGAACGTAAAGCGACATGTGGCTTAATGCGAACATAACTGTATTGGCCACGTCATCAATAGTTGAGTTTAACCTTTTCCACGACTCTGATGTGGTGTTGTAGTGATATGCTGCCAGGTATGACTCGTTGAAGTAGTACGGCACGTCTCTCTGCGCGTAGGTTATGTTGTATGTTATGTTGACTATGTCTGTTGAGTTTATGATGGGGCTGTAGAAGTCGTAGTATGTTGCAACGATTGGGATGTCCGGCCTTATAACAGCAACCGATACCAGAACAATTACTGTCAGGCTGGCGTTGGTTATGTTTTTGTTTGCAATTACTCCGAGGGTTGCTGAGAAATTTATTGTGCTGTTTGAAAAGTTGAACAGAGTCAGCGTATAAGCGCTTATGTTGGCGTTCATGGTCTGGTTCGCTATTACTGTGACATTGCCATGGATACCTTTTGCGGCTTTGCTGACCAGGGTTATGTTCTTTTTAGTGGTTTGTCCTGGCTGCACAGCCACCTGGGTGAAGTATGGATCATATGATTCTTTTATTGCGACAAGGTAATGGTTCCCGGGCGTTGCGTTTATTGCGTAAAACCCGCTTCCGTTGGTTGTTGTGTTTATGCCGTTTATGCTTATTGTTGCCCCGGTTATGCTCATGTTTGTCGCGTTGTCGGTGACGAACCCGATTACTGTTCCGTTCTGGCTTGGCGAAAAGAAGCTGCTTAGCGATATGTTGTGCTGGAGAACTGTTCCTGAAACTATTGTGATGTTTGCGGCATAGGAATTATACCCGTCCTTTACAGCCACTATGTTGTTTGTGCCTTTTGGAGCGCTGAGGTTGTAGAATCCTGATGAGTTTGTTGTGTATGATGAGCCTGCGATGCTTACTGTGGCGTTGCTTAGCAGCTGCCCTGTTGAGTTGTCGTGCACGTAGCCGCTTATGAAGCCTGTGAGCAGGGTTAGCGTGACATTGTGGCTTGTTGTGTTGCCTCTTACAACAGTTACGACAGAAACGTGAGCTTCATACCCTGTCTTGTTTGCCATGAACGTGTGCTGCCCGTCTGAGATGTTTACGGCGTAGTAGCCTGAGGAGTCTGTATAGGCTATCCGTCCTGCCACAAGAATGGTTGCGTTTCTTATGGTTATGCCGAAATAAGAATCGGTAACGTAGCCTTCTATCGTGCCCAGAAGCTTTCCTATTGTTATGTTGCGCTGGACTGTCTGGTTTGCAATTACTGTTATGTTGGATACGTAGCTTTCATATCCTGCCTTTGTGGCGACAATGTTGTGGGTTCCGGGGCTTGCGTTCATTATGTAGTATCCTGAGCCGTTTGTTGATGCAACTTTTCCCGCCACACTTATGGCTGCGCCGCTTACAGGCAGCCCGCTGGAGTTGTCAAATACATAGCCTGTTATGGTGCCGTTTCTGTCTGTGTAGCCGTAGAACCTTGTCATGTTGAAGTTGAGGGTTGTTGCCTCTGTGAAGCTTATGTTGATTGGCGCAAAGAACGTCAGATAGCCTTCCTTTGTCGCTATCAGGCTGTATGAGCCGATTGCAATTGAAAAGTTGTATGTGCCATTAGAGTTCGTAGAGTTTGCTGACGCGCCTATTGTTATCGTGGCGTTATTTATGGGAAGCCCTGTTTCGTTATCCATTGCTGTTCCTGCTGCAATCCCGTCTCCTGTCAGCCCTATGCCAAGCCCTGCAGGGCAGACGTCAAAAGGGTCTGCAAGGAAGTAATACGTTTTTGTGAGGTTTGGCAAAGGAACCATTATCTGGTAGTTCACTACAGAGTTCCTGAAGTTCCTTACTGTTGTGCTGCTCTTTTTCGTTACCACTACAAACTGCCCTGAGACATTGAGTATGCCTACCGGGAAGATTTTGCTTGAGGCGTTGTTGTATTGCTTTGTAAAAACTGTAGGCACTGTTATGTTTGTGTTTCCGACTTCAAACGTGTAGTTTCCGGTGAATGTTTTGTTTGCTGAGTCTGTAATGTTTGCGCTGATATTCATGAAGCTGTCAAGCATCGCCGTTGTCCCTGCTCTTATGCTTGACCAGTTCAGGAGTGAAGGGTCAACAACGGTTGCATAAAGCTCATGCGTCTTGCCTGGCTGCAGGCATTCAAATACAAGGTGCTTTTCGTCTGTTTCTCCGGGGTTTGCCTGGTCTGTCTGCGTCTCATTATATCCCGGCAGCTGGAGTTCCAGTCCGTAATAGCCCTGCCAGTAGCCGGTTGTGAATTTCTGTATGACTTCAAGCTGCGTTATTGTTCCTGCATCTGTCTGGACAACCGCGTGCCCTGTTATTCCGGGCTGCCAGTAAAGCTTGACTGCAAAAGGCAGGAGAAGCGCGGCTGCTATGATGGTGAGGGCAATAATATTTTTCCTTCTATGCGTGTCCAGGTGCTTTTTGGGCTTCATGTTTCGTTGTCAGATTAGCCTGGCGGGCTTTGCGAACCGCCTTTTTTCTTTGCCTCCTCCTCGAACTTCTTTCTTGCCTCTTTTGCCCTCTCAAATTCCTTCTGGAGCTCTTCTTCATCTACAAATCGGACTTCCCTCTGCTTGGGCTTCATCCCCAGCTTGTCCCATTCGTTCTTGAGCCTTGGCACAAGGCTTTCAAAGTATATCTCTGCCATGTTGAAGCTGCCTGCCTTTACCTTGTCTGAAGCCATTTTGAGCTCCAGCTTCATGTCAAAGACATCCACGCTAAGCTTCTCAAGCTGCTCTATCTGGAAATCAAGGTCGTCAAGTATTGAGTTGTATTTGGCATAGTTTGCAAGTTCGTCGTCGCTTAGCCTTGCGTGCTCGTGCAGCAGCGGCCTGAAAGAGATAAAGTACGGGTCGCCGTTGTTGTATGAGGAGTTCTGAAGCATGCCTGTTCCTGTTGATGCTTTAAGTAGGGATTGGAGCATATAGCTGCCGTACTTGTTCTTTATCCTGTCAAGGTCGCCCTGGTCTCTCGTGCGCATCTGTATTTCCGTGTTTATGTTTGCCTTGATTTCACCTAAAAAATCAGTAAGGACCTGACTTATGAGAACCAATCCGACACCCCACTTCCTGAATTCGCGCGCTCCCCTTTCTATCTGGAGGAAGCCCTGCCCTGTGCCGCCGAACTTTGGCAGCAGCCTGTGGACTTCGTCAAACACTATGAGCAGCTTGAGCTCCTTGCTTTCCGGCAGGTTTGACTTGAACACTTCGCGTGTCGTGTTTGACACAATGACGTCTATATCCTGCGGCTCAAGCCGGTGGACTGTGAATATGGTTATTTCACCCGGCTTCATGAACTTCTTTATCTCAACAATCTCCCTTGCATTGGTCAGCGCCCTTATGTTGCCGCTGAACGCCCTGGCATCTGTTTTTTTGAGCCCGAAGTCTTCGTACATTGCGAACATCTTTTTGTCCTGGTTCCTTCTCAGCATGCCTGTCCACTGCGCTGTGGGGTCAAACACTATGACTGATACTCCTTTGAGAAGTGCCTCTTCAATTATGACCTTTACAGATACTGTTTTTCCTCCGCCTGTGGAGCCTGCGACTATTGTGTGTGTCTGCATCTGGTCCAAGTCCATGTATGCCTTGACGTTTCTTTCAGCAATCTTTCCTATGTATGTGCTCCTTACTGATTGTTTTGGGAGAAGGGAGAGGTTGAGCTTGCTTGCATACTTCTTCTTTTTCTGGAGCCTTTTCTTGTAGAACACTATGCCCCCTCCGGCCAGTCCAGCTGCGAATACTGCCAGCGTTGCTGTTTTGAGGGGGACAACGCCGAAGAGCATGTAGTCCAGTGCTGACTCTGTGACGTGGAACCTGCTGCTTGTGTAGACTGAGAACCCAAGGTAGTCTGCTTTTACGTTAAGCACGTATTCGCCCTGCCTGAGGAAGCTTGGTATTTCAAGCTCTTTGAATGTTGACAGGGAGTTATCAAGCTTTATGCTTTCCGATTCCTGGAAGAATGACTTGTTTTGGAGGTATGTATTTTCCCCCCCTATCCGGTCTATGCTGTAATACAGGTTTACTTCATATCCTCTTTCGCTGAGGAAGTTCTGCAGGTCCACCTTGTATTTGAGCTTCTTTCCTGCTTCCACTTTCTCGTTCTGGAGTTCAACAGTCAGGCTGAGCGCGTTTACAGGCAGTATTGAGGTGTCGGAAACTATTATCTCCATCGGTATCTGCTCATTGATTTCGCCTGAAATTGCAATTGTGCCGTTGTATTTCCCAATGGAGTCTGCAAGGAATGTCAGTGTTATGTTTTGGTCGCTGGTTGGCGCTATGTCCAGCTTGTTTTTGCTTAGCGTTGTGTGGTTGCTTATGTTGCCTGCCGTGCTTACAGACACGGATGCCTTGCTTGGCTTGTAGTTGCTTATTACTATTGTGAACTCCCTGAATTCGCCCACCTTGACTCTTTTTATGATGCTTTTCTCGGATATCTTGTAGAACTCGTTTTCTATGAACGCAGCTATCGCTGTCTGGGCAAGCAGGCAGGCTACAAAGAGGATTGCTGTCAGGAAAAGCAGCCTCCTGATTCTTATTTTGTGCCTGATGTGCCTGATATCAGCGTATGGAGCTCTTGGCATAGGGTGTAGACCTCGTTTTTTTTGTCTGGTAATATTGAGCTGTAAACCGGCTTGATGCTGTTGTAGATGTCAACTGCCGCTTTCCTTTTTCCTTCCTGAAGCAGCTGTTTGGCTGAAGATGCCTTCTGCCTTACAAAGCAAACGTTTATGTTGCTGCAGAGAAGCGCAATTCGTTTCTTTGCGTTTTCCCTGCTCTTTTCAGGCAGCTTTGTGAACTCCGCCCTTATTGAGCTGTACAGATTCTTTGCAGAGTCATAGTTGTTCTTGGCAGCCGCATCCTCGGCATCCGATATGAGCTTGTCAATTGCAGATGCCTTTTTCCTGAATAGCCCTATTCTTCCGCTGTAGCCAAGGTAAATTGTGGCAAGAATGGCTATTGCCATTATTTCTGCAATTAGCCGCTTTTTGGCAGAGCTGGCAATCATGTCAAGCTTTACAACACCTGCAATGAGCCCTGTGATTTTGCCTGTGCCTGAGCTGTCTGGAGTGTACTCCTTGTAGACAAGCATTGTTGAGGTTTCCTTTATCTTGTCCAGCTCTACGTTTTTCTTCACATAGTATGAAAGGGTTTCCGTGGCTTTGTCAACTATTATGGACGGGTCAGGATCCAGTACCTGGTAGTCTACGAGAACCTTTAGCTCCTTTATGTCTGATGCTATCTCCTTCGGTATGCTTTCAACAATCACCGTGCCTGTGCTGTTGCCGGTTATGGACAATTCCTTCTCTACAAGGGTGTATACGCTTTTATCGCCGGATGCATAGGTTATTTCTACATGAGTTGCTTTTATTGTGGAGGTGACTTTTGACTGGAGTTCAAAGTTTTTCTTGATAAATGACTTCCTGTCCTGTTCTTTGAGCTTCTTGCCGCTCTGCTTTAGCATGCTGGTGACTGCGTCTTCAACGGATGTCAGCTTCGGATAAACTACATACTCCTTGGAGTTCAGTACCCTTGCAGTCACCGGGGTGCTGTTCCTTATGCTGTCCACATTGCGCATTATTGCGGATGTGAAGTTGTTTGCATCCTCACTGCTTAGGCGCCTCCATACCATGTCGTACAGGTCTCTTTTGTATCGTTGCAGGTTGGTTTTTGCAGCGTCTGTGTCTTTGTCAAGCTGCATATGCCTGAAGGCTTCTGCTGATTCGCCATCAAGCTGGCTGGCTTTTGCTTCTATCTCTGAAATCAGGGAGTCTATTTTTTCCGTGTTTGCCGCTGTGCTGGCTGACTGGTTGATGCTGAACATGTAAGTGCTGGTGTTTTGTGTGCCGAATGCGTCGTCGCATCTTATTCTCATGTAATGGTTTCCGTCAGAGAAATTGTGCATGGCAGCTGGCGTTTCGGTACCATTGCTGGCTGCAATGCTTTCTGCAGTTTCCCATGCTCCGGACTCATTGGCCTGTATTGCGCAGTTCAAGCCTGAGCCTGCAGCTGCCCTGAACCTGGCAGAGACGCTGCTGCTGTTCGTTTTGATTTCAAGCAGTGAAATAATGACGCTTCTGCTCGGGATTCTTTGCAGATGCACAATTTCTGTTTTGTTGCTGCCGAGCTCAATCTCTGAGGAATAGCCATAATAGCCTTCTGCGCCGGCTTCAAGCCCGTAGTTTCCGGAGCGCCTCAGTATCATTATGGTGCCGTTTGAGCTTGTGTTGGCTGAGTAATCCCCTATCCTGACAGATGCGTTTTCCAGGGCATTGCCTGTTGTGTTGTCCCTTATGATTACAGTCAGGTTGTTCAGCCGCCTGACAGTGATTGTTATGGACGCTGATGCGTTTGCAAGCCCGTCGCTTACGTTAATGATGGCTGTATATGTTTTGTTTGTGCTGTAGTTATAGGCAAATGCTTGACTGGTTGAATCAGTAACTCCATCGCCGTTTGCGTCCCATTTGAAGGAAACACTGCTCACGTTCCCTGTGGCTGTGGCGTTAAGCAGTACAGGGTTGCCTTCATTGGCTTCTGTGGCATTCGCAGATATGGAAACGCTTAGGTTGCTTGTCAGCTGCTTGTAGACAAGAAGGGGAATTGTGATGTTCCTTGAGCTTGCTGTCAGCCTGTTTTCAAAGCTCACGTTTATGGTGTAGTTGCCCTGTTCAGAGAGGTAGAAGAAATAAGTTACGGGCCCTATGCTTGCGAATAATGATGACTGGTAGTAGCTGGAGCTGTAGATTGTTATGTTGTATGTGCTGTTCAGCGGCGAATAAACGAGAAGCAATATTTGCTCGCTTGCGTTATAGCTTGCCTTGTCCGTTGTTGCGTTGAAAAATCTGCTGATGTTCTGGCTGAAGTTGAATGTTTGCTGGGAGAGCGCAGAATTTCCCTGCATGTCCGTCGCATTAATGAGCAGCGAGTTGCTGCCGTTTATGGCACTCAGGTTTATTATAGCAGTCTTGTTGTTTCCGAGGCTTTTCCAGCCGGTGTAGTTTGCATAATTCAGCGAGTATGAGATGTTTGCGTACTCGTTTGCGCTTATGTTGACTGCCAGGTGGCCGTTTTCTGAGACAAAGCTGCTGTTTAAGGAAGGGGACAGGGAAATTGATGGATAGGCTGTGTCATTGACCGAAAACGAGTAGTTTATGATATAAGTGGAGCTGTTTGCGCTTATGTTTAGCGTAAGGTTGTGAACCCCGTTTCCTATTACTCCCCACTCAAGAATGCCTGCAAGCTTTTCGCTGAATCCGGTTGCGCTGGTTGTTGTGTTGTATGGAAGTGAAGGTGATGCGGTAAAAGTTGTGTTTCCAATGGTATAAAGAGTGTAGTTTGCGGTTGCGTTTGCATTAACTGTGAAATTCAGGAATACAGACTCTCCTGAAGAAAGCTGCGTTGCGTTTTCAGGGCTCTGTATTGTTATGTTGGTCTGGTTGAAGATTATGGAGTTGTAGGCATTTGCCATGAATACGGCGCTGATGGCTTGCCATCCGCCGTATGTCACGTCTGAGTGCAGGTTACTGGAGGAAAAGCTGTAGTCTGCATAGACGACATTTGCAGAAACCGTGTTTCTTGTTCCAGAGTTCCCTTTGCCATAATACAGGAAGAATGTGTCATCCCAGTATTCTGAACTTCTTTCCACGCCCAAAAAGCTGCAGCACTGCAATGAGCCATAGCAGAAAGATCTCTCCAGAAGGGTTTCTTCATTGAATACGTTCCACCATGTGCACAGCAGGGACTTATTCAGGCTGCTGCCTATTGGTGTGGCTTTTACTGTGAAGTCTATTGCCTGGCTTGGGGTTTCCAGGCCGTTGTTGTCCGGGTCAAAAAGTGTGCCGGAATTATAGGAAAGCGCTGTTTTTATCCTGGGGTCCACTGCCGAAATCAGCAACGGCAGCGCAGCCGCAAAGATTACAAAAATGCAAAGCATAAAAAGCAGGTTACGCCTTTTCATCCTTTAGCACCCTTTTTATTTTTTTGAGCTCTTCAACTATCATCCTTTCCGCCATTTTCCGGCTTTTTTCCTTCACGCTATCAGAGATTTCCTCTCTGAGCCTTCTCAACTCGTACAGGTAAGGGTCTGATTTTGCTGCCCAGTTTTTCCTGATGATGTTCCTGACAGCTTCGCTTAAGTCCATGAAATGGTCCTGCTCCGCAGCCTTCCTGAGCTCCTGTAGCATTGCTTCAGGTATCCTTATTGTAACCAGAACATCATTCATTTTCCTGCCTCGGCCCTTTTGCCCTTCCGTGCACGTAGTCCCTTATCTGGTCGCGTATTGCTTCTGCCCTGCTCTTGTAAATCCCCTTTTCAACTATAGAATCCAGCCAGCTTACAATTTCAGCAGGCAACCTTACATTCAGGGCAGTTATTCTTGCGTTCATTGTAATTGCCTTGTAGTGCCGCTATTGTTAACACGTATGACAACCATGACTTTAGACCATTAGTATTTAAAGTTTACGCTTTTACCTACCAATATACGAAAAGCTATACAAGCTAACGGCATCCAGGAAGCAGGCATCATTCGTAATCATTGTGTAATTGCCTCGTAATTGCCTTGTAAGCACTTAGAAGTTGATAAGGTGACGGAAAGATGTCGGCGAGATAGCAATCCTTACAGCCAGAACAGCAAAGAAACAACGTTGAGGAAACGCTCTATGCACATATTCACTCCCTGCGGTAGAAATTTATGGTTCAAGCGGTTTTTTCTTAAAAAAACTTTTTAACTTATATAGTTCGCCTTTGGTTTTATTAATGAATTGAGGAAAGTTTCTCTCATTTATGTCAAATTTAAGGTCGGTAGCAGCAAATTCCGCTTTCCATTCCTTTGGATTTTTCTCTAATCTCTCAATTGTTGATATTGCTTTACCAATTAGACTGGTAATATCCCCATACTTCTCTAATTTTTTGCCATCTAATGTTGGTTCTTTTGATTTTAATGCGAAACCAATATCTATTAAGTCTTTAAGTGCTCCCCTATCAGCAGAGGCCGCTAATTTCTGAAAAAATATATGCTCCAATGGGTAAAACTTCATTTCACCTAACTCAATTAAATCATCAGGTAGACTGTCAATAAAATTAATTTCCATTTTTGTTGGAGCTAAATCTTTGTATGTTGAAAAAGTAATCCCCATATGGAATCTGCCGGTTTGAGAAAATGAGGTCTTATTAACCCTATAAGTTAATTTGTGCTTTTCTGTTACTTTATCAAATATTGATTTGAAATAGGTTTCAAAATCTTTGTCTTCATTCTCCAACAAACAATCAAAATCCAAATCTTGCGAGTCTCTATGGTTTAAATGATAAATTGCTAATATAGTGCCGCCTTTTCCAATAAGGCCATATGGATTATCTTTTTCAATTTCTTTTAATATTTCCCTTAATAATGTGATGATATTATTTATCATTTATTTCCTCTGGTTTGAATTTTGAGAATTCGGATTCATACCTTAAATAATGATTTGCCCATTTTTTCTTTACTAACAAATTCTTGGTTACTTTTGTATCCTTAATTATCTGCTCATTAGTTGCATACTTTAAGGAGTCCGATTTATTCAATTCAAAATCTGCCTTTTTTATTGATTTTACTCTGATTAATTTCAAGATTTTACCACTAAACTCCACTTCACCATTTAATTTAGTGTTAAGTACTTCAATAATATTCACCTTTAAGTCCCATCCAAACCCATTGTTTTTCAGAGCTTCCAAACCAGTAATATAATATTCCCTTAATATCTTTAGAAAATCAGAATAATCTTTAACTCTTGGATTGTACTGATCTGAATTTAAAATATTCAGTAACTCCAGTTTTTTTCGAATATTTCCCCTTAAATATCTTTTTTCAGTCTCTGTTAATTCTGTTCCAAAGCTAATTTTTTTTAGTACTTCGAATTGCTTATCTTTAAATATTGGCCTAACTATGTCTTTACCTAATTCAACTATCTTCGAAATAAGTTCACTATTTGTCATAATGGATATAAAAGTATCCCTTAATATTTAAATGTATCTGTTTTTTAGATAAATCAAACAAAATAAACTAAAAATATAGTTTAATTGGATATAAATCTATCCTAAGATATATAAAGAAAAACTAATTTTATATCAATCTAATAAATAAATCTAAAAAAATAATATCTAAAAAAATTAGTAGAAACATTTAAATACTTATCACTCCTTTTTACTCATTAATGGAATTAGACGCATTTGAAATAATACAGAATGATGTGCCTATCTACATCACTTATATGACTGCAAAACAATTATCAGATCTTAAAAGAATTAAAGTAGATCTTTTCAAGAAGGAAAACGAAGAAGGTTACCAGAGAGAAATTAGTGATAAGAGATCTGAAGAATTTGCAAAGTATGTAATAAATGCTAAAGGTATTAGCCCAGTTTCTATACTCATAAATGTGAGAAAAAAATTAACTTTTGAAAGAAGAATGGGAGGTTATGGCAAACTAAATATCCCTGATGACTCTTACATGTGGATAGTTGATGGACAACATAGAAGGCAGGGTCTTTTAATTGCCATTAAGGATAGAGAAGAATATGAGAATTATCAAATACCTATAGTCATTACCAACTTAACTAAGACCTATGAAGAGGCCAAACAATTTATTATTATAAATAAAACTCAAAAAGGGGTAAGATCTGATCTAGCTGAAAGATTATTAAGTAAACTATTTGAAGAACCTGAAGATATACTTAGCCAGTTGCCTTCTACAGTAACAAGAGGTATAACTTGGATGCCTAAGGCAATTGAAGTCTCAGAAAAAATTAATGAAAGAAAAGACAGCGTATGGTATAAAAAAATAAGATTCCCAAATGAGCCTAAACTTACTACGTTATCAAGTCAAAAATCATTTACTGAATCATTAAGACCAATTATTTTTAAAAATGAAATTTTTGAAAGTTATAATGTCGAAGAAATTACTGAATTACTGGTTCGGTATTGGAATGCTATTAATGAATTATGCCCAAATGCATTTAGGTTGCCTCAAGAACACTTAATCCAAAAAACTATAGGTATTTTTACTCTCCATAGATTATTTCCTTTGGTTATATCTTATTGCGGAGAAAAAATCTCTAAAGAAAGAATAAAAGAGGTTCTCTCTAAAATGGAAAAAGGAATGAATGATAATTATTGGAGTAATAATGGTCAAATTGGATTGGCGGGGACAAATCAAAAAGCATTTAGTATTATATATAAAAAATTGTCGGACTACTTGGAAGAAGGTAATGTGAAAAAGACTAAGAGAAAAAGATTATTTGAATTATAAATAAGTGTAATAAAAACTGATTTCTATAGTATGAAATAGGGGCTTCGCCCCTATGACCCCACTTTCCGCCTTCGCTTCCTCGGCAAGCCCTCGCACTGTTCGGGCTTGCCGTATCCCCGCTCAGGCGGGTAAAAACCGGGAGTCTTTGCTGCCTGTCGTCGAAAACTTTTATGCCGTGATGTCTTTGCTGATCCTTAACATATGCAGTTGACGCTTCAAAATCCCTCATTCCTGTAAACTTTTCCATGTATATGTGAACTATTATATATTTTAAAATCCCTGCATGTGAAGTTGCGTAATGGCGCCAGCTATTTTACCGGAACGCCATTGAACTTTACAACTTTTCCGCTGCTCCCGTCCACTTCAACTATGAGCTGTGCTGACTTTGTCTGGTTCAGCTGAACGCTCTCCACCCTTATAAGAACGACCCAGTTTCCGCTGTCAGAATAAGAGTTTACGCTGCTGTATTTGAAGTCGCTTACAACGGAAGCGTTGCCTTCTGCCTTGGTGAAAAACCTTGCCTTTTCGTTCGCGAACTGCAGCGCGGTTTCCTCTGCTGATTTCTGGCTTACGCTGCAGCCAGCCACGGCTGCCAGTAAAAAAACTGCCAGAAGACTAATCACTATTGCACGAACATTACTTTTCATGTTTCCCCCGGAGCTTTGTAACCTGTGCAATAAGCTGTTTTTCAATCATGGCTTCTCTGAGAAGCTGATGCTTTTCCATCAGCCCTGTCAGCTTGCGCTTATATGCTTCATCAAAGCCTTCCTTTTTGCTATGTATTGAGCCTTCAAGCTCCTCTAAGAGCAGCCTTTTCTGCTCCTCATACCATGCATCAAGTTCTGATTCATCCGTGAGCTTGGCAGGGTTCATTTGCAATAGCACCTGCATGTGTTGCACATTGATTCTGATGAGTTTCCGCCAAACACGTGGCTTTTGTAGGGCATGTCTCTTGCAATGCACTCAGACCTGCACCTTCCCGAGCAGGCATCATCGTCCTCCACCGTGTGCAGGACTTTCCCGAATGCCAGCCCGCAACTGTCTTCAACTGAAAACTCTCGCCCTGCATCATTCGTGTTTCCTCCTGAAAGCATGAATGCTGCCGCCAGTGCTGCGAGTGCTGCCAGCAGAGCAACAGCCGCAAACAGAAGCAGCCTGGTTCCTTTAAGCCGGTTGTTTTTTTTTGGTTTTCCCATTTGTTTTCTCAGCTTTCCTTGTGGAAAAAATAAAATGATGCCTGCTGGTACAGGTAATAAACTGACAGCCTTATTATGGCGAAGAGTATTGTGATGACTGATAGCGATATTATGAGGAATATTGCGCTTTCGGAAACATAAAGCTCCTTGAGGTCCCTGAAAGAGATGAACAGGTTGAAGCCCATAATCAGGTATGCCATTTTTATTATCAGGGGCTCTTTTGTAAGCATGAACAGGACTGCGACAATTATCGGGAGGAGTATGCCTGCAACTGTTATGAGTTCGTTGCTGTAGTTCCCGAGGCATATGAACTCCGTGTGCGGGTTTTCCGCATTCGCGTAGATTATTGTTTTTGCCTGGCAGCCGGACATCTGTGCTGCCAGAGTGTGCCCGAGCTCATGGATGGATATTGTGCTCAAAAAGATGAAGGCGCAGATGCCTATGACAAAAACCGAGTATCTGGCGAATAGTAAAGGGAGCGAGACATTTTTCCGGGCGACAGCCTGCTTTGCCTTGCTGCCTGTGTGCTCAAATCCTGTGATGAAGAAAAAAAGGGAGGCTGCCAAAGCCAGGTTCTGCAGGGGGAACAAAAATGCTGAAAGGGCTATCCCGAGGAAGAAGAAGAGGACAAATGAGCTTATTGAGGAAAACGCATAAAAGGCTCCGAAGATGGCTGCAAGCCTGAGCTTCGCATTGCCTTTTTGCGGGTGGAATATCATGATGTCGCCTATTACAATGAGGATAAGTATATATGAGGTAAGGGCCATCATGGCGAAAAACAGTGTGATGTCTGTTCTTAGAGGAATGCTGCTTGCAAGAAAAAGCAGCAGCAGGAAGATGATGCTTTTGCTTTCTGTCATGCTGTAGACAATGAACAACGCTATCGCTGCCTGTATTACGCTGAAAATCGCCCTGAAGAGGAGAAAATCTGAGGGCGAGTATGTTACTGCCCCGGTTGCCCACATCAGGCTTAAAAGCGCCTGGATTGAATAAATGACCGAGTTTACGCCTGCCAGTTCAGGAACATGCCCCTTGAAGCCCTGCTTTGAAAGCCTGAAGTAGAGGTAAGCGAAGGCCATTGCTGCGGCAAAAAAGCCAATTGTTTCCAAAAACAGCGGAAGTCCCTGATATGCGGGCGTATTAAATGTGACCACTTTCCCGTCTCTTCTTCTTGACAATCCATATCATGCCTGCAACCATTGCAACTATGACGGCAAGCAGGACGTATGACAGGTTGTCTGCAATTGCGTCTGCAAATGAGGCGACTTGAAGCTCAAATTCGGCGTCAAATACCTTCATCAGGGATGCTTCGCGCTGGCCGAAATATGCCCTTGCCCTGACTATCTGGTTGTCCTGCAAATCCAGGCTGTCAAGCTCGGCAGAAACAGACACCTGTCTGGCTCCTCCTGCGTCAAGGTGCACTGGCTCTTTAAGCCCAAAATCCTTCTTTTCTCCGCCTACAATAACGTTTACGAGCTCCACATCAGCATAGCAGTCTGCGCTTGAAGGGTTGTTCAGGCTGACAACAAATGCCTTTCTCCTGGAGTTGTAGGAAACTCCGTCCACCCTGACATCACAGTCATCAGAAACGCTTATAACCTGTATTGACTTGTCGCAGGTGGGGCAAAGCTTGATGTCTATGGCCTTCTCCAGGGAATTCTTTGATTCGCCGTATATTATGTACACACTGGCGCTCAGTTCGTCTGAACTGAATGGGCCTAAGCTGTAAACAACAGTCTTTACCCCGTTGCCGTCAATAAAGACTGGCTCTATGTCGCCTACTGTCTGTGATGTGCCGCCGCCGGAAACCGTGTATGTGCCTTTGAAATAGGCTGCCAGGGGCGCGTTGTTCCTTAATGTCACTTCCAGCTGTTTTGTTGCAGAGTTGTATTTTACTGATTGTAGGCTGAGGTCCAGGTTATATGTAGGAAGATAGAATATGTCCAGCCCTTCAACCTGTGCGATAGGCTCTCCGGGAGACCTTGCGCTCTGCGCGAACTTGACGAAGACGCTTAGTCCAAGCCCCCTCCTGATGGTGGTTGCTGTGCTGACAAGGTCGTTGCCTATGAGAACGCCTACTTTTATGTTGCTTCCCTTTATGTAGTCGGTAATTATGTCAGGCACGTTGTTCCTGCCTATGAACACCACAGGCTCCTCACCGCTCATAATTTCTTTCTCTATGAATTCACCGTTGGTGAAGGCTGCCTGGACAGAGCCTTTTACTTTCTGGTATTTCTTCACTATCTCCACGTTGTTGGCAAACCGGTCGCCGTCCTTGTTTATTATTTCAGGATTATATTTTTTCATGGCAGCGATGACTTCTTTGTCAACGTGCCCGTAAATCAGAACACTCTTTACATCAATCGTATTGAGGTATGATGAAACCGAGTTTATGCTCCCTTTGTCAGCGAACAGGACAAACGACTTTGTTGCAACAGAGTATGGGGCAACGGAAATCGCGTTGTACCCGTATGAGTCGTCAACGATTATGAAGCTGCTGGCGCCTGAGAGCTTTGCCAGTTCAAGGTTTACGTTGTCGTATTCAAATTCCTCGGCAGTATACCCTTTGCCTTCAATTATTGCCTTATAGCCCTTCACATATGGGTTTTTCTTTGAGCTTATCGCCCATATGTGGGTTCCTTTGGCAACTCCGTTGAGGAAAAGTGTGCTGTGCTTTTCGCTTACAAGAAACCCTGCAGACTTCTTAATCATTGAGCCGTACAGCGTTATGGAATATACGTCTCTCCAGTCCTGGGAGTTTGATATTATCTGCCCGGGCTCTTCTGCCTGCACATAGCTCACAATAAGCATGGAAATCAGAAGCAGGACAAATGCCAAAAACAAGCCCTTTTTCATCAAGTTTTCCCTTATTACCTGAACTTTCCTTCTATTGAAAGCCCTTCTATTGCCAGCCTCAGCTTCTCCATGTGCTTGTCCAGGTCTGCCTGAAGCTCCTCGCACACTTTCTGGCAGAGCACATGCCCTGAGGTGTTTGCGTCTTTCTTGGCGTGCTTGTCAAGATACCACGCAATCCTGCTGAGGTCGTGAAGCAGCTTTACCTTGCTGTAGTTGCAGTCATCCATCACTTTTTCACCCCTTTTTGCATATTTATCAGCATTCGCCTATTTATATTTGTCGGTCGGCCTTTTCTCTGTTTTTGCTCCAAAAACCGTAATATTTATATACTAAACTATGCCTTGTGCTCTATTAGTATAGTCTATCAGTATAGTATAGTATAATGGGGGGTGGGAGAGATGCTGCTTTTTGACAGATTCAATATGTCTGAGGACTTGTTTGAGATTGTTTTTGCGACAAGGCAACAGAAGATAGTTGCGACTGTTCTTATAAAAAGTATGATGGAGAAGGGTGGTGAGATTAACAGGACAGAGATGTCTGTCATCGCAACTGCGCTTCATGAGGGCAAGTTGCAGACAGCGCTAAACGAGCCTGAATACAGGGGCAAGGTTGTAAGGCTGTCTTACAACAAGAGGCAGTTCTATGACAGGATTCTTGCTCCTTTGAGAAGCATGGGCATGATTGACTATGACCTGTATAAGAAGACGTACAGGCTTTCTGAGGACTTCCATAACCAGATGCTTAAGATAAGTTCCAAGTGGATTGAAATGGTGAGAAACTACGGGGTTAAGAGGCAGACGTCCAAAATGAAGGCTCTTGTAGTGTAGTTTAGCAAAACACACAAAATATTCATAAATTAATGTGTTTTGCTTTTATATATTTTTCTTATCATGAACACCAGCGTTGCCGTTATTGCTATGTAGATAATCAGCGGCAGTATATTTGGCTTTGTCTCGGGATATTCTGGCCGGGGGTTTATGCTGAGTATGCTGCTCTGCTCATAGCTCAGCTTTTTGTTGTACACTACACGGCCTGTTATCACGTAGCGCCCTGGCTTTTCTGGTGAGAAGTATGTCCTGAATGTTATCTGCTGTCCCGGGGAGACGGTCAGTTCCTCGCTTTGTATTGGGAGTATAAGTTTGTCTTCCAGGTATATGCCAGCTTTGAAAACTGCTGCAACCGGCCTGTTTCCATTGTTTGCGAAGGTTGCCTCAATTGGCACTGTGTCGTTGACAAACGCCCAGTTCGGGTTTTTTATTCCTGAAAGCTCGCCTTTGTCTGATATTGTGCCTTTTTCCGCTATGTCAAACATCTTTGTCTTTATGGATGCGCACTGCTTTACAAAAACCTCTGCCCAGTACTGCCCTGTTTCCAGGCTGTTTGGGATGCGGGCTGTTACTGTCTTTTCGGCTGTTGGGAGTATTTCCTCTGTTATCACCGACCTCTGCAGGACTTTTGTTGTTTTTTGCTGGTCCCAGACTTCAACCTGAATCTCCGGCCTTAAGCGCACGTTGCCGCTGTTAATCACTTTTGCCTGGACTAATATTGGCTCAGAATATTCTGCGTCGCTTATATCTATGCTGCCTGAGCTGCAGCCTGCCTGTTCCTGCCCTGTTATTCTCAGTTCCACGCCTATGGAAACGCCTGTCTTCACAAATCCGCCTGCCCTGCTTGTAAGGTTTCCAAAGCGCTCAGTGGTGAATGTTATTTTGCCGCTGTACGTGTCGTTTTTGGCGTCTTTTGGAGGCCTTACTATTACCTTGACTTTGTAAGGCACTGATGAGGAAAGAACAAAACTCGTTGTGTTTGGCTCAAAGTATAGCCAGTCGCTGGTCTCGCCGCTTGTGGTTATTGAGGCAACAAGCTGCTCTCCTGAATTTGTGCTTACGGTCAGTGTTTTCTCTGCATAGCCGCCTTTCAGGACGCTGTTGAAGTCTATTCTTCCCGGGCTTACGCCTATGCTTACTGCCTGCGCAGTGCTTGCCAGTCCTGCGATTAACAGGATTTGCAGCGCCAGCAGAGCCGCACTCATAAGCTTCTTCATTTTTCTCTACCCTCTTTTTTCCGGTTTATCAATTTTGCTGCCAGCAGGGCAAGCAGAATAGATATGCTGATAAGCGCCACGGCTTCAAAGGACAGGTATGTCATGTCCGTGTTGAAGACGCATTTCCCTTCTTCTGTAAGTCTGTTGTAAAACGCGCATTCCTTGGCGGCGCAGGTATGGTTGGACGCTGTCTGGTTGGCAAGGCACTGAAGCTTTGCACAGGTGTGGTTTGAGGCATGTTCGTCATTTTTGCACTGAAGCTTTGCGCATTTGTGCTCTGATATTGATATGAACTCGCTGTCCGCACAGTGCAGCTTTGCACAGGTGTGGTTGATGTAGCCCTCATCGGCTTTGCAGATCAGGGGCGTGCATGTTTGATTGGCAAGCTTTTCGCTCTGCGCGCATTCCCGGCTTGAGCAGGAGCGGTTTATTATCTGCTCTGCCTGTGTGCAGTTGAGATTGGAGCACTTGTTTTTCCGGCATTGCTGGTTAAATGAGCATTCCTCACTGGAGCAGCATTCATGGGTGAAGCACTGGTGGTTGCTTGCATAGCCACACCCCTTGCATTCAAGCGCTTTGCACTCATTGTTTCCGCATTGCTCATTCCATGCACAGTTGCTGCTGTTCAGGCATTGCAGCAGCTGCAGTGTCATGTTTTGCGGCTCGCAGAAATATCTCGTGTCGCTTATTGCCGTGTCTTCAATTTTTCTCAGATATGTTGGCACAAGTGTCTGGAAGCAGACATTGTAGGTGAGGTTTGTTTTTCCCTTGTAGCCGGGAATAATCCAGGGAAACACTATGCTTATCGGCTTATTGCCGGTATAAACAGTTATTTTCGTTGTGTTATGCCGCGTTATAAGCTCCTGGCTCTGGGCGGATATGATTTCTATGCTCTGTATTTCAAGCTCGGTCTGCCCCTTGTTGGTTACTGTCACGTTCCATTCTGTTTCTGTTCCTGATATGCACTGCTCGCAGGAAACAGTTGCGTTGAAGTCTATGGCTTCTGCTTTGGGCGAGGCAAGAATTAGAATAAGCACGAAGAGGAATGTTAAGTTTATATGTTTTTTCCGTTCCATTTTCTTTGCCCTATGCCAGTGATGCTATGAACACTATTGTGCCGTTGCACATGCCTGCAACGCCTGTCGGTATCCTTAAGCGCCAGTAGACTGTAGCTGTTGAGTTTGTCTGGTTGGACTGGTTTGTTACTTTTGGCAGAGTCATATTTATCTCTTTTGGCGCTTTTGTCAGGTTATGCATCTGGTCAAATGTGTCTGGTGAAATGCTGAACCTCTCCAGCCCGATTTCTATGGCTCCTCTTGGGCACCAGAAGGACTGGTTCTCGTAAAGGCTCTGGTTGTCTCCGCCGTAGCCGGACACTGATATGTTTATGGGCACGTTTCCTGTGTTTGTTATGTTAAGCAATTGTGCCTGGGAAGTCTGGGTTACTGTTATGTTGCCATACTCTATTGTCGCGGATGCTGCGCTTACTGACAGCAACTCGTTTACGAGGAATGTCTGGTTGGAAGTTGCGGTTGCATTGCCTGAGTCTTTTGCAGTTATGTTGCACAGCCACGTGTTGTTGTTGGCAAAATAAAGCATTTTTACCCTGCATGTAAAGTTCCGCATTTCGCCGCTTGTTGAAATGTTCAGGCATGACGCGTTTGTATAATGGCTGTTGTTGTTGTCAACAGAGTCAAACTGGACTGACTGGTCGTATATTGTGGCGTTTGCCTGTATTGTGTCATCCTCGTTTGAATCCAGTATTGTGGCGTTGCATACTATTTCTGCTGTTGACAAAGGCACAAGGTCTACTGCCTGCTGTATTGTTACGGCTGTTATCACAGGAGCTATGTTCGGGGATATGTTAAGGAGGTATGCAACAGAGCTGCCTGTCTTTTTTGATGTGCCATTGTCTGTGCAGTTGACGCTCCAGTTGAAGAGCCCTGTGGGCATTGTTGTGGTGAAGTTCATGGAAACCCCTATTACGACTGAGGTGTTTGTCTGGTTTATCACGTCGCTTATCAGCAGGCTGCAGTTTGCCATGTCGGAGTCGTCAGTCACGTTATAGCGGAATGTTACGTAGTTGTTTTTTGTTCTTGTGTTGTTGGAAGGAGACTCAAGCGATACAACCGGGGCAGATTCGTCTGCAACCGTTATGTTGTATGCTGTTTTCCTGTTCAGGCTGTCAAGGTTTATTGTGTCTGAGTTGCAGCTTGAATTGGCTGTTATGTTTGTGCTGCCGCTTGCGCTGGCAGTGAGGTTCCATGACGTGGCAACGTGTTGCCATGGAAGTATGTTGCCAAGGCTGTGTGTATAAGTTTCGCCGGGAGTGAGGCTTATCAGCGAGGTGTTTATGCTTAGTGTCGCGCTACATTCTATGCCGTTTTGCCCGCCTATCATTGACACATTAATCGTAAAATTAAATGTTTGCGTCATATTAATAACAGTATTGTTGCTCATGTTCAGGCTGAGGTTTGTCTCGCTTCTTGTGATGTTGAGAATCACGTGTATTGTGGTGGTTGTTTTCGCCAGTGGCGAGCTGTTTATGCCGTAATGCGTTGCGTTCCATGAGGTTACTGTAACATTATCCCCTTCGCTGCCGTTGATTGCTGTGGAATAAGCTCCCGGGGATGGAGGAGGGCCGTTCGTGTATGTAAGCACGGAAACGTTGAGGGCTGTGTTGTTAATCCTCACCGGAACTCCGTTCGGGACCTGTGTTGAACCGTTGGTATATACGTTTCCCTTTATGTTCTGTGTGCTTGGAGGGGCTGCCAATGCTGCAATGACCAGAATGGCTATCATGCCCACCAGGCCCGCCAGAAGAACTAATTTTTTCCCTCCCATGCAGAGTTACCTTCTTTTCATCTTCTTTTCCGCCCGTGTTTTGGCTTGTGCAGCTGCAGGCGCCTTATTTCACGGGTTTTTATTATAAAAACGCCTATTATTGTGGCTGCAAAAATAAGTGTGGCAGCCATAACAATGGCTTTGGATAACTGCAGCTCTGCAAGCCCGGAGTATAGGACAAATCCTGTTATTGGCTGTGATTTTGCCGTGGCATTGATTTTTATATTCTCTTTTTCATTCAGCTTAATTATTGTTATTGCCAGTATTGAGGCAAGGACGAGTATTGCCGCTGCTGCAATAATTATGCCCCGTAGCTTCCTGCCTGGCTTCCTGCCGGACTTCTTACCTGCCTGTTTTGCGTTTGCGCTTTTCATTTTTCCCTCCTCTGCTCCGCATCATGCGAATGCCTGCAATGCCGGCTATGCCTGCAATCAGCAGCAATGCTGCTCCTGTTACAGCAGCATATTTTTGCAGATAACTTTGCAGATAACCTGGCCGCTCCACCATGAAATGCATCTGAAGCTCTGAGCCCGGCTCTTTTTGCAGGTCAAACCTGTATTGGCTCAGCCCTGAGCTGAACAGGATTGTGTCACTTTTGTTTCCATAGGCAAGGGCATAGTACATTCCTGATATGCTCCTGCCCTTGTATACATTGTTCGTGTTTAAATTTTTAATTGTGTATGCTGTGCTTAGCGGGTTTCTATCCCGGTCATATATCAGGCCTGTTATTTTATAAGGGTTGTCTATTTTGCTTATTACCGGCTCCGGAAGCTGTGCTGAGTCTGTCTCTGCCGCTATTGCGAAATAGCTGAATCCTGGCGTTTCTGCCTCAAAAACAACTTCTTCAGGTGTCTCGCTTGCTATTCGCGTCTTTAGCTGCTCCCACCTGCCCAGCTTGTCAATGTATCTCTTTAGCGCCACTTCTTCTTTCCTGATTTTGTTGTCAAGCAGCCATTTCTTTGGCACAGTAAACCTGATTGTTGATATTGAGGGCTGGCTGGTTTTGTTTGCTGCCTCTATCCTGAAGTAGCTGTACACCCTCTTCTGTATATGGCTTGTTCCCGCAGGTCTTTCGTCAAGGGCTGTCACATCAACATCCGCGGGGAACATGCTCTGGTTTTGGGTTGCAAGGACTTCTATTGGCTTTGCCTTGGGCTTGTGCTCATCGCTCCCTTCAGCTTTTTCTTCCTTGTCATTTTCCTCCTTATCGCCTTTGTCATTTTTCTTCTCTTTCTTCAGGACTGTTATGTTAAAGCCCTGCATTGAGATGGCTATTGTGTCTGAAACGACAAGGCTTACATAGGCTTGCTTCCTGTTTTTTGGCGTCCATGTTATCAGCCCTTCCTGCGTTATTTCCATGCCTTCCGGCTTTTGTGCAAGGTAATATGAGAGGTTGTTTCGGTCTTCATCAGCTGCCTGAACCGGGTATCTGTATTGCCCGCCCTGGATTGCGGTGGTCTTTGGATTTGAAACAATAACCGGCGCATCATTCACGTTTTCCACGTACAGCCCGTATTCCTGCGTTGTGCTGCTGATTCCGTCACTTGCAGATATCTGTACTTTGTGCAGCCCTACATCCTTGTTTTCAGGCAGCCACTTAAGCGCTGTTTGCCCTTCAATCAATGCCAGTTCCATCCCCGGCGGGCTTTGAAGGAGCGCGAACATTATTGTGTCGTTGTCAGGGTCTGCTGCCTGAATGACATAAATATATTGCTGGTCTTCCTTTGCTGTTGTTGCTGGCTGTGAGGTGATTTCGGGCTTCCTGTTTGTTGAGTTCACGAGTATGTAGAATGTTTGCTGGCTGCTGAGGTTTCCGTCAGACACACTTATGCTTACTGTGTGCCTTCCGGCATCGCTGCTGCCCGGAACCCATCTTATTGTGCTGCTGTTTATGCTGCTGTTCAACGTCATCCTGCCAGGCGCAGAAACAAGAGAGTAATGAAGCTTGTCGCCGTCAGGGTCAAATGCCGTTATTTCGTATGTGTACAGCTCGTTTGTATGAGCTTCTGTTTTAGGAAGTGAAGTTATTACAGGCGCGTCATTGACGTTGAGGATGTTAAGTGTGTATTTCTGGACTGTTGAAGACGCTGTGTCGTTTACAGCTATGATTATCTGCGCCTGCCCTGAGAGTGCGTCGTCGTTTGACGGCACCCAGCTTATTAGCCCTGTCTGGCTTATTGCCATTGTTGCAGGTGCCTGGAGAAGCGTGTATGTGAGCAGGTCGTTGTTAGGGTCAAGTGCCTCAACCTGGTATCTGTAGGGCTGGTTCTGTGTTGCAAGCACAGGAGGCTTTGACGTTATTTGTGGAGAATAGCTTTTTAGGCTCATGTTCAGCAGAAGGTCAACGTTATGCATGACTCCGTTAAGAGTTATTGTCCTTGTTGTGTTGTGCTCTATGTTCCACGCAGTTATTGTTATCATGTCTCCTTCATTGCCGTTTATTGCAACAGAGTAGTATCCTGTCTTTGTAATCCCTGATAATGTCTGTCCTGTGTTGTGGTTTTGTATGCTGAACCTTGCGTTGCTTGCCTTTGTGAGGCCGTCCAGATCGTATATTGTTCCGTCTATTCCCTGAGGCAGCGGGACTGCATATGCCTGCATTGCCTGCAATGACAGTATTATGAGTGGTATGAGTAGTCCTGCTGTTGCTGTTATCAAAATTTTTGTTATCAGGGTTTTTGTTTTCATGGTGTGTGCGTCCAGATTGCTGCCTGGGTGACATCAAGGTAATATGCCCTTGTTGGCTCCATCTGCGTGAAGTCCTGGTTGTTCCATGAAGGCCACCAGCCCCAGGGCGTTGCGCCGTCCATGTAAAAGACAGTGACTTCAAACTGCCCTGTTACCGGGTTGTAGCGGTCTATTGCCTGCAGGGAGTTTGCAGGGCTCGTTGCAAGCAGCGGAGGCTCATAGTTTGTTTCCAGCGTCTTGTTGTCCACAGAGTGCCACGCAGCAATATTCCAGTTTTGTGCGAGGCTTATTGTGAGGTTTGTTGTTGGCACTGTGCCGAAGAATGTCAGGCTGCATGACTCGTTTGTCTCAAGCCAGTATCCTTTTCCTCTTTCAAGGGTTGTGAAGTTCTCAGAACCTGTTGCTGGTGTCCATGCTGTGCCGTTGTAATCGCTTCTTTCAAAGCCCTGTGTTGCGTTAAATCGCCAAAGTGTTTTTGCGCATTTGCTTGTTGTCGGGAAGTCAAACCCGTAGTTGCTGCTGTTTTCCAGCTCGTATTTTGTCAGGTTGAATGGCATGCTTATGAAGTTCCACCCTGCGACTAAGCTTAGCTGGTATTTGCCTGCTGTCAGTATTGTTGTGCTGTTTTTGTTGCTTCTTACAGCAGCGACTTTGTAGTATCTTGCCCTGTTGTCTATAGCGTTTATGTCTGTCCAGTTGAGGTCTGTTATGCCTGTCACGTTGGGATTGGCTGAGAACCCTGCTGTGAAGTTGTCTGTCACGTATACCGCGTAGCTGTCTGCATACGTTTCGTTTGTCCAGTTCAGGGTTATGTTGCCGCCTGTAAGAGCTGTTATTGTCAGGTTTGTTGGTCCTCCAACTATTGTGAAGTTCCTTGTTATGCTTGTGTTGATGTTCGTTGCATTATCAATGCAGGTAACGTTCCATGAATGCGTTCCTTTCTGGATGCTGTTTATGGTTATGTTGACTGTTTGCTGCGTTGTTATTCCTGACTGCCTTATTGTGCCGTCTATGGTTATGTTGCATCTTGTTTCGGTAAGGTCTGTTGTTGACCAGTTGAACTGCAGTGTTGTGTTGGTTGTGTTGTGGTTGTTTTCAGGGTGGTTGAGCGCTATGTATGGCTTTGTCACGTCTATTACTATTGTGTTGTTGGCTGATGCAAACTGTGAGTTTTTTGATGTGTCTGTCACGAGGACATTCCAGACAAATATGCCTTCGGGCGTGTCGTTGACTATTATTGTGTTGGACGCATTGTTTACAAGGTATGTTACTGAGTTGTTGTAGTTCCATGTGCCTGTGAAGTTTGTGTAGAGTGTTGCGTTTTTTGTGCGGTAGTTATCCGTTGCGGTGAAGTTGAATGTTGTGTTGGTGCTGTTTGTGCTGTTGCCGTTTGAAGGCAGGTTTAGCGTTATTTCCGGCGAGATTGTGTCTGGAGGGTGCCTTGCATACTGTGCCATGATTCCTGATGAGTTGCCCTGAACAGAGCCGTTTCCTATGTTTTGTATCCATGTCTGCCATCCTCCGCTGTATTCCTGGCTGCACTTTGTGTGGTTCACAGTTCCTTCTGCGTAAAGTGTCAGCCGGTTTGAGTTCGGGTCTGCGTCAAGGCTTATGTAATCCAAATCTGAGCTTTCTCCGCAGTTGCTTCCCGCAGGGGCTGTGAACGCTGCCGCTGCCCATGTTCCTGCAAAGCAGTTTGCAGAGCCTGAACATGTCCTGGAGCTTGGCCTGGTTGTGGCTGTGGCTGCGAAGTCGTTGTAAGCTGCGATTGCGTCGCCTGTTGTGCCTATGTAGGCGACGTCAAGCGCTCCGTCGCCTGCTGAGCTTGTTGCAGTGTCAAGCGCTGCTGCTGTTCCCCATCTTAAGCCGTTCCACTCAACCGTGTTTATGTCGGAACTGTTTGCTGCTGCTGCCTCTATTGTTCCAAGAATTATTCTCTGGGTTCCCCTCATGGATGCCATTTTTATGTATATGTTTGAGGAGCCGAAGTCCGCGAAGTTTGTTGTGGTCGCGTTCCACGTTCCTGTTGAGTCTGGCAGGCTGGAGAAGTTTATTGTGCTTATTATGCCTGCTGTTGAGCTTTCCCACGCAACTATTGCTCTGCCTGTGCTTTGCTCGTATGCTACGTCAAAAATCATGGCTCCAAATCCCTGGCCTGCTGCGGAAAGCGTTTTTGAGCTTCCCCATGCGCTTCCGGTCCAAACCTGCGCGCAGAAATCGCCTGATGTGTCAAGGTCAACTTCCAGTATTTCATTCTTTGTGGGGTTTGATGCAAGGACTATCCATACAGGCGCTCCTGTGCAGCCGTCTGCCTGGAGTGTTGCCGCCCCGAGCCAGTTTGTTCCGTTCCATATGTTGTATGAAGGAGTTCCTGAGCCAGTGTTGTAGACTGCCATTGCACTGCTTGAATTTGTCTCATACGCAATGTCAAACCCCCTGTATTTTGAGTTTGCCTGCCCTATGCCTGTTGTCAGCTCTGTTGCGTTGTTCCATATGACTCCATCAAATACCTGCACGTTTACGTGCCCTTGAGAGTCAAGCGTTCCCAGAACCCATTCCTCTCTGAGAGGGGCTGCCTTCAGAATCACCCATTGCGCCTGCTCGGTTATGTTGCTTGCGTTTAATTCGTTTTCCCACACTGTTCCGTTGCCGTGCCTGTATTTTGGCAGTTCTGGCGCCGTGTTGTTGTTTGAGTAGTATGCCAGAAGCACTAATGGCTCAGGCAGCGGTATGGCTATGCTCAGGTTTCTTGTTTCTGATGCGCCTGTGTTGCCCGCAGCATCAGTACAGTTTATGCTCCAGTTGTATTCTGCGTTATCCATTGTTTTTGTGAATGTCAGGGACGTGTTTATTGGTGGGTTTGTGGTTGTCTCGGTTTCTGCATCATTTATTAGCAGTGTGCAGTTCCCTACAGGGCTGGTGTCTGTGACGTTGTATCTGAATACGACTGTTGATGTGCCTGTTTGCAGCGTGTTGTTCGCAGGCGACGTCAGGTTTACCCTTGGCCTTATCATGTCTACCGTGAACGTAAAGTTCGTGGAGTTTATTCCCCTGTTTGCAGCGTAGTCGTAGCACTCTACATTCCAGTTGTATGTTCCGTTGCTTATGTTTACTGGAGAAAAGTTTGTGACGAGCCCTGCAGCAGGGCTGCTTATCGTCTTGTTTATCATCCACGTGGTGTTGAAGTCTGCGTAGAGGCTGCAGTTTGTTAGCTTGAGCAGGTTGTCTGTTGCTGTGAAGTTCATTGCGACTGTGTTGAAGCCGATGTATGAGCCGTTGACAGGGTAGCTGAGGTTTATAATCGGGGCTGTCCTGTCCACAATAAATGTGTAGTTCCTCGCCGACACATTGCTCAGGTTTACCGTGTCAAACACCTCCAGGTTCCAGAGGAAGCTGCCTTCCGGGAGGTATTCAAGGGTTATGTTGTTCTGCGTGCCGTTTATCAATGCTGTCTGGTTTGTTGCATTCCTTTCCCATATCCCGGTCATGTTTGTCCACAGAGTCGCGTTATTGAAGCCGATATTGTCAGAAGGGATAAAAGTGAAGTTCACCTTTATCTGCGACAGGTTTGCCTTGTCTATGGGATAGTTCAGGCTCACGTTCGGGGCGTCGTTGTCAGCTACTGTGAATGAAAGCGTTGCCGTCTCATTGGTGTTTCCTGATGTGTCGTTTGCGTAGAACTTCCATGCCACGTTTGTTCCGTCAGGGGCTGTTATCTGCGTTATGTTTACCGACATATTTGAGGTTCCCTGGAACTGTATCGGCGTGGAATTAATCCAGCTTCCTGTCTGGTTTGTGCTGAATATGTATGCACTCAGGTTGAAGTTGTCCCCCCAGGTGGCATTGAAAAGGATGTAGTCAAACTGGTAGATAAGCGTGGAGTTTGCCTGCGCGCTGCTTGAGTTGGGCGCTTTTGTGTCCAGCACATTGATTGTCCAGCTTTCATTTGCAGTGGTTGTGTTTTCGTCGCCGTCAAAGCTTCCGTTTATCATGAACGAGCCAAGCTGGGTGAGAAGGGTTATGTTTGTAAGGTTTGCAGTTCCGTTTGCTGCAAGGCTCATGTTCGTGGTTATGTTGAGCGCCTTTCCATTGACGTTCAGCTTCACAGTGAAGTTCGCAACGTCATATATCTCGTAGTTCCTGTTGCCCCTTGTCCCGTTAAGGAATAGTTCGGCATTCGCTTTTTGCTTTGTCAGGTTGAAGTAGAAAGTCGGTGTTTCGTTTTTGTTGCCTGCTGTGTCGTTGGCATGCTGCCTCCATGAGTATATGCCTGCCTTCAGGTTTGTTGTCGTATAGTAGTATGTGCTTCCCTGCACAAGCGAGGTGTAATTTACAGGTGTTCCTGTGAAGTTGTGCTCTACAAGGACTGTGTCTATTTCCCTGTCTGTCCACGTCGCGTTGAAGCTGTATGTGGTCGTGTTGCTGTAGTTCGCTGGCGATTCAGGATATGTCTGGTTGTTGCTGAATGCGGGCGGTAACATGTCCACTATGACGGTGAAGTTTGCAGCCGAAAACCCGCAGTTTGGCATTGGGGCTTTGTCGCAGGTTTCAACATTCCATATGTATTTGCCGTCGGAAAGCCCTGTCGCGTTTATTGTTGCAATAACCCCGCTTGTAATTGTTGTTTGGTTTGTGGAGTTGGCAGCCCACGAGCCGGTTATGTTTGTCCAGAATGTGGCGTTCTCAAGCTCTGAAGCGTCTGATGCGGTGAAGTTGAAGCTTATGTTTGCTGCTGAGATTTTTCTGTTGTTCTCTGGCTGGTTGAGTATTATGGTTGGCGGTGCTGTGTCTCCGCCTCCTGCCCTTACTGTGTATGTGAACAGGTTTGTCTGGTTTCTGTTGCCTGCTGTGTCGTTGAAGAATATCTGCCAGCCAACATCCTTGTTCACTACGCTGTCCACTGTCTCGTTGATTATTATTGTGAAATTGTTTCCGTATGCAGGGAAGGACTGGTTAAGCCACGGCCCTGAGTCGTTTGTGCTGTATGTGTATCCAAGGAGCCTGTGGTTGTCGGTTATTGTTACGTTAAGCTGAATCGCTCCGCCCTGCTTGGGGTGCTCGTTTGTCATGTTTGTTATGTTGTTGCTCCACATGGGAATCGTCCTGTCTATTGTCAGCGTATAGTTTGTTAAGTTAAACCCGCAGTTTCTGCCCTGTTCTGAGTCGTCGCAGGACTCTATGTTCCATACGAACACGCCTTCGGGTATGTCGGTCACGTTTATTGAGTACAGCTCGCCTTTGGTTATTGCTGTTGTGTTGCTGTTGTTTGATTTCCATCCCGTAAAGTTTGCCCACAGCGTGGCGTTTCTCAGAGGGGAAAAATCGGTGACTGTAAAATTGAATGAGATGTTCCAGAGCGAGAGGTTTGCGTTGTCAGCAGGCCTGTCAAGGCTTATTATGGGCGGTGATGTGTCCGCGACTTTGAAGCTGAACTCGTCTGTGCTGTTCCATCTTCCGCTTGTGTCCCTTGCGTAGAACTTCCAGCTTATGTTGGTTACAGGGTTCGCGGTTATAAGGGTTATGTTGTATGATGTATTGGAAATTCCGGAAAATGATATGAATGTCGTGTTGAGCCAGCTTCCTGTCTGGTTTATGCTGAATACGTAGCCCGATATGCTGATGCTGTCGTTCCACTGCGCGCTGAAATTCACAACGTCGTTCTGGAATATTGTTGTGCTGTTTTTCGCGGCGTCATACCATTGAGGCGCTGTGTTGTCAATTATTATCTGCGTCCTTGTTATGTTTGTGTTGCCTGCATAGTCTGTTGCGTTTACTGTTATGTTGTAGTATCCGTCTGCAAGCGTGGCTGTGTTCAGTGTTCCGTTCCAGTAGCCTGTGTGCTTTGTTCCTGAACTGAGGTTCATCGCAATGAAAGCTCCGTTTTCTGACGAGTTTTCATACCTGTAATATGCTGCCTGCACGCCTGTCATTGTATCATTCACTGAGCTGTTTATCAGTATGGTGCTATTGTAGATTGAGTTGCCAGTCAGCGTTATCGTCGTAGAGTTCGGGAATTTTGTGTCAACAATTATTGTGCGGTTGCTCCTGTTGAAGTCGCAGTTCGGGATATTTGCGGTATCGCATACCTTTACGTTCCACAGGTAGCTGCCGTCGCTCAGGGTGACATTTATGATGCCGTATGTGTTGTTTTGCAGCCGTGTCTGGTTTGACTCGTTTTCCTTCCAGCTGCCTGTGAAGTTCAGCCATAATGTCGCGTTCCTTATTCCCTTTCCGTCTATCGGCGTGAAATTGAAGCTTACGTTGTTGGCTGATATGTTCAGCCTGTCTATCATGTTGAGCAGAGAGTATGGAGGCGTAGCGTCTGTTATTGTTAAGTTGAACTGCTGGCTCGCGTTTGCCTGGTCGTCGCCGCAGGAAATGTTTATTGCGTGTATTCCTTCATATATTTCCCCTGCATTGAAGGATATCTGGCCGTTGGCGGGGTTTATGTCAAAAAGCGTGGAGTTGTCGTAGTATGTTACTGTTTCAAGGTCGTTGTCTGTGCAGTTCACGTCGTAGAAGAATGAGTCGTTTGAGTATGCTGTCTGGTTCTGGAGGCTTTGAGAAAATTCTGCCAGCCAGTTCTTGACCGTGTATGTGAATATCGGCGTGCTGTTTGTGTTGTTGACAGAGTCGTTGAAGAATGCCTGCCAGCCTACTTCCTTGTTCTTTGCTGTGTCAACTGTCTCGTTCATTATTATGGTGAAGTTTCTTGTGCTGCTGATGTTGCCTACGTATACTGTTGTGTTTGCCCATGCGCCTGAGTCGTTTGTGCTGTATATGTATGCTCCTATGTTGTCGTTGTCCTGTATGCTTAAGTTCAGCTGAATAACGCCGCCTTTTTTCGGCTGCTGGTCGGTCATGTTTGTCATGTTGCTGCTCCACATTGGCGGGAATGTGTCGTTCATGGTGAAGTTGAAGTAGAGGGATGAGTTGTATGTGTAGTTGTCAAATATTATGTCGTTTGTTGTGGTTGTGTCCGGGTTGAATGATATGCAAGCCCTTATTGTGCTGTTTCTTGCAAATTTTTCTGAGTGGACGTCTGGTCCTGACAGCGAGACCTTTGTGTAGGACGCGCCGACAGGAACGCCGTCTGTTATGTTGCTTCGTATGTAATCAGCAGTACCGTTGCCGTAGAGCTCTGATATCGTGAAATTCATGCTTTGCACAGAGGCGCTGCCTGCTCTTAGCCACAAAGTAAGGTTTGCGTTGCCTATCCCGTAAATCGTGTTGTTCAGCCTTGGCCAGACGTAGAAGCATGTCTGGCTGCTCCATGTTCCTGCTGTCATGCTTACAGGCACGTCTGCCTCGCTTACAGTTGAAAATGAGTGTATTGAGTTCATTGTCAGGTTTGTGCCTTCCTTCGCGTCTGTTATGTCCCACGGCACTTTGAGCATGTGAAGGTAGAATGTTGGCACTTGGGAAGGGTTGTTGCTGTATGCGAACATTGCCCTTTCCGTATTTGATGTTGACACGTTCCCAATGTGTGTTGATTCGCAGCTTGTGCCGTCAAACCTGTGCGCGTATACGTTGCCATATCCCATGGCTGTGTTTCTCTGGGATATCGTTACTGCCATGAGCTCGTTCAGCCTGTTTGAGCTTGACAGCCCAACCCAGTCAGGCATTGAGCTAGTGTTTACAGAGCTTGGGCATACTGCGCCTGCCGCGCTCCACGTGCCTGCCTGGCAGTTTGCATCAGAAGTGCATGTTCCGTAGTTCACGAAGCCGTCGCCCGCATCCCTGTAAAAGACAGCGCCCTGTCCTGTTGTTCCTCTGTATGCGACGTCAAACTGCCTCGGCGCTCCAACAACTCCTGTGCTTCCGTCATAGTCCGTTCCTCCAGGTCTTGCTCCCCAGTGCGTTCCGTTCCACTGGATTATGTTTAAGTCGTCCTGCCCTGTGTCTGTGCCTCCGTAAAGTATTCGGTTGCTGCCTGGCTCTGAGGCAAGCTTTATGTTGGTGATTGATGCTGCATCTGTTGATGGCGCAAGCTGGTTTATTGTGTATTGCAGCCCTGTGCCGTTCCATATGTTGTATACAGGCGCTGCTGTTGTTGTATTTGCAAAAACTATCAGTGCCATTCCGCTTTCCTGCTCATACGCTATGTCGTATGCCTGTGATGTGGATACCTCTACAAATGCCTCTATTTTTGTGTGGTTTATCCATGCCGTACCATTCCACACCTGCGTGCACAGGTCGCTTGCTGCGTCAAGCAGCCCTGTGATTATTTCGTTGCTTCTGGGCTTTGCCGCCATAACAGTCCATCTGTTGAGCCCGGCGCAGGTGTCTGTTGGCAGCGCGCTTGACGCTCCCCAGTTTGTGCCGTCCCATTTTATGTATTTGGGTATTGCTGTGCCGTCAGAGAATATTACCATGGCGTCGCCGCTTACCTGCTCGTACGCAACATCAAACCCTCTCCAGTCAGAGCCGGTCATTGATGTGGTTATTTCAAACGGGTTTCCGCAGTTGGGGTTGCATATTATCGCGTTTATGTCTGAGCCGTTGTCCGAAACAACTATTATTCTCTCATCCCTTACAGGCGACGCTCTTATCACAGCCCACTTTATTCCTTCATCAACGCTTGTCAGGGAGCTTGTGGCTTCCGGGAATGTTGAGCCGTTGTAGTATTTCATAAAGGGGGTTGAGTTGCTGGATTCGTTGGCAAACACGACATATCCTGTTCCCAATGTGCCGAAGTCGTCAACTGCGTCTGCTGCTATTGTCCACTGCCTTGCTTCCTGGAATTTCCCCATGCCTATGTTTAGCGGTCCTGTTTCATAAAGGTACGGCGATATGTCAGGCGCGTCGTATTCGTAGCTGATGACTGTTTCTGTGCCGTTTGTAAGGCTTACGTTCCATGTAAGCAGCTTTTCCTGCCCTGATTCGGATACCTGCATATCTGAGGCAGGGGTTATTTCAAACTGTGAGGGAACCGGTTCCTGTATTGTCCCGCTGTAGTTTGCGTTTGCCTTTATGTGCAGCTCAACCGTGTATTTTACTGGAGGGTATATCCTTGTTGCCTCCTTTCTTCTTACGTCAAAATCCGCGCTGTTATTTACATAGAACTTATCAGTTATTGCCCTTTCCCCGTTTTTTGTTGAAGCGTAGAGGGTCATGTTGTATTCGCCTTCTTTTGTGACGTTGTAATATGCGTAGTAGTCCGGGAGCTCTGTAACGCCGAGAAACCGGCATTCGTCAGACTTCACTATTGTGTTGTTTTTTGTGCTTAAAAGTGTTGTTTCGTTTGATGTTGTGTTTGCTATTATGGGAGTTATGTATAGCTCCAGCTCTGCGTTGCAGTCCATGTTTCCATGGTTGTCAAGCACTGCGATGGCTATTAGAGCTGTCTCGTTTTCAGGGTATGTTGCCTTGTCTGTGTTTATTGCCAATACGCCCCATGTGAAGTTCTGCTCGTTTGTGTATGTTGTGCCTTCGGATGAGTATTCTATCTTGACAGTGTATAGCCCTGCTTTGAATGCTCTTTTTTTTGGAATTGTTACCTTGAATGTGCCGGGGCTTGTTTCTTCTATTGTTGTTGTTACGTTGCTTATTCCGCCTGTTGAGTTGTATACTTGCACATGCAGTATTTCTGACGCGCTGCTCCAATTCCCTTTTGTTGCAGGCAGGGTTCCTATCCCGAACAAAGGCACGGCGTTTTTTGGTGCCGGCTGTGCAGTAAAGTTGTATTCAAACACAAGCTCATCATCCGACTTGAATGCTCGGATGGCTTGGTTTTTTTGTGGTATAATTTCGCTGCTAAATGCGGCAGATGAGTTCGCCGCAGGCATCTGAGAAACATTTGTTAGGTTGTCATTGAACAGGGGCAGGGCAGGCGCTTGCTGGACAGGGGCTGATAATGTGCCATTTATTGTGGCTGTTATGCTGCCTTTTCCAAGTATTGCAGGCAGCCCACCCTGGAAATATATCAGCTCGGCTGTTATTGTATAGTCTTCCCTTGTCTGAGAGTACATTGACAGCCCTGCCTGCCAGTACCCGGTTACCGCATTCATTCCGGAATATGTGCAGCACTCATTTGAGCCGTGGCAGATGCTGCTGGCTTTTGCCCCTTCTGTTCCTGTGCTGTTTATTGTCCACTTTGTGCAGAGGTATCCTTCATCAATCCCGGGCGGGAGTGATGGGCTTATTGAGACAAGTATGCTTGTGCTGCCTGCCTGCTGGGCATTTATTGATATGGCTGAATTTATTGAGATGGCGGATGTAATGGAAATAAGTGATAAGAGCAGGAGGAATATCGCTGTAAGGATTGCTGCAGGAAATGCAGGCGATATTCTGGGCGATATTCTTATTCTTATGGCCATCTTTTTGCGCTCCTTAGATATAGAGAGGTTTGAATAACCCACTAAAATATATCAAACCTCTCTTAATGCGATTTATTTTTATGCCGTGAGATGCTGCTTTGCAGCTTAAGGCATTCGCCGTATATTCTGGTTTTGAGCTTTTTTGGGAGCGAACTGTATGCTTCCTGCATCTGGGCATACAGATTTTCTGCTTCAGCCATCTGCCCCTCATTTATGCAGGACTGAGCATCCTTGAGCATGTTCCTCATAATTACGTAGTCCTCGTATGTTTCCTCGCTGGCTTCGCCAGTCCCTGGCTTGGCAAAGCCCCTGTAATAGACAAACATAACTGCTATTGCCGAAACCCCTATTATGGCGAATAGTGTTCCTGTTTTTCCAAGCCCTGCTGCCTGCTGGATGGTGGCCATTATTGAGAAGCCGGTTATCTTTTTGCTTTCCTGCCCGATTTTGTTGAGGTTGGGCAAAGGCACTGATTTTGCCGCTTTTGCGTCGTTTATGTCAACAAGCCTGTTCACAGAGTACTGGATTGATTTCTCTTCCAGCCCAAGCTCCAGGATTCCCCATTTTATTATCGGGTCTGATTTCAGTATTTCATAGTCTTCAGTCATGAATTCTATGCTTGCCGTGTCTTCGGCAATGCTTTTCGGTATTGTTTCAACAATGACGAGCTCCTGGAGCGTTTCCGGGCTTTGGCGGGAGAATATCTTCTCTATTATTGTCTTGTCAGATTTTGAGCCGTCCAGGTATTCTATGGTTAACGCCGCTATTTTTGATTCTATCTTGATTGCCTGCTGCTCCCTGTATGCCTGCTCCGCGTATGCTTCCTTTTCTTCCTTCTTCAGCGACGGGAGAACGAGCTCTATGGCAGAGCTTATGTCCCCTTTCGTTACGGCTTGTATTGACTTTGAGGTTTCTGTCAGCTTTATGGTGCTCGCAACTGTTTTTTTGATGATGCTTATTTCTGAAGTTATGGCGCCTATCCTGCTGTCAAGCTCAGGTTCTGTTGCGTAGCTGCTTTTCATGCCTTCAAGCTTTATGATTGCCCCGTCAAGCTGAACTTTTGCGTCCTCTGCCTTTTCTATGAGCCTGAGCTTTTTTATTATGTCTTTTTCATCCTGTGACTGCGACGCTTTTGCCTTCAGGTTGGTGATGGCTGCATTAACGTCTATGGCGGCATTTTCCGTTTTTGTTATTGCCGCATTTACCTTAGGCACAAGGTTTGGCGGCAGAACTTTTGGCACGTCCTGCTTTGTCTCAGCTGCTGTGCTGTTTTTGCTGACTGATGTGGCGTATATCTCGCCTGACAGAGCCCCCTTGTTTCCTGCCTTGTCCACAACGTTGACCCTGTAGAAGTAAGTTGTCTTGTCAGAGACAGCTGTATCCGTGTATGCTGTTGAGTTTGTTGACGCATACAGGTCTGTAAAGTCAACTCCTGACGCTGTTGCCCTGTATATGTTATAGTAGTCAACATCCACGTCTTCATAATACCAGTTCAGTTTGATGACGCCATCAGGCTCGGAGTATGCCTTTATGCTTATTGGCTCCTTTGGCTTTTCAGAGTCAAGGATGAAGTTCTTGCCGTTTGTTATCTCTGTTCCTGTTACTCCCCTCGTGTCTGTTCCTGTGAAGTAGAATGTTCCTATCTTTTTTGTCCCTGTGTCCTCTGCAACCATGTAGCCCTTCCACAGCGAGCTGTATCCTGATGATGAGAGCGGTATCTGCCTTATGATGCCCGGAAAGTCGTTTAATGAGTAGCTTAACTGCGGTGACGAAGCCATTGCTCTTGAGGTGAGCACGCTGAGCTCTATTATTCCCGGCTTGACAGGCGAGGGGTCGCTCAGGATTATGTCTGCTGCTGGAGGAAGCTGTATGCTTACTGTGGCGACATAGTCGGAGCTCATGTTGTTTCTCATATAGTCTGAGCACCTTATGTAATACTGGTGTGTTCCGTCGGCCAGGCTTTCCAGCGCTGTTGAATGCTCTGTTGTGCCTGTGGTGCTCATTGCCTGCATGGAGTCATAGCTGGTGTTTGATGATGCGCTGTATCTGCACGTTGCGTTCTCGTTTGTCGTTACGTTCAGGGTTATGCCTGGTTTCGTTGATGCTGCTGGCATGTAAGAAACAACTGACGGCGGGGTTGAGTCTATTGTGATTGTGTAGTTTGAGCTCCACTGCTCGTATATTGAGTCATTGCACCTTATGGCCCAGCTGTATGAGCCGTCGGAGAATGCTGCTGTAAAGCTGTTTTGCTGTCCGCTGGCTGCCTGCGATGTCTGGTTGGGCAGCCATGTTGTGGTTTGGTTTGTGTAAAGGCTGCAGTTTTTCAGGAATGAGTCTGTTGGGTTGAACCTGAAGCTTATCGTCCTGTTTGAAGTCTTCATCTTGTCTGAAGGCTCTGTTACGCTTATGGCTGGCTTTGTTGTGTCTACATTGAGGTAATATTGCTGGCTCAGGTTTGTACCGCTGGCGTCTGTGCAGTTTATGCGCCATGCGTATGAGCCCTCTGCCATGGCTGAGGCAAAGCCAAGTATCTGGTTTGCTGCCGGCTGGCTTGTGGTGTTTTTCACTGTTGAGTTGACTATAAGCGCACAGGAGCTTATGTTTATTCCAGATGCTCCGGATGCGTTGTACTGGAAAGTTACAGTGTTGGAGTCAAGAGTGGTGTAATTGGCAGGGCTCTGGATAAGTATGGCTGTTTCTCCTGATGCTGCCAGGGCAAGAATAGACAGGAGCGCTGCCAGAAGAATCGCAGCAATATGCGGCTTTGCCTTCATTTGTTTCTTGGTTAATACCCTGCCCCCTGGGGCGACTTTATTAAACCCAGAAACATTGAAAATCCCAACACTTGTAATTGATGCCCAGACGCTTGCGGCGATTGGGATTTTCATTTTGCCACCTCCTCAAGCATCTTTTTGTCCTTTTCTACCTGCGCTTCTATGGCTTCCTCAAGGTATTTGCTTAGAGGCGTTTTTTTGAGAACTGAGATTATCTTTGCCTGAGTATGGACCTTTTCTTTTAGCCCGATATTCACCCTTTTTTTCAAGATTTCACCTATTTTGCACTTTTATCACATTAGTCATTTAAATACTTTTCCATACTCTTATGATAAATATGACAATTATGACTTTTGGTCAGTAATCTCGTAAATTGCGGTTGGAAAAGTAGCCCTACTACCGCAATTTACGATAGTAACATTTATATATTTTGTATATCAGTAGGCAAAACTGTGAGTATAATAGACTTAGGATACTAGTTTAAGGTGTAAGCGTAAATGTAAGCGTAAAAAAAGTGCAAAAGGAAGCGAAATGCCGGGCGAATGTAGAGGCAGGAATAGAGGCAACTGCATAAGTCAAAGCTGTGGAAGCTGCACAAGCCATGCTGTTATAGCAAAGCGCATTAATAATGGAACTTTCGATATTCTTCTCATTTCATTCGTGTTTCTGCTTTTGTCTTTTGCTTTGCTGACATCTTTGCTGCCATCATTTGCCCAGGCAGCGCCTTTTGGCCCGAACAGCATAAACGCATCAACGCCCCAGACATATGACGACAATTTAAGCGCCAGGGTAGTGGCTGCATATGCAGGAAACGTGACGCAGCTCATCATTAATGACACAAAGGTAACAAGGAGGTGGCAGGGATATTTCGGCAATCTTACAGGAGAAGTTGTCCTTTCCGATGCGAACAATAACTCTCTTTACAGGTGGCAGCTTTTTCCGAGCGGCGAGGTTTATGCTGCCAACAGCAGCAGCATAAGCTGGGACAAGATTGGCTGCGTCAATTTCACAGGTAACCTGAGCGGCAAGGGCGATGACCTGTATGAGCCGTTCAATATCACAACCCTTGAAAGGTTCTTTAACGCAGGCACAAATGACGTTGACGGGATTGACGAGACCTTTAACAATACTTATCTCAACAGCACGGGCTTCATGACCGGCTCTGTCCTGATAAACGACCAGAACAAGTGCCCACTTGCATACACTTTTGTCAGCAACGCTTATCAGGCTTCTGAGTTTGAGGAAGTCATTCTTACTGACAATTCAAGCATAATCTTCACAACCCTTCTTGAAAGGGGGGCTATAGGGTTTGACGCAAGAAAGTGGGATTTCCAGATGCTTGTGGCAGAGAACGGTGACGACCCCACTCCTACTAACTATTACTTCTATGTTGAGGTATCCTAGTCGCCCGGCAAAATGTTGTTGGCCTGGGCATCTGCTCAGGCCGGCAACGTTTTATAGAGTCAGTGCAATTCTCTATATTATTCCTGACGCGTTGAGCTCGCCGAATATCAGATCGGCTGTTATGTTTACCCCGTATTCGTTCCAGTGTGTGTCGTCCAGCTGGTAAAGCATTACGTTGCTGCTGTTGCGCACCCTTGCAAAGGCGGAATTTACATCTATAACAGTCACTTTATTGGCTCTCAGCGCGGCAGTAATGTTCTCAAGGAACTGCGGCTGGGGGTATTCTACAGCTATGGGTGTTTTCCCGAAATACATGTCGCTTTTCATGTAGTCATAGTAAACTGTCTCCTTGTCAGGCACTGGAAGAAACATGAATTTTATGCCCTGTCTCCTGAAGAACTCGTCATAAAGCATGATGTTGTAGCTCATATTTTCAAGCGCGCTTTTCTGGTCCCTTTCCCACGTAAGTATGGAATCCAACATGAACATCATCCGCGTTTTATTGTTGACAAGCATATTGAAGTTTTGGCGTGTCGGGTCCACTAAAATGCCTGCGGCAAAAGCATCATCGCTTCTATTGGAATTTCTGTCTGCTTTATTAAACAGGCTTTTAAGCCCCATTGAATGGTAATACTGGAAAACGCTGAATTTCATCATGCGGTCAAGCATAATGTTAATCTTGCTCATTGCATCGTTTTGATAAGGGCGGCTGCCTGTAAAGTTCTTGACTTCCATCCCGAGCTCGGATGCGTTTATCCTTGAAGCGCCCCTCATGTTTCTTTCAACCATCTCCAGGATTACAACTTTTGGCTTATGCTGCTGAAACCTTTGTTCGTCCAAATAGGAACTTATGTTTGATATTGGCGCAATGGAATAGGCGTTAAGCCCTGTTTTTTTGCTTATCACTTCGGACAGGATTTCTTCCTGGCTAAGCTTGTATCCGACTAAGAAGGAGTCGCCTATAAGGACTATGTCATAGGCATTTTTGCTGGAAGGCGTGTTTCTGTAGCCGTATTCGTCTGTTTTCCATACAACTTTTTTCTTGACAGAATACTTTGTGCCCCAGCCCAAATCCCCCTGATCGGCCTTTTCAATATTCATGCTGGGGTAAAAAGGGCCGCCTTTGTGCTCCCTGTTATAGGTGAGAGCTCCTGCTGCGTTGAGGCTGAACTGGTCTATGGAAAAAAGAAGCGGGGCGAACAGAGGCGCTACAAGAAAAAGGGCGAATAATGCTCCTCTTGCCAAAAACCTTCTTGCGCCGCTGCCCAATTTAAAACCTCGCATAAATGAAGTTTGTCTGGAAAAGCATACCTGACACCAAAAAGACTATAACCAGCCATATGGCTGCTATATATGCAGGCCACCTGACGAATTCGGGCAGACGCCTTATCAGCCGGCTATTGACTTCGTTGATATAATGTAGGGTTTCTATTGACAGTATGGCTAATGAAACGATTGCCAGCTCAACCAGCCCGAAATTTGAGTCTATGTGCGCCAGAAACTCTGCTATATTAAGGCTCCATCCTGAAGCGAGCCCTGAATATATGTGGAGGGCATCTTGCAGGCTGCCGGCTCTGAAAAGCACCCAGGCGGCAGTGACTGATGTGAAGGTGGCAAAAACGCCAATAAACGCCGCTATTCTGGGCGCTTTGAAATGCCTGTGATGGCTGAAAGCCTTTCCCTAATGGCTTTTGTTGAGCTGTAAGCCGACAAATATAGGCCATGCAGAGCCCCCCAAAGCAGGAAAGTCATGGCAAAACCGTGCCATAGCCCTACGGCTATGAAAACTGCAAAGATGTTCAGTGTCCTGCGCCATAAAGGAACCCTGTTGCCTCCGAGGGGTATGTAGAGGTAGTCCCTGAACCAGAAAGACAGAGTTATATGCCATCTTCTCCAGAAATCTGATATTGATTTTGCAAGGTAAGGAAGCCGGAAGTTCTGGCTCAGCTCAAACCCGAGCACCTTTGCCGTGCCCATGGCTATGTCTGTGTATGCTGAGAAGTCGTAAAGGAGCTGGAAGGAATAGAGTATGGTTGCAACGACATAGTCCGGTCCGCTGTAAAGCGCAACGTTGCCGTATACGGGGCTTACGAGCTTGGAAAGCAGTTCTGCAACAACCACTTTTTTGAAGAAGCCAAACAGGACAAGTTTGAGCCCGCCAGCAACCTTGTCGCTGTCAAAGCTTATCCTTTGCCTGAATTGCTGCAGGATGCCTCCTGCCCTCTCTATAGGGCCTGCTATGAGTTTAGGGAAGAATGATACATACAGGGCGTATAGCCCAAAATCCCTTTCAGCTTTTATCGTTCCCTTATGGACGTCTATGATGTAGCTTAGCTGTGTGAATGTGTAGAACGACACGCCTATGGGGATTACAAACCCGACATTCAGAACGCCTCCGTAAGGGCTTAGGAGCAGCTTGTATAGTGAAAGCAGGGAAACGTTGCATATGATGAGCATCCATAAAAGCAATTGTCTTTTGCGCCCGCTCTGACGCTCAAGCTGCAAAACCATGAAGTAGTTGAATATTATGGACGAAATAAGTATGGCGACTCCAAATGGCCCGTCCAGGTAATAAAAGAGCAGGCTTGCCGCCAGAATAAATGTTATCCTCAGGTTATGGCTGATGAGATAATACGCAACCGCTACTGTAGCGAAGAAGACGACAAAGGCAAGTGACACAATGTTCATAAATAAATATTCAGAAGCCTGATATAAATATGTTGTCGTAAATTGCGGTGATTAGTGTGCTATCGACCACGCAATTTACGAGTTTAGTTGGACTTCGCCATTATCCATGCCAGAAAAAGGCCGCCCATTACTGATAGCTGCGCTGTCGCGGATTCTTTCAGCACCTGGTATCCAAAGGCGGTGCTGAATGCCAGAAGCACGCTCCAGATTACTCCTGCGAACAGGGCCGTAGACCTTATCAGCGTTATAAGGGCGAATTTTTCAGAGTTGTATATCTTGACTGAGTAGTAGAACGCTGTTGAGAACCCTGCAATGGCTGCCACGTCAAGAGCAAATATGGGCCAGTTCATTTTTGTTTTTCACCCGTGAAGTCAGTGATTGTGTCAAACGCGAGGAGCCAGCCTGTTATTGTTGCGCCTATGAGATGGCTTGAAAGTATTATTGCCTGCTCTGATATGAGCCCGCTTGGAGCCACCAGGCTGAGGGAAATTCCGATAATCATGGACAGAAACGCAAAGAAGAGGAATTTTGTGTCGCGGTATTTGTAGCTGCCTCTCAGGAACAGTATCATTATGGTTGTGAATGTTACGAGTGGCACAAACATGCTGAAATCAATGATTAGGGCCATTTTGTTCCTGTCGTTATGGTCATTTAAATTATTTGCCTTTTTTCAAAGAAGTTCACGTAAGTGAACCACAGCCAGCCTAGGCGTAAAAGGAAGGTGACGACAAGGTAACAGTATCAAACCAATAACTACAAACCACAAACTATTTACTTTCTTTCCGCCATTACGGCTTCATATATGCCCTGCTTCTTTTCGTAGTGGTTGTATATGTCTATGAGGCCGTTGTATATAATTATGAGCTCGTTCTTTGTCTGTAGTACGGGAATTATGATTTTTGATATGAAAAACTTTTCCAGCAGCATGGATATCTGCTTTTCGCGGCTCATTTCATCGTCGCCCTCTTTCTTTGATGACTGGATTACTTCTTTGCAGTGCCCGTATATGTCTACCAGCTCGTTGTACGCCTTTATCGCCTCTTTGTCTGATTTTATTGTTTCCATAAGGTAGCCGTCTGAAGCTATCCTCTCTACGCTGTCTTTTGCATCGCCATGGATGTAGAAGTAGTCTTCGGCTGTCTTTGGCTGCTTCTGCAGCGCGAGCAGGCTCTTTATTAAATAGTAAAACTCCGGGTGCGGCTTTGCTAATGCGTTTAGTGCGCTGTTTTTTGCAAGCTTCGCTGCTGCCTGAATTATTTCTTCCGGAATCTGAAGCTCTGCTTTTCCCTTGTGGAGCCGCATTATTGTCTTGACCGCCTCATATATGGGCTTTAGCTCTCTGTTTACAGCTTCAGAGACTGTTTTGTCTTCGGATATTTTTTCTATCCCACTGCATATTGCCTGCTCTATTTCAAGGAGTGTGTGGTTTTCCGCCCTCACCAGCTTTCTTATCTGCATATCGTGCGTCAACGCAAGCCTTGCATGCCGCTTTGCCTTGGCATATTCGGAATATTGGTATCTGCTTATCGCAAACGCCACGATTGCCGGTGTTGAGATTATTGCGGCAGCGGGGATGTATGCGTTCCTTGCCATGCACTGCACGCAGTCGCTGAAGTAGTATATGTAAAGGGTAGCCACGGTTGAGATTATTATGAGGTTTATAAGGAACTTATGGGCTTGCCTTTTGAATGCCTTGTATTTTCTCAGGCTGCGCTTATATTGTTCGTATTCCTTCCGGGTTATCCTCCTGACATATACATTGTCAAGCGCCATTGTTGCGATGGTTATTGCCGCTATTATTGCTATGAACAGCGCTGGAAGCTGTTTGGCTATCTTTCCCCCTTCGCGAATGAGCTTCCCTATGCCCGGCAGCGGGGGGGCTTCTGCAAATTTTTTGACAGAGCATGGTGAACAGCTTCCGCCGCAGTCAACATCTTTTTCGTCCCCGTTTTTTATTCCGTCTGAGCAGCTCGGCTTTTCCTCCTCTTTGCACGGCTGTTTCTCCGGCGGCTTGTTTTTGCTTGTGCCGCAGCTGTTCTGGTCTGTGCACGTTCTTTTTTGCTCGCTGTTCTGGCATTGCGACCATTCTGCGCATATCCATTTTTCCTGGCAGAAGTATGCTGTCCTTTGTGCAGCCCTGGATGTTTCTATTTGCCCCGAGGCTTTGGAGGTGACGCCTCCTGCTCCTCCTGCTCCTCCTAATCCTGCGCCTGCCCCTGCGGCAGTTGTTGTTGATGTGCCTGTGCCTGTTCCTGTAGGGCATGAGCCGCAGTCAGATGGGCATGTCATGCAGTTCTCGTTTATGCATTTCTTGTCTCCGCAGAACGGCGATGGCTGTATTTCAAGCAGGAATACTTCATGATCTTCCAGAAAGCCGTCGCTCGCTGTAAGGTTTATTGAGTAGTTTCCTATCTGGGCAGCGACAGGCGTGAAGTTGATTATTCCTGTGATGCTGCTTATGGAGAATGCTGTTGTGTTTATTGAATATGTTAATGTGTCATTGTTCTGGTCTGTTGCATCCGCATCCAGGGAAAAAAGTACGCCGGCTGTTGCGGTCCTTGAGCCTATCTGGGCAAGCACGGGCTCATGGTTTGGGGAGGTCAGGTTTATGTTCTTGAACATGCCCGAATACCAGCTTGTGTTGCCTTTTGCCATGGCGTTTGTGTTGTTGACCCTGAAGCTTATCTTGTCGCCGTTTTTGGGCTTTGAGCTGTCTCCGTAAGACTCGTCCTCGCTGCATGACAGAAGCCCGTAGTATCCCTGGTTCTGCACTATGAATGAGCCGCACATCTTTCCTGTGGCTGCATTATAGGCGCTTACGTTTGTGCTGGCTGAAGCATTTGAGGAATTCATTATTAATGAGCCATAGAACTCTGCTGCAATCTCCGGCTGCGCTTCCGTATAGCTGGAGGCTATAGCCATAATTACAGCTACTACAGCTATTAATGCCGTCCTTGCAGTCATTCTGTAACCGTCCATGTGCCTGCACTTGTTACATTTACCCAATAGCCCCTTCCTGGGGTAATGTACAATAAGCTGCCTGTGTTGTTGTTCATGTAGTAAACCTCGTATGCGCCTGTAGTGGAATTATAGGCATATAGCCTGTTTATTTGCCCTGAAGACAGAATTGAGAACGCCGCAGTCACATTTTTTGTTTTGTTTATTGGGTAGCCGGCCATGTTCCATCCTTTTGAAAGGCTTATGAAGTGGATTGTCATTATTGTCCCGTTTATGGTGAGTTTGGAATCAGAATTCATGTTTATCCAGTATCCACTCTGAACGCTTATTTCGTTCAGGTCCTGCACGACCCATTCTGGAAGCCTTGGGTTGTAAGCTTTCCACTTGTCTGTGGCTGCTGTGCCGTTGTAATGGTGCACTGAATCATAGCTGCCGTTTACGGATGACAGGACTGATGTTATTGACTTGTTGGCTACAATGCAGGGTTCCGATACAAGGTTCCATCCTTCCTGAAGTGATATGTTACAGTAGTATTCATATGCAAGCCCGGTTATTTCAGCTGTTGTTGTAACAACGGATCCGCCAGTTATTGTTGGCCTTATTTTTGCAGAATATATCAGGGACAACATCAGGATGGCAATAGCTGCCGCAATGATTATTGCAGTTATGGCACTGATTGGTTTTGCGCTTTTTCCCATTTTTACGTCAGCTCTATGTAAAAGTAGTATGCTGTTGAGCTTGTCCATGTTGCAAGCCCTATCTCGGGAACTATCATCTGGAAGTCGTATGTCCTGTTGTTGAAGCCGTATGCGTCCTGCTCCAGTATTGACGAGTAGATTATGCTGCCGTCTGTCAGGTTTGTGCCGTCGTAAAGCGCGATTTCCTCAAAATCAGTGCTTTGCGGAGTGTCATTCACGTATGTCCTGAGGGAGTAGCAGCTGTTCTGCGAAATAAGCTTTGTGCCGGCATAGAATTGCGAGTGGCTTGTCTGGCTGAAGGTCTTTGATATGTTGTCGCTTGGCTCGGTGTGGTTCATCCTTATGTCTTCGTTCTTCATATGCGTGGAGTTTGAGCAGTTGATGCCTGTCCAGTTTATCTGCCCCAGGTTTCTTGTAGCGTAAATCTCTCCCGACACAGAGCTTAGGCTCCAGTCATATATTGTGTTGTTGCCTGCGTCGTCAAGTGTCAGCTTTCCTGTGACGTTTCCAACAAACGCCTTCCATCTGAGGTTTTGCGTCGTTGCGTTTATGAGAATTGTTGTTATTGAGCCGCCTGTGGTGTTGAGAAGCGAGGCTGGCGAAGGGGTTGCTGTTTCGTTGCTGACAGGCGTTATTATGGGGCCGACAGGCGTGGCTGTAGAGCTGCCTGCCAGCAGTATTGAGCCTATGGCTAAGTAAACCAGCAATACAGTCAACAGCCTTGTTTTATCCTGCATTCTTCATCCTCTTTATCTTTGCCCTTCTGTATACTGTCCAGATCGTCCTGTAGTCTCTTCTCAGGACTGCTGCGATTCTGTTGAAGCTGAGGTTCATCTCGTCCTTGAGGTAGAAAGCGAGTGTTTCAAGGACGCTTAGCTCCCTGCTGCTGATTGCAGAAACAGGAATCTGTATGCTTGATGTTCCTGTCGCGAGCCTTTCCTGCATCTTCTTTTTGGAATTTGAATATGTGCACCATATTGTGCGCTCATCCCTGTTAAGAACATCTGCTATCTCAGAATACCTGAGGTTTCTCTCTTCCCTGAGAAACTTTGTTATGGCTTCAAGCGCGCTCAGACTGTCGTTGAAGAATATGCTAACTGGCAGAAAGAGTGCTGTTTCGCTTGCGCTGTCGCTTTCCTGCATTCTACGCTTGCTCTTTTACTTATTATGTAAGTATCCTGTATTGCAAATCTGCCTGTTCCGGAATTTTAAATAAAAAAATCAGTTCTATTGCACCAGCGAGTCAGATGCCACGAATACAAGAGTTCCGTTGCAGAATCCTCCAACTGTGAGCGGGACATTGAGCTTCCAGTATGTGGAGTTTGTAGAGTTTTTTGTAGCGCGTTCGTCTGTTATGCGCTGAATCACTGAGCCTGTTGCCTGTTCGCTGCTGTTTACTCTGGTCATGGTTGCAAAAGCCGGGTTCCCCTCCTCAAATGAGTATCTCTCATTGTCTATTGTAATGTTGCCAAGAGGGCACCTCATGGATAGGTTAAAGCCGTCAGTTGAGTTGTCGCCTCCATACCCGTAAACTGTCGTGTTTATGTTCCTGTTGCCGAGGTTTGTTATGTTTATGGTCTTGGAGCTTGATGTCTGCGTTACAGTAAGGTTGCCATAGTTTATTGAGCCCGGCACATCCAGGGCTATAAGCGGTGTTATGTTTACGCTTCTTACCGCTGATGCTGTAAAGTTCAGTGGCGTGTCAGTGGGCAGCCATATGTTTCTGTCCCTCACTGAAACATTGCATGACCATGTGCCGTTATCAGCATAATACTGCACCGGGAATGAGCAGGCGCATGACGCATTTGTAGCAGTGTCAAACAGTTTGCAGACTTCACACGAATTATTCCTGTAGTGGCTATTGTTGTCCTCAGGGCTGTCTGCTGTGAATCCCAGCTGTGAGTAGAACAGTGTGCCGTTGAGCACGTGTATGTCATTCCACCCGTTGTAGTCCCACACGGTTGCATTGCAGACAACAGTTGTTATGTTGCCCGGGCTGAGGTCTATTGACGGGTAAGGCGTGATTACAATACCTGATACTTGTGGCTCTGTGTTTGTTACGTTCACAAAGGTCTTTACGCTGGTGTTGTTTGCGCTCAGCACGTCAATGCTTATTGTGACTGCGCCCAGGAAACTGAACAGGGATACTCCCAGGAATAGCAACACTACAAGTATTGCCTGCTTTGAATAATCCGTTTTCTTTTCCATTTTCACGTCAGCTCTATGTAAAAGTAGTATGCTAGTGAGCTTGTCCATGTTGGAAGCCCAACCTCTGGGAGCATCATCTGGAAGTCGTACGTTCTGGTGTCAAATCCTGAAACATCCTTTTCTATTATTGCAGCATATACTATGTTTCCTGCGTTTGATGTCTCGTTCAGAAGCTGGAGTGAGTTGCCGTCGTATAGGAGGACTTCCTCAAACGTGTCTCCTGCAGGTGTGCTGTCATTCACATACAGGTTTGTGGTGTTGCACGTGTTTGCAGCTATTGACACCGTGCCTATTGTGAATGCCTTGTTGTCTGACGCGTCAAATGTTGCGCTTATGTTGTCGCTCGGGTTTGTTTGATTCAGCCTTAGGTTCTCTATTTCTGTTGTATTATAGTAGGAGCACTTTATTGTTGACCAGTTTATTGTGCCGCTCTGCCTTGTTGAGTATACTTCGCCTGTTGGAGAGCCGATTATTGACCAGTCGTATAGAGTGTTTCCTGACGCGTCGTCAAGGGTGAACTTTCCTGATACGTTTCCCACATAGCCCTTCCACCTGAGGTTTTGCTGCAGTCCGCTTATGTTTGTGTAGAATATGTAGCCACCTGCTGATGTGCCGCCTCCGGTGTAGTTGGATACTGTGCCGTTTGTTGCGCCCTTTGTGGCGTTGGCAAGGTATGTTATTGTTGCGCCAAACGGATCTGAATGTGCAACTGCTGCAAATAGCAGGAGTGCCATGAGGGAAGAAACAGCCAGAATGATTCCCAGTCTTGTTTTAGCTGATTTTGATTTCATTTCGCTTCACTATTTCATTTCGCTTCACTTAATCGCTTTCAGTTGTTGACATTTTCTCTATGTTCTTCTCATTGATTATTATAGTGCCGAGCCTTCCTTTTATTTTTACAAATCCAGAGTCTATGCCTTCAAGCACTCCTCTGGCAACCTTGAACTGGCTGCCATCCCTGTAAGGCGCCTTTACCTCGTGTCCGACGAATTCATCAAATAGACTTGATTTTTGCATAGTTCCACCTGTCTGTTCATACTTTCTTTGTGTTGGTTCTTCTGTGTGCCTGTTTTGGCGCACTCTTTTTTTATGCACTGGCTTACTTAACTCAGGCTTAACTGGCCATATGTGCCCGTGCATTCTGTGCATTGCTCAAATTTGTATCCGTGCTTGGTGCACCTCACGTCAATGCGTGATATTCTCACCAGAGCATTGTCCGCTAACCATACTCTTTCTGCTATCACTTTCAATCACCTTCCTTTGCTTTTGCATTCAGATTTACATTCTCATTACTGCGCTTCTCATTTCTGTGCTTATGCCAGCTCCACGAAAAAGTAATAGTTTGTCAGTGAAGTTGACTGTGCTCCGTGCCCATCCTCTGTCACGAGCATCTGGAAGTCAAACAGCTCAGTGCCTCCCTTGAAGCCAGTCTGGCTGTCGTTCAGCAGAGCCGTAAATATTACGCTTGAGTTGTCAGTCAGCAGCACTTCCTTGAAGTTAGTTGTCTGGTAAGCGCCGCTCGTATGGGTGAACAGCATCGGGCACTTGTCAGTGTCGTCTATGAGTGTGCTGCTGACATAAAACCCTGCGGTGTCGCCAAAAGTGCTGTTGAATGTTTCGTTGACGCCGTCGCCGTCTGTAACGGCAATCCCGAAAAACGCCTCCAGTGTGCTCTGGTTCATTGGGTAGTTGGAACTCTTATTGGCAGTCAGATTGACGCAGTTCACAATGCTCCAGCTTACGCCGCTGCCGTTGGATGCATATACTTCACCAGTAGGACTGGCAATCGCCCACGTATACAGGTTGTTGCTTCCTGCATCGCTCAAGACTATTGTGCCGGAAACATTTCCATAGTAGCCAGCCCATGCTTTTGTCAGGGCAATGTCAACAAGGACAAGCCCTGTAACATTGCCTGCTTCAGCCTGTATGGAAGTGCCGTTTATGTTAGTGCTGTTATACCGGGATGAATTGAAGACTGTGAGAACATCAGGGCCTGTTGGAACAGCTGTTTGAGCCGCAAGCGTTGTCTTCATGGCGAACACCATTATTATTGATAATGCTACCGCTAACCAAACCACTTTCACTTTCATTTCGTTTGCCTCTCGCTTACGCTCTGCTTAGCGCTTTACATTCCCTTCAAAGGCACTTAACATGCCCTGAAGTGCATTTTCGTTCCGCAGCACCCTGTTGTGCCGCACTCACGCTTACGCTTCGCACTCACGCTTAAGTGGTTTGGTCCACTCCTCTTACGCTTACTCTTACGCTTGCTCTTACGCTTGCTCTTGACTGCTCAAATATTCAGTCAAAGCCCAGGAAATTGTTTCCGGGCTTTGACTTCTTATTGCTGGCTTTATGCCAGCTCCACGAAAAAGTAATAGTTTGTCAGTGACGACTCCTGCCCCAGGTGGCCATTCTCTGCCACAAGCATCTGGAAGTCAAACAGCTCAGTGCCTCCCTTGAAGCCAGTCTGGCTGTCGTTCAGCAGAGCCGTAAATATCACGCTTGAGTTGTCAGTCAGCAGCACTTCCTTGAAGTTAGCTGTCTGGTAAGCGCCGCTCGTATGGGTAAACAGCATCGGGCACTTAGGCACGTCATCAATCCTTGTGGCGCCAACATAAAACCCTGCTGCGTCGTTAAAAGTGCTGTTGAATGTCTCGTTGAAGCCATCCCGGTCTGTCACATTTATGCCGAAGAACCTTTCTATTGTGCTCTGGTTGGCCGGATAATTAGAGCTTGAGTTGGCAGTTAGGTTGACACAGGCGACTTTGCTCCAACTTACGCCGCTGCCGTTGGATGCATATACTTCACCAGTAGGATTGGCAATAGCCCATGTATATAGGTTGTTGCTTCCTGCATCGCTTAACACTATTGTGCCGGAAACGTTTCCATAGTAACCAGCCCAGGCACGTGTGTTAGCGTTGGTAACCAGATTCATGCCAGTAACGTTGCCGGCTTCTGCCGCGATAAGGGTACCGTTGAGGTAGGTGTTGTTGTACCTGGAAGAATTAAATACGGTTAATGTGTCAGGCCCTACTGGAACTGCCTGCTCTGCGGCATAGGCATAAAAGGCCAGCGCAGATAAAGCAACCAGAAATATAACAACAGTTGATATTGTATTGACAAATCGTTTACCGTTCATTTTTCCTCCTCTTTTTGTAACTTTTTTGTATCGTTTATATCGTTACCATTATTGTCATCATCTACTGCTTTTCACCTACTAATATAGGCAAACATCAATTTTGCAGACCTGTATAGTAATTAGTATACTAATATTTAAACCTTTCGCTTCTGGAGAATATATATGGGATAAAAAGTATTACATGGTAAGTTTTTTTGAGAAAAAACCATCTGGAAAATCGTTTTTCCTAAAAACGATTTTCATTATAGTAAGCGACACAAGTTATGGGTCGTAAATATTGTCGCTTACTATTTAGAAAAAGACACAAGAATGTCCAATAATTTATGTCTTTTCTATTATGCCGCAAGCTTCCGCTCGTATTCTTCCATTATGCCCCTGAATTCCTTCTTCGTCTTTATGCTGCTCAGCTTTGCGGCAAGCTTCGGGTCTATATGCATTACCCAGCCGCTTATATCGTTTTTCCCGTTTTTTATGTGTTTTCTGAGAACTTTTTCCTCAATCACCTTTGAAACTTCGGCAAGCTCCTTCAGGTTCCTTATAACTGCGCAGTTGTCGAGAAGCAGGTAGTCGCTTATTGGAACCTGCTGGTATAGCTTTACTTTATGAAGAAATTTTTTGAACTCAGCTATTTTGGCATTCATGTCCTTTTCCCGCTGCTTCAGGAGTTTTTCTTCTTCTTCAATTATGATTCTCTGTGCGCGCCACCTTCTCTCAAGCAATGCAAGCTCATTAAGCTTTTCTGCAAGCTCATTCTCAAGCTGTTCTTTGCTTGATAACCCCTCTCCCTCCTTGTTCCTGAGCCCCCAGTTGTCCTTCATTCTGGCAAGGAGGTCTTCAGACATAAGCTTGTCAATGGCTCCAGGCGCCTTTATAAGATGGAAGAGATCGTGGAAGAACCCTGAGTTTTCTTTTCTCTGCACTCCCTGCACCCCCTGAAATGATGCATGCATCGGTGCAGGGGGTGCTTGCGGCGGGATTTCCTCTTCAATCTGCTTCGTCTCAAAGCCGCTGAAGATTGGCTGCTGGACTGCTTCGCTCTGGATGGGCGCTTCCAGGGGAGGAAGCTGCTCAGGCACAGAAGCTACGCTAGATGCGCTTTGTGTTTCCTCATATAAGGGAGGCAATTCGTTTGGCACTGCATTGCCTGCCTGCCCCTCTTTTTGCCCCCCTTTTTTTAGCACCATGTCTAGTATCTTTTTGACAGTGGCTCACCCCGTTTTAGTGATGCGCACATGCCATTTATAAAAGTTTATTATCACTCTAAAGTAATCCCTAATCAATTTCTGTATAGAACTGGACGAATTCTGATGTTGAGTTCCTGTATTTTCTGAGGCTTGCAGGCACTTTTATCTCGTAGTCGTATGTTCCGTATCTGCCCTGCTTTCCCCTGTTTATCGTTGTGACGAAAACTATGTCCTCTGCTTCGCCCTGATCGTATTCATTGTCTGTGCTGTCGCTCGTATCCCACAATATGCCTGTGAGGAAGCTGGATGTGTTGGTGCTGTTAACTACAGAAACGTTCTGTATTGCTGCTGAGAAGGCTGTAAAGCTGGTTACGTTTCTTGGCTCGCCTGAAAAGGTGTATGTCATGTTTATTGAGTCTGTCATGTTGGTCGTGTTCAGGAGGTAATCTATTTCTTCCCAGTCGTTTATTGCGCGATTTGTGTCTGTTTTTATGCCTATTGCCTGAAGGCTTTGCCAGTTTATTGCTGATTTTGTCTGTGTTCCTGTGACGTATATGTTTCCTGTTGAGTTTGTCTTGTTCTGCCAATTCCTGATGAATTCGCCTGCCTGCGAGCCGAGGATTATGTCAAGGACCGCCTGCCCGTAATATGTGATGTATGATTGCAGGAATATAGTCCTGTTTGCAATGTTGTTCGTTTCATTGCTCTCATTTATTGAGCCGTTTGATGCAAGTGGGGGATCAACAATGACTGTTATGTTGTATAGCCCTATCTTTGCCGTCCAGTTGTGCTCAAAAGAGATCTCTGAAAATGCTGCAATGCTTGCCGTGCTGTTGCCGTTTATCTGTATTCCTTTGCCGTAGTCCTCATAAAACGATACCACAACATTGTCAGCGTTTTCATCGCCGTCATTCCTTATGGTTGCGTTTACCATCACTACCTGCCCTTCTACAGGCTCTGTGGTACTGAAGTTTATTGGCAGGGTTATTGTCAGGTCGGGGTCTGTAATATTTACTGTTCTCACTTCTGATTGCCCTGTATTTGTTATGTTGTCTGAGCAGTTTATATACCATTCATACTTCCCTCGCTTAAATAAGGCAGTGAAGTTGAGAACCTTATTTTTTTCTATGCTGTAGTTTATCGCCTCAATCGCGTTGTTTATTACAAGTGAGCAGTTTGTCACGTTGTTCTGGTCTGTGGCGTTATAGGTGAAGTTGACGAGGTTGTTTATCAGGGCGGTATCGTTTGCAGGCGCAAAAAGAGTTACGTTAGGCCCTGTTGCGTCCACGTAGAAAGTAAGGTTCATGGATATGTTGCGGTTTCTGGATGTGCTGTCGTCAAAGCATTCCACCAGCCACTTGTATGCGCCGTCAGGAGTGCTGTTTATTGTAAAGTTCTGCGAAACGCTTTTCTGCACATATGCTGCGGTCTGGTTTAATGTGCCGTTTATGTACAGGCTGCAGTTGGCCAGTCCTGAGTCATCCGTTACATTGAATGAGAGCGTTATGTTTCTTGCTGCAAGCCAGCTGTTGTTCAATGGCAATTCCTGCGTTATAACAGGGGCAAAGGGGTCTGTGACTGTTATGTTGTATGCTGTTTTCCTGTTCAGGCCATCAAGGTTTATTGTGTCTGAGCTGCAGCTTGAATTGGCTGTTATGTTGGTTGTTCCGCTGGCGTTCGCGGTAAGGTTCCATGACGTAGCAACGTGCTGCCCGACAGGTATGCTGCCGAGGCTGTGCGTATAGCTTTCGCCGGGTGTGAGATTTATGAGCGAGGTGCTTATGTTGATTGTTGCGCTGCAATCTATGCCGCTTTGCCCGCCAATCACCGACACATTAATCGTGAAATTAAAGGTCTGGGTTATATTAATCACGGTGTTGTTGCTCATGTTCAGGCTTAAGTTTGTCTCGCTTCTTGTGATGTTGAGAACCACGTGTATTGTGGTTGTTGTTGGCATTAATATCGAGTTATTAATGCCGTAATGAGTCGCGTTCCAGGATGTAACTGTGATGTTGTCGCCATTGTTTCCATTTATGGATGCCGCATAGGAGCCCGGAGAAAATGGGGGGCCGCTTGTAAACGTAAGCGTCGAAACATTGAGAACAGTGTTGTTTATTCTCACAGGCACGCCAACAGGAACCTGAGTGCTGCCGTTAGTGAATATTGTGCCTCTCACGTTGTGTGGCGTGGGCGGGGCTGTGGCTATTGAAGCGGTGGCTATAAGCGCAAGGAGCAGGAGCGCGATTTGCACTGCCCTGAATTTGCCCTTCCCTTTTTGCGTCATTTCAGCTCTACATAAAATGCAACGGATAAAATGTCTGCTGTCTTGTATTCCTTGAGCTCTGACGGTATCCTTATTTCAAAGTCGTATACGCCGTATTTGCCCTGCTTCCTGCTGTTTATCCTTGTAACATATAATATGTCTTCTGTGCCGTTGTATTCGCCGTTTGTGTCATCTGACTTGTCCCACAGGATTCCTGTGATGAAATTGGAGTTGTTTGTGCTGTTTGCAACAGGGACGTTTGTAATGTTCCTGTTGAACACTATGAAGGAGTCCAGTACATTGGGGGTGCTTGAGGACGTGTATGTTCTGTTCTGCGAGTCGGGATACCCTGTTGTGTTGAGTGCCGTGTCTATCTCTCCATAGTCGTTTGTGGAGTTTTGTCCTGTTGCGTTTATGCCTACCGCTTCAAGGGCTGTCCAGTTTATGTTGCTTTCATAGTCTATCACGTATATGTTGCCCTGTTCGTTGTTGTCCACATTCCACTTGTACACTGTGCTGTTCAGCTGCGTTTTCAGTATAAGGTCTCCTGTCACGTTTCCATAGACAATATGCCATGTTGGTATCGTTATGTTGCTGCTTGCGTTGTTGTTGGTTTCGTTAAGCTCTGCTATTGCGTTGCCTGGGTCTGCTGTTACGAACATCTCGTGCAGGCCGAGGGTAGCAATAAATGTGACGTTCACTGTTTGGTTGCTGCCCGTGTCTATTGATGTGATTGTCCTGTTTCCTATGTGTGTTCCTCCTGTGTCCGGGTTGCCGTTGTAGAACTTCACCAGCACGTTTTCTGCCAGTATGCCTCCTATGTTGTATATGGTTGCGTTTACTGTTATGTTTCTGCCTTCTGCAGGAGCCGAGTCATTGAATCCTATGTCTGATGTGTTTAGCTTGAGGTCTGGCTGGTTTATTATGAAGGAAGTTGTTATGCTTGTGTTCGTGTTGTTGAGGTCGTCCATGCAGGTGGCATTCCATAAGTGAGTGCCATCTGCCAGGTTCTGGATTAATGTCAGGTTTGCCTGGCCACTTGTGACTGTAATATTGGAGACATTGACTGTGCCGTCAAGTGTGATGTTGCAGCTCAGGTTATTGTTTAGCCCGAACTGGTCTGTGGGTGTGAAGTTGAATGTTATGTCGTTCTGGTTGAATGTCTGGCCATTTGAAGGCGAGTTCAGGGCAATATAAGGCCCGAGCTTGTCTATGTAGAGTGTTTTTTCGGTTGTGTTTGTTCCTGTGTTTCCTGCCTTGTCTGTGCAGTTTGCGCTCCAGTTGTATTGGCTGTGTGGCAGGCTTTGGACTGTGAAGTTGTTGTTGCTGTTGATTGCGATTGCTGTGCTGTTGGTCGAGTTTGTCTGTGCGTTCAGGATTAGGGTGCAGTTTGCCATGCTTCCTGAGTTGTCGTATGGGATATAGGAAAACGTGGCGTTGCCGTTATTTGTCCTTGTTGTGTTAGCAGGTGTTCCGAGGCTTATTGTTGGCGGAGCGTTGACAGTAAAGTTTCTTGTTGCGCTCGTGTTGGCATTTGAGGCGTTGTCCGCGCACGTTACGTTCCAGAAGAACAGCCCGTCTGTGAGTCCTGTTGCGTTGTGGGTTGTGTTTGTGTTGTTAAGTGCTTCTATGGCTGCTGTGTTGTTGACTGTGCTGTTTATGGTCACGTTGCAGGTTAGTCCTGTGTCCAGGTTGTCTGTAGCGTTGAAATTGAGCTTTACTGTGCCTGAGGCTGATATGTAGCCGTCTTCGGGCGCCGTGATATTGACTGAAGGCGCTGTCCTGTCTATATATAGTACGAGGGCTCCTGCGGTTCCTACAGAGCCGCCTATATCGCTGCAGTTCACCGTCCATGAGTAACCCTTCTCCCCAAGGCTGTTCACGCTGAAAGTGTTTTTCCCGTTGTTTGCTATCGCTGTTGTGTTTGTCTGGTTTATTGCCCCGTCAATGATGAGGCTGCAATTAGCTATTCCTGTGAGGTCAAATGGCGTGTAGACGAAGTTGACAGTGTTTGTGTTGTTCCATGTATTGTCAGGAGGGCTGTTGAGTGTTATTGCCGGCGGCCCGAAGTCTACTGTGAATTCCCTGGTCTGTGATGTATTGGCATTTGCAGAATCATCCGCACATGTTACATTCCATTGATGCACGGCCTGGGTAAAGTTTGTCACTGTTATGTTGACCATTGTTGCGTTTGCAGCATTTATGTTTGTGCGGTTGCCTGTGCCGTCTATTGTCAGGTTGCATGTTATGTTGCTGTCCATGTTGTCCGTCGCTGTAAAGTTGAATGTTACTGTTGATGTATTGAAGTTGCTGCCGTTGGCTGGGGCGCTTAGGCTTACTGCCGGCTTTGTGAGGTCTATGGTTATGTTTTTTGTGCTGCTGTTGCCTGTGTTTCCTGCCTTGTCTGTGCAGTTGACGCTCCAGTTGTAGCTGCTCTCAGGCATATTAAATATTGTGAAGCTGTTTTCCGCATTGTTGCTTACTGATGTGTTTGTCTGGTTTATTGCGCTGTTAATGATTAAGCTGCAGTTTGATATGCTGTTTGATTCTGTTGCGTTGAAGATGAATGTTGTGTTTGCCGTGCTGATGAACCCTGAGGGGCTTGTTGATGTTACAGTCGGCTTGGTTGTGTCTGCTGTTATGTTGAAATTATAATAGTCTATGCCTCTTATGTAGAATGTCTTGTTGGCGATTACGGCTGCTGTGTAGTTTCCTGCCTTGAAGTTGCCTGTGCTCAGGTTTATCTCAAATATGCCGTCGCTGCCTGTTGTGTTTGCTGTCCTGTTGACAAGCTCCTGAGCTCTTCCTATGGTTATGTTTACAGGGTTCTGGATGTCGTTTTTGAGGTCTTTTGCTCGCCCGGAGCTTGCGTTGGAGGAGAATATCATCCACACCACCAAATCATACCTGTCGTTTGCCGCTATTGCGGTATCCTGGTTGTAGTTGAAGCCTGCTCCGTCTGATTCCGCAACGTCAATGTTGGGCTCTATGGGCTTGTAGTTGTCGTCAAACGTTATGACTCCTGTTGTGGATGCCGCCCCGCTCAGATTGAACGCGGCTGAGTAGAGGTTTATGGAGCCTATTCCGGTTGCGTTGTATTCAGAGTACCAGTCGCCTGTGTTGAATGTATTGGATGTAGAGTTCTCTATCAGGTTCCTATACCGGTGTGTCTGGGACTGTGTTTGTGTTTCCATCCTGTTGATGTAGTCAGCCCATGAGGTAGAGTTGTCCATAAGGTATGCGAACCATAGGTTGTTGAAGTAGGTTGCAGGGCTTGATTCTGCCTGCCCGAACTTTGCGCTTAGAACTGCCTTTACCATTATCTCGTCGCCTGTGAACCATATGCTGTAGTTGAGGCTGGCTTCAGAATCAGTTATGCTGTTGATTGTGCCGTTAAGCCTTATTTTTGTCAGCACGCTGCCTGTGGTTACGTTTGATGTGCTGTTTGTGATAAGGTAGTCGTTTGCCATGACAGAGAATGGCACTATGCTTGAGTTCGTGTTTGTTATCTGTGTGTTGTCTATCTTTATAGTGTTTATGCTGCCTGTGCCTGGAGATATCATGTTTTCCTGGTTGGATATGTCGTCGCCGTCTGAGAACTGCAGGGCAAATGATTCGCCCATGTATGAGAGGTTCACCGAGTCAGCTGTTATGGCTGAGCCATCATATTCAACATTCTTTGATGAGCCTGAGAATGAGATTGCTGGTTTCCTGGACGAATAGTTTGCGGCTGCCTTTGCCCCGTTTTCTATGGTATCAAAGTATATGTAGTATTCCCTGACTGCAAACGCTGCTGTTGTTGAGTTCATTACCCATGTTACCTTGACGTTTGCGTTAGTCTGGTTGTGGTATCCGCTCATCTTCTCGTATTGGGATGGAGAATCTATTGACTGGTTTCCTGCCCATTCAATGACTCTTACTGAGCTTATGTCAAGGGTTTTCCCTGTCTCTCCGATTTCATTTATCAGGGCGTTGGTGAAGTTTATTTCCTGCTCAATGAGCCTGTCTCTTCGTGTTATGTTGGTGCTGTTTATTGTGACTGGAATCCTGTAAGCCCAGCCACTGCTCCAGAACGGAGCGGTGGTATTGCCGCGGATAACGTCTACAAGTATGTCGGCGTCAAAGGCGCTATTGGTGCTGTTTGTGGCGTTTACTGTAATCAGGGCTTTTGTTCCCTGCTCAAAGGAGCTCTGGTTCACAGTAATATCCACAGTTATCTGCCTTGGCCTGAAGACGCTGAAGTTGAATTTTCCGGTAATGCCGCTGTTGTTATAGTAGTCGGTACAGTTGACGCTCCAATTGTAAGTTCCATCTGCCATTGGCGCATAGAAGAAGTTTGAGCCTGTCTGGCTGATTGTGGAGTTGGACTGGTTTGTGATGTCGTTTATGAGCAGTGTGCAGTTGGTGACGTTTGAGGCAAAGTCTGAGGCTGTGTATTCAAAGGTGGCTGTTTCTGAGTTGACGAGGGTGTTGTTCGCAGGGCTTATGAGAGTTATGTCAGGAGGAGTGCTGTCAGTTCCTACTGATATATTTCTGGTCGCAGATGAGCCTGTATTTCTGTTGGAGCTGTTGTCTGTGCAGTTTACACGCCACGTGTAGTTCCCGTTTGGCAGGCTGCTTAGTTCAAATACCTGTGTTGTGTCTTCCTGGACGCTTGTGTTTGTCTGGTTTATGGTTTCGTTGAATACAAGTGAGCAGTTTGCAAGCCCTGATGCGAAATCAGTTACGTTGTACTGGAAGGTTATGCTTCCGTCTGTGTCCTGTATGCCGTTTGGTGGGCTTATCAGGGAAATCACTGGTGCCTGGTCGTCGGGCTTTACTGTGACAAGCCTGGTTTCAGATGAGCCCTCAAACAGCCCTTCTGAGATGTCTGTGCATTTTACCTGCCACTCGTATGTGCTGTTGGGCATGTCAACAATCGTAAAGTTTTGCGGCACATTCTTCGTTGCTGATGAGTTTGTCTGGTTTATTGTGGAGTTGATATAAAGGCTGCAGTTAGAGATTCCTGATGTGTCGGTGACGTTGTATGAGAAAGTGACGTTATTTGTTACTGACTGCGTGTTGTTGGCTGGCGAAATGAGGCTGACTTGAGGTGATGATAAGTCTAGTGACACGCTCAGGTTCCTTGCTACTGAGCTTCCTGTATTTGAAGTGTCGGCTCCGTCTGTGCAGTTCACGCTCCAGTTGTAAGCTCCGCTTGCCATGCCGCTTATCGTGAATGTCTGGTTTGCTGCCTTCTGTATTGTTGTGTTTGTCTGGTTTGCTGCCCCGTTGAAGATAAGGGAGCATGACGTTATGTTGGAGACTGAGTCAGTTACGTTATAGGTAAAAGTCCTGTTGCCGTCTGTATCAAGCGTGTTATTGGCAGGTGAAAGCGACATGACAACTGGCGCTGTGAAGTCCAGAGTGACGTTAAGGATGTATGCTTCAGATGCCCCGGTATTGTAGTTCTCTGAGTTATCAGTACAGTTTATGCTCCAGTTGTGCAGCCCGTTTGCAAAGTTGTTTACAGTAAAGTTTTCCTGCGCTCCTTCTGTTATTGCTGTTGTGTTTGTCCTGTTCAGCGCTCCGTCAACGATTATGCTGCAGTTGGATATTCCTGACAGAGCGTCAGTTACTGTATACGTAAATGTTTGGTTGCCGTCGCTTTCATAAGTCATGTTTCCGGGCGATACAAGGCTTACAACAGGGACGACATTGTCCAATGTTACGGTGAATGTTCTTGCTGTTGAGTTGCCTGTGTTTGGAACTGTTGCGTTGTCTGTGCAGTTCACGTTCCATGCGTAACTGCTGTCAGGCAGCGATGAAACGCTGAAGTTTTGTGTTGTGCTCTGGGGTATGCCTGAGCTTGTGTTGGTCTGGTTTACAGTGCCATTAATGATGAGGCTGCAGTTTGCAACCTCTGAACCGTAGTCCACCACGCTGTACTGGAACAGCATTATGCCGTTTGAATCGTTATGGCTGTTTGCAGGGCTTGTCAGCGTTATGTCAGGCGGCGTTGTGTCCTGTCCTATCGTCAGCCTCCTTGTGGTTGAGTTTCCTATGTTGAAGTTTGGCGAGCCGTCAGTGCATCTTATGCTCCAGTTGTAGTCGCCCTGTGTAAGGTTGACTGTGAAGTTCTGCGAGGGAGTATTTTCAGGAACTACTGTCTGGTTGGTCTGGTTGATGGTTCCATTGATTATAAGGCTGCAGTTGGCGAGCCCTGATGCGAGGTCTGTTACATTGTATCTGAACGTGACGTTATTGTTTGGCGGCAGCTGAATTGCGTCAGGGGGGAATTCAAGGAAGATGTCCGGCGGCGAGGTGTCCGGAGCCACAAGGAATGTGCGGTTTCCTGTGGAGTTTTCGTTGAGTTTCTCTGAGTTGTCTGTGCAGGCTATGCTCCAGTTATAGCGCCCGTCAAGGTATCTGACTGTGAAGTTTTCCATGCGGTTTTCTGTTATAAGTGTCGTGTTTGTCTGGTTCAGCTTGCCGTTGATGTACAGGCTGCAGTTTGAAATCCCTGCAATAGCGTCTGTCTCATTGTAGTAAAGGGTTACGTTTTCAGTGGTTAAATGTGCCCCGTTAGCAGGGGAGAGCTGCTCTACAAACGGCCCTTTTGTGTCAAGGGCTGATGTGAAGTTCCTTGTTGCGGATGAATTGGCGTTTTTGTTTAGGCTGTCGTCTGTGCAGTTCACATACCAGCTGTAAGCTCCGTCGCTGAAGTTGGTGGACTGGAATTGCTGTGCAGCGCCGTTTGTGGGCACGCCTGTTGATGTCATGTTGACTGTGCTGTTTATCATCAGGGTGCATGTTGCAGTTGAGTTTAAGCTGTCTGTTACTGTGTAGCTGAATGTTATGTTTGAGTCTGTGTCGTTGTAGCTGTTTGCTGGCGATGACAGGCTTATTGACGGCGGGATTGTGTCGTATGCGATTGTAAGTAATCTTGCTGTTGTCGTTCCCCTGTTCCTGTTTGCCGAGTCATCTGTGCAGTTGACTGTCCAGTTGTAGTCGCTGTTTGGCAGGTTTGCAAGGCTGAAGTTGATGCTTGCGCTCTCCGTAATGCTCGTGCTGGTCTGGTTTATGGTGCTATTAATGATTAAGCTGCAGTTCGCTATTCCTGAGAATGTGTCTGTCACGTTGTATGTGAAGTTCGTGTAGTTCAGGACGCTGGCATAGTTGTTCGCCGGGCTTATCAGTGTGATTATTGGAGTTGAGTTGTCAGTTATGAGCTCAAACCTCGCAGCAGCCTTTGCATCAGTGTATCCTGCCCTCGTGGCTTTGGATATTGCTGAGTAGTATCCTGTGGCAAGGCTGCTTGTATTAATGATTGCGCTGCTCTGACCGTCGCTTCCTGTGTCCTCAACTGTCCTGTTTATGAAGACCTCTATGCTCCAGTTGGTTACGTTGATGGGATAGTAGAGATTCTGCAGAAGCCGTGTTGCCCCTGTAGTGCCGTTTATTGTTGTGAACAGCCAGAAGTGCCCTTTTGTCTGGTTTATGTATGTCTCGGTGTCCCCGTCATTCACAAACCAGAAGTCATCGCCTGACTGCCTCAGGTTGTTGTCATTGAACGTGTCGTTTCTTTCCTTGCTCAGGATGGCGCCGAAATAATAGTTGCCTGTAGCGTCAAACGCGGCAATGTCTATGTTCAACTGTACGCCGTTCCCGGGTGAGGACCACGTTGCCCCTTCATCCGTAGTCATCCTTGCATCCCGGTTGTTGTTGTTCGTTACTATGTACCAGTCAAAGTTCTGGCCGTTGTCCGGCTCCTTTTCTATGTCTATCCTGAAATAGTCCTGCTGGGCGTAGAGGTGGAATATCTCAACCCTGTCAACAGAGGTTATCCTCATTCTCTTGTAGAGCGGCCCGTCAACCTCAAGGGCGAAGTTGTAGTTGAACTCGCTGGTTGCCCAGTCAATTATCTTGTTTGATGAACCTGCTGACTGCCTTGTATTGTTTTCGCTCTCAAGCCATTCTATTGCCCAGCCTGGCGTTGCAAGACCGACGTTGCTCAGGTTGAACTTTGTGCCGTTGCTTCCGAGGTCAACAGTCCAGTCACTGTTTTGGGATGCTCCGCCTGTTATGTTGCCGAACTCCGTGGTGTAGTTGGGCGCTGCGGAGTTTGAGTTGTTGAAGTAGACAAAGTAGTCCTTTGTTGTTGTGTTCGCTGTGATGTTTGCGAGGAATACTATTCTGCACCAGTTGCTGTTGTCTCCGTCAATTGCCTGAGATGTTATCTCCGTGTTTGAACCTGACTGGTTTGTAACAACTCTTATTTCCTTTGTGCAGTTGCTTATGTTTCCGGCAATTCCTGTCAGGTTTACCTCAACCGGGTAGTACGTTACGTTGAATGTCTTGTTATCCGCTATTACAATATTAATCCTCCTCTCCCACGAGGTGTTCCACCATTCCATTGTTGTGTTGCCTTTTATTATGTCAATGGTGGCTGCGGCGTTGATTAGCGAGTTCACTGAGTCTGTCGTGTTTGCAGTTGCGTTGGCTGATTCGCTCGCCTGCGTTCCTTTCTGGTAAATGTTTTTGTCTGTGAATATATTGGTTTTAAGCACGTTTATGATTGTTACATTCAATCTCCTCGTCTCTGACTGGTTGGCGTTTGCGTCAAAGCTCGCGTCTGTGCAGTTTATGCTCCAGTTGTATATCCCGTTTCCGAATCCTGTTTTTATGAATGTCTGGGTTATGCCTTCGGTTATTGTTGTGTTGGTTGCGTTTACTGTGTTGTTTATTATGAGCCTGCAGCTGAGGATGTCTGATGAGGCGTCTGTGGCGTTATAGGAAAAGGTTATGTCTCCGTCTGTGTCAACTGAGTTGTTGTCAGGGCCTAAAAGCGTGATTTGCGGGAAGTCAAAGTCCCTTGCCACTGTAAGGTTCAGCGTTACCGAGGAACCTGTGTTGTGGCTTGAGGCGCTGTCTGTGCAGTTCACGCTCCAGTTGTACTGCGCGTCACGCAGGCTGCTGACTGTGAAGTTATTTACGTCATTGTCTCCTGTCAGTATGGTTGTGTTTGTCTGGTTTACCGTGTTGTTTACAATTAAGCTGCAGTTGTCAATCGCTGATGTTGGGTCCTGCGCCCTGTACTGGAACTGGACATTGTTGTTTGTTGTTCTTGTGTTGTTGGCAGGGCTTAGAAGTGTTATGACAGGCTTGTCTGTGTCCAGCCCAACAATGAACTGGCTATAGCTGCTTATTCCCTGGTTCGCATTGCTTGAGTTGTCAGTGCACTTTACCCGCCATATGTGCAGCCCGTTCTCCATTCCCGTCCTTGTGAAGCTCTGGTTTATGCTCTTGGCTACTGTTGTGTTTGTCGCCACATCAGTAAAGTCCAGTTCCAGTGTGCAGCTGGTTATGTTTGATACCGAATCAGTTACATTGTATGCGAAGTTTACGTCACCATCCGGTTCCTCCCCGTTGTTTTTGGGTGTTGAGAGGCTTACAACAGGGGATGTCTGGTCTGTTGCGTTTATTATTATCCGTGCTGACGCATAAAACTCGTTTTCAGTGTCGTTGCAGTAAACAGTCAGGTTCCTGAGCCCTTCATATGTGCTGTTTGTGAAGTTGAAGAAGTGCGTTGCCGAGTCGTTGCCCATTGTGACGTTTTGCCCTACGCTTACTCCGCTTATGAGCTGTGCGCACCACCCCCCGCTTCTGAAGCTGGTTGAGTTGAGTGTTGCGTTTATCTGGAATCCTGTGGCATCAACCACTGAGTTGTTGGCAGGAGCGTCTATGACAATCCTCAGATAGTCAAGTGTGAACAGGTAAGTGGAGTTTGTGTACGTTCCGTCTGAGTTTGCGTACTGGTTATTGTTGTTGTCCAGCAATCTTGCGTAAGCCCTGTATGTGCTGACTGTCTCTGTATCTGTGTTCCATGAGTTGTTGTTCCATAGGTTAGTAAGGTTCAGCGTTGTGTTTGCAGTTATTGTTACAGACTGATTATAAATTGTTGACACAGTTACCCAGCTTCCTGTGTTGTTTCTTTGTACTTCCATGATGAGCCTTCCGCTTAGGTTCAGCTCGCCGTAGTTCTCCAGCTTTGACGGGGTTTCAACCTCTATGTATACGGATGTCCAGTTTATCGCGTCAAGCAGTGTGCCGTTTGTATCCATGTTTATGCCTTTCACCTGTATGCGCCTGTTCTCAGAATTGTTCCACTTTGCCAGCATGGCAGGATTCGTTACTTTGCCTGTGCAATTATACTTGAACGCCCCAAACGCTGCGTAAGTCAGGTTCAGGCTGCAGTTGTAGCTGTAATTGTAGATGCTGCCGTTGTAAAGGCTAATCTCCAAATCAGGGTATGCGTTTGCCAGTGAGGCTGAGGCGCTTGCATTGTAATAGCTTGCCTCCACGATTATGTCTATGTCCGTTATTTTCGTGTAGTTGGGGCTGCTCGCTGCAGAATAGCTTGCAGCAATGGAGTTTGAGTTTCTGGCAGGCATGACAGTGAGGGTTGCCCAGTCAAGGACAATGTAGCTGTCAAGAGCAGCGCCGCCATTGCTGTAATTCAGCTCATACCTGACCTTGGTCTCGTTGGACGTGTCATTCACAAAGTCTGCAAGCGTTCCTGGAGCTGCCCAGCTGCTGTTAACCCTTAAGCCAGCATCAGTAGTAAGCAAGTCCCCAATATCAACCCATAGCCCACTTGTATAATTGAACGCCTCCACATCCTGTGAGCCCTGCGGCGAGCCTTCTACAGCGTCCCCGTTACAGTCAGCTGGCGGATTATTGCTCCCGTCATGGCAGTAGCTTAAATTGTAAGTCAAAGATGTTATCTGGTCATCAGGCACCTTAAGGCTGGTTAAGTCATAGGTTAGCACTATGTGAGACATCACTACAATGTTGCCTAAGTTGGTTCCTGAAAACCAGTAGCTCGTGTCATAGCTGGTCAGGTTGGTATAGTTTCCGCCGCTTGCTGTCTGGTTGCCGCTCAGGTTGCCTGAAGAAGCGGTTATAGCGGCTTGGTTTGTGCCGGTTGCCTGATGGTTGCCGCTCTCCAAGTCTCCTGAGTTGAAGATGCTGTAAGTGGAGATGTTCACGTTTTTGTTGTTCTTGTACAGCTGGCTTGCTGTTCCTATTCCAAGGACGGTCCTTGTTGACAGGACGCTGAAGGTATAATCGTTGCTCCTGTTATTTCTTCCTGCGGTGTCATTTGCCCATACATAATACGTATAAGTTCCATTCTCAGTTGTGTTTGTGAAGTTGTACTGGTATATGTCCACGCTGACATTGCTTATGGCAAACCTGTACTTGATGCCGGATGGCGAGGTTATGTTTAGTATGACTGAGCTTACGTTGCTTGTGTCAGTTACATTTGCCTGTATTATTGTGGAGTATGAGGCATAAATCCTTGACGGAGTTGCGCTTATGTTGGTTATTGCCGGAGGTGTTATGTCAACTTCCGGGGTAGTTACCTCCAGGACGGCGCTATTATTGTTTTCGGATGACGCATAATAGAATATTCCGGTTTGGTCTGTTATGTTGCAGCTTATGAGGTGGTTTCCTACGCTGTTTGTGGTCAGGTTCATTGATGTCCAGCCGTCGCTCTGCGTAAAGTTTGTTCCCAAAAACCCGCTTGAGTTGGACCAGAATGAAACGTTGTAGCGGTTCAGGGTCGCATTTGAGTCCTTGTCCAGAACCTGGCACCTTGCTGTTGTATTGCTCACATTTGTTATGGTGGCAGGAACAAGCTCTGTCTTGTTCACCTTTGCGTATGCGTACAGGTAAAAGTAGTGCGGCGGCACTGTGTGGTTGAAGAGGCTGAATGTGCTGTTTGCCCATAGCGTGGAAACGTTTACAAGCCCTCCCCTCAAGAATTCAGTCCAGTTGGACGTGGACATGTTGATTTCCGTTACGCTGTTTGCAAATGGCCCTCTCACAGTATAATTGGTGTAGACTCCTGAGCCGTTGTGCTCAAGCAGGGCAGTGTCCATCTGCTCTCCCCACAGGGCAGATGCCTTGACTACTTGTCCCCTTGTCACATTGCTCCCGTCATTCAGGTTAACGCCGCTTATGCTCAGGTTCCAGAGCGTGTATTCGGGCGGTCTTCTGAACTCTATCATCAGTACAGGCGGGTCAAAGGTTGTTCCGGAATCTCCGGAAGCAGCTATGCTCGTGTCCCAGTCAGCCCTGTTGTCTGCTGCTGGTGTCGGATCCTTTATTTTAATTATGGCAACATTGTCGTTTGACTTTTCAGACTGCATATCCGCCTCAACCAGGTCAACAACAGTCAGCTCATCTATGGCATCGTATTCTGAAAAGGCTATTGTGTCCTGCGTCTTGTTCTGGCATGCTTCAATGTCTGCAAAGTCTGCTGTTGTGTTTGCTGCAAGCCCGTCACATGCAGAGCCGTTTACAAGAGTAACATCCAGTGTCCCTGAATTGCCAAACACATCCTGAACCCTCAGGTGCAGTTCTGTCTTTGTCATCCTAATGTTCTGCAAAACCCTTGACAGGTTGAATGCAATTACGCCGAGTCGCTCAATGTCGTTTACGGCACCAGAGAATATGTCATCGGTCCGAGAGCCTGGTTCCCAGCGATTAGCGTTGTTTAGATTGGAGCGCCCGAAGCCATCTGCAATTATATCTGAAGTGTTTGAGAAGAACACTGGTTTAAGGTAAACCGCATCATATGCGATTATGGTCGGGTACGGGTTTGCCTGGCACTTTACATTATAGAATATGGCTCCGTCAAGTGTGAATGAGCGGTTGTATTCAAACAGTTTTGACGTAGTATTATATGTCATGTTTCTCCTGAGGTCGTCATCATCAAACGTTATGTTGCACGTGCCAAAAGACGCTGGCGTGCCGTTTATGTATGTAAAGTTTGCAAAGAAGCTTACGTTGTCGCCTACAACCTTTTCCTGTGAGCCTTTCTCAGGATCAGTATCGTCATATATGTCCAGTTGCTCAAATGCCCCTCCTGCGTAGGCGTTTACCTGGGTTGTTTTTGAGAACGTGCTTATGTCAAATTCAACAAAATCAGAGTCAAATGTAAAGCTTGGCTCATAATCTTCAGTTGTGTTGAACTCCCAGCTTGTGCAGTTGGCGTTCTCTATTGAGTAGTTTACGCACTGCCCTGCCTTCAGTATCAGGAGATTTTGCTTTGGCAGCTTTACATGCCCTCCGGTTATAGGCGTGGCTGTTGGAATGTCTGCTGCAAAAAGGACACTAACGTCGTCTATCTGCACAGGGTTGGTTGGCAGGAACCCTTGATAGTTGTCTACAAACTGTGTTTTTATGTTAATGTTTGTAGATGCGTTTACATCATAAATGTATGCGGTGGCGTTTCCTGACGGCAGCGTGGAGTTTATGGTGATGTTCAGCACTGAGCGGTTTATCTCTGCCAGGAAGTACTGGTTGGATGAATTAATGGTCTGGGTTATAGTTATGCCTGGAAGCATGGCAGTGACTATTGTCCCGTTTATGAAGTTGCCTGAGGCATTAACTACCGAGACGTTCAGTAAGATGTGCACTGTAAGGGCGCCAATGCCTGCGCTTAGGGAGTTATTTGGCGATGCATTGTAAAACATGCTCGCATGGTCGCTGATGTTGCACGTAATATTATAGACTCCTGGCTCTGGTATGGTGAAGTTCAATATAGCCATTCCTGACGCATTTGTCAGGTTATATCCAAGGAATCCTGTTACATTAGACCAGAAGGATACATTGTAATTCGCTATAGGCAGGCCAAGGTCATTGTCCTTGACTTCACAGGTTACATTTATTGACTCGTTTATGATAACGGCTGAGTCGCTTATGGTTGAGTTTACAAGCGAGGCAAGCCCGAACAGGTAGAAGTAATGGGAAGGAATCGTGTAGTTCACATTGCCTACAGAATCATTGGCATAGATGGTTGTGATGTTTATCAGCCCTACCTTGCTGAACTCTGATGCGTCAGCGGTGTTCAGAGTCCTGTTTGACCACGAGCTGCTTCCGGAGAATCCTGTTATGGTATAATTGGCTTTTGCGCCTGTGCCGTTGTGCTCAAGCCGCGACATGTTCAGCTCAAAATTGTCAGTCCATAAGGCATATGCCTTTATGTGCGCCCCTCTCAGTATTTCAGCTCCGTCGCTTACGTTGATGTTCCAACCAGTATATGTTGGCGGTGTGGTGTCAACCTTAATCACGAATGCTGTGCTGTTTCCTTCAAAGTGGGCTGACGTGTTGTCCGCGCATCTTATTGACCAGTTGTATGATGAGTCAGGAAGGTTATAAGCAACGAAGATTTTGTTTCCGATTGCAGCGCTTGTGTTTGTCTGGTTGAGCGTGCCGTTTATGTACAGGCTGCAGTTTGCAAGTGCCGAAAGGTCGGTTACAGTATAATTGAATGTAACATTGGGCGATGTTGAATATGTGTTGTTGAGGGGCGAGATAATGCTGACTGAAGGAGGCTGCGTATCTATGATAATAGTGTAATTATTGTCAAAAACATCCTTGTTGCCTGCAGTATCGTTAACCTCAACATTCCATATGTAGATTCCATCAGAAAGGTTTACAGCCGTGAAATTGTTGTTCTGGTTTGATGTCCAGCTTGAAATTGTCTGGTTTGCCTGCCATGTGCCTGTGAAGTTCGCGTACAGAGTAGCGGAGTCCGGGTTGGAGTCTGTGGCGTTGAAGCTGAAGCTTATGTTTCCGTCCTGCATCGTGGAAGAGTTGGCAGGCGTCAGGTTGATGATTATGGGCGCCCTGTTCAGAGTTATAATCCTCGTCTCGGTGCTGTTTGAGCTGCCGGAGCTTAAATTAGCCCATGCAAAGTAGGCGTAGATGCCTTCTGCGAGGTCTGTGAAGTTGGCGAAGTATTTTCCCATCTGCGAGTTATATTCTGCGCTTATTTCCGATGTGCTGAGCGTCCTGTTCCATATTTTTATTTCGTCAAGATAGCCGTTTATGGGCGCCGCATCGGGTTTACCGATATACAGGTTTTGGCTGTTGGTTATTAGCGGGTATGGAAAGGCAAATGTTGAGTCTAAAGTCCCGTTTATGTAGAAGCTGACATTAGAGCCGTTAAAAGTTGCAGCAACATGAAACCACACATTTGTGTCGGATGGAACCGTGCCAGTTGAAGTTTGGTACCTCCAGCCAGAGTTATAGGTCTCAAGCTGCAAGTTGTAGCTGCTGAAGAGAAATGCATAATTGACCTGCGCAAGGCCATCAGGTCCTCCCTTCCATAAAATGCGCCTGGAGTTGCCATCAAGCCTTCTTGCCCACGCCATAAACGTTATGTTCCCACCAGCCACATTCAAACTGTTGGAACTCGTTATGTTGATTAGTGTGCCTGCGACTCCGTCAAACGCGCACGCACCCCCGTATTTCCCAATGACGTCCGTAGAACAGTTCACATTACCTTGTTGAACGCCGGTGTTTCCATACCTGCTTCTGTCATTTGTGTTGTTGTTGAAAGTAAGCCATAGCACCAAATCCGTGCTTAAGTCGAGGGAAGATACGAAGCTAGCATTTTCAAGAGTAACATTGCTCCCGTTCCAGTTCACTATCACGCTGTCAATTGCTGTTGCATTAGTAAGGGAAACATTAATGTAAGTCCAATTCCTCGCAGTCACCGTGTTGTTCGGGTCTGTCGGGCTTACAAAAATGATGGTAGGTGTCCTGTCAATTTTTATTGATGATATGTTGACCCCCATGCTGTTTAGCGAGGTGTCAGTCGCGTTTATTGTTATGTTGTAGTTGTTGTCAACCACATTCCCCGGGTCAAAAGTGGCGTTCCAGTATCCCACGCTCGTCGTCCCGGCACCCAGGCTCATAAGCATCCACGCAGTAACATTAGAAGTGCTGTTTGTAAGAGTAAAGTTAACAGAGTTAACTGCTCCAGTATCATTCACAGAAATGTTTATCAGGAAGGGAATTGCAAGTACGGTTCCGTTAACAGGCACAACCAGAGAAACATTAGGAGCAACAGCATCATTACTCACTACAACCATGCTAATATTAACCAGCATGGAATTCCCAGAATTGTCAGTCGCGTTAACAGTAATATTATAGCTCCCATCTCTCACAAGTGCAGAGTTAAAAGACGCATTCCAATAACCAATACTCGTCGTTCCAGAACCCAAACCCATAAGCATCCACGCAGTAACATTACCCGTGCTGTTCACAAGCGTAAAGTTAACAGAAGAAACAACACTCGTATCATTAACAGAAACATTAACAAGGAAAGTTCCTGACACAATTGTGCCATTAACAGGCACAATAAGAGAGACGTTCGGCGGCGTAGTATCTAATAGCGGGCTATAACTAATATTCACTCTTTGCAGGTAAGGACTTGTGGAAGGATAGATGGTGGTGAGGTTTGCCCGGTACTGGAAATACGGGTTGCTTGCAAGCCCTGCGGGGAGGCTGAAATTAGTTGTGTCAAAAATAGTGTTTGCTGTGTTGTCAGGACCTACAAAAGTCTCGCCTGCGCAGGCAGCGTCATCGCAGCTCCTGACCTGGAAGTTGATAAAGTCGGAAACGCGCGAATTGAAGAACAGGTAAGCCTTGCCTGCATTGCTTCCGCCAACAACAGGATCAGCGAACAGTGCCCCGACAACCACATCATCAACACCATCACCATTAAAATCACCAGAACCAACAGAAATACCCAGGTTATCCCCATTAGCAGAGCCATTAATAGAGAAATTAGCGCTGCTACGCGCATCAAAAGTCTTCATAGTCCCATTCAGCCAGCCACCACCAAGAAAAACATAAGCCTTGCCGACATTGCTTCCGCCAAAAGGGTTAGCACCCCCGATAATGACATCATCAACACCATCACCATTAAAATCACCAGAACCAACAGAATAGCCCAACTGGTCGGGGCTAGCAGAGCCATTAATAGAGAAATTAGCGCTGCTATTAGCATCAAAAGTCTTCATAGTCCCATTCAGCCACCCGCCACCAAGAAAAACATAAGCCTTGCCAGCATTGCTTCCGCCAACAGCAGGATCAGCAAGATAAGCCCCGACAACCACATCATCAACACCATCACCATTAAAATCACCAGAACCAACAGAAGCACCTAATTGGTCGCCGCCAGCAGAGCCATTAATAGAGAAATTAGCGCTGCTATTAGCATCAAAAGTCTTCATAGTCCCATTCAGCCAGCCACCACCAAGAAAAACATAAGCCTTGCCAGCACTGCTTCTGCCAACAGCAGTCTCAGCGAACAGTGCCCCGACAACCACATCATCAACACCATCACCATTAAAATCACCAGAACCAACAGAAACACCCAAGTCATCAAAAGACGCAGAACCGTTAATGGAAAAGTTGGCGCTGCTACTAGCATCAAAGCTTCTTTCAGTCCCATTCAGCCAGCCACCACCAAGAAAAACATAAGCCTTGCCAGCGTCACTGCCGCCAACAACAGGATTGGCATTATAAGCCCCGACAATGGCGTCGTCAATACCGTCGCCATTAAAATCACCAGAACCAACAGAAACACCTAATTGGTCGCCGACAGCAGAGCCATTAATAGAGAAATTAGCGCTGCTATTAGCATCAAAACTCCTGCCAATACCGTTCAGCCAGCTGCCACCAAGAAAAACATAAGCCCTGCCGGCAAAGGTGAGTCCGACAGCAGTGCCGACAAACCGGGCTCCAACAATAACATCGTCAATACCGTCGCCATTAAAATCACCAGAACCAACAGAATAGCCCAGCTGGCCGCCGCCAGCAGAGCCGTTAATAGTGAAGTTGGCGCTGCTATTAGCATCAAATGTTCCGGTTAAAGGGCCAAGAAAAACATATGCCTTGCCAGCATTGCTTCCGCCAACAGCCGGGTCAGCAAGATAAGCCCCGACAACCACATCATCAACACCATCACCATTAAAATCGCCGGAAGCAACAGACCAGCCAAGATTATCTCCGCCAGCAGAGCCGTTAATAGTCGCATTTGAGCTGGTATTCGCGTCAAAAGTGGAGCCATGAGCCCAGCCCAGCCCTCCCTGCAAAAGCGTTTTCACACTCATATTATCCCAACTGGCAACAGCCCTTGCATTAAAGACCTGGGAGACATAAGTGCCGTTTGAGCTGTATAAGGTACCGCCTGTTCCTGGCTTGCTTAAAGCGACAGAACCATTCTCTATAGTCGTGTTTTCAAATGCCGCAGAAGTTACGTTCCAGCCTGAAAAGGTATAATTCGTGGGAGCATACAGATAGCCGCTCCCATTATCCCCTGCACGGCAATTCCATGTGAAGTTAGAGTCCCTAAACTGGTTGGCATTGGTGAAGTTATGAAGATTATAAGGACCAAACACAGTTGAATTACTCCCGCTCACAGAACTGTTCAACGGTTTGGTTTCAATCAGCTGCCACACACTCCCATTAAAATCAGAGTATAAGCTCATATTCAGCAAAACATTACCGCCAGAAGCAGCAGCGCTGCAATTAAAAGAAACACTCGTGAAATTGACAGAATTATTATTATCAGCAGGAAAGTTCAGAGTGACAGTAAAAAAAGCAACAACCACCTCGGAAATATTAACCAACCGAGAGTTCCCAGAGGAATCAGTCGCGTTAATCGTGATGTTATAATTACCATTCCTTAAAACAGCCGGGTCAAAAGTCGCATTCCAGTAACCAAAACCAACAGTCCCTGAACCAAGGCTCATAAGCATCCACGCAGTGACATTGGAAGTGCTGTTTGTAAGAGTGAAATTAACAGAAGATGCATTGCTCGTGTCATTCACAGAAATGTTAATGAGGAAAACGCCTGATAAAACCGTGCCGTTGGCAGGCGCAAACAAAGAAACAGCAGGAGCGGCGGTGTCTGAAGTATTAAGCCATATCGTCCTGGTCTCAGTACTTGTGGCGCTTTTACTGCCATTTACCGACGCATAGTAAGTGTAGCCTCCCTTATTCTGCTCTGTCTGGTTCATGAAGTACACATAGCTGCCAAAGTATCTGCCGCGCTTTGCAGTGTATGATGCGTTAATCTCTGCCAGGGTCAGAACCCGTTTCCATATCTTCACCTCGTCAATAACGCCGCTGAACACGCCGCCGGTGTAGTTTGCCCCTATCAGCAGCGGAACACTGGTACTGCTCAAGATAAGGTTACCTAGGCCTTCGCCCCCGTCAACTCCGAAAGCAGACTCATTGCCATTGATATACAGCTTGATTTTATTATTGGCGCCCCTGGACTCATTATAAGTTATCACAATATTGTACCATTGCCCGGCAGCCAAATCATTTGCGTTGGTTGAGGCATAGCCTAAGTAGAAAGGCGGACCCTGGCCCAGTTGAACCCTGAACTTATTGCCGCTATCATAAAAAATCCTGACATCCCCTACATCAATAGCGCCGCCATTATAATTGCTCAGAATCTCATTATGCCGGTTAATAGAATACATCTTAATCCAGAACTCAAAGCTCCCGTTGCGGTTCATAACATACCTGTTGGTAGGCCCGATTGAAACATTATCATTAACCCCGTCAAACTCGCACGCGCCCCCGAACTTGCCACTCACGTCAAGAGTGCAGTTAACACCGCCGTCCCCTGTGCCATTATAACCATACCTACTCGTGTCATTGGTGTTGTTGTCAAAGTTCAGGTCCAGAAACAGCTCAGGGCTGTCAATAGTAACATTAGTCCCGTTCCAGTTGACGATGACTGTATTAATCGGGGTGTTATTGCTGATAGAGAAATTAATAAACGTCCAGTTCCTGGGAGTCAGTGTGCCGTCCGGGTCTGTAGGACTGACAAAAGTGATGATTAATGGGGTGATTGAGAAATTGGAAATGTTGTTCAGTATCAGGTTGTTTCCTGTGAAGTCTGTCGCGTTTATGCTTATGTTGTATTTCCCGTTTGCAAGCAGTGTTGTGTCTATGCTGAAGTTCCAGAATCCTGTTCCTCTGTCCCCTGAGCTTAAGTTGGCTGATACGTTCCATCCTATTACCTGTCCGCTTTCGTTCTCCAGATAAAAATATACCTCCTTCACTTTGCTCAGGGAATCGTTGACTGAGGCGTTTATTTGTATTACTCCGTTCACCACAGCTGCCTTTGCAGGGCTTACAATGGTCGCATTTGGCGCTGTGTAGTCTATGGTAACTGTGAAGTTTGCTGTGCTTGTGTTGCAGTTCGGGGTTGCTGCCTTGTCGCACACCCTTATGCTCCAGTTGAATACGCCTTCAGGCGCGTCTGTCACGTTTATTGTCGCGTTCTGGCCAGACATGATAGGCACTGTGAAGTTTGTGTTGTTTGTCGTGTATGCTCCTGTGAAGTTTATCATCAGCACCGAATTGTTGAGGCCGTTTATGTCATAGGATACGAACTTGAACGAGACGTTCCTTGATGATATGTTGGACTTGTCCAATGGCTCCAGAAGTGTTACTGTTGGCGGAACAGTGTCTGCTGGCTTGGAATAGCTGTATGTAACCCATTGCACTGCGCTCATAGGGGATGCTGTTCCAACTATAAGTGTCAAATTGTATCCTGTATTCATCTTGCTCATGTTGCTGGTTGTGTTAAGAAGCGCGTACAGAAGGTTTGCCTGCTCTGAATCTGTTGATGCGGCAAAGTTAAGCAGTTGGTCCTGCGGCATCGTGTGGTTGGTTGCGTTCTGCCTGAATGTTGTTGCCGCTGTTGCCGCGTTCGGAGATACGGAAAAAAGGTAGGCGTTTCTTACAGTTGGTGTGCCTTCGTCTGAAGCCCCGTCTGGGTTGCTTATGTTGTAGGTGCTTCTGAGTGTTGTGGCTGCTGCAGCGCCGGCTGCTGCAGCTGCAAAGAAGCCCACTGTTTTTGCCAGTGTTGCTGAGTCAGTATATGAATAGTTGAATGTGATGACGAATTCGCAGCTTGGGCTGCTTATGCCCATTGCTGTTGCAGCTACTGGTGAAAGCGTGAAGTTGCAGCTTACAAGGCTGCCGTCTGTCAGGCTGCTGAATGCGGCGAGGTTTTTATACAGGATTGTGAATGGGAACCCTGATACTGTGGCATCTGCCCCATTGGCTATGGTGAAATTGGTTCCTGGGGAGTCGCCGCTTCCAGACCACGCACTTACTGTTATGTTTCCCAGAGTTGCTGTTGCTGCTGTTGTTCCTTTGGAAAAGGAGCCCCTGACAACCGTGTATGCGTCCTGTACTGTTACTTTTTGCTGGGGCAGCGATATAGCGTTTGAATATATGGGAGTTTTTTGGACTCCTGTAGTTGCTGTGAATGCGGAGTTGTTCTGCCCTATGAAGTACGTCATTGTTTCCAGCCTGCCGTTGTCTAATGTTGCGTCAAAGGAGTAGGTTAATACCATCTCGGCGCTGAATGCGGATACAGAATACGTGCCCGCTGTGGCAGCTACGCTTTGTGTTGAGTTTCTAAATACTAATGTGTGCGCAACGAACGGGTCAAACCCGTTGGATGTGTTTTTGTAGAACAGCCGCCAGGAATATGTGCCTCCTATTGTGTCAAACATGATTACAGGTGTTTCTGGCTTGTGGAACATTCCATCCAGGCTGATGTTGTAGCCCTGGTCTGAGGCTGCTGTCGCTCTTGTTATGCCGTTTATCTCTATCCACATATCCCTCACTATTGCGCTTGGTGGCAGCCCTTGTATTGCAGGGATATCCATTGTTCTGCTTATTCCGGCTGCTCCTCCTGCTGTCAGCATCTCATCTCTTGTCTGGTTTATGAATATCCTTACTGTCTGAAGCTGCTCCGGGCTTGCGTCGTCGTATTCATATGTCAGGTAAAGCTTTGCGCTCGGGCTGCTTACAACGCCTGCTGTTATGTTGAAGTCAAAATCAAATGTGTTCTCTCCCTGTTTTAATCCGAATTCTTGCATCTTCTTTGTTATGTTTGCGAAGTAATAATTAGTCAGCCCTTCTCCTGAATGTGTTCCCCCTGCCCCGAGGAACTGTGTCGGGGTGTTGTTCACCATTACCGCGCTCCTGTTGCTGCCGCCAACCAGCACTGTTGTTGATCCCAGGAATTGCAGGTCAACCCATGAGCTGATTACTGTTGGGGCTGCTTCAGGAATGTATATGCTGGCTTTGGAGATGTTCGTCATGCTGGATGCTGTGTGCACTGCGAGTTGTATGGAGTAGTTCTGCCACAGGAAATACTGCACGGTCTTTTGCTGCCTGGCTCCCAGCTGGTCTGATGCTATTGTCCACTGCCTTGCCTCCCTGAAATCGCCTATTTCAAGCGGACCGAGGCTGTAAACGAATGGGCTTATGTCAGGAGCGTCAAATGTATAGTTGAGCTGCACAAAGTCTGAGCTGTTAAGGTCTGCCTGCCATTCCAGGATTTTTTCGCCAGGCGCATCCGTGATTGTCAGTCCGGGCTGCGGCTCTATGATAAAGCTTGAAGGAACGTATTCTGATATTTTGCCATTGTAATCCTTGTTTGCCTTTATGCCGAATTCTGCCTTGTATTTTGCCTTTGGATAGATTCTTGTCGGAAGGTTTCTTACTACGTCAAAGTCTGGCTGTAATGATACGTTAAACCCGTCTGTTATTGCGCTCTCGCCATTGCTTGTTGCTGCTGTAAGGTTTATTGTGTACCTGCCTTCAGGCACTGTTGTGGCTGTTGTGAAGTTGGCATAATAATCAGGAATGTTTGTTACGCTCGTTGGTCCGCAATAAGGTGATTTCTTGACTTCGCCTGATTCTGTTGTAAGCGTTGTTTGGTTTCCACCCGGATCTGTAATGATCAGTTTTATACCGGCATCGCAAATAGTCTTTCCGAATTCGTCAAGCACAGCCATGCCGATGAATGCTGTTTCGCCTGGCTTGTATATGCTTTTGTGTGTGTTTACTGCCAATACGCCCCATGTGAAGTCCTGCTCCTCAATGTATGCAGTCCCATTTTCTCTTACGAGCAGCGCAATACTGTATTTCCCGGGCCTGAACTGCCTGCCTTTTTTTGCCTTTATCAGGTATTTGCCTGCGCTTACCTCTGCAAGCTCTATTTTTGCGTCTGATTCCCTGCCGTATGCGTCCTTTATGTTCGCGGTTATCTGCCTTTCCTGCGCTCCTGTGACTGGCTCAAACTCAAATGACGCCTCGTCCTCTGCCTTGAAGTCCTTCTGCCCCTTCTGCCCTCTTATCTTTCCTTTCTTTGCTTCAGTCTTATTTTGTTTCTGGGGTTGCGGTGTGGCGTTTGTCTCTGAGATGTTTGGAGGCGCAGTGCCTGGAGGGTCAACTGCGAGGAGCCACTGCCTTGCCTCTGCGAACGCACTCCCGTTGTATCCTATGACCGCAGGTCCAATCTCCCAAAGCTCAGGAGTTATAAGTGGGGGCTGTGCAGTATATGACACGTCTGAGTTGTTTGTGAGGTTTGTCCATGTGAGCAGCAGTTTTCCTCCGGAAAGTGTTTCCAGTGCCCCGCCGTTGTCTGTCACGGTGAAGTTTTCAGGCAGAGTTTCTGTGAGGTTGAAGTATTGCGCGTCCGTAAAGGAAACTATTGTGATTGTGGATGCAAATGCTCCTTGCCATGGGTCCGTGGTTGCCGGAGTGCTCCTGAGTATGTCAAATTCGTAATAGCCCATGACTGAAAAGTAGGAGAGCATGGTGTTGTTGACGCTTTCACCTTTTGCCTCAACAAGCATTGTATAGTTGCCTTCAGGTCCAGTGGATGTGTAGCTTGCTTCATAGATGCCTCTTTCTGTTTCTGTGATTCCGCTGCTTTGGGTTGTTAGCAGAGTGGACGAATTGTTAGGGTCTGTTATGTTGAGCGTGACGCTGGCTTTGCTTACGAGGCGCCCTTTGTTGTCCAGAACCACGATTATTATTTCTGCAGTTTCGCCCGGATGGTATATGGGCTTTTTGGTGTTTATGGATGCCAGTCCTGTTTCCCCGTAGCCCGGGTCATCCGGAGTAAGGGTAATGTTGTATTCCTTTCCTGGGGTTATGTCCATTATTTTCTGCCATGAGCCCGTGCATGTGGCAGTTGTGAAGTTCCAGTCTTTGCACTTCCAGAGCTCTGTGCCTTTGGCGGTTGCCGTTACAGTGGCTGATGTGAAGCTTATTGAAGATGGGTTTAGGGCATAGACTTTGCTCCATCTCAGGTTGCTTTGGGGCGCATCTGCCTTAGAAGGTATTTCTACTTCGTCTATGCCCAGTTCCATCTTTTGCTCTAAGCTGATGTTTCTGAAGCTGATTCGCTGTATTGGCTGGTCGCTGAATTCTATGTCTGCGTCGTATTCTCCCTTCTCAATGATTGAAGGAACATCAGAGCCGGTATCCTTGATCTTTTCCCGCGCATCCTTATTGTAAACCTGTACTCTGCCTCTCTTTTCAATTCCGTTTTTGTCCTTTATCTCAAACTTGAATGATGTTGTGTTTTGACTTCTGGCTTGCTGCATTGCGTTTATCTTTTCCACCAGCTCGGTCAGGTTTGTTATGCCCCAGTTAAACAGGATTTCTTCCCTGTATATGTCCTCCCCTGCTTTTCCTATGACAACCAGTCTGTATGCGTCGCTTTTTATGCTTCCTGAGACGGACACCTTTATTGAGAAGTTGTCGTAGCCTGCATGGGCCATTGAGGTGGTTATGTTGCTGTCTTTTGTGTGCCCTTCTATGTAGGCGGTTACTTCGTCAAGGACTGTTCTTTTCAGCGCAGCGTCAAGTATTGTTCTTTCCCTGCCTTTTATCATGCCTGTGAAGTCCGCATTCAGGATTGGTGTCTGGTTGATGCTAAAGGCATAGTTTACATATGGGGGATATGTAACCACTTCAGAAACATTTTCATCTTTTTCTTCCTTTCCCGGTGCAGGTTCGCTGGCTGACTCGTTAAGCCCTGCCCAGGCAAACTTTATGGAGCTGTTGATAAGCTCGTCTCCTGCATATGCTTCAACTGTCAATTCATAATCTCCCGGCTGTATCGTGTCATTTGAAGGCACCCTTATAAGGAAAACATCGCTTCCCCTGTATTCTATCTGCACTATGAAAGACGGGTCGCTTGTGTGGTCTTTGACGTAGGAAGTGACTTTGCTTATTGGCGTCAGCCCGAAGAACTGGTGCAGGGCTGTCCTTTTTTCCTTCACAAGGTTTGAGTAGTCTATCCTGAATACTGCGTCGTTGTTGAGGCTGAAGAAGTATGCCTGCTGGCTTTGCGCTTCTATAAGCTGTTTCTGCGTTATGTTGAAATTAAGTGACGTTATGAATTCGCCGTCTTTCTCAAGCTTGGCGTAGTAAGTGCCATGCCTCTTTGGGGTGAACTGAACTGAGTTGCCGGATGGCACGCCGAAGTACTGGTATGAGCCGTAGTCAAAGCTGACTGTCAATGTGTAAAACTGGCTTTTTTCTGTGCTGTTTATGCTTATAAGGACCTTTTCCCCAAGGACATACTGCTGCTTGTCTGTGCTTATGTTTGCTGTCTGTGACAATGGTTTTTTTGTTACGCTGAAATTCCTTTCCGCAATTGCATCTTCGCCTTTCATTGCCTGTGCTGTGTATGGCCCTTTGTCTGAAGGGATGAATGTTATGCTGTTGCCTGTTTCACCGAAGAAACTGTAAGAGACGCTGCCATGCAGTATGCGAACTTCGCCTCCTGAAAGCTTTGGATAAACGCTTATGCTTACCGGCTCGCCTAGTTCATAGGATTCCTTGTCCGTGGTTATGCTTATGCTGCTTGTGCTGGCCGGGCTTGCAAAGAATTCTGCATCCGCAAGCACAGTATTGCTTTTTGCGTCAATTAGTTCAATCCTGTATGCTCCCGGCTGTCTTGGGGTGAACTGGAGGTTTTTCGTTGAGAGCCCTGCATATGCCTGCGTCTTGTTCTCAAAGCTTATCAGAACAACCAGCTCAGGCAGCGCTTGTGTCCCGTTGTTTATGGTTATGTTTACGTTTTCCCCCACACTCAAATTGCGCGTGGAAAGTAAAATCTTATAGGCTTCAGTCCCTTCTCCTGCTGTGACACCGCTTATTGTGACGCCGCTTATTATTATACTGCTTGTAAAGCAGATAGCTATGATTAGAAGCAAAGTGATAAATCTACTTAGCTTATACCCCCTCTTTTTCATGCAGCTCACGCTAAACGAACTGTTATCGTAAATTGCGGTAATCGGTTTATTCTAACAAACGCAATTTACTGCAATGGCTAAATCAATCAGCCATATGCGCCCCCTAATCTCTGAAAATATGCACATGCTTCCAGTATTCAAGTATATAAATATAGCGTTGACTGGACAATTATTGAGGATGACAGGTATTCTGCCTGCTGCTCAAGGCTCACTGCATGCGGCGCATAGTCTTCGTTAACATCATCAGTTGTCCAGCCTACTTCTGTAACCGCAATCCCTTTTCTAACGCCCTTTTGCCGCATAAGACCGTTTATCAGCCGGATGGCTGAAAAGCTCTCTATGCTGCCTGAGAAAATGTCAGGCTCTTTCCCGAAGCCATAGGCATGGACTCCCTGAAGGTCAAAGAATTCAGGAGCTCCTGCCGCATACATCCTTTCAAGATAACGCATTGTGCCAATTGCAGTTTCCCCATCTTCAGCGAGCTGCGCAAGCCCCGCGCTTATGACCTTTACTTTCGGGTCTGCTTTTTTGGCGCTTATATATGCGAGCCTCAGCATCTCTGCGTATTCTTCAGGGCTTGTCTCTTTTCCCCACTCAGCAGAAAGATTTGGCTCGTTCCAGATTTCAACTCCGTAAAGCCTCCCTGCATACCTGCTGACAAACGCCTCAACAAACCCTGCGTAGTCGTTCAAATCTTCAGGTCTTGAGTGCTGCCCTGCTCCTGTATCCGGAGCAGCCCATGTTGGCTGTATGTCAAGCCTTGCAACCACCCTGTAGCCGGTTCCTGTGAATAGGTGCATAAGCCCATCAGCATCGCCCCATACGTACGCGTTCCTTCCTGGCTGTATGTGCCTCCACTCAAAGAGAAGCTTCACATAGCTAATATTAAGGCCGTTGACTGAAGAAAGAACGCTGCCTGAATTGCCTTTATGGGGAAAGGCGCTGATGCCTATTCCGAAATCATCTGCTCTGCTGTCCTGGGGCCTAAGAAGGCTTCCTGCCGCAACAACAGCAAGGTTTCTTAATGCTTTACCTGCTTCACGCGAAGCTGCATATGCAACCAAAGCTGCAGAAGGAGCTGCTGCAATAGTTGCTGCAATAAGTTGCCGCCTGGGCAAAGAAATGTTCCCGACAGCTTTGACCGCTTCATCCAGCCCCATAAAACCCCCCTTAAACAGCCATTTCAATCTCTGCATTCAGCTCCTTAATAGCCTTCACAGCTGCCGAAGCGTAGTCTTCAGTCTTAAATCTTTCATATGCATAGCTTATTCCACTGCTGCTGTTTATTCTGTGCATAGAAATATTGCCGCTGCTTTTTTTTAGCACAGCCGCAACTTCCTTTGCAGAGCCGCCCTGTGCTCCGACGCCTGGTATGAGCAGCGGGACTTGCTTTCCAGAAGCTGCAAAGAAGGTGCTTATCTCGTCCAGCTCAGCAAGACTGGTTGCGCCAACAACAGCGCCCAAACCATCAACATGCCAGCTTACAAGCTTCTCCGCCACCTTCATGTAAACCCTTTTTCCGCCTGCGTCAATGTCCTGAATGTCAGCAGCGCCCTTATTGGACGTGCGGACAAGCATATAAATGCCCTTTCCGTTTTTGCAGTACTGCAAAAACGGAGTTATGCTGTCAAAGCCCATGTAAGGCGAAACAGTAACTGCATCTGCCTTCCAGAAATCAAAGACTTCTCTTGCATAAGCATCGCTGCTGCTTCCTATGTCTCCGCGCTTGGCGTCAAGTATTATAATAAGCCTGTTGCTTCTGCACAGCTTGATTATTTTCTTAAGCGCCCTTAATCCTGCAAAGCCGTACTGAGCGAAAAAGGCGTAGTTGGGCTTCACAGCAGCAGGCTTGGCTTCTGCAGATGCTGCGGTTATTATGTCGCTGTAGAACCTGACTATTTTCTTCTCCCTGTTTTTCTCGTTTACCGGTATTTTCTCAATTACAGGGTCTATGCCCATGCACACTATGCTTTTGGTTTCCTCTGACTTCTTCCTCAGCAGCTCTGTGAAGCTCATTCTATCTTCCTTGACCGCATCCTCTTGCTGACTTCCACAAGCAGCCTCTTCACGAGCCGGTGAGGGTCTTTGTCATAAAGCACTGTTGCGCCTGTCTTTTTGTCCGCTATCTTTATTATCCTTTTTATGTAGTCTGAGATGCCGCCTGAGCCCTCCATTACGCCTATAATCTGGCCCTCGTCATAGGCAATTGTGAACTCGTTGAGCGTGCCAATCCTTCCTGCAACTATTATCACCGCATCGCAATTCGTCACGTTTACGACGTTCCTTCCCTTGAATCCGAAGCCTGTAAAAATAATAACGTCGTAGTCCTCTGTGGGAAACTTGTATCCTTTTATGTGCTCCTCAAGGTTCTTGGCAGGCGATACGCCTATGACGAAGCCATCATTCTCCTTTGCGCCCTTTGACGCCTCGTATGGTATCCCATGGCACGCCCCGTTTATAAGCACGCAATTATGGCGCGCTATCTCCCTGCCCAGCTCGTAGGCGAGCTTCATGGCGGCAGAGTTTATTCTCCCTGATGAGCTGCTTTCTATTGCTGAACCCATGACACCTATTTTTGGCTTCATTGTTTCTCCCTTGCCTGCTCAAACCCCATTCTTCTTCCCCAGTCACCGGGGCTCCTGCTCCAGTCAAGGACTATCTGCAGCTCCTCTTTTTTAATGTATCCTTTTTTCACGCCAACCTTTGCAAGGGCTGTCATGCTGCTTAATCCAAGAAGCTCGCACCTTGCTTCCTCAAACCCCTTCTTCGCCGCTTCCAGCTCATATGTGAATATTGCAAGGCACTTGTCAACAACAGCGCCTTCTTTTCTTGCTGACGCGACTGAGGCCAGAGAAGTGCTGCCTGTGCTCACCAGGTCCTCTATCACGAGGACTTTCTGCCCGGGCTCAAGCCCGCCTTCTATCAGGTTCTCCCTTCCGTGGTCCTTTTGCTCCTTCCGTATGTAAATCATGGGCTTTTTCAGCTTCTCAGCAACAAGGGCTGCCCACGGAATGCTCGCGGTTGCAATGCCTGCAATTACGTCTGCATCAATCCCTGACTTTTTTATTTTCTTTACGTAGTAGTTTGTCAGCAGCTTCCTCTCAGCAGGCTTTGACAGAAGAAGCCTGTTGTCGCAGTAAATGGGGCTTAGAATGCCTGACACAAACCTGTACGGCTGCTGCGGCCTCAGCATTATCGCGCCTGACCTTAGCAGCAATTCCGCAACCTTTGTTTCGGAGCTCATGCAAACATCACCTCTTTGCCCTTTTCCAGCTCTCCTGATACGGTTCCATCCGCATATGCAACCCTGCCATTAACGACTGTTGCCACAACAGCCCCTTTTACCTTCCAGCCATCAAAGGCAGACCATCCGCACTTTGTTTTTAACCCACTGTTTTTTATTGTTTTCTGTTTTTTGAGGTCTATTAAGGTTATGTCGGCATCAAACCCGGGCATAAGCCTGCCTTTTCCCTTAATCCCGAAAACAGCTGCAGGATTTGTTGCAGTCATAGTTATCAGCTGCTGCAAGGACATTCTTTTTTTATTAACTGCATCCAGAAGCAAAGGCATCATAGTCTCAAGCCCGGGTATTCCTGAGGGCGCAGACCAGTAATCCTGCTCTTTCTCTTCCTTCGTGTGCGGGGCGTGGTCTGTTGCAATCATGTCTATAATGCCTGTTCCTGCTGCAATAGCCTGCCATAATGCAGCGACATCCTCTTTCGCCCTGAGCGGCGGGTTGACCTTGGCATAGTTGCCAAGCTTTTTTGCGCTCTCCGCAGTCAGGAAGAGATGATGAGGAGTTACTTCACAGCTCAGGCTGCTGTAACTCTTTTTTGCAGCAGCAATTATTTCAGTTTCCTCTTTAGTGCTGATGTGGCATATGTGCAGCCTTGCTTTGAATTGTCTTGCCATGCTTATTGCCCTTTCCGTTTCTTTTGCGGCAACCATGTTACTTCTAATCTTCAGGTGCAGCTTAGTGCTGCCTTCCTCATTCCTGAACCTCCCCTCATTCTTTTTTATCATGGCGTCGTTTTCTGCATGAACCGCTATTCTTTTTCCGCTGCCAAATACAGCTTTCAGCTGCGCTTCCTGACTGACAAGCAGGTTTCCTGTTGTTGAGCCCATGTATACCTTTACTGAGGCTATGTTTTTTACCTTTTTAATCTCGGCAATGTTGTCTGCTGTTGCCCCGAAGTGAAACCCGTAGTTGACAATGCATTTCGCTGCAGCAAGGCTTCTTTTTTCCTCAAGCAGGCTTACTGTTGTTGTTGGCGGGCTGCTGTTGGGCATGTCGATTATAGTTGTTACGCCGCCAGCAGCTGCAGCCATGCCTGCTGTCCTGAAATCTTCCTTGTGTGTCCTGCCAGGCTCGCGGCAGTGGACGTGGGCATCTATTGCTCCGGGCAAGGCTATCATGCCTTTGGCATTCACTGTTTCATCAGCAGCCCTTATTTCAGAAGGCGCCCCTATCCTCGCTATTTTCCCGCTGTCGTCTATCAGGATGCTTCTTTCAACAAGCCTTCCATCAATCAAGACCTTTGCACTCTTCACAAGCAGCGTCATTTGCACTCCGAGTAGTTTATTCCCCTTGAACATCCTGAAGTTGACATTTTATAATTGTTGCTGATTGTGACATCAACAAAGTCCATCTTAAGAGTTACGTTAAAACGTAACATTTATATAGTGTTTGTTACGTTATAGAGTAACATGGACATTGGCAAGCTAAATGAGTGGAACTCCTGGTGGGAGAACGTGGAAGCAATTGAGGGGCTGAAAGGCTTTCCGAGACCGCGTTATGAGTCTATGGTTGCTTCAGTTGGAATAAGAGAGGTAACAGTCATAACGGGGGTAAGAAGGTCCGGGAAAAGCACGCTGATGTACCAGATGATTGGAAACCTATTAAGAAAAGGAATAAACCCGAAGCAAATATTGTTTGTGAACTTCGAAGATAAAAAACTTGCAAACGATTCTTTGGACGACATTTACGAATCTTACAGGCAAAGCGTCAACAGTGATGAAAAAGCGTACGTATTCCTTGATGAGGTCCACAAGCGAGAGGGCTGGGAGTCCTGGATTAGAAAGAAATATGATTTGAGAACTAATGACAAGTTTGTAGTTTCCGGCTCCTGTTCTTACTTGCTAAAAAAAGAATACTCAACACTTCTTACAGGGCGCAACATTACTTTTGAAGTGTTTCCATTAAGCTTTGAGGAGTTCCTTTTATTCAGAAATATCAAAATTGATAAAACCAATCTAAAAGCGGGAATAATTCTTGATAAAACAAAGCGCGCTATTTTAAGGCAACTAAGCGAATATATTGGCCACGGCGGCTTTCCGGAGATCTTTTTTAAGCCAGAAAGCTTCAAGATAAAGCTGCTTGAACAGTATTTTGACGACATTTTATATAAGGATATTGTGGACAGATATGATATAAACAGCCAAAAGACTAAGGATTTGGCGCTGTTTTTAATGACAAACTTTACCGGAGTATTTTCCCTGCGGAGCATAAGAAATTCGCTGAAAATATCGTATGACACGATTAAGGATTACATTTCCTATTATAAGGAAGCCTTTCTGTTTTTCACACTGGACCATTTTTCGTATTCCTTTAAGGAGCAGAAAACCCTTCCATCAAAAATTTATTCCATAGACAACGGGCTAAGGAATTCAGTAAGCTTTAAATTTTCAAAGGACGAAGGGAAGCTCGCGGAAAACCTTGTTTTCATTGAGCTGAAAAGAAGAGGGGAAGATGCTTATTATTGGAAGAATGGAAGCGACGTTGATTTTGTAATAAAGGGCAGGGACAATTTATTAACAGCACTCAACGTTTCTTATACAGACGATTTTGATGAAAGGGAACTGAAAGGCTTATTGGAATTCAAAAAAGAGTTCAAAGCAAGGACAAAGGAATTGCTTTTATTGACAAAGGACACTGAACGGAAGGAAATGGGCGTTAAGCTCGTGCCACTGTGGAAATGGCTGCTTGTCAGCCCCTGATCTATAGCTAAAGTCCATAGTCCTGGAGTCTATTATGGACACCCAATCATGACCTTTGCACTCTTCACAAGCAGAGTCATTTGCACTCTGAGTAGTTTATCCCCCTTGAACATCCTTCAATGGAGCAGTCACCCTGCGTTTCCGCCTGCGTTATTGCTTCAAATTCGGTGGAGTTCACACATTGCTGCACAGGTTCAGTGTCAGGGCAGCATCCGCACGCGCAGTAAAGATATGAATCCTGGAACTTTGCGTGGGAAAAAATCAGGAAAAAGATTATTGTTGAAGAAACGGTAAGGGCTATTGTAATTGTCCATAGTTTCATTTTTGTCGCCCCATTTTGTTAATGAAGGTCAAATCAGCTCCTTCCTGCTGGACTTGAGCCTGTGGTAAGAGCCAAGCTCCTTTATCTGAGCAGCTGTTTCAAAGCTTATCACAGGCCCTTCAACGCACAGGCGTATTCCTATGGGGTCAACGCAGCAATGGCCGCAAAGCCCGAAGCCGCACTTCATGTAGCGCTCCATGCTGATTTCGCCGTTTACATTATTGGCAACGCCTATGTCAGTTACAGCTTTAAGCATCTTATCAGGGCCGCAGGCAAATACCTTGTCAACTTTTTCTCCTTGCAGCAGCTGCTTAAGCGCGTCAGTCACAAATCCCTTCACACCCTCGCTGCCATCATCAGTCGTTATGATGAGATTATCACCGCCTATAAGCTTTTTTATCCTTTCAACAAATACGAGCCTGCCTTTGCTCCTTGCTCCCAGGATGAACTTTACGCTTATGCCCTGCTTCAATGCCTCTTCTGCAAGCATGGTAAGGGAAGCAGAGCCGTAGCCGCCGCCAACCATGACGACTTTTTTGAGACCCTTTTCAAGCCCGTAGCTGCTGCCATAAGGGCCCCTTAGTCCTACTTTCTCTCCCAACTTCATTGATGCCAGCTTATTTGAGAAAGGGCCTACAGCAGCAACAGTAATCCCTATTTCGCCCTTTTTCCTGTCCAGGTAACTGACTGCAAAGGGCTTCTCGTCCATTCTGGGAATCCAGACCATGACGAACTGGCCCGGCTTTGCATCAATTCCTGATTTCAGGAATATTGTCCTTATGCCCTCTGCCTCTTGGGTCACTCTTGTTATCTCAACTATTTTTGGCTTCTCCATTGCACGCCCTCACGTTCCTCTCAGCAGCCTTACAAGCTCCGGGTGTATTCTACCGTTGCTGGCTAATGTGTCTGACGGCTTCAGCTGCCACTTCCTGCCATTGAAGTCAGTAACTTTTCCTCCTGCCTCCTCAACGATAAGCACGCCGGCAGATATGTCCCAAAGGTTTATTTTCGGGACAATGTACGCATCTGCCTTTCCAGCAGCAACCCAGCAGCACTCTATCGCCGCAGAGCCGAGCTTGACAAGGTCAAGGGTCTTTGGCCTTATTTTTGCGTAAATCTTCGCGTACCTTTTTATGCCTGTTGTGCCCTCGCAACTTACAATGAAAGACTTGCTGAGATCTGTATTGGCTGAAACCCTTATGCGCTTCCCGTTAATGTATGCGCCTTTTCCTTTTACTGCGTGATAAAGCTCGTTCATGTATGGCACATACACAAGTCCCATTACCAGCTCGTTGCCTTTGGAAACAGAAATGGAGACGCTGAAGAAAGGGCTTCCCCTCTTGTAGTTCCTTGTTCCGTCAAGAGGGTCAACGAGCCATGTGTAGTCAGAGCCCTTTTCTGAATATCCTGACTCCTCTGCAAGAATGTTATGGCTAGGGTATTTTTTTCTTATGATGCCTTTTATTATTCTTTCAGACTCCAGGTCGTATTGCGTCACTTCATGCCCCTTGCCTTTAAGCAGCGCCACACCCAATGGGCTGTAGCCCTTCATCAGCGCTTTGCCTGCTTTTTTCGCAGCATAAACCGCTGTCCGAAGAAGCTCAGTACCTGTTTCATCAGTCATGTGCAATCCCTACCATGTCCTTTATCCTGCTGTAGCCGTTTTCAGCCATGAACTGCCTTATCTCGTCACTTACCTTACTGAACACTTCAATGCCCCTGTAATAAATAGCTGTGCCTATCTCAACAGCCACAGCTCCTGCCATAATCATCTCAACAGCATCCTCACCTGTTGTTACGCCGCCAATGCCAATGACTGGTATGCTTACTGCCCCGTAAATGTCATACACAGCGTTTACTGCTATGGGTTTTAACGCATGCCCTGTTATGCCGCCCTGCCTGTTGTGAAGAACAGCCCTTGCAGTTTTTGCGTCTATAACCATTCCCGGCATTGCGTTGACCGCAGAAATTGCGTCAGCGCCTGCGTCTTCAACTGCCTTCGCTATCCTTGCAATCCTCGGAACATTCGGGGCGAGCTTTGCAATGACCTTTGCAGATGTGTTTTCCTTAACTGCTCTTATAACTTCTGCAGCGTCTTTTTCCGACAATGCAAAGGCGTCGCCGAAATCGCCTGCAGTGTTCGGGCAGGAGAGATTGACTTCAATAAGCTGCGGCTTAAGAACCGATATTTTCCTTGCCACCTCGCCGAATTCTTCCTTTGTGCCGCCGAAAATGCTGGGAATCACAGGAACGCCTGCGTTTTTCATGGCAAACTCTATCTCACCCAAGCTGTTTTCAACGCCTGCGTTCGGCAAGCCAACAGCATTCAGAAAGCCGGTCTCAAACTCAACAAGCACAGGGTTTGCGTGACCTTCCCTTTCCCCGGGACCTACTGATTTCGGAATTACAGCGCCTGCGCCGTTTTTTGCAGCAAAGCAGCACGCAGCGCCAGAGACGCCCATCAGGCCAGAGGCAAGAATAGTGGGGTTTCTTAGTTCCACGCCAAGTATTTTTGTTGTTATGTCAGGCTTTGCCATTTTTTTTGTGACGTCTCAGGATTTCATCCAGCTTTCTTATCAGCGGGCTTCTCCAGTCGCTCCGCAACTGTGTTTTTATGAGCTTTACCCAAACCTTATCCTCTTTTGCCAGTCCCATTCTCTCAGCTCTCCTGCATAGGGACAGGATTTCAATGTCCGCCTTTGTCCGCAGGACGTATGCCCTTTTTTCAGCTGCTGTGATTTTAATCTGTTTATTCATATTCATCCCAGCTTTTTATTTCCAGCTCCTCAATCTTCACTTCAGACATTGCGTCAACAAGCATCCTTGCAAGCTGAAGGTTTGTTATTAGCGGTATCCCGTAGTCTGCAGCGCTCCTTCTTATTATGTAGCCGTCCCTGAGCTTCTGCTCTGTGTTGCCGCTTGGTATGTTTATTATCAGGTCAAGCTTGTCATTGTTAAGGTATTCCCTTATATTAGGCTTTTTGTCCTCATGCAGCTTGTGCAGCATCACGTTATCTATGCCTTGGCTCTGCAGAGCCTTTGACGTGTTCTTTGTCGCGTATATCGTCATCCCCATCTGCTTAAGCTTCCTGCAGTGCTCAACGAACTTTTCCTTGCTCTCCTGCCCGCCTATGCTTACAAGCACGTTCCTGTGCGCAGCCATGCCCTGCATAATTCCCATCCTGAACCCAGCTGCAAACATCGCCTTAAGGAATGCGTCATAAACACTTGTGCCAAGGCAGGCAACTTCTCCTGTTGATGCCATCTCAACGCTCAGCACAGGGTCTGCGCCCTTGAGCCGCGCGAAAGAAAACTGCGGTGACTTCACGCCAAAGTAGCCTGAGACGCCTTTCTTTTGAGGTAGAACATTGAGCCCCATTATTGCCTTTGTCGCCACATCTATCAGGTTCTGCTTCCTGACCTTGGACACAAACGGAAAGCTCCTCGAAGCCCTGAGGTTGCACTCTATAACCATAATATCATTATCTTTTGCAAGGAACTGGATGTTGAAAGGGCCTGTTATGCCCAGCTTTGCAGCTGTCGCCGCTGCAATACCTGTTACCTTTTCCACAGTCTCTGCGTTCAGGCTGTTGTGCGGGAATATCATTGTGGCGTCGCCTGAATGGACTCCTGCGTTCTCCACATGCTCGGTTATTGCATAAGCCACTATTTTGCCTTTGGATGCAACCGCATCTATCTCAATCTCCTTTGAGTTTACCATGAACTTGCTAATCACAACAGGATGCTCCCTGCTCACCTTTGAAGCCCTTGTGAGATACGTCTCAAGATCCTCGTCGTTGAACGCGATGCTCATCGCAGCGCCGCTCAGCACGTAAGAAGGCCGCACAAGCACAGGGTAACCGGCACTATCTGCGAATTTCTTTGCATCATCATAGTTTGTGAGCTGCCTCCAGCTTGGCTGCGCAATGTTCAGTTCGTCAAGAAGCTTTGAGAACTTCTGCCTGTCCTCTGCGCTGTCTATGCTCTTTGCGCTTGTCCCAAGTATCCTGATTCCTGCGTTGTCAAGGTCAAGGGCTATGTTGTTCGCTATCTGCCCTCCCATGGATATTATAACGCCCTCAGGATTCTCTTTTGCATATATTTCCACAACGGTTTCAAAAGACAGTTCATCAAAGTAAAGCTTGTCGCAGACATCGTAGTCTGTGCTTACTGTTTCAGGGTTGTAGTTAATCATGATAGTTGAATATCCGAGTTCCCTGAGAGTGAACACGGCATTCACGCAGCACCAGTCAAACTCAACAGAGCTTCCTATCCTGTAAACGCCTGAGCCGAGCACAATGATTTTCTTTTTCCCCGCATTATCAAAGGTTATGTCATCCTCGCAGCCATTGTAAGTGAGATAAAGATAGTTTGTTTTCGCAGGGTATTCTGCTGCCAAGGTGTCTATCTGCTTTACAAAAGGCTTAATTCCGAGCTTATCCCTTGCCATCTTCACTTCCTTCTGTTCAGCCCCCAGCATTATTGACAGCTGCCTGTCTGAGAAGCCAAGCTGCTTTGACCTAAGCAGCTTCTCCCTGCTGAGGCTGCTTATGCTGCCTGCTTTCTTAAGCTCAGCCTCAAAGTCAGCAACATTCTTAATCTTGTAAAGGAACCATTTGTCTATCCCTGCAAGTTCCGCAATCTGCTCGCAGCTGTAGCCTTTCTTCAGCGCCTCAACAACAGCGAAAAGCCGCTCATCAGTGGGATTGGAAAGTTCCTCTTTTATGTCGCTGAAGATGAAGTCATTGCAAACAAGCCCCTCAGCTCCTATGTCCAGCATCCTGACAGCCTTCTGCATTGCCTCCTCAAAAGTCCTGCCTATAGCCATCACTTCGCCCACAGACTTCATTGAGCTGCCTATATTTCTTGAGACATTCCTGAACTTCTTCAAATCCCACCTCGGCATCTTGACAACTATGTAGTCCAGAGCAGGCTCAAAGCAGGCTGCTGTTGACTTTGTTATTGAGTTCTGAAGCTCAGGCAGAGAATAGCCAAGAGCCAGCTTTGCAGCTATAAATGCGAGAGGATAGCCGGTCGCCTTGCTTGCAAGGGCAGAGCTTCTTGAAAGCCTTGCGTTGACCTCTATAATCCTGTAGTCGTCGCTGTTCCTGTCAAGGGCAAATTGTATGTTGCACTCGCCAACAATGCCAAGATGCCTTATAAGCCTGATTGAAATCTCCCTGAGCTTGTGGTACTCGTTGTTTGTAAGAGTCTGCGAAGGGGCAACAACAATGCTTTCTCCTGTATGAATGCCCATGGGGTCTAAGTTCTCCATGTTGCAGACAGTGATGCAGTTGTCATAAGAATCCCGAACAACCTCATACTCAACTTCTTTCCAGTGCTCCAGGTATTCCTCAACAAGGATTTGCGGAGAGTTTGCCAGCGCCTGCCTTGCAGATTCCCCCAACTCGCTGCTGTTCCTGCACACCGCGCTGCCCAAGCCGCCAAGGGCATATGCAGACCTTATGATTATGGGATAGCCGATTTTTTTGGCTGCCGCCAAGGAATCCTTTACAGCCGTGACTGCAAAGCTCTTCGGCGCCTTCAGGCTAATCTCCTTCAGCTTATTTACAAAAAGTTCCCTGTCCTCTGTTGCCTTTATTGTTTCAACTGGCGTTCCCAAAACCTTCACATCGTATTTCTGCAGCACCCCGCTGTTGTGCAGCGCAACGCCGCAGTTAAGCGCAGTCTGCCCGCCGAAGCCGAGAAGTATTCCGTCTGGCCTTTCCTTTGCGATGACTTTTTCCACGAAGTAAGGGGTTACAGGGAGAAAGTAGATTTTGTCAGCCATTCTTTGGTCTGTCTGAATCGTTGCTATATTGGGATTTACCAATACTGTTTTTATCCCTTCTTCCTTCAAGGATTTGAGGCACTGGCTGCCGGAGAAATCAAACTCACCTGCCTCACCAATTTTCAGAGCTCCGCTACCGAGCACTAAAACCTTTTTTGGTTTTTGTTTTATCACGTTTTACCTCTGCCTTGTCAAAAACTCATTAAAAACATCAGCAGCAGAAGGCGACAGCTTGCCTTCTTTCACCATCTTCTTCACAGATTCAATCTTCACAAACTTCCCCTCCGCAACCTCGCCAGGGTCAAGAACTATTTTGCCGTCGTAAACGCATTTGAACATGCACCGGTTGACCGGGTTCTCTTTCCTTCTTGTCTTAAGCCTGAAAAGCTCTTTGATTTCTGCCTTTGCCCCGCATTCCTCAAACAGCTCCCTTTTCCCGGCTTCTTCGTAGCTTTCACCAGCTCTTACTGAGCCTCCAACTTTTACATCCCACAGCCCGGGATAAAGCCTGAGATTGTCAGCCCTCCTGTGCACAAACAGCTCGCCTTTAGAGTTAAACACGAAAACATTTGCTGTCCTGTGCAGCAATTTTTTCTGCATCATCTCCTCCCAGGAGGCTTTGCCTATTACGTTGTCATCCTCGTCAACTATGTCAACGTATTCCTCGCTTGTTTGGCTTATCATTTGATTCCTCCGCGCTCCTTGATATGCCTTTCAAAGACCAGGGCGCCGTTAGGAGCGAAGACATTTTCCTTAATCAGCTCCTTTATTTCTTCAGCGCTCATATGCCTCAACTCGTCAACCTCATCGGTGTTCATCTCAAGCCTGCCATTGTACATCAGGCTGTAAACCCCTATGTTTGCGTTATATTCCCCAGAGCGGTACCTTGCTGTGAAGAGGAAAGTCAGCTCGTTTTTTGTAACATCAATCCCAAGTTCCTCCTTAAGCCCCCTGACAGCGGCAAGCTCATATGATTCGCCGCTTACCACTGTTTCCGAAGCTCCCAAATCCCAGAGCCCGGGGAACATGCCCTTTTTTGCAGACCTCTTCTGCACCAGGAACCTTCTGAAATAGTCAATCACTATGACGTGCGATGCCCTGTGGATAAGGGCTTTATCTATAACTTCTTTCCTCGGGGCTTTCCCCACAACTGTGTCCTCATCATCAACTATGTCAATAAACTCTTCAGTCATTGCAGCACCTTCGCAAGCAGGTCGGGCTTGTTGCTTGTTATTGCATCGCAGCCATACTCTGCTATAAGCTCAATGTCTTCTCTTGTGTCGCACGGCCCGACAAAAACCATGAGGCCAGCATCATGCGCCTCAGCAACCAGTTCACTTGTAGTCTGGTCCCTGGACGGAGAAATGAATGACGCGCCAATTGCTTCAGCCAGCCCTATATCTGATTCAAAATCCCTTGTGTTCAGGCATGTGTCAATGTGACCGTGCTTTTTTGCCTCCTGCAACGCCTCTGGAAAAAACGAAGAAACCATCACTTCATCTTCAGCCTTGAAAATTTTTATGGCCTCTGCTATTTGTTCTTCACATCCTCTTTCCTTTACCTCAACAATAAGCCTTGCCCTGCCCATTGTTTCTGCAATGGCATCTCCAAGCAGGGGTATTTTTTCCCCTTTGCCTGCATCCAGCTCCTGCAGTTCGCCAAAAGTGAAGTCCCTGACATTTCCTTTTCCGTTAGTCGTCCTTTCCAGAGTTTCATCATGGAAAACAACAATTTCTCCGTCTTTCGTCTCCCTTACGTCTATTTCAATGAAGTCCATTCCAAGATCTATCCCCTTTCTTATGCCTCTTAGTGTGTTCTCCGGCTCAAGAAAGCCAGAGCCCCTGTGCCCTATCGTGTATGTCATTTTTTCCTTATTTCTGAGATTGATTGCCACAATTTACTGAACTTCCTGAAAGTCTCTATTCCCCCTGGCGTCATCTTACCTTCATCTATAAGCTTTTCAACCTTTTCTGCAGCCATAACTGAAGCTTCTTCCACCTCATCATGGTCAGGAGTAATATTGCCGTTGTACATAAGCCCATACACTTTGCATATGACGTTGCTGGTCTGCGACTTGTGCCTGGCCTTTACCAGCGATGAGCGCATTATCTCGGTAGTTGAGATGCCCATTATCCCAACCTCTTCTGCCAATCCCCTTATAGCTGCGCTTTCATAGCTTTCTCCGCTCTGCAGCGTTTCCGTCACGCCTATATCCCACCACCCTGGCCTTGTCTTCTTACTCGCCGACCTTTTCTGAACCAGAAGCCTGCCTTCCTTATCTACAACAATCACTCTGGAAACCCTGTGCAGAAGTTTCTTCTCTTCTACCTCGCTCCTTGCAGCTTTCCTCAAAAGCCTGTCGTTCTCGTCCACAACATCAACAATCTCTACAGTTTCCATTTTGAATCATCTTTTTGTTGCCACAGCTATCAGGTAATATCTTTGAACAGCAAATCCGGGATATTCCGCAATTGCTTTTTCAGGCTTTGTGAACTGCAGAACGAGGCTTGCGAAAACAATGTCAGCTTTTACATTGATGCCTGAAAGTTTTTCAGCAGACAGCTTTTTAACCTCTGCCTGCTCAAATTTTTTCCTGCAGAACGCAACCATTTCGCCGCTCTTGTCAACAGCAATCACTTTTCCTTCCTGTCCAACAGCCCTTTCGAGCTCGCCCAAATACGCCCCGGTCCCGCAGCCAAGGTCGATTGCCAGGTCTCCTTTCTTAACATTCTTCTTTATCTCGCCAACCAGTTCCCTGAACTTGATAACGTTCCTGTCATACAGCTTTGCGATATTCCCCGTCATTTTATCAACCCCAAAAACTCGTCAAACAAAAAGCCGGTGTCAACAGGGCCCGGCGTTGCCTCCGGGTGGGCTTGAAAGCTCATAAATGGCTTGCTGGCGTGTTTCAGCCCTTCATTAGTCCCATCATTCGCGTTAACAAACAGCTCCTTCCACCCTTTCGGCATAGTCTTCATATTGACAGCATAGCCGTGGTTCTGCGTTGTTATGTAGCAGCGCTTTGTCTGCGTGCTTATGCACGGCTGGTTCTGGCTTCTGTGCCCGTACTTCAGCTTGTAAGTATCGCCGCCTGCTGCCAATGCGAGAATCTGGTTGCCGAGGCATATCCCGAAAATCGGGATTTCCTTTTCCATGGCAGCAGCCACGTTTTTTATCGTTGCCCTGCACATCTTCGGGTCGCCGGGACCGTTGCTTATCACTATACCGTCAAAGTCAAGCTCCTTGTCAGCCAGGAAGTTGTAATCCCACGGCACCCTTATCACTGCGCAGTTCCTGCTGATAAGCGACCTTATTATGTTCAGCTTCACACCGCAGTCAACAAGCAGTATTTTCCTCCTGCCGCCGCTGTTATAGGTGATTTTGTTTTCAGGCGAAACTTCTGCAACAAGGTTCCTTGTGTTGGGATCTTCAAGCTTTACGTCCTTGTTGTCGGCGCATATTTTTCCAAGCATCACGCCCTTCTCCCTGAGCCTCTTTGTCAAAGCCCTTGTGTCTATCCCATATATTGCAGGAACGCCCTCCTCCTTCAGCCAGTCTGCCAAACTCTTAACAGCGCTCCAATGGCTGTAAGGAGAAGAATAATCAGCAATAACAAGCCCGCTGACCTGAATCCTTTCAGATTCAAAATTCCTGACTATGCCGTAATCGTCCTTTTCATTTCCAGGAACGCCGTAGTTGCCTATTAATGGATATGTGAGAACAAGAATCTGCCCCCTGTAGCTCGGGTCAGTAAGGCTTTCAGGATAGCCAACCATGCCTGTGTTGAACACAACCTCGCCAGAAACTGATTTGTCTGCGCCGAAAGAGAAGCCAGCAAACTTGGTTTTGTCTTCAAGCTCAATATAAGCATCCATTAAAAAAAGGAGAAAGCGCTGCTTGATATATAAAGTTAATTATTTTTGAGCAGCCAGCTGATATGTTCGCACAAGATTTATAAAATAGCCAGAGGCTTATTTTTCCCTTTTTTGCCGCCTTTGCTTCCATGCGCCTTGTACAGCTGCTCAAGGTATTTCTTCTCAAGGAACACATACTTTTTCAGTTCAAGCACCATCTTCTCAGCGTCAAGAATTGCCCAGGAATCGCCATGCTGGTGCTGCCATATCGCCTCGTCAACGAAATACTGCCAGTCAAACCATTTCTCCTTCCTGACTATCGTAAGAATGTCTTCAAAATCCCTCTCCCTTTCAGTCACTGCCTTGAGAAGCACCAGATGCTCCTTCCTGAGAACATTCACCCTTAGATTGAACTTATCTTTGAAATCGTGGACAGCATACTTGTCATCCTTCATTCCAGGGCTTATTTCGGTGCTGAATATCTTTCCTGCAAACAGGTCAAATCTGATTTCTCCCCTTCCGTACATTACAGGAGCGTGTTTTCCCTTCAGCTTTTCTGGAATATATATTTTTACCGGGCTTGTTTTGGCAAAGCCCAGCGCAGAAATGGCTTTTATGAATTCTTGCCTTTCCTGCCCGCCTTCAAACAGCAAATCCATGTCTTTGGTCTCGTCCTTGTAGCCATAGAACATCATGGCTGTCCCGCCGAAAGCATAGCATTCAGTATCCATGGACAGGTTTTTGCTTATAAGCCTGAGCAGTTCCATCTGTTCGGCATATGCAATCATCTTATCGCCTCAAACCGCTTCAAGATCCTTTTCGTTAAAAGGTATGTAAACACGCCACTTATTCGTTATTTCCGGGAAGTTTGCCTTCCTGAGCTGCGTCAATGCCTGCCACTTTACCTGCTGCTTTGCCTGCTGCTTTTTGCTGACATGTAAATAGCGGGAAGGCATCCTTTTTGCTTTTATGCACGTCCTCGCCACCTCGTAAAGCGCGCCCACCTTCTGCCAGCAGCCCTTCTCATTTGCAAGCCGGTACAGCTTTGGCCAGTCCTTTATGTGGCTGAAAAGCCTTAAACTTGCGAGTATTGTCCTGAAGCTTCCTGTTGCTATGGCATCAATCAGAGCTTCCTCGGCGCCGTAAGCGCCATGAGCCTGATGGTCAAACCAAGGCGCGATTTTCATGTGAGAATACCTGTTTATTATGTCAAACATTCCAGATGAACGCTTTCTTTGCTTCCTTGCCGTTATTGTATAAAGCCTTTTCTGCCTGCCACCGCCGCTCACAGTTGCATAGCCCTCCTTTTTAAGCCTGCTAAGAAGGTTTATAGCAGACTGCCTCCTGATGCCCGATTCCGCAGCCACAGTTTCCACTGTATGGATGCCCTCAAGCTTTCTCAATAAGTTATCCTCAGCAATCATGATGGAGTATCCATAATCACTAATATATAAATTTTGTGGTTTTAAGATTATCCATGTAGAAGGGTTTTGTGAGAATTTCTTCTGTCACCCGGTTCCAGTCCCGCCAGGATAAAAGTAAGGCAGCGTGGAAATGTCGCACTGAAATCTGTATGATGTGCTGACCAGGCCCGCCCCGTATATCGCTGCATAGGCAGGGTCTATTCCTGACAGTGCGGAAAATGCAATTCCGAGTACCGCTCCTACAGCAGTCCCTCTTAATGAAGAAACATGGACACACGCCTCATATGTTCTCAGAAAAGTCATGCTATTGCCCAGGGTTCTTGAAAGAAACAGCTCCAGCTCAACAAGGCGGGCGTCAAGCCTTGGCGTGATTAAATCAACCAAAAGATTAACCAATTCTGCCAGTGACATGCCATACACCGTGATAAAACCCCGCTAAACCACTCCAAGAACAAGTCCAAGCAGCGCCATCCTGACAGGCAGGGCGTTGTGAGCCTGCTGAAAGTAGATGCTTTGCTTTGCGTGGTCAAGCTGCGGGTTTATCTCATCTATTCTTGGCAGTGGGTGCATAATCTTAAGCGTTGGCTTCGCATGCTTCAGGAAGGATGCGTCAAGCTGGTAAATTCCCTTAACTGCCTGATAGTCCTCAGGATTAATGAATCTTTCCTTCTGAATCCTTGTGACGTAAAGGATGTCCAGCCTGCTGCTGACCTTCATTAAGTCCTGTTCCTCGTGGCACTCAACCCCTTTGCCTTCCAGAACATTCATGTACTCGTCAGGAAGCTGAAGCGACTTGGGAGATATGAAATAAAATGATGGCTTGAAGTGCGACAACGCGTATGAAAGCGAATGAACCGTCCTTCCATACTTCAGGTCGCCGAGAAAGCCAACATTAAGCCCTTCCATGCTGCTGCAGTTCTTCCTTATAGTGTAAAGGTCAAACATCGTCTGGGTAGGATGCTCATTGGTACCGTCACCGCCGTTGATTACCGGCTTTTTTGCAAGGTCAGCAGCCCTCTTTGCGCTGCCGCTTTCAGGGTGGCGCATGACAATCACATCGCAATACCCGTCAACAACCCTTATTGTGTCATCAAAGGTTTCGCCCTTTACGATAGAAGTCCTTGACGTGTCAGAAAATCCGGCAACGCCGCCGCCAAGATACTGCATTGCCGCCTCAAAGCTCAGCCGCGTCCTTGTGGACGGCTCAAAGAACAGCGAGGCAAGAACCTTTCCAATTGCCGCCTGGGAATACTTTCCCCTGTTCGCCTCAATTTCCGATGCAACGTCCAATATTTGAAGGAGTTCCTCTTTAGAAAAGTCTTTTATGGATATTATGTCTCGGTTGAGGAATCCCATTAAAAAAAGCAATAATTCTGTGCTGTTTATATATTTTGTTTATTTTTTCCTGTCAACCAGTAACTCTAAGAACAACTTCCAGTCCCAGAAGCTTTTCAATTACTTCAGGGGCGGCAGGCTGATGGAGCATATAAACCGCCAATGCGTTGTCCGGACCTAATTGGCGCGAGCGTGTTTCCCTGATATTTATGCCGCATCCTGCAAGTACATTGTCAATTGCGGCAAAGGCTCCAGGCTTATCCGCGTGATAAACAAATATCGTATAAAGGGGAATGCTTTCAGCTTCCAGGCTGCTGCCGGCATTGACAGCTCCTGCAAAGTCGCCTTCAAGCAAAAAGTCCCTGACAACTGTCGCCGTCTCTATTGATGTCCTTCTCTGTGCCTCAATGGTTGAAGCGCCTAAATGAGGGGTCATTATCACGTTAGTCAGCCCCACATATTGTGACATGAAGGCTGCGCCGTCCCTTTCCGGCTCATTATTATGCACGTCAAGCCCAGCCCCTTTAATCTTTCCTGAACTCAAAGCAGCATAAAGTGCGACGGCATCAACATTGGCAGCTCGGGCGGTGTTTATCAGATAGGCAGTAGGCTTCATGAGCCCTATGAGTTCCGCAGTCATAACCTGTCGTTCTCCTCCTACATGGATTGACACATAATCAGCGCTGGCAACAACTTCTTCAAAAGGCAGCAATCTTACGCCTTGAGGATTTCTCACAAACGGGTCATATCCTATGACATCCATCCTATAGCCTGTTACGAGTTCAGCAAGCCTTTGTCCAACCCTGCCGCAGCCAATGACTCCAAGCGTTTTTCCAGCGATTTCAACTCCCATGTAAGGTTTCCTGTTCCATTGCCCATTAACCAACGAATTGTGCGCCGGAACTATGTGCCTTGAAATTGCAAGCATAAGCCCGTGAGCAAGCTCTGCAGCAGCATTTGTGTTGCCGTTAGGAGCTGTTTTTACCAGTATGCCGTGCATTGTTGCAGCTGTCACGTCTATGTTATCATAGCCGACTCCTGCCCTCGCTACCAGCTTCAGGCGGCCTACGCTTCCGGCTTCAATAACTTCATCCGTTACCTGTGTTGTGCTTCTGACTACAAGAGCATCAAAATCCCCCGCCCTTCTGACCAGTTCAGCCAGACCAAGCCTTTCAGTTGAAACAGATAGTCCTGAACTTGTAAGTAGTTCTATTCCTTCCTTTTCCATACCATCATTTAAAAGGACAATCATGAGAGAAGTGAATGCGGATTTGTTTAAAAATTTTTACGAGACCTTCAAACTCCTTATTTATTCTCATCAGCAACCTTCCTGTACGCATCCCTGAAAGCCATGCCCTTCTTCACAAGCCCCAGAGCCTTCTCGGTGGTGTATAGCTCAGGCGTCATCGCAGCCCTGCATCGGGCAGCATCCACATTCAGGCCTGACATCACAACAGCCATTATGCTGATGCACGACTTTGCAGATTCCACTCCGCTTATGAACGGCTCCTTTGTCAGCTTGAAGTCTCCGTTGTAGCCGGAAGGAAGCCCTGTTATTATGCTGCTTATTGCATCACAGCAGCTCCTGAACATGGCTGTCTTCGCCCTCACAATCTCAACAATGTCAGGGTTTGCCTTATGAGGCATTATTGAGCTGCCGAGGGAAAACTCCTTTGGCAGGGAGAAGTATCCAAACTCGTCAGTCGTGTAAAGCCATATGTCAGTTGCCAGCTTGTTAAGGTCAAGCATAACCTGATTAAGGGCGTGTAAAATAAACAGCTCAAACTTGCCGCGGCTGTTCTGCACATAAAGAGTGTTGTTTTGGACTTTTGAAAAGCCGAGGAGCTTTGCAGTAAGCTTCCTGTCAATGTCAATAACAGGAACTCCATAGCCGGCTGCGCTGCCAAGAGGGTTCTGGTCAATCAGCTTATTGGCTGCTTTTAAGAGCAGAAGGTCTTCCTGAAGCGACTCTGCAAACGCCTCAGCCCACTTGCCAACTGTGTAAGGCATTGCCTTGCGCAGATGGGTGTATCCCGGAATGGGAATCTTGTTAGTCCTGCCGCCGAATTTTTTAATTACAGAAATTAATTTAGTTATCGGCAATTGCAGCCCGGCTAACTCATCTTTCTCATACAGCCTGAGCGCGGCTATAACCTGATCGTTCCTTGACCTGCCTGTATGAATCTTCTTTCCAAGGTATCCAAGCTTCTTTGTGAGGTGGTTCTCTATCGCAGTGTGGCAGTCCTCCTGCTCCGGCTTAATCCTGAATTTCCCTTTTCTGTCAAGGCTTATTATCTCGTTAAGTCCTGCTGTAAGTTTTTTCAGTTCCGAGCTTTTTATTATACCTGCCTTTTGCAGCGCCTTTGCGTGCGCGATGCTGGCAATGCAGTCATGCTTTACGAGCTTCTGGTCTATAATGTGCTCGTTGCCGACGCAGAATTCCTCTATCTGCCGGTTCAATGCAGTTCCTTTCCTTTGCCAGAGCTTTGCCATTTTTTTCCTCTGTTGTGTTATGTGCATTATTCTATGTGGCTCAAATCGTTTGCTATTATTTTGAACTCGCAGTCAGGATGATGCGGGCATTTCATTTCGTGGACAAGCAGCATTATTTCCTTCGGAATGCTTTTCCCGTCCACAACCTCAAACCTGAACTTTTTGAAAAACTCCGGTTTTTTCGTGAAGCCAATAAGCTTTTTTACGCCCATAATCTTTGCCTCATACGTTGCAAGCTCAACAAGCCGCGAGCCGATGCCCTTTCGCTGATTCTCGCCCTTTACTGAAAGGCTCCTAAGCTTGGCATAGCCATCTAATACAAAATCAAGTGCAACGCAGCCCACTATCTTTCCATCAACCCAGGCGATGAAGTAAGCCCTTATGTTGCTGCAAACCTCGGCAAAGGTCACCATGCCCACGTCCTTTCCTGCAAAGCTGTTTATAAGCTCTTTTATTTCCCTGGCGTCAGAGAGCTTTGCTTTGCCGAACACTGCTTTTGCCTTTTCGAATGTCGCTTTTGGCTTTGTCATGTTGCAAAATAGTTTGCTATGGTTTTCCTGTATATTTGGCTTGCTTTTTCTGCCTGTGCCACTTCAATGTACTCGTCAGCAGCATGCGACTTTTCTGACTTTCCGGGACCGAGGATTATGCCCGGCGCATTAATTAATGCGAGGTCGCATATTGCATGGAAGCCTCTTGTTTTCGCCCCGGGATTCGCCTTTTTTGCAGCTAAGACAATCTTTTCACTTAGTTGAGCGCCTTTTGGCTTCAGCCTGCTGCTTAAGGCAATAACCTCTGACTTGACTGTTTTTTTGACCAGACTTAATAATTTGGCGTTGCCATACATGGGCGTTGACCTCATGTCCACTGTGAATTCGCATTCTCCGGGAATCACGTTGTTTTTTGTCCCGCCGCTGATTAATGTTACTGACATTGATGGCAGCCCCAACAGCCCGTGCGCCTTGTTGAACTTCAGCTTCAAAAGCCGCTGCATGTCCTCACAAGCACTGTATATGGCGTTAACTCCCTGAGTTGGCCTTGAGGCGTGTGCGCTTTTGCCCCTGGCAACAAGCTTCAGTATCAGCAGGCCCCTCATCGCTGTGCAAATGTCAAGGTTTGTCGGCTCTCCGACTATTGCCGCATCAACCTTTGGAATCCTGCCCATTACCTGCCCTATTCCAATGTTTGAGGTTTCCTCCTGAATGGTTGCAGCAAAGAGCACCTTTCCGCTTAATTCAGCCTCGTTTAAGCTTGTGAAGGCATGAATCATCGCTGCGAGCGAGCCCTTGGCGTCATTTGCCCCGAGGCCATAAATGCGCCCTCTGGCTTTTTCTGGTTTGAAGGGCTTCTTTGTCCAGCCCGGGCATACGGGCACAGTGTCCATGTGCGAAGTCAGGAGCAGGGCTTTTTTCCCCCTGCCTATCGGGCAATAAACGTTTCCCTTGTAAATTTTTGGGGATAAACCGACGTCACTCAGGTAGTCAAAGATGAACTCTCCGATTTTTTTTTCATTCCCTGAAATGCTTGGAATCCTTACAAGATTCGCAAGCAGTTCCTTAACCTGCATTTTACCCTGCATTTTGCGGCCCATTTTTTACATCAGACTTCTTGTTTACAATCATGGTTCCGCAGCCATGGCTTGTAAAGACCTCTGTCAAAATGCTGTGTGGGAGCGCGCCATCAATTATGTGTGCCCTTCTGACGCCAGCTTCAACTGCCGCAATGCATGACTCAAGCTTCGGGACCATCCCTTCACTAACCTTGCTGCTCTTCAGCCATTTCCTTGCTTCAGCCACGTCCAAATACGAGACAATGCTCATCTTCCTGCTTTTGTCTTCCAGGAGCCCTGGCACATTTGTCACGCTGATGAATTTTTCAGCGTTAAGGGCTGCTGCAATTCTTCCCGCAACATTATCAGCATTGATGTTGAGGATGTTGCCGTTGTTATCCGTTCCCAGGCACGCAACAACTGGAATAAAGCCGCCTCCAAGCAGCAGATTGATAAGCTTCGTGTTTATCTCCACAATGTCCCCTACATAGCCGTAGTCAATCTCCTCTGTCATGCCTGTCTTTTCATTTTTCACCCTTTTAACATCGCGCTTGCTGGCTACTATTGTTCCGGCTGATGCGCCGCTTATGCCGACCGCATTTACCCCTAATTTCTGCAGGGTTGCAACTATTTCTGAGTTTATCTTTCCCCCATACACCATTTTTGCCACTTCAAGCGTGTTTTTGTCAGTAACCCTCCTGCCAGCCACTTTGACTACAGGATAGCCAAGCTTGTTTTGGAGCTCATCCGCCTGCGGACCGCCGCCATGCACTACAACTATGTTTATCCCGAGACTGTTCAGTGTGCATATGTCTTTCGCTATGCTTTCCAGGGTTTTTGAGCCGTTTACACAGTCCCCGCCCAACTTGATTACAAAGACGGTTCCCCTGAATTTCTGGACATACGGGAGTATTTCCACCAAAAACGGTATTTTTTCCATCATTTTCCACCACCCATTATGGAGCTTAACAGGGCTTTTTGGACATGCAGCCTGTTCTCAGCCTCATCGTAAACCATGGAATTCCTGCCGTCAATCACTTCATCATCAACTTCAACATTTCTCCTTACAGGCAGGCAGTGCATAAACCCTGCATTGCTGGTTAAGCCCATGTTGTTCTTTGTTATCTTCCAGCCCTTCAGCCCTTCCCTGGCCTTTTTTTCCCTGTCCCATTTTCCGTAGTATTTTATTGAACCCCAGCTTTTGGCGTAAACAATATCCGCGCCTTTAAGGCCATCATCCAGGTCATCCACGACCTCAAAAGAGCTCCCATTTGCCTCGCAGTTTCCCTTTACCATCCCGATTATGTCATTGTCCAGCCCGTAACCCTTCGGGTGGGCAATAACAGTGTCCATTCCAAACGCGCTTGCTATCAGGGCAGCTGAATTCGGAACTGCGGTTGGCAGAGCCTTGGGATGGTTTGACCATGCCAGGACAAACTTCTTTTTCCTTAAGCTGCCCAAGCGCTCCTTTATAGTCATCATATCCGCCAATGCCTGGCATGGATGATAAAGGGATGATTCCATATTGATTACAGGCACGGAGGAGTATTTGGCAAAGCTGTTGATTACAGCGTCCTTTTTGTCATCATCCCAGTCAGCCAGCTTTGGAAAGCATCTTACTGCAATGGCATCGCCATACCGCGACAACACCCTTGCAGCATCCTTTATGTGCTCTGTGGCTTCGCCATCCATTACTGCCCCTTCCCTGTGCTCAAGCTTCCAGATGTCTTTTCCCACGTTTAAGCTGACTGCAGAGCCGCCCAAGTCATTCATAGCTATCTCAAAGGACGTCCTTGTCCTGAGAGAAGGGTCAAAGAAAACCATTATCAGATTCCTGTTCTTCAAGGCATTGCCGCACGGGTTTTTCTTATAGTAAGCGGCACGCGTCATCAAGTTATCCAGCTCTTCTTTCGTCCAGTCCTGTGTTGAAATAAAGCTTTTATTTTTTTTAGCGCCTTTATTGTCCGGTTTCATCAGTTATCACCCAAAACAGATTTTAAAGCTGAAAATAATTTGTCCACTTCCTTTGTTCCCACAATTAAGGGGGGCATCAGCCTCAGCACGCTTTTGTCCACGTCTGCCACGCCTGTTATTATCCCTTTCTCCAAAAGCCTTATTGGCAGCTGGGAAGCATCTGTTTCAAACTTTAATCCCTTTAGCAATCCCAGCCCCCTCACTTCCTTCACCCGGCTCATTTCGGAAAACCTTTTCCCAATATATTTTCCTACTTTTTCAGCGTTTTCCATCAGTTTTTCTTTTAACACGACCTGAATTGTCGCACTGGCTGCAGCGCAAGCCAGAGGCCCTCCGCCAAAAGTTGCTCCGTGCTCGCCAAAGGAGATGGTTTCTGCTATCTCTTCCCTGATTATTGCAGCTCCCATTGGGAAGCCGCCAGCCATGCCCTTGGCACAGGTTATGATATCAGGAGTAATTCCAAAATGCTCTGCTGCAAACATCTTTCCAGTCCTCCCAAAGCACGTCTGCACCTCATCAAAAATCAATACAATCCCTTTCTCGGTGCAGAACTCCCTAAGCTCCCTGTAGTATTCCTTCTCGGCCATCACAATCCCAGCCATGCTTTGGATTGGCTCTATGATTATTGCCGCGGTTTTGCCGCTGGCAAGGCTTTTAACGCTGTCCATGTCCCCAAACTCTGCAAAGCGGCATCCGGGAACCAGGCTTCCGGGCTGCTGCCTGTATTTTTCTATTCCGGTAGCGCTCATGGCTCCTGCTGTTCTGCCGTGGAACGAATTCTTCATGGATATTACATCTTCCTTTCCTGTGAATTTCCTTGCCATTTTCAAAGCAGCCTCGTTTGCCTCAGTCCCGCTGTTGCAGAAAAAGACCTTGGTCATGCCTTTCGGAGAAACTTTTATTACCAGCTCGCTTGCCTTTGCCCTTGCATCATTGTATGCTATGTTGGAATAGAATATGAGTTTTTTGGACTGCTCCTGAATTGCTTTGGCAATTTTTGGGTTGCAATGCCCGGCCAAAACAACCGCATGCCCTCCATAAAAATCAATAAACTTCCTTCCATCGGCATCCCACACAAAGCAGCCTTTGCCCTTTATTATGGCAATTGGAAGCTTCTTGTAGGTTTTGAGCTGGAATTTGTCTTCAAACTCCATTACCTTCTTGTTGCTCATTCTGTTGCTGCTGCCCATTCTTTCACCTACGGATAAAACCCGGGAAATTCCAGCGCTTTGGTTTCCTTAAACCCAAGCATCAGGTTCATGCACTGCACAGCTGTGCCTGCAGCCCCCTTTACAAGGTTGTCAATCGCTGAGGTTATGACTACCTTATTTCCGGAACATTCAAGCCCTATGTCGCAAAAATTAGTTCCCTTCACAACATTGCTCCTTGACTGCCCAACAAGCCTTACGAATGGCTCCTTTTCATAATACTTCCTGTAAATCCTTTCCAGTTCCTGCCTTGAAATTGCCTTGTCCAAAAAGGCATAGGCTGTTGTGAAAATGCCCCTGACCATCGGCGTGGAATGCGTGACAAAAGTTATGTCAAGTTCTTTCCTGCTGAACACTTTCAGCCCCTGCTCTATCTCCGGCTGGTGCCTGTGGGAGAAAATGCTGTACGCTTTGAAGTCCTGAGCCCTTTCCGGATGATGCGTGCCTTCAGACGGCGTTTTTCCTGAGCCGCTTGAGCCTGTTTTCGCGTCAATAATGACGTTCCCGCTGAGCAGGTTTGATTTGGCCAAAGGCATCAGGGCAAGCAAAGCCCCTGTAGGGAAGCATCCTGGAACAGCAACGTTGCGGGACTTTTTTATTTCAGCCCTGTTCATCTCAGGCAGGCCGTAAACAAATTTTTTGCACAGCTCCGGCGATAAATGCTTTGTCCCGTAAAACTTCTCAAAATCACTGATGCTGCCAAGCCTGTAGTCAGCGCTCAGGTCTATAATCCTGACTTTACCGATTATTTTTGGCACGATGCCCATGGAAGTGCAGTGCGGCATGGCAAAGAACATCAAGTCTGATGATTTCGCAATTTCATCCACAGGCTCGCCTGAAAAGCGCAAATCTGTGATGCCCTGCAGGTTTCTGTGGACTTCCGAAACATTCTTCCCGGAATTGCCTGAGGAAGTTGCTTTAATTACATCAACGCCGTCATGTGACAGGAGCAGGCGAAGCAGCTCCCCCCCAACATACCCTGATGCCCCGATTATTGCAACTTTCGGTTTAGGTTTCATTTCGTGAATACCTTCCTTTCCACCAGCTTAACTATCTTTTGCGGATTCATCAGCATGTTGCCCGCGGGAATCTTCAGTTTCCTTTCTATGAATTCTATTCCTGTCCTTGTGTCAGTAACGCGCCCGCAAATTGCCGTAATGCCCAGGCCGAATTCCCCGAATAATTTTTTCGCGCCCCATGCAGCAACCGGGTCATTGGCGCACACTATGTGGACTTTTGCAAAGCGGACTATATCTTTGTCTGTAAGGATTGACTGGACGCCGTATTCGCCAAGTATGCCGTCACCCAGCTCCACCACTATGCAGTCTATGTCCTCCTTGTTCAATTCATGCAGCAGCCCCTTGGCAAAATTATTGACCGGACTGGAAGTTGTGGAGACTACACCTGCATCGTTGAAGTCCAGAGTCCTGATTGCCCCGTAGTCCTGCATGGCCAAAGTATCTCTCATAAGGGAAACTCCGGTCAGCTTGACGCCGGCAACCTTGCGCCCCCTTGCCGCAAGCCCCTTTATCAGCTCGCAGGCAGCAGTTGTCTTGCCTGCATCCATGCAGGAAGCTGAAAAGACTATTAACGGCACGCTGTGCTCCAACGTTTTCCTTGGGGCGATTGCGCTTTCCCTGATATTGGCGGGCTTTCCTATCCTTTCATTGAAGGATGAAAAAACCAAAGGCGCGCCAATCACTTCAACCCTTACCGGGTTTCCCAATTCAGGATGCGCAGAAGCCGCCTTCCCAATAACTCCCCCAAGGCTTAAAATGTTCAGGATATCCCCTACCCTAATCCTTGAGGGAACTTTCCCGTAAAAGCCCTTCTGGGCTTTTCTCTCTCCCAATACGCCGGCAATCATATCGCCCTCAATTATTTTGCTCATCCTGCCAGAAACCAATTCTATATTGCCGTAGCCTGGGTTTTCGTCCAAAGCCTTCACAACAATCAAATTGCCCACTCTGGCTTCTATTTTCTTCGATATCTCCACAACATGCGGAAGCCTGATGTTCTTTGTGGAAGATGCGATTTTATTTATTTTAACTTTCATTTTGGCCTCCTGGCTCCTTCACTCGCCCTTTTTGCCAAAATGCTTTGCAGGCCGTATATTTTGCAGAAGCCCCTGGCATCCTGCCCGCTCCACAGCAGATTGCCTTCGCCGTAAGTTGCTACTGCCCTGTTCATCATGGAATACGGGCTTTTGCATCCAATGACTGAAATGCTGCCCTTGAACAGCTTTACCTTGACAATTCCTCCCACCCTTTCCTGGCTGGAATCAATAAGCGCCATAATGTCCTTTGCCGCAGGGTCAAAATAAAGGCCATTATGCAGCAAATCGCCAAAGAAACTGCTCAGATGGTCTTTCCAGAACTGCTGCCATTTGGTCAAAACCAGTTTTTCCAGCTCCTGATGCGCCTTGATTAAAATTATGGATGCAGGGCTCTCAAAGGCAATCCTTCCCTTGATTCCCAGAATAGTATCTCCCAGATGGATTCCCTTCCCGATGCCGTGCCTTGCTCCCAGCTTGTTTAATGCGCCGACCAAGTAGACGCCGCCCGCCTTTTTTCCGTTTAATGCAACCGGAATGCCTTTGCTGAACCCTATTTCCATTACCGCTGGCTTATTCGGAGCCTTTTCAACAGGCGCTACAGAGAATACAGAATCCGGAGGGCTTTGCCAGCTGTCATGCAGCACGCCTCCTCCAATTGTAGTGCCCCACATGCCGCGATTGATGGAATATTCTTTGGCCATAGGCTTCACAGGGAACCCTTTCCTGTTCAGGTGCTTTATTTCATCCTCCCTGGAAATTCCTGTATCTCTTATAGGAGCTATGATTTTCAGCCTTGGGGCAAGGACGGATAACGCAACATCAAACCTGACTTGGTCATTCCCTGCCCCGGTTGAGCCGTGAGCAACTGCGCCTGCCTTTTCCTTTATTGCAATCCTGGCAACTTCCTGCGCCTGAACAACCCTCTCAGCGCCAACGCTCAGCGGATAAACCCCGCCCCTCAGGACATTGCCTTTGATCAGGTACGTGACAAACCCGCTGAACACCTGATTTTTTCCATCAATCGTGTAATGCTTTACAGCCCCTAACTTTTTTGCACGGCCCTCAATTTCTTTTAGCTCTTGTTTATCAAATCCTCCAGTATCAACCGTTACAGTTATTACGTCAGCGTTATATTTCTCCTTCAAATAAACTATACAAAAAGAAGTATCTAAACCACCTGAAAACGCCAAAACGATCTTCTCTTTCTTCATGTGAGCACTGCGATGCCATCGCCTTATAAACTTAACGTCCTGTGCAGAACATTATTAAACAAAAATGTCCGAAACAAAACATTTATATTCCATGGGCGGCTCCTGTGCCGCATGAACATAACAAAAGCCGTTGAAGGCTATGTTTCAGGAAGGCCGAGCATCAAGGACTGCCTCAAGAGGAAGCTCATAAACTACTCTTCTCTGTCAAGGATGATAGGTTCGGAGCTGGGCATCAAGAGCTTTGACGCCATACTCATAGCGTGCAGAAGGTATGCTGTGAAGATAAAGACAGAGGAAGTTCAGGAGAAACGTATAATGGAGATACTTAAGGGCAGCAAAGTTGAGATAAGAAACAAGGTTGTGGCCGTAGTCCTTGAAAAAGGCATATATCACGACGACCTTTTGAAGCTGGAGAAGGAAATAAAGAAGAAGAGGGAGGTCCTGCACATAATAGAGGGCTCAACCGCTGTAACTGTTATTACGAGCAGCGAGTTCCTCCCCAGAATAAAGCAGTTTTTCAAAAGCGACATAATAAAAGTCAACAAGGACCTTGCAGAGATAGATGTCAAAAGCCCTGTGGCGATAGAAAACACGCCAGGGGTTTTGGGCTACCTCTGCTCAATATTCAGCGAGCACAGCATAAACATTGTTGAGAACATGAGCTGCTGGACGGATACATTGTTTGTCATAAGCGAAAAGGACATTCCAAAGGCGGTTGAGGCGCTGAGGTTTTAGCACTTCTGCGCAAATTTTTTATAGCGGCTCCTGAAACTTGCTGCTATGGCAAACGCCAGGTCAAAGACAACGTTTCTTGCAAGGGCGATAATAGAGGTTGCAGGCAAGCCCAGGAGCCACATAGAAAGCACCATGCGGCTTGTTGTTGAGAAGCTAAAGACAGAGGAGGACATAAAAGTGCTGAGCGCAAACATAAACGAGCCAAAGCAGCACGAGGACATATACAGCGCATTCGCAGAGGTTGAGGTTGAGCTTCAGGGTTTTGAGGCAGTTCTTCTTCTGTGCTTTGAATACATGCCTTCCTCAATAGAATTCACAGAGCCCGAAAAGCCTGATGTTGATTCCCTTTCCCTCACCAGCATATTCAACGACCTGCTTGCAAGGCTGCACCAGACAGACATGAGGCTTAAAGACGTAAACGCAGCTAATCTTATACTTGAGAAGAACGCAAACGCGCTGCTCAAGAGGGTGCTTTCCCTTTCGCTGAAGGAAGGCGAAAAAACAGAAGAGGAGCTGTCAAAATCAGTAGGCATAATACCTGAGCAGCTCAAGCCGTTCCTTGACAGATTCGTTCAGGAAAGAATTATAAAGAAAAACGGAGATAAGTACAGCATATAGAATGGAACCTGCAGAAATCAAAAACAAGATTGAGGCCGTTCTTTTCTCAACAGGAAAAAAGGTCAATATAGATTACATAGCAAAGCTGTGCAGGGCAAATAAGGAAGATGTCCTGAAGGCGCTTCAGGAGCTCAGGGCAGATTACGAGTCAAAGGGGGCATCTCTGCTTGTAGCTGAGGAAGGAGACTTCTGGAAGCTCACTGTAAGAGAGGCATATTCCCCTATAGTCAGGAAAATTGTTCCGGACGCAGAGCTCACCAAGACAATGATAGAGACCCTTGCAGTAGTAGCTTGGAAAGCGCCTGTGCTTCAGTCAGACGTCATAAGGCTCAGGACGAACAAGGCATACGACCACATAGCAGAGATAGAGGACGCGGGCTTCATATCGCGCGAGAAGCACGGAAGGACGCAGCTGATAAAGCTGACTCAGCGCTTCTACGACTACTTTGACGTCCACAGCGAGGCGGATATTAAAGACAGGTTCAAGGGATTTAAGGAAGCTGTGGAAAAAAAGGCGAAAGAGGCCGAGCCAGTGCAGGAAGGGCAGCAAGAGCAGCAACAGCCTGAACATCAGCAGGAGCAGGAGCAGCCGGAACATCCGCAACAGGAACAACCGCAGCAACAGCAGCAGCTTCAGGAAGAACAGAAACCCCAGCAACCCGAACAAAAACAAAATGAGAAAAACACTACTCCTCAAATGCCCCAAATGCAGCAATAAGATGAAGTATCAGGCAATTGGCAGCATTCATGGAAAGAAGAAACAGTGCGTATACTGCGGCAAGAGCTACAAGGTTGAAGGGAATGTTGTTATGAGTTAATGGATTGGGTGGAATCATGGCAGATGAAGAGTTCGGCAGGATAAAGAAGTCAGACACTACGGAAATAGTGATAAGAGTTGATGATTACGGCGGCAAGAAAGGAGTTACCATAAGGGAATACGTCACAAGCGAGAGCTACACCGGCTTCACAAAGCAGGGCACACGCATACCAGCAGACAAGTGGAAAGAGTTTGTAGAGCTTGTCAATCGTGTTAGGGTTTGAAGTGAACTACCAGCGGGTTTCGCCCTGCGGGCTCAACCCGTGGCGTCCTCTACTGGCTTTAGCTGCTGTGACAAAAAGATGTGAAAATGAAAAAATGTCTTTCACAATGAGATTTTTCGGGAATTTTCAGTTTTCACTTGACGATGGCTGCTGCTGACAAATACACAACCCTGAGTGATATCAAAACTCCTTCTTCAGCAAGTCGTTGTCAACGCTCAGTTTCTGGGCCCCCAGTAACAGCAGCGCAAGAGTTCCGCCTAAGAGCGCAAGGTCAAGCTCCATGCCAGGCATTCCTGCTGTTTGCGGAGCGATAAGCCCCACTGCCAGCTTTACCTTGACTATCGCAACAACCATGACGGCTGAAAGAAGCAAAGCAGCATACCTCGTGAAAAGCCCGAGCACCAACAAAAGCCCGCCGACAAGCTCAACAGCAGCAACAAGCCCTGCCATGAAGCCAGGTATTCCTATGCTTTCAAAAAACCCGGCAATTGCAGGGATGCCGACAGAAAACTTCTGCCAGCCGTGGGCAATAAAGATTATTCCTATTGCCAGACGCAGAAACAATGCGGCATAGCCAGAATACCTTGAAGCAATCCTTGACAGCATGTGCATATGCACCTATATTCATGCCCTACTATTTATTCTTTTTGCTGCTAATCATGCAAAACTCTTTCTCTTTGAGCATCCCTTTCCTGATGCCACGGAGATACTTTCACAAATATTAAATCAACAGGCCCGTTGACTTTTGGATTGTAGGCATCATCCACTAAACCAAGCCAAACTGGAGCCGAATTAGTATAATGTACTGTCTGTTGTCCATCAAAAGAAACATCCCGAATACCAAAAGAAACACCCCATGTTTGATCTGGATGTAAATACCCCGACCTCACTATTTCTGTACGGTCTGGAGTTTGAACAATTAATTCATAACATTCATGGAGTCTATCTTGTGGAATCAATTGTGCAAAAGGTACATAATCAGCCGCTCCTTCTTCTCTGAATCCCGGTATAAGCCTCCATAAAGGCTGAGCTTCATACCTTAGACTTTCATCCCTTGTTCTAAATTCACCTCGCAGTCTAAAATCATCTTGAGTTAGCTTTTCCAAATCCACTCGCCTGTCTAATTGTCCCTGTAACATTTTGATTCACCTCGTATTTATTTAGTTATAATTGCAAGCATTTAAATCTTTCGGTTATTCACTACTTTTAAGATATAAACTGTTGCCAAGCCGCTTAGTTAATAATGCCCCATGAAATACATTCCAAGTCTTGCAAGCCCGAGAATCATCAGGACAACCCCAAGCCAGGGAACATTAAAAGGCTCTGGCAGAAGCCCGTAGCCATGCAAAAGCCAGATGAATCCAAGCGTGGTGAGTATGACAGGTCCTGCCCAGTGCAGCTCGTGATTAGTCCTCTTCATGGCGGCATCCGCTTTCCTAATTGCCGCTTCCCTGGCAGCCATTGCCCTCCTTGCAGCAATCTCAGCCGCCTTTGATACATTAAGCTTCAGGCGCTCTCGCATAACCCTTTTTTGCCGCAGCCATTTATAAGGTTTTCTGGAAACATTTATAATTCGCAGCAGCCTGCAATGGCTTATGACAGGCAGGGACGCAATTCTTTATTTTGCCTTTTTTGCAATAGGGATCCTTATAGGAAGGGTAAGCATGGCGGTACAATATGCCTTCATGTCTTCAAGGGTAAAAGGGCGCGGGAAATGATTGCCAAAGAAACACTATGTCCCCAAACCTATAGCAGATTCGCAAGTTTTTTGATGTCTTTATTCGCCACGTGAGTGTAAATTTGTGTTGTCTTCAAGTCTTTGTGCCCCAACAACTGCTGAATGTATCTGATATCTGCACCCGACTCCAACAAATGGGTGGCAAAGCTGTGCCTTAATGTGTGGGGCGTTGCATTTTTCTTAATTCCAGCTTTCTTTGAAGCAGATTTTATAATCTGCTGGATTGTCCGTTTGTTATATTTCTCTTCCCTTTTGGAAACGAAAATTGAGCCTTCTTCCTTTGTTCCATACATTCTTAACATATCAACCAGTTTTTTGTGAAGGAAAATTACTCTTTCCTTGTCTCCTTTTGCAGTTTTTAGATGGATAACCTCTCTGTCAAAATCAATATCTTGCCATTTGAGGTTTCTTGCTTCATCTAGCCGAAGACCTGCATAATAAAGAAACATGATAACAAGCTTGTGCTTCAAATTGTTTGTTGACTCTATCATTTTGATTATTTCCTCTTTACTTAAAACTAAAGGCAGTTTTAAGGATTTTCTGGCAAGAGGGATCTTCTCCTCAAATTTATTATTCAAGACATTTTCATGGAAGAATTTCAAAGCAAAGTATGCGGATCTCATTGTCGATTTGCTTTTTGTCGTGTAGGATAGCAGAAATTCTCTTGGAGATTTACCTGAAACAAGAAAAGCTTTTACGATAGTGATGTAAGACTTTCCAGTCTGATAAGAGTATCTTCTGAGTTTTACTTCCTCGATAAGTTTGCCAATCAGCCCATATTGTTCTTCTGGCGAATAACTTTTACTCTCATCTACAATACAATATATGATTATAAAAGAACTATATAAAATCTCGCTTTTTACCCCAATTTAAGCTATTAAGCGAACATTTATCTCGCTTAATAGTTGTTATATGAAATATTTTAATCACCTTTTCAGGCACGCTGTCGCTTCCGTAAATCCTTAGCAGTGGCACCTTCGCATAGACGACAAAACGGAAAATTTACTCAATGATACTGAGTCTAACGTTGTCTATGCGGTTCACTTCGTTCTCCCAAATTTTCGCTAACATAAAGTAAACTGGGGGAGTTCTAAAATTCTTAAAAACTAACTTTGACGAGGGGGGAGTTCCTACGATAACTGAAAAATAAACTGAAAGCAAGAAAACTTGAAATTACACAAAACTTTATTAACAATTTGCCGTACTGCTACAAATTATGGAGATAAAAATAAGAGTTTCAAACGAAAACGGACTGGTTAAAGAAGAGATTATTAACTTAGCAGATAAACTTCAACGGAGAGGTATTAACGATCAATCAATTCAATCTATTTATATCTCAAATCCAGTCATTGGAGCAGGCAGTGTAGGGGTAATCCTGTCCGAGCAAACAGTCAACAGAATCCAATATCCCGAGCAAGAAAATATAACCTATAACTCAGAAGTAAGTGTTAATATTCGCATAAGATATGATCAAAAAGATCCAGAACCGCAGAGATGGAATATTGATGTTTATGCAGATTTACATGGTTTAGGATTAGATTGGAACAATCGTCTATTAGTTAAAAATTGCCCTCAAAGAGTTCATAAATTTCCTGATTCTGAAATTATTAAAGTAGAGTGGTGGGTCAACGGCATTCAAAAACAGACATATACACTAAAGAGATCAGAAATTTCTTCTCAAAATGTAATTTGATTATCTTCTTGTTTAGGAGAAGAAACTTTATTCTAACTCATCAATAAATTTTTTAAGTGCTTTTTCTAACTGCATCATCTTCTCAACTAATTTTTTCTGTAAATCATTCCAAGAGTTAGCATCTTTAAGACCAATACCCTCAAATCTAAAACTGATCCTACATGCTCTTTTAGATTCTAGTCGTTCCCAATTGAGAGCTTCTCCAAATATTTTTTCTATTTCTTCTTTATGCTTAAATAACTGGTTAAATCTTCTCTTGTTAACCTCTTTATCGCCAATATCTAAATATACTTCAACACCAGCATATGTATTTAAAATTACAAAATTGAACGATACACCAGATTTTCCTCCACCTTTGCCAATCCAATGGTAGCCCGTCGGAGATAGGTTCTTAAAGTCGGCGTTCTTTTCTTTTGCAACCCCTAATAATCCTTTCCAGAAATCTAACCGCTTATCATTTTTAACACTTTTCTTTGTCCCTTTATTTTGGAGATACCATTCGTTATATTCATAAGCCTGTTTTATCAAATCTATTGCATAATCAATATCTTCTAAAGAATTAACGCTGAATATTATTCGTCTAGTTTCTTTATTTTTTTTCTTGGTTTCATCAGTAGAAATTCCTTTGACATCATTAAATTTATCTTGTTTAACCAACAAACCTACTTTAATACGGTCTTTCCTAAATTTGATATTAGCAAAATTAAAGAAGTTGTTATTCTTGTTAAACCCATTGAAATATTTATTCTGTTTCTCTACAATTTCAGGATCTAAACCGATTATTCTATTCTTTAATTTCTCATAAATTTCATTAATGTAGAGGGAACTTATGGTTTTAGTTTTAATTTCCTCTTCAGCTTCTTTTTCTTGGTTATCTTGAATACATTTGAATAACCATTCTACTGCTGTTTCTCCAAACTTTTTTTCAGTAGTATCTATAGTTTTAATATGGTCACTTTGGTTTCTTATGGTTGAAAATCCATCAAAATACCTTTCAAGACTTTTCTTTGAGCCAAATATATCCTCAAATAAATTCCAGTTTGTGAGGATAATTTTCAAATAGTCCATTATATTTATTTGTTCTAATCTTCTGAGAGGAGTTTCCCACTCTGCCTTTTGGATATATGGCTTATTGGCTCTTTCTTTCTTAATTTTATCAGCAACATAGTTTTTAATATCTTGAGGGATTACTCCTTCTTGTTCCCACCAATTTTCGCCGATAGAATCATATAGGATATTATTGACAGTTTCTCTAATTGCTTGCTCTAATTTTTGGATTAATAAGACTGGATTCGTATCCATCTGTTCTTCAATAGTTGCAGTAAAATCCCCAATTCTCTTTTTAACCTGCCTCAAAAGAATTTCCGCTCTTTGATCTATGAATAATTTGTAATCATCCTTCCAGATAGCTGAATCTCTATCTGCTGGTATCAAATGGGAATTCAAAGATTTTTTTAACTCGTGATTCTGTTTATCAAATTTCAAAAAATATTCGCTTGGAGCAGTTCCAGATATCAATTTGTTAAGCTGAGAATCTATTAAACAAAGATTAACCAATAAGTCTGTTGCTTTCTTCTCTTTAATACCTATTGAAGTGAGGAATTTCCTAGGAAAGATATGATGTTTCTCGGAATCGTTAAAAGTGGAGATTGGATCTTTTTCAATATCTATGGGGCTGTTGTCGATAAAACTTTGTGGTTGTTGTTGTATCATCACAAGAATAAGAGCATTTCGAAGTGCAGTTTTTCTACCAACATTCACGTTTTTTATCTTATCTAAATTTATATTTATATCGTAACCAATATTAAATTCCTCATTCCTTAACTTTTTGTCAAAGATATATGCTCTATCTTCACCTATCTTATTGAAAGAAGACCCACTATATCTATTGGAGAATGCAACTTTCCAGAACCACTCCTCTAAGAATTTTTTATCTACTTCAATTTTCTGGTTGTAACATTCATAAAAATAATATGCAATTAACGCAAGTACATCTCGATAGGGGAGGTAAGAATAGTTTCTTACTTGAAGATTTGACCTCAAAAATTGTAGGCTTTTACCAATCGCTTTTCTAACATCTTCCCATTTCTCTTTAACGTCATCTGGAGTTAATTTCAGTTGAAAAGCTTTGGTACACTGTCCTTTGATAATTAACGAGAGAGCTTCACTAAAAATCTCATAGTCAATTTTTCCAAAGTTATCTTGAATTTCTTTATTGAATTCGTCAATTTTTTTCTTCAATTCAAAATCTTTATCCCAAGTCACGGCAACAACGAGATCAAAAATGCTAAGTCTTTTCCCTCCTTGATTTATCCTTTCAAAAATTTTACACGCTTCTTCTATATTCTTATCTTCAATTATTATAACCGGAAATGGATAATTCTTTAGTCTATCTTTGACTTTCATAAACTTCTTTTTTCTTTCGTCTAAGAGACCATTATAAATTTGAAGATATTGGTCATCATTAAGAATTTGGTGAACAGATAGATTTCTCTCGTTATCTTTTGTGTCTGTGTTAAATCTCTCAGCATCTAAATCAAAACAGATATTAGAATAATCATAACCATCAATTGTAAGACCTTGATGTGTAACATAAAGAGAAGTCAATCTCTGTTGACCATCTAATATAAAATGGGTATAGAACCTTCTATTGTCCTGTTGTATTTTTAATTCTGGGATATCTTTGTAATAGTGAGAATATTCTTCGGGGGTATCCAGAGAAAGAAGCTACCAATTGGAAATTCTTTATACATACTGTCCAATAGTTCAATGACTTTCTTTTTTTCCCAAACAAATTCTCTCTGAAAGCGAGGGATTTTCCATTCCCCTTTCCTGATACAGTTTACTACTTCAGGTAATGAAAAACCAGTACTAATTTTTATCGTTTTTTCAGCCATTATTTTCTCTCCTCATTCAACACATAATAAGCTCCCCTATACGAGCCTACTTTTTTAACATACTTGAATTTCAATAACTCCGTAATATCAGCAATAGCCGTTCCGAATGAAGTATTATTTAATTCCATATACTTTTTAGTTTTGAGGGACTTATGCTTTTTCAAAAACTCAACCGCTTTCTTTTGCCGTTCATTTAAATCAGCATACTCTTCTATCGGCTTCTGGCTTCCCTTTAGATTATAAAGAACAATACGAAAGAAATGTTCATAAATTCCAAATTCAGGATCTTTTAAGCCCTGTTCACGCATGGAGTTTATCATTCTGGGAACACCAGAGCCAAGACCTTCAACATAATCATAATCTCGTAATAAGCGATAGATAATTGGATTTCTTCGTACCGATAATGTTCCAAACAATTCTCTCGGTAGCCCAAATGGCAAAGAGCCAGGGCTTGTTATTTCAATCCTATTGCTAAAAAGATAAATTTGGATTGCATCCTTGCTGAAATAATCTCTATGTGCTACGGCATTAACAATAGCCTCTCGCACAACATCAATGGGATACTCAAATTTCTCTTCCCGTTTAGCTTTGTCGGTTATTTCTATGCTTTTGGAAAGATTCTTTTTGAAGAAAGAGAGAGATTTTTCAATAGAATTAACAGGATCAGATTGAATAAGTTGATGAGAAATTATTTTAACTGGTTCAGTGCCATCAAATTGTGCTAGTTTAATCTCAATCTGTGGGAAGAAATCTGCCGGTTCTTTTGCGAAAAATAAGAGAGTAGCATTCTTAATCTTTAAACTTCCATTTTTAGAAGCAAGTTTTGAGCTAATGAGAAAGTTTTCTATTGAGTTATTTTTTAAAAAATCATTATGCCCGCGAATTTTGAGATAACCTTTGATTTTTTCAATGTCAAGATTATTTATAGTCCCTTCGCCAGTAATTTCATCAAAACAAAGAATTTGTCGGCTTCTCAAAAATTCTACTAATTGATTCCCTTCTATTTTTTTAAGCGTGCTTCCTACTTTTATATAGACCACGCCTTGGAATGTGTGGAAAGTATTGTCAATTGCTTTCTGGATGATAACTGCGATAAGTTTCTTTCCTTCAATCGTATAAACCTGAATTTCTGGAACTATAGGCGGTGAAATAGCCTGGGCAGCTGCTGATATTTTCTGTTGTAATTGGTCAATATCCTCTTTAACTCCAATAATCTCCTTTTTCGCTCCAACACCAACAATAACCATGCCACCATAAGTGTTAGCAAAACCACACATTAATTTTGAAAAATCCTGCGAACTATGAAAAGATTGCTTAAACTCTACCTCTTGCGTTTCTCCGTTTTCAATTACTTCTAAGAGTTGATCTTTATCCATTTCTATCAGCCGTTTTTGATAATTATTGATACTAAGTTGATAGTAATATATAAAGCTTTCGACGTTTGAAATTATAGGTAAAGACAGATACTATCAGAAGAATTTGATACTAAATGATAATAATTGATACAAAGTGATGGTGTTTTCTAGCTCTCAACTACCTAAACGGAACTCCCCCCTTAACGTACTAACTAAACTACCTGAGAACTCCCACTAAATTCTAGTCTGCTAAAGCAGTAAACTAATCTCTCTCATGTTATCGAAAACTACGGTGCAAGAAATGAAAAAACTATTTCATTTCTGCACAGAAAATAAGTAGTTTCTTATTTTCTTGTGCCAATGCGATTTACGGTGATTAAAATACTCTGCGATTTAATCTCCTGCGGGAGTTAAATCTTGGTCTCCCCACTCCGCTCGGTAATTTGATTAACGATAATTCTAGTCCTCGCTCGTAGGCCGACTCATATAACAGGGGTTTTACGGTTACGCAATTTTGAGCCTCTCCTCTAAAGGGCAAAACCCCCTCAAAATTGTTTCACCCAAATTCGATTTTTCCAGCTCTGATTTCAGCTCTATCGGATTTTCCAGCTCTGTTCGCTTCGCTCACGAGGGAAAATCCTCACGAGGAAATCGAGGGAAAAATCGAACTTCGTAAAACCCCATATGTTATACCAGGCGCTAACTTAACAACACAGGCTTGCGAAAACAATATATACCTGTGAACCGGAAAATCACGTATGCAGGCAAGCGGCGACAACATCAGCAGCGGTTACAATCAGGAATTTTACGACAAAGTATGGCATAATTCCAGGCTTCTCAGCCACGACATATGGCCTGTGTGGGGCGCAATACGCGGCTGCCTGAAAGAAGATTCCAGGATACTTGAAGTCGGTCCCGGAACAAGGCCTAAAGTGCCAATCAAGGGCTCATACTTTTTGGAGATAAGCAGCGTTGCTGCAAAAACGCTGTCAGAAAAAGGCGGCAATGTCCTGAGCCAGGACGAGCTTGCTGCCAAGGAGGGCTTCTTTGATGTGGTGTGCGCATTTGAAGTGCTTGAACACATACAGGATGACAGGCAGCTTCTGGCGACTTTAAACAGCATAATGAGGGCAGGAGCCAGGCTTTTCATATCAGTTCCCGTAAACCAGAAGCACTGGAGCGAGGGCGATGTCATGGCAGGGCATTTCAGGAGATACGACCCGGAAGCCCTGCAGCGCATAATGAATGAGGAAGGCTTTCAGCTTGAGTGCTATGCCGAGGATGGCTTTTTTTCAAAGATATACGGCCGCAGGCTTTTTATGGGTTTTGCCAAAAAAATGCTGGAAAGGTTTCCAAGGCTTTCTCTCACCATAGAAAGCTACTGCCTTCTTGCGGCGTGCGCATACGCAAAAAGGTTCGGGAAGATAAGCTGGAGGAAAGAAAGCCTCAAAGTCAGCAGCGATGCGCACGGAATCTACGCGGTTTTCCGTAAAACTTCACCTAATTAATCCAAACCTTTTTAAAGCTCGGAAAAATCTGTTTTGACGACGACAAAATGGATTCCGCAGGCAGTTCTTCTGCAACTGAAAAAGGCTCCGGAACAAACAGTCCCGGACAGCAAATCATTTCCAGGGAAATAGATGAGGAGATGAAGACTTCTTACCTTGACTACGCAATGTCGGTTCTTGTTGCAAGGGCGCTTCCTGACGCAAGGGACGGCCTTAAGCCCGTGCATAGGCGCGTGCTTTACGCTATGTTTCATGATTTAGGCCTTCTTCACAACAAGCCTTATAGGAAGAGTGCAAGGATTGTAGGAGAAACCCTTGGAAAGTACCATCCGCACTCAGACATAGCGGTCTACGACACTATGGTGAGGATGGCGCAGCACTTCTCGCTAAGGTATCCGCTGATTGACGGGCAGGGCAACTGGGGAAGCGTGGACGGCGATTCAGCTGCCGCAATAAGGTACACAGAGGCAAGGCTTTCAAGGATGGCAGAGGAGCTGCTTGCAGACATAGACAAGGAAACAGTTGAGTTTATTCCCAATTTTGACGCCAGCCTTAAGGAGCCTGTTGTTCTGCCCTCAAAGATACCCAACCTCCTGATAAACGGCAGTTCAGGCATAGCTGTCGGAATGGCAACAAACATCCCGCCGCACAACTTTGGAGAGGTTGCTGATGCAGTAACAGCACACATAGACAACCAGGAGCTGGATGTTGATGCCCTGATGCAGCACATAAAGGCTCCTGACTTTCCGACAGGGGGCATAATATGCGGGCTTCAGGGAGTTAAGCAGGCATACAGGACAGGCAGGGGGCTGGTGACGGTAAGGGCGCGAACAGAGATTGAAAGCCATAAGGACAGGCAGCGGATAATAGTCACTGAAATACCGTTCCAGATAAACAAGGCGCAGCTGATTGAGGAAATAGCAGACATGGTGCATGAAAAGAAGCTCTCCGGAATATCAGATCTGAGGGATGAGAGCGACAAGGACGGCATGAGGATAGTGATTGAGCTGAAAAAAGACGCAAATCCGGAGGTTGTCCTGAACCAGCTTTTCACGCATACAAAGCTTGAAGCGACGTTCGGCATCATAATGATAGCCCTTGTCAACGGCGAGCCGAAAACTCTGGCGCTCAATGAGCTCATACAGAGCTTTGTAAGCCACAGGAAGGAAGTTGTAACAAGAAGGACGCAGTTTGACCTCAGCAGGGCAGAGGAAAAGGCGCACATACTTGAAGGAATAATAATTGCACTGAACAGCATAGACGCTGTCATAAAGGCAATCCGCGAGTCAAGGGATGCGGCAGCTGCAAAACAGGCTCTTCTCAAAGGGTTCAAGGTAACTGAGAAGCAGGCACTGGCGATACTTGACATGAGGCTTCAGCGCCTCGCCTCGCTTGAGCAGGAAAAAGTAAGGGCAGAGCATCGCGAACTTTTAGTCACGATAAGGGAGCTGAAGGAAATACTTGCTTCCGAAATAAGGATACTTGGAATAATAAAAAGCGAGCTGGCAGAGCTCAAGCAAAAATATTCTGACAAGAGAAGGACAACCATAGAGGCAGAAGCAGAAGAGATGCAGACAGAAGACCTGATAGCTCCAGAGGATGTTGCTGTTACGATAACAAGGAACGGATACATAAAAAGGATGACAATAGACGCATACAGGCAGCAGAAAAGAGGGGGAAAAGGCGTCATAGCTGCTGAAACAAGGGAGCAGGACTTCATAGAACACATATTCATTGCCAACACTCACAGCTACATACTGTTCTTCACAGACAAAGGCACAGTCCACTGGCTAAAGGTCCACCAGATACCTGAGGCAACAAGACAGGCAATGGGCAAGGCAATAGTCAACATGCTGGAAATTGGCGAAGAGAAGATAACCGCATTCGTGCCGGTAAAGCAGTTTGAAAGCAGCTATTATCTTATAATGGCTACAAAAAAAGGAACAGTAAAGAAGACAAGCCTTGCCGCGTATTCAAAGCCAAGAAAAGGGGGCATAATAGCCATAACCCTTGAAGAAGGCGACCGGCTGATAGGGGTTGAGATGACTAATGGCAGCGACGACATAATCCTCGCGACAAGGAACGGGCTTGCAGCGCGATTCAGCGAGCAGGACGTAAGGGCCACAGGAAGATCAGCACAGGGAGTACGGGGAATAAGGCTGAAATACGGAGATGAAGTAATAGGCATGGTGGTTGCAGATGAAAAGAAATCGTTGCTTACAATGACAGAAAACGGCTACGGCAAAAGGACACCCATAAGCGAGTACAGGCACATAACAAGAGGAGGGCAGGGCGTAATAAACATACAGGCAACAGACAGGAACGGCAAAGTGGTTGCAATAAAGCCAGTTTCAGACAGCGACGGGCTAATGCTTGTCAGCAAGAACGGGATAGCAATAAGGGTTGCAGTAAAGGGAATATCAAGCATAGGAAGGAACACACAGGGCGTAAGGATAATGAAGCTTGAGGAAAACGACAAGCTCGTCGCAGCAGCAGTCATAACCGGGGAAAACAGCAGCAACGGCAACAGCAATGGCAGCACCGGCAACAATGACAGCCACGCAAGCAAAGCAGTCCGTGCTCTGCAGCAGGCAGCAACTCCTGCACAGCCAGAAAAAAACTGAGATGATAAGATGATAACCGGGAGCAGGTTCAAAGTGATTGCCAAGCCGAATTCTGCAAAAAACGGGATAAAGGGCTTTGACGAAAAACGGAAGGCGTATATCGTCTGCATAAAAGAGCCTGCTGACAAGGGAAAGGCAAATGCAGAGCTGGTCAGGTTTCTTTCAAAAGAGCTGAAATGCAGGGTCAGGATTCTAAGCGGGCTAAGGTCAAGGGAGAAGGTTTTGGAAAAGCTGGACTAACCGATTGAAACAACATTCCGTTACTATCTATCAGAGACTACTAATGCAAAGGTTTAAATACAGAGCAAGGTTCTTTCGTTATTCAGAATAAACAAAATACATCCATAACCTTTATCAGCAACAAAAACCACACAGGACCTTATGGCAGACAAAATGGGACTTGATCAGCTATTTGGGAGGTTAAGGTTTAAAGACATTGAGCCAGGTGACTATTCTGGTATGCGATTAATTCGCATTCGCGATACGCCGCCGAGTAAAGACTTTTCAGAAGCGCACCCTGCCAGGGTTATGCGTGGTGCAATAAGCGGTGATGATCCTGCACTGTTAAGGCGTTTGAGCGCAAGTTACGGAAGGGAAATAACGGAATTGTGCATCGAAACATCTGGTCCGGAAACCGAACCTTCATCAGGCCAATTCCTTTTATCTGATTTCCGCACAACCAGGCCTGATGCAATCAGCTTTCTGGAGCAGATTCTGACAGAAGAGTACCAAGCTCCTGTACAGATAACAAAGGTGGTGGACCTGCCTGCAACAAGAAAAGGCGTCAGGGAAGTGTATTTCCTGATAAATTCCGGAATATCGAAAGTCTGGGTTTTCAAGGCAGACCCTGTGGGAACGGCAAGAGAGTTGGCTGTTTATCACATCGCATACAATAGGGGCGTGCCAACAGGAAAGCCAATCGGGTACAGACCTGACGAGCTTAGCCATGTTTACCCTTTTGACGTAGCAGTTCTTGGCGGAGTTGTGGCGCACGCAGGCGACCCTTATAATGATCTTATTGCAAACATGGAGCTAAAGCCAGAGCTTATCTTCAGGACAGCTGAAAAAGTAGCCCGGATGATTGCAGCATACCAGGCTGCCCTGACAAGGGCTACCAGTGAACTTGAAAATCATGGGGTCTCTTTACAGTCATCAAGCCCGAGAACAGAAATAAGGGAAAGGTTTCTTGCCGCCCTGAAGATTGGGGAAGCAGATGCTGAAGTTCTTATACGGGCTTGCGAAAGCCTTTACAGCAGGCAGGCAGGACCTTTTCTGGTCTCCCACGGCGACATACATACAGGGCAGGTTGTCACTACGACAACAATTGACGGCATTACAGGCAAGCCATCCACGAGCATAGAGCGCTTTGGCGTAATTGACTGGGGTTCAGTTACCCTTGACACACCTTATGGTGATGCTGCGGACTTCTGGCTTCACCATCAAAGGCAGGCATCGACGGTTTGCGGCAGCTACCCTTATGAATTCGGCGACTTCAGGCGGGCTTATGAGACAGCAGCTTCAGAGTTTGGGTTAAGCCTTCCGGCTTCTCAAAATGAAAGAAACAGGGATGCGCTGATACAATCAGTCCTATGGAACATTTATGAGCTGTGTGATCCTACAAGGAAAGACAACCTTGACATAATCGGGAAATTTTCTTCACACCAGAAATTATTGCAACGTGATTTGGATGCACTAAGAGGCTTTGGCTATCGTGCAGAAGCGGATATTATCTCTAATGAAGTAAGTAGGCTTCCAAATCTTGCCACCGGCAATTACGGCACATTGCTAAGAAACGCCCTGAGCATCATATAGAAAATCGCACAGGAACTTTACACCAATCACCGCAATTTGCTATAGCATAAGCGCAAAATACCCTCCTGCGGCATTGTAAGTTTTCTCCACTATCTCTATCATGTGGTGCAGAAACCTTGATGTAACGCCCTTTGACTGCTCAAGCTGTGCCTCATACTTCCGGACGAGCTTTTTCCTTTCAAGGTATATCCTCTTCTTGAGCTCAGGGTCAAACTTGTAAAACATTGAATAAAAAGCCAAATAGTAATCTATTGATTCCCTGAAAAGACCTATAAGGCTTTTGTCAATTTTTCCCCTGTAGCAGGAAAACAGGTCACAAATGTATTTGAATTCGTCAGTTATTCTCTCAATTGTCTTCAGTACATCATAAATCTGCATTGTCCTTTTAGCCACTTTATAGCCCCTCTTGCTAAGTATTCTGATGCATACGTCAGTGAATTTGTTGTTCAGCGACTCCATGTTCCTTATTTCCCTTAGCTTCCCATATTGCCCTTCCTCCAAAGCCTTCAGCATATCTTTTGCCATTTCATTTGTAATAAGAAACGATTTCCTCAGCAAAGTGTCAAACTCGGATTCAATGGTTGTGGCTATGCTCTTAATAAACACCCTGTTCTCTTTTTGGTCTATTATCTCAAAGCCGATGCACTCCGGGAGCCTGCTCTTTATCTCCTCCAGGGTCTTGTTGTCGTTGAAAATTATTTCTATCTCGTCGTATCCGAGCTGGTAAAGGTGTGAGAGGTTGTTTTTCGTAAAAAGCCCGTAATCAGTGACTGAAACGACCTTTTTCTGTGATGCAGTTTCCTGTTCTGTTGATACAATGAGCTCAGAGCCTGATTCCTCTACATTAACCTCATCCCCCTTGTTCAGGGCAAACTTCTTCACCCACTTCGCAGGCAGGGTTATTGTCAAAGAGCTGCTGCCATGCCTTACTATTTTCCTTTTCATGAAAAGCAGAAAGGTGGTGTGATATATAAATATTTCCAAAATAAACAATTTGTAAAAAAATACACAAATGTGTATGTGGGTGTTTATTACACTGGTTAAATATATACTTTCTTCAGCATTTCTTCATCCCGAAAGCCTAAAACAGCTTTCGGAGGCAAAAATGATTAGGGATCCAACAGGTTCGGATTTGCTGCAGCGAGTGCAGCTGGAGTATCTGAATATAGGAGGGCTGCGTGTCAACTTCCAGAGAACATGCAGGGTTCCTGCAGGAGTCAGCAACAGCCTGCCTGCAGGGCTTGGCTCGTTCCCCGTATTCAGGGTTTCTGACTTCAAAACAGGGGCTCCAGATGAATGGCGCGATGACGGCTACTTCATGCCCATGTACAGGCAGGAAGCAATGTGGATAAACTTTGCCAGGGGCTACATGGAGAACCCCAAGGCGCTCATTGTAGGGGCAGGAAACATAAACGCGGTTTCCGGCGTTCCGTTTGCCAGGACAGGGGAAGAAACCCTGGACATAAAGCTTGAGCCAAAGCAGAACTATCTTGTTGTTCCGCCGCAGCCATGGCTTGACGGATGGAAAGCAGAGGATGGAAAGGTATACCAGTTTGTGGCAGCAGAGCTTGGCTCAGGTGAAACAGTGGAAGGGCAGATAACCGGCAAGGAAACTGTCGGCGGGATACAGCTTATAGTGTATGACCCGAAAGAAGGGCAAAGCCTAACCCATGCAACAAGGCCCCATGAATACATTGTCGGCGGATCATGGAGTTCCGCAGTACCGACTTATTCCGGTCTAAAAGGTGTTATGATGGCTGGTGTGGAAGGCACAGCCACACTCAGGAGCATGAGTGTACAGTCAATGGGACTTGGAAGAGGGGGAGAAATACAGCAAAAGATATACCCTGACCCTCACGGGTTGGATGTGTGGAGAGAAAAGCCCACAGCAGTGGAAATGGTGTACCTTGTTTCAAGCGAAGACTTCAGGCAAGTCACAGGCCACAACTCTCCGCCCACACCGGTAACTCATGAGGCTTACCAGAAGCTCGGGCTTCCGTGGTTTGAACTCCATGACGCAAAGCTTGGCGACTCAACAGGAGCGGACATATTTGCCAAGCTGAAGCCGGTAGGCGAAGGCAAGGCGCAAAAATAATGCTGGCAAACAGTAAGGCAGCCTGAGAAAAAGGCTGCCGACTTTTTTTCTTTTGACAAACCTTTTTATAAGCACATTCCTGCACAACCTGCATGAAAGGGCTTGTAACAACACACCGCGGGTTTGAGGACATAGCTGCCAAAGAAGTTAAGGAGCTAATTGGCTCAAAACCGGATGCAAATGAAGCTGCAGTTGTGTTTGAGCTGAAAAACCTGACAGACCTATGCCTGCTTGCCTATAAGGCGCAGTCAGCAACAAGCGTTGCCTGCCTGCTTGCCGAGTTTGAGGCAGGTACAGACATTGAGGAAACAATCGCCTCCCTGAAAAAAGCCCTTTTTGACACGGATATTTCGCCGTGGATAAGCGACAACACAACCTTCATGGTGAAATGCAGAAGGACAGGAAAGCACAACTTCACAAGCCAGGACATAATGGTTGAGGCAGGCGGGCTGATAAAAGACAAGAACAACAAGGACATAAACCTTGACAGCCCGGACATTGTTTTCTGCGTTAACATAACCGGCAGCAGAGGATACTTAGGTGTTGACTTCGGCGGCATAGACCTGAGCAAGCGCGACTACAGGATATTCGCACACCCCGCAGCGCTTAAAGGAACAGTCGCCTATTGCCTGCTGAGGGCTTCGGGCTACAAGAAAGGAGACGTTCTTCTTGACCCTTTCACAAAGTCAGGAATAATACCGATAGAGGCGGCGCTTTACACAACAAATACACCCGTAAATTACCACAGGAAAGACGAGCTGGCATTCAGGCATCTGAAGCCGCTTGAGGGCGAGAACTTTGAGGAATTCTTCAAAGACATAGACTCGCAGATTGACACAGAAACAAAACAGGCAATACACGGCATGGACTCCTCAATGCCGAGCATATCCGCAGCCAAGAAGAACGCAAAGCTCGCAGGGATTAACAAGTTCATAAGCTTCAGCAGGATGGACATTGAATGGCTGGACACAAAATTCTCAGAAGGCGAAGTGGACAGAATGGTAACAAGCCCCCCTGAACACTCAAAAAGGATGGACGCGAAGCTCATAGAGAAGCTGTACAAGGAGCTGTTCTACCAGGTTCAATACACGCTGTCTGAAAAAGGAACAATGACCTGCATTGTGCGAAACGCAGAAATGCTAAAGCAGGCTGCAGAGCAGCGCAAGCTTGCAGCGGATGAAGAAAGGGCTGTGATGCTTGGAAAAGAGGAGTTCACTGCAATAAGTTTTGCAAGGCAGTAGTTATGCTCAATCTTTTTTGGCAAAATTGTGGAAGAGGACACGAAGTAGTTTGTCACTCTTAAACGACTACAATATCGAAAGATTTAAATACGAACTGACACAAATTAGTTAACTTTATATTCTAGTTCATCTCTGTATTTGCAGAGGTGAACAAATATGAGAAAAGCAAGGAAATTAGACATAGCATGCCCAAATAAAGAATGCAGAGCATTCAACAAAATCGG
>ORJL010226514.1_pt1 | contig 173342 bp, 152 predicted proteins | sample 1779941 | NCBI WGS metagenome assembly ORJL01 (sample SAMEA104232317, study PRJEB22302) | groundwater metagenome | biome: forest; feature: aquifer; material: groundwater | place: USA | collected 2011-08-07 | depth 5.8 m | reverse complement strand
TGCATCCCCACTGATTTTTTAAAGCCCCGGTCATCGAAGAATACGAATGAGTTTTTAGAACCGGCATGGTAATAATCGTATCCGCTTCCAAAAGCACCCGGCTAATTTTTAATTTGTGTAAGACTAAGGCTTTGGCAAAAGGAACCAGCCGGAATTCGGTATGGCTTAAATTAACAACAGACGCGCCATATTTTCTAGCCAATTCTTCAATCCCTTGAACTTTGAAAGAAATATCAGCTCTCATGATGGCGGCGGTATCGGTGTCTACAATAGTAATTTTTTCTGGATGGTATTTGGAGGATTTAATTACCTTTAAAACTCCTTCGATAACCATTGGAGTAGTAGTGCAGGATGGATAAATCGTGTCCCAGACAACATTTACTTTAAGAACCAGATTTTTTCCCTTAACATATTTTTCCCAATGAGCCAGTTCCATCGCTTTTTTAACGGCGCTGAAAACAACTTCAGGATTGGTGGATTTTTGGTCAACTTTGACGCAAGAGACGATGGACATAAAATTCAGGCTAGAAGGTCAACAGGTTACAGGACAAAATAAAAAAGTTTTAACCTGTTAACCTTTTATCCTTTTTAACCTTTTTTATATTCTGGATTTCTAAATATTTGTTTCATCCTCTCCGTCAGCATGATTCCCAAATATTTCGGCACCGACTGGAAGATGGTTAATTTTGATTGTCCTTCGCCGCGGCGCTCGTATTGAATGGGAATTTCGCCGACTTTGTATCCGTGAAGATGGAATTTTATCGGAATTTCAGTATGGATTTCAAACCAACCGCTTTTTAAGTTTAATTTTTGAAGGGCCGACGTTCTCATAATTCTGTAGCCGCTGCTGGCATCATGCAGAGGATAACCGGTAATTAATTTGGCGGCAAAGGCGCAAGCTTGTGATAGTAATAGGCGGAAAGCCGGCCCGTCCATTGATCCTCCTGGCACAAACCGGCTGCCGATAATCATATCGAAACCCTTGTTAGCGGCGGCAATAAAATCAGGGATTTCCTCCGGCCGGTGTGATAGATCGCTGTCCAGCGTGATAATCCATTTTCCGCGGGCAACCGCGAACCCAGCCCTCTCCGCGTTTCCCGGACCGTTTTTGGAGAAGCGGTGGATAACTTTAATCTGTGGGAATTTATCCGATAGATGGTCCAGAATTTTTCCGGTATTATCTGAGCTGACGTCGTCAATGGCGATAATTTCATAAGAAAGCCGGTTGATTTCTGCCATTTTGATAATTCTGGACATAAAAGAGAGAATATTTCCTTCTTCATTGTGAGCCGGAATAACTATGGAATATTTAATGTCTTTAGTCTTTGGCATATCAACTGATTATCGCCTATAATAAGGCAATGTTCAAGGGGATTTTTCACCGCGGCCGATTCCTACTCTTCCTTTTTCTTCTCTCAGGCATATTATTTAGCGGGGCTATCAAATATCCTTTTTTTCAGGATGATTTCTTTGTTCTCCAAACATCTCGTGTTTATACTCTAAATGATATTTTTCGCCTTATAGGTATACAAGATGGAACTGTTTATTGGCGGCCAGTCGGGATCCAGTTATACTTTGCGCTGTTACAGGCAATAAATTTTGACTCTCCTCTTGGGTTTCATCTGGTCGCGTTCTTTTTCCACCTAATCAACATTTACTTGGTTTTTAAGCTCACAAAATTAATATATTCGAAAACTTCCGTCAGCCGGCTGACGGCGTTTTTCTATGCCATCAGTCCATTACATTATTTTGCCTTAGGATGGGCTGTCAATTTTTCATATGTGATTGTTGTCACTTTATCCTTATTAGTATTTATTTTTGCCATATCCAAGAGGTTAATTCTTTCTTGGATATGTTTGGTTCTAGCTCTGGCAGCCAATGAATTAGCAATTTCTGTACCAATTTTGCTCGTTCTACTTCTAATTAAGCTGAATGGAAGGCAATTTTTAAGCCAAAAGCGGTTACTAAAATTTACTGCGGTGATGTTTGTGACGATGGCCGTCTACTTAATCTGGCGGTTTTTCCAAGGAATTAGAGCGGAGAATGATTATATTATCTCACTGGCTGCGCCGATTCTTTCGATGCGTTGGTACGGATTATGGATGATTGGCCTTAGTGACATAGTCAGGGATCAGATGGCAAGCATTTTTACCTTCCAGACTTTATTTACGATGAGTTTTCCTTGGGTTGTATTTGTGTATACGTTTCAGATTGGAGTGATGTTGTTAGCGATGAGCGGTATGGTGATCGAGGCTGTCCGTTCAAAACGCTGGCTGATAGAACGGCTGTTTCAAATCGGATGGATAGTAATTGGGCTAGCTCCGGTTTTATTTTTTCCGGTTCATCTTTATTCGCACTATGCCGCTTTAGCCTCTGTTGCTCTTTATTGGGCAATTTCTCAATTCTTGGTTGAACTTAATACTCCTTATAATTTAAGAATCCGGCAAAGCATGGCAGGATTATGGCTGTTGGTGGCGGTAGTTACTATGAGGTTAAATTATTTAGCCTCATGGATGAGCGATCACGCCCGGGAAAGCCAGTTTCTTTACCAGCGGATTATGAAAGTTAGTCCCGAAATTAATCCTTTAACATTGATATACGTTACTAATTTATCGGATAAAGCCGGAATGGTTTTAGCTCGGGAATATGGCATTAGCTATTTTACAAATGTTAACCAGAACAATATTCGTTTCGCGAAATCATTGGATGATGCATATTATCTCGAAACACGCCGGGAGGATTTTGAGATGGACGCTGACCAAAAAAGACAGTTATTAAAAGAACTCGGAATCGTAGTAATCAATTTATGAAATTTAACATATCTTTTATAATTCCCAGTTATAACGGTAAATTATTACTGGAGAAAAATTTGCCGGCGGTTATTGCTTCTTTGAAGTATGCAGAAAGGCCCGGCCCTGCTCCGCAGGGCAGAGCCTTTATTGATTCTGAAATAATCGTTATAGATGACGCTTCTTCTGACGGAACTTGCGAATGGCTGGAAGTGAATTATCCTTCAATAAAAGCAATTAGAAATAAGAAAAATCTGCGGTTTGCTAAATCTTGCAACCGAGGTGTAAGTGTCGCAAAAGGCGATATTGTGGTTTTATTAAATAATGATGTAAGTCCCCGCTCTGATTTCCTGTCATCAGTAATGCCGCATTTTGCGGATGAAAAAGTATTTGCAGTCGGTTTCGGAGAAATAAATTCGGTTGAAGGTAAAATTGTTTCCGGGGGCAGAGGCGTGTCTAAATTTGAGCGCGGTTTGGTAACGCACTGGCGTCCAAAGGATCAAAAAAGCCCGGCGGTAACCTGGATTTCCGGCGGCAGTATGGCCTTTAATAAAAATATTTGGAACAGATTGGGAGGATTCGATGAATTGTTCAGACCGGCTTATGAAGAAGACAGGGATTTATGCTGGCAGGCCTTAAAGTCAGGTTGCAAAATAGTTTTTGAGCCGAAAGCGGTTGTAGAACATTTTCATGAATCCACTAATTTGAAATTATTCGGCAAAACAAGAATATCCCTGTATTCTTTAAAAAATCAGCTTCTTTTTGTTTGGAAAAATATATCTTCGCCGGGATATTTGTTTAATCATTTGCTTTGGCTGCCATATCATTTGATTTTGACTACGATACGGACTAGGGGAGTATTTTTAGTAGCGTGTTGCTGGGCATTGATTCAGTTTCCGGAGGTTTTGACATCTAGAAGAAGAGCATCAGAACTTTGGAGAATAAAAGATGAAGACATTTTTAAATTGGCTGAAAAATAATTGGCCGTTGGCATTTGTTGTTATAATCGGCGGTTTATTAAGATTCTACCGTCTGGAGGATTTGGCTACATTTGGCGGAGATCAGGGGGTTGATTACCAAAATGTGGCAAAAATGGTGGCTGAAAGAAGATTATCGCTGTTGGGGCCAACAACTCATGTGGGAATTTTTTTGGGACCGCTATATTATTACCTATTAATTCCTTTTTTTTTGATTTTTAAATTCGATCCAATTGCAGCCCCGGTAATGTTTGCGCTGTTTGGAACGGCAACGGTTGGTTTGGTGTATATTTTGGCGAAACTTTTATTAAAGCCTGGCCTTGCGAAGCAAGGTCAGGCTTTTTCTGATACATTTGCTTTTCTGACCGCTCTCCTCTACGCGGTTTCACCGGTCATCTTAGAATCCAGCCGGGCGCCGTCGCAACCGCATTTGATCCCTTTTTTTGTAACACTGCTATTAATTTCGACTATTCACATTGTCTATAAGACGGATAAATGGTGGGATTGGGTTTTAGCCGGAATATGTTTGGCAAGTGTGATTCAATTTCATTTTCTGGCGTTTCCGGTATGGATTTTTGCAGCGGTTATATTGGTTTTCAATAAAGGTCTGGCTCCGCCAGCTGGCGGGGCCAGACCTTATAAAATTTTTCTGCTGGCGATTCCGGTTGTAGCCCTGTTGTTTCCTTGGTTTCTCTTTGAACTCCGCCACAATTTTTTTATCACCGATCAAATTCTGGTTTATCTCCGTTCAGGAGAAGTTTCGTTTTCTCCAGCAAGTTATTTTGAAAGGGTCCTTGATTTAATTTGGTTTTCGTTTGACCGTTTAATTGGTCAGGGAAATCAAGCGGTAACTGCGGCCGCAATTATTTTATCAGTATCAGGCACAATATTCGCAATCTTATCTGGAAAGGACCGTCCCGAGCGAAGTCGAAGGGCGGTCCTTTTGATGCTAATGCTATACTTCTGGTTAAATATTTTCGGGATCTCGCTTTATTCTTCGCCTTTATCTAACCACTATATTTCTGCCTTGTATTCTGTAATTATTTTGTTCCTTTCAATTGGGATTTTCCGGATTTTACCCGGACTATTAGCAGCAATAGCTTTAACAATATTTATAATCTTTATTTTTCCCCACAATAATTTAAACTCCAATCACGGATATACCATGCCGGATTGGGTAAATACGGGTTTGATTAAGAAGGCCGCAAGCGCAATTGCGTCAGATATTAAAAAATTGTCAGGAACCTATAATGTAGTAAATACATTGGACGGTGATACCAGGGCAAATCCTTACCGCTATGTTTTAACATATAAAAATAAGATTGCGCCGTTAGGAGTTGAAAAATATTCAGAAAGCAATCATCTATATATTGTTACCAGAAAAAGTATAAATGAGCTTCTGGATGACAAGCGTTGGGAATTGTTAAGTTTTCCGGTTGGAAGTATTGAGAAGTTGGACATGATTGGTGGAGATATAAAACTGTATAGGTGGGATAATGGACAGACTGATAGAAAGGATTTAAGAGAATGAAAATAGCTACGGTCATTTTAGTTTATGGAGAAAGTCCGCATTTAAGCGAATGTTTAGCCAGTTTAAAATCGGCAGAAAGTTCGGGCGTAGATAATCAGATTATCGTGATTGACAATTCCAAAGATAATGTCGGTTTTTCCGGAGGGAATAATAAGGGGATCCGTCAGGCTTTGGCCGAAGGGGCGGAAGCGGTATTGATTTTAAACGATGATACAAAAGTGGCTAAATCGGTTCTGACAGAGATGCTGGAAGCATTAAAAGAAAAAGATGTTGGAATCGTCGCTCCTAAAATTTATTTTTATCCGGGATTTGAATTTCATAAAGATAGATATAAGCCAAAAGAACGGGGTAAGGTCATTTGGTATGCAGGAGGTTTAATTGATTGGAATAATTGTTTGGGAGTCCACCGTGGAGTTGACGAAGTTGACCGAGGCCAATACGAGGAAAATGGAGAAACTGAATTTGCTACCGGCTGTGCGGTTTTGATTAAAAGGGAAGTGCTCGAGACTATTGGTTTGTATGACGAAAAATATTTTTTGTACTTGGAAGATCTGGATTTTTCCGTTAGGGCTAGAAATGCCGGATACAAAATTATCTATCACCCAAAGGCAGTTGTGTGGCATAAAAACGCTCAATCAGGGGGATTCGGGTCGGGGTTACATGATTATTTTTTCACTAGGAATAGGTTGTTGTTTGGACTTGAGCATGCGTCTTTTAAAACAAAATTTGCCTTGATTAGGGAAAGCGTAAAAATTTTTCTGACGGGAAATAACTGGAAAAGAAAAGGGATAGTAGATTTCTATTTGAGAAAATTCGGAAAGGGAAGTTGGAAATGAAATTATCCGCGATAGTCATCGCTAAAAACGCCGCCTCAAAAATAAAAGATTGCCTGGAATCTTTAAAATTTACTGACGAGATTATCGTAATTGATTCAGGATCAACAGACGAGACAAAAGAATTATCTTTAAAGGCAGGAGTCAAAGTTTTCGAAACTGAAAGAATCGGCTATTCTTATAGCCGTAATCTTGGCGCCCAAAAAGCCAAAGGTGAATGGTTGCTGTATATTGATACGGATGAAAGAGTTACTGAAAACCTTCAAAAAGAAATTATCTCACAATTCACGATTAACGATTCAAGGTTCACGAGTTTTCGTATTTACCGCCAAAACATTATCTTAGGAAAATGGTTGAGTCATGGCGGTTGGTGGCCGGACCCGGTCCACCGGCTGATAAAAAAATCAGCGCTGAAAGAATGGACGGGGAAACTCCACGAATTTCCCATCGTTAATGGGAATGTCGGTTTGATAATTGAGCCCATTGTTCATCTGTCAAAAGATTCGATATCGGAAATGGTCAAAAATTCCCGCGACTTCGCGCCGATCGAAGCCGAATTGAAATTTAAAGCCGGACATCCGCCGGTAAAAATTTACCACTTTGTTTTAGCCATGTGGCGGGAATTTTGGACCAGAGGTATTTTGAAAGCCGGTTGGCTGGACGGTATTGTCGGCATAATCGAAATTTTTTACCAAATGTTCCATCAATTTATGGTGTATTCGATTCTCTGGCAAATGCAGAAAAAAAATGAAGCTTAGACCATATTTAATTTTTCTTTTTATCTGGGTAATTTTCTCTTACCCCTTTTTCTTTCAGGGCAGGATTCCGGCGCCGTTGGATTTTCTGGTGAATTTTTACGCGCCGTGGGACGCTTATTATGACGCGCCGATAAAAAATTCGGGCTTATCCGATGTAGTTGCCCAAATAATTCCGTGGAAGATTTTCAGTGGTCAGGAAATGCGAGCAGGCAGAATTCCTTTATGGAATCCGTATAATTTGGCCGGAACACCGCATTTGGGGAATTGGCAGAGTGGGGTTTTATACCCGACGACTTTATTATTTCTGATTTTTCCTGATCCTATTGCTTGGTCACTTCACGTTTTACTCCAACCGTTGCTGGCGGCAATTTTTATGATTTTATTTTTACGGCAACTAAAAATTTCTCCCATAGCTTCACTTTTGGGGGCAATAATTTTTGCCTATGGCGGGTTTATGACGACATGGTTTGAATGGGGAACTCTAGGTCACGCCCTATTGTGGCTGCCGCTGGCGTTGTATGGAATACAGGTGAATAAGGAAGACCTGCCCGCAGATGCTACGCATCAAGCGTTGCAGGCGGGAGGAATAAGGAAGAAGGGGTTAATTCTGACAATATTTTCTCTTACAATGTCGTTGTTGGCCGGACATCCACAAACCTCGATTTATGTCATGATTGCGGCTATCGGATATTTTCTATACAGAAATTTTGGCAATCTAAACGTTCGTCAAAAGATTCTTTATCCTTTGTCCCTCTTTTTTCTTCCCTTGCTTTTTGCCGCCCCTCAAATTTTTCCCTCAATTCAAGTTTATTCAGAATCCGCCCGCAATTTGGTTGACGGCAGAAGTTGGGCTAAAGCATTTTTGATTCATCCCTCAGGATTATTGACATTTTTGGCGCCGGATTTTTTTGGCAACCCGGTGACACGGAACAGTTGGGGGGATTTTTCTTATGTGGAAATGCAAGGATATATTGGGATTGTGACTTTAATTTTAGTTTTTATGTCTTTTCCGTCATTGCGAGGAGTCACGATGGCCATCGTGACGACGTGGCAATCTAGGCTGAAAGTGAGACCGCCACTCCGCCAGCTGGCGGATCGCGATGACCTCAATTTTTTTTGGGGAGTTATTATTCTGTGTTTGATTTTGGCGACTAAAAATCCGATTTCAGAGTTGATTATTGATTTGAATTTGCCGATTATTTCCGACAGCAGTCCGGCCAGAATCATGGGCTTAATTGATTTTTCATTGGCGGTTTTGGCGGCATTCGGTCTGGATTCTTTAACCGGATTAATAAGCAAGAAAAAGATAAAGTATTTAAACTCCGGGATTTGCTTTATCTCGGTTATTATGGCCGGAATGTGGATATGGACTTTTATGTCAACTAATCCCAATGTTCTGGTGGTCAGAAGGAACTTGATTTTTCCGTCAGCGATATTAACGGTTTTTTCTACAGTTTTTGGTGGATCAATGATCCTGAAAAAAATGAACATCGTGAATAACAGGGGTTTGCCATTGCTTCTTGCTTCTTGCTTCTTGCTTCTTGCTATTCTCGATCTTTTCCGTTTCCATTACAAATTTACTCCTTTTTCAGATATAAAAAATTGGTATCCGGAAGTTCCGGTTATTACTCAATTAAAATCATCTTCAGGACGAATTTTTGGAACTCTGGAGGCGAATTTAAACTTGCCTTTTAGATTAAAATCAATTGATGGTTATGATCCGTTAATAAATAGGAAGCTTGTTTTAATGACGTATAGTCCGGAGGCGTTGTTAACGCATAACAGGATTACTTCGCCTGATTTTCCGAAAGGAAATTCAAAAACGATTTCTAGATTAAATGAATTAGGAGTTAAGCGAGTTGTAGATTTTTCCGTTCCCGGGGGGAATTCCTGGGATCTTCGGTTGTGGGAATACGGTGACCAGTTCCGGTTGGATTGGAAAGATGTAAAGTATCAGATACTTTACAACACGCAAGCTCAGGAATTAGAAGTAGAACCGGTTGGCGGAATGAAAAATTCCCAGTTAAAACTATTTAACCTTGGAGTACTTATTTCCGGCGCGACGGTATTTGGTATGCTAATTTGGGGAAAATATGCTAAATAGATTCTTTTTACCTCCGGATGTTTTTATCCGTCATTGGTTGGTGGCGGGGGAGATAGAAAAAAACAGGATTAACAAATCCTCAGAGGTTTCTTTATTAGACGTCGGAGGTTCGTTGGGAGAAATAAAGAAATTTTTGCCAAACATAAAAGTGGTAACGACGGATGTAGTCCCAGAAGCCGATATCCTTTATGACGGTAAAAAACTTCCTTTTAAAAAGGGGGAATATGATTACGTAGTATCAATTGATACTTTAGAGCATGTTCCGGTTGCCAGAAGATTGAATCTAATCGGACAAATGGTAGGGATTGCTAAAAGAAAAATGATTTTAATTGCTCCGTTTTCCTCAATAGAGCATGAAAAGTACGAAAAAAAACTGGTTGAGAAATTTAAATTAGCAAAGTTGATGGCCCCTCCGTATTTACTTGAGCACCGGGAATTCGGGCTAGTAACTTCAGGCCAGTTGGATGAGGTTTCTAAAAAATATCCGTCTGCAATCTGCAAGCTAGTCGGTCGGGTTTGGTTGGATGAATTAAATTTTAGGGTTCATATATTTGAGGTTGAGGCTGGCAAACTAAACAGGATTATTTATTTCCTAAAATTTATTTGGAATATTATTCTTAATTTATCTTCCCCACTAATTATTATGGATCAAGATAAGGTATATGCCAGCAGAGCATTGATTGTAATAAATAAACTTATATGAAGAGAATTTTGATTCATTCTCCATATTGGCATATCGGCGGCGGCGGAGAAAGATACGCCTTGACAGCGGCGCAATGTTTAAGCCGGGAGGCTTTGGTGTCTGTCGATATAGACGATAGGGGAAACCTAAACTTGTTAGGAAAAAGTTTAGGCTTAGATTTAAGCAGGGTGAAAGTTGTTGGAAAAATAGCAGAAGTGAGTAAGGTCAAAGGCTTCGACGGCATATTTTGGTTGTCTGACGGAAGTATTCCGTTTATGCCATTTTTCGCTACGAAAGTAATTCATTTTCAGGCCCCATTTAAAAATGTAGATGGAAAAAGCCTAAAAAACAAGTTGAAACTAATGGGGGCAAAAGTAATTTGTAACTCTGCATACACCAAGAAATTTATTGATAAAGAATTCGGAATTGATTCAATAGTGGTTTATCCTCCGGTGGAAACTGATAAGTTTAAGCCGATGGAAAAAGATAAATTGATTCTGACGGTCGGCAGATTCAGCTCTTCTTCTCAATCTAAGCGTCACGACTTATTGATTGAAGCATTTAAGGGTTTGATTAAAAGCGGAATTAAGGGATGGAGAATGGTTATAGTCGGAAAAGTTGAAGATTTGCGAAGTCTTAAAATTATTTCTGAGTTGAGGTCGAAAATAAAAGGTTTGCCTATCGCCATTAAAACTGATCTGGAGCATGAAAGGCTAAGATTTTTATATGGCCAATCGTCCGTCTATTGGCATGCCGCCGGATACGGCGCAGACTTGGACAAGTATCCGGAGAGAGCTGAGCACTTTGGGATCAGTACTGTTGAAGCTATGGCTGCCGGAGCGATTCCGCTATCTTTTGCAGCCGGTGGGCAATTAGAAATAATTTCTAATGAAGAAAACGGATTTTTATGGAGAGACCCTCAGGAGCTGATATCTTTGACAAAAAAAATAATAGACAATGATGAGTTAAGAAAGAAAATAAGCCTGTCGGCAACCAACCGGTCGAAGCATTTCAGTCAGGAAAGATTTTGCCAAAAGATTAGAAAATTGTTTAATTGTTAAATTGTTGAATTGTTAGATTGAAAACAATCTAGCAATCTAGCAATCTAGCAATCCATATTGGATTTTAAAACAGAAAAGTTTTTTTGGATCACACTAATTCTATTTTCATTATTGTTTTTCTATAAAACTATTGTTTTTGGCCTTCTTCCGATTCCGGCAGACGCTTTAGTCGGGCTTTATCATCCGTTCCGCGATTATTATGCGGCTGATTTTCCGAATGGAGTCCCCTTTAAAAATTATATTTTAACTGATCCGGTTTTACAGCAGTATCCATGGAAATGGTTAGTAGTTGAAGGGTGGAGAGAAATATTCAGTGGTGTTTTTAAAGGCCTGGCCTTGCCACGGCAAGGCCAGGCCTTATCACATATCCGGGAGAATCCATATAATTTCTCCGGTACTCCTCTATTGGCAAACATTCAAGCAGGAGCATTGTATCCATTAAACATCTTTTTTATTCTGATTAATAATTTCCCTCTGGCCTGGACCGCCTTTATTATTATCCAACCAATTCTGGCAACTCTATTCATGTTTTGGTGGTTAAAAAATAGCGGAGTCCAACAAGCTTCGGCAGTTTTCGGCGGTATAGTTTGGGCCTTTTCATCGTTCAATTTAGCTTGGCTGGAATGGGGGAATATCGGACATGCCGGGCTATGGTTGCCGTTGGCGTTGTTGGCGGTAGACAAGATTGTCAAAAGGAAAAAGGATCAGCGAATGGCAGGGTTGTTTTGGCATGGATTATTGCAATTTGCCCTAGCAAGCAGTCTTTTTGCCGGACATTTGCAAATAACTTTATATCTTTTGATGGCTGTAACTATCTACATTATTGCCGTGAAAAGGCCTGGCCTTGTATCGGCAAGGCCAGGCCTTAATAAACTTTCGGTATTTTTTGTTCATTGTTTCTTATTTCTTATGATTACTTCTCCTCAGTGGTATCCGACTCTAAAATTTACTCTTCAATCTAATCGCTCAGTTGAGCAGGCAGACGTTTTGACCCGTGAAGGGTTTTTTATCCGGCCCCGCCAGTTAGCTCAAATGATAGCCCCTGATTTTTTTGGAAATCCGGCAACCTTGAATTATCGCGGCGCCTGGAACTATGCCGAACAGATAATTTATATCGGCGTAATTCCTTTATTATTTGCTTTTCTTAGCATATTTATTAAATACCAAAAAGAAAATGATGTAAATTCAATAAGCTATAGCGTACTTAATCTACATAAATTTTGTTTATTGCTGGTAATAGCCGGAATGTTGTTTGCGGTCAAAAATCCGATTGCCGAAATTCCCTATAGACTGAATATTCCGATTTGGTCGGATCTCCAGCCAACCAGGCTTAGCTATTTAATTACTTTCGGATTATCTACTCTTTCAGCAATCGGATTCAATGAGTTTATAAAACATCCCCGGAAATTATTGTCAAAAATTGTGACAATTCTAACCATTCCAGCCATTTTATTATTTACGCTATTAGTAATTAGCAGCAAATTTTCACCGGATGCTAAATTAATTTCCCAAAGGAATTTGATCCTTTCTTCGTTAATGTTAGGCGCGGCAATTTTAATTAGCGGCGTAATACGGCTTGCACCTAAAAAAATTTACTCCTTACTTTTTACTCTTTACTTTTTACTTTCTATTTTCGACCTCTTCCGTTTCGGCTGGAAATTCACCCCGTTTTCTCCAAAAGAATATTTGTATCCTATAACTCCTGCCATAAAATTTTTGCAAGACAATATGCAAGAAAACGATAGATATATGACTTTAGACCGTCGTATTTTACCCCCGAATGCCAATATTATGTATAAATTGAAATCAATCGAAGGATACGATCCGATTTATTCTAGACAGTACGCCTTGATTATAAAAGAGATGGAATCAGGGTTCGTAACAGATGAGCCGCAAAGTTTTGGCCGGATTATCAGGCCTACAAACTATAGATCTCCGGTTACTGCTCTTTTGGGCGTCCGTTACGTGCTTAGTCTGTCTGATCTTGAAGAGAAGGGGTGGATTAAGGTTTTTCAAGAAGGAGAAACCAGAGTCTATGAAAGACGGTAGAAAGATTGTTTTTCTTCTATTCTTTTTTTCTCTATTATTGCGGGTAGCGTGGTGGAGTAAGTTTCCTCCGGGATTCACGGCCGATGAAGCGACTATGGGTTACGATGCCTACAGTTTACTTAAAACCGGAAAAGATCAATTTGGAACATCTTGGCCGCTGGCATTCAGATCGTTCGGCGACTATCGGCCGCCTTTATACATATATATGTCAATCCCCTTTGTGGCCATTTTTGGATTGACTCCATTAGCGGTCAGATTGCCATCGATGATTGCCGGTTCGCTGGAAATAGTTCTTATTTATTTGGTCGGAAAAGAGATTTTCTCACAGAAAGCAGGACTGTATTCTGCAATTTTACTTATGTTGTCTCCATGGTCAATATTGCAAACCCGATTTGCCCAAGAAACAAATTTATCTACATTAACTATATTTGCCGGAATATCAGGTTTAATTTTTTGGATAAAAAAGAAAAAGTGGAAATACATTGTTTACAGCGCGTTGTTTTTTGGTCTTTCGCTTTATTCCTACCACAATGCCCGGCTGACGGCACCGCTTATTTTGTTTGGATGTTTAGTCCTGATAATGGTAGTCAAGAAAGTGCCCGGTCGGCAAGTTGCGGCCGCTGCGATAATTGGAATTTTAACGGCGTTGCCGCAACTGGTTTGGATAAAAAACAATCAGCAAACAGTATTTCGTCGCGCTTCTTCCCAGAGTGTTTTTGCCGATCAGGGTATTAAAGGTTCTTTATGGAAGGATATTGTGTCGATGCCGCCGGGTTATCCGGTTTGGCTGTCGAGATTACAACACAATAAACCGCTCTATTACGGCAGAGCGATTTTTAAAGGATATCTGTCGCATTTTGACCCGCGGTTTTTATTTTTTTCCGGAGATCCGCATGAACGGTTCAGAACACCGTATTCCGGGCTCCTCAATTGGACAATGTTGTTATTTTTGCCAATCGGTTTTTTTGTGGTTCTAAAACGTTGTTTTCGGTATACAGATAAATCTTCGGCGTTTCCTTACCGGCTAATTATCTGGTGGTTTTTAGTGGCTCCGGCCGTAGCTTCTTTATCGACTATTGTGCCAAATTCTCAACATGCACAGGATTTAATGATTCCGCTTCATCTCATCGGCGGAATTGGCGCTGCCTGGGTTTTTAAACGGATTTCTGTCTTACAAAAATTTCTCGTTTTCTCATTGCTTCTTATTTCCTTTTTCTTGTTTCTGTTTGGTTATACGCAGGTAATCCCTGTTCAAACGAAATATCTTCAGGCTTGGCATTACTATGGTAATTTATTCGAAAAATTACGCCCGTTTTATCATGACAAAATAGTATTTTTGGGCGGGCAATACTATATTAACCTGGCATTTTATTTAAAAGTTGACCCCAGGACGTTTCAGCAAGAAGTTAAAATTTCACAACCGGACAATCTGGCGGAATTTGATCATGTGGATTCGTTTGGCAAGTTTACCTTTACTAGAAATCGCGATATCCCCAAAAATGCAGACATTAATACTTTTTATGTGCGGTTGAATGAATCAGGAGAAGCGTCGCCCGAAGACGCGGAGGTTGTTGATCGGGAAGTTTGGCCGGACGGAAACAGAGAATATATAATTTTTCGATATAATGGGGAATTATGAAACGCTGGCCGATTTTTTTTCTTTTAATAATCTTATTTCTTCTTCATTTTTACAGGCTAAGCGATATTCCACCGGGATTAAACAATGATGAGGCGAATATCGGTTATGAAGCCTGGTCGATTGCAACTACCGGCCATGACCAATGGGGAAATTTTTTGCCGTTGGTATTTCAAGGTTTTGGCAACTGGAGTTTGCCGGTTTATATTTATTTAACTGTTCCTTTTGTTTGGATATTGGGGTCGACGATTCCGGCGGTTCGGGTGGTTTCCGCGTTGTCATTTTTAGGAATAGTTTTATTAGTTTATGCGATTGTCAAAAAACTCCGTCCGCAAATAGCTTTTCCGGCGGCAGTCATGACAGCAGCAACTCCCTGGATTTACGGGTTAACCCGGATTGCCACGGAAGCGCCTCTGGCAATGGCGTTTTTTTTGACAGCCATATATTTTTTCCTGGAGTCACAAAAACTCCGGCAATGGATAATCGCCTCAGCGGCGTTTTTAATGTTATCCATTTTTACTTATTATGGAATGTGGGTTTTTGCCGGCCTATTTTTTATTTTCCTGGCATTTTTTAATCGTAATTTCGTTTGGGGTAAGAAATATCTAATGGTTTTATTAATAATGGGCGCGGTCTTCGCGATTTTAATTATTAAAATTAGTTTCGTCCAAGGGGGAAACGCCAGATTAGGCCAGGTGAATATTACAAACAATGTGGCCTTGATTGGACAGCTTAATGCTGAAAGGGGCGCTTGCAACGACAAATTTTCTTTACTGATTTGCAGGTTTTTTTTCAATAAACCGATTTTATTTACTAAGGAATTCACAGCAAATTATCTGTCGCATTTCTCGATTCGGGAATGGTTTATTACCGGCAGCAATAAGGGTCTTCTTCCGGCGGGGGGATACTTTATGATGGTTCAAGCTCCGTTGTTAATACTAGGATTATGGGCTTTGCTGGCCAAGGGAACAGAGGCGGAAAAAATGATATTTCTTCCATGGTTGGTGTTATCGCCTTTGGCCGATAGCCTTACCGGGCCGGGAAATTTTGCCAGAGCTTTTGCTCTTGCTCCAATAGTTTCCATTATTACCGCATACTCATTTTTAACTATTCCGAAGAAATTATTTTTAGCGGTTTGGGGAGTGATTGGTTTGTCCTGGATAGGGTTTCAGCTTATTTACAATAGTTATTTCCCGGTTTTTCATTCTTTATATACCCATTATGAGTACCAGCCGCTAATGCAGGAACTAAACGGAGAAAAATTGCCGATATATCTTTCTTCCAGATTTAGGGATACGAAACAGTATATTTTTTACTTGTTTTATAATCGGATCCCGCCAATTAATTTTCAGCAGCGCTTAAATGTTGTTAAAGAAGTTGATAGCGGCGGATGGGTTTGGGTCAAGCAAGTAGGGAACTGGAATTTCGTTAAGTCTTTTCCGCCGGCTGAAGAACTGCCGGAAAGTTCAATTCTGGTGGGAGCCGCGAAAGAAGAAATAGAGCCATTTATAAATAAATATCAATATTGTTCCGGCATTACTCTCGGTGATCCAAAAATAATTTATTTTCTGAATGGTGATCCGGCATTTTCGATACTTCCAATTACAAAAGAAACAGAAGAAATAACATGCCAAAAATAATTAACGAAAGATTCATTTACATCTTATTATTTATTTTTCCGCTATTGGTTACCAGGCAATGGTTTTTGCCGGGTTTACCTCAAACTCACGACGCGGAAACTCATGTCAGCCGGGCGGCAGTTTTTTCAAAATCTATTTTAGAAGGAAATATTTTTCCCCGATGGGCAGGTCCATTAAATTGGAGATACGGGACTCCGTCGATAATGTTCTTATATCCTGGACTTTCTTACTTCTCGGCCCTGATCCATTTGGCAACAAAAATGGAGTTTATAACCATCTTTAAGTTATTGATGGTGTTGGGATACATTGGCTCCGGATTTGTCTGGTATCGATGGATGCGGAGTTTACGTTTTGCACTATTCCCCGCTTTTGTTTCAACCATATTTTATCTTTTGGCTCCGTATCGGTTGGTAAATATTTTTGTCAGGGGAGCTTTAGGCGAACACATTGGATTTTTCTTTTTTCCATTGATTATGCTGATGGCAACACGGCTTTGGCGAACTGGAAAAACACTTTACGCGTCGGGTCTGGCCTTGTCGGTGGCAGGTTTGGTGTTGAGCCATAACCTTTCTGCTCTGATGTATTTGCCGTTAATTGTTATTTATCCGATCGTCCTAATCGGCATTAATCGGAAAAAGCCTTTTAATTTAAAGATTTATTTTGGAAGTATTTTGTTGGGACTGTCATTGTCAGCATTTTTTTGGTTGCCGGCTATTCTGGAATCGAAATACACTTTGGCCAGTTGGTTGTTTGACACCCAACAGGGCTACACGACAAACTTTTTAGCTTTCAGGCAATTAATTTGGTCTCCTTGGGGTTATGGCTGGTCGGAGCCGGGAATTGATCGTGATGGAATGAGTTTTCAAATTGGCATTGCTCAATGGTTGGTCTTATTGACTGGAATTGGTTTATTGATTAAATGTTCAAAACGAGTATTACTTTTACTTGAGATTAGCCTGACACTGGTTATATTGGGAATTTTCCTGAGTCTTCCTATATCTTTGCCTCTATGGCAACAAATATCTCTTTTGCAAAAGTTCCAATTTCCGTGGAGATTTTTAAGTTTAATTGTTATAGGTTCTTCTTTAATGGCGGCTATTGTGGCAGATAAATTTAATCATTCAAAAATTATCTCTTTGGCGCTATTAATTTCTCCGATTATGTTTACTATTATCTATTGGAGGATTTCCGGGCCTTCAAACCTTAGTGAGCAGTTTTTGGCAGTCGATTATGTAGGTACCAGCGATACCGGTGAGACAACTCCGGTTTGGGCCATAAGATTTCAAGAAAAATTTCCCAAATCTCCTATAGAAATAGTCAGCACTGAAGGAACAGTCGAAATTAAGAATCTTACTAAGTTGATGCAAAAGCACGAGTTTGATGTATTTGCTACAACCGCTTCAAGAATTGTTGATAACACCCTTTATTTTCCGGGTTGGAAAGTTTACATTGACGGAGTCGAAGCGCCGATTGAGCAACAAGACCGGAACTGGCGTGGTTTGATTACATTTCCGGTTCCGGCCGGACAACATGCGGTTAAAATAGTATTTGAAGAAACAAGATTAAGAAAATTTGCGGATGCCTTGTCAATGATAAGTGTGGGAATATTGTTGGTATTTCTTATTAAGAAAGAAAATTATGTATATAACGGTTAGTTTATTAATTTTCTATTTTCTTTTAAAAAATTTATTTTCAGATAAGATTCGGTTCGGATTTAAATTAACGATAATGGCAGTTGCGTTCTATGAGTTAATAAGATGGATATATCACTTGTCATTCCGGGCGCTTGCACTGAGCTTGCCGAATGTGTGACCCGGAATCTATATGAATAAATTATTACTACCGATTTTATTTTTGGGATTTATTTTACGGGTAGCGTATCTGGATAAATTTCCGATCGGTCTGTATTCAGACGAGGCGGTTTTCGGATATAACGCGTATTTGTTATTGCAAACAGGCCACGACGAATATAACCGGTTTTGGCCGGTTAGCCTAGAATCATTCGGCGACTGGAAACCGCCAATGCAGGCTTGGTTGGCGATCCCGTTTGTGTCGATATTGGGGTTGAACGAGTATGCAGTTAGATTGCCTTCGGCTATTTTGGGGACGTTAACTATATTAATAGTATACTTTTTAGCTGAGATTTTATTAAGGCCTAGCCCCGCAGCGGCGGGGCTAGGCCTTTTCAGATCAACGCCAATATTGGCTTCTCTTCTTTTAGCGATCAACCCTTGGCATATCTTCATGTCGCGTATTGCTATGCTGGTTAGCGTAGAAGTGTTTTTTGTGAGTTTGGGAGTTCTGGGGTTAATAAAAGGCCTGGATTATTTTGTCATTCCAGCGAAAGCTGGAATCTATTTAAATAGATTCCGGATTAAATCCGGAATGACAAATTTATGGTGGGTAATATCAGCAATAAGCTTTAGCGGGGCGATTTATTCTTACTATGGTTCAAGGGTGACGGTGCCGATAATTTTATCCATTTTCATTTTAGTTTATTTTAATAAATTAAAGTCAAGATTAAGAGAATTACTTGTTCCGATAGTTGTGGGAGCAATATTGTTGTCGCCACTGGTATTTTCGGCGTTTAAAAACCCTTTATTTTTGACTGGAAGGGCAAGAACCACCAGCGTTTTTTTCAATGATAATGTCAGATTGCAATTGTGGGACGCTCACACTAAGGCCGGGCTTAAAAAAATTCCACCGGTAATTTCCAGATTTTTTGATAACAAACCATATTACTATACAAAAGATATTCTCAAGAGGTACTGGTCGCATTTTTCGCCGGTTTTCCTATTTTTAAAAGGCGATAGCCAACCACCATTTAAAATTCCGCGTTTGGGATATCTTCATCTGATAGATTTGCCATTCTTTTTAGTTGGGCTTTGGGTGTTAAGAAAGAAAGCGGAAAAAGACACTTTGTTCAAGTTTCTAATCTTTTATTTATTGTTGAGTCCGTTTGTTGCCGGTTTAACTTTTTTGACCCCTGCCGCCAATCGTTCGTTCAATCTGGTAATTCCATGGACCTTAATAACAGCTTTTGGACTATTTATTTCCATAAAGGAGACTCCTTGGCGTACGCCGAGGAGTCTCCTTATTATGGCTGTAACAATTTTATATCTGTCTTCGCTGGTTTTTTATTCCTATAGTTATATTAAATTAATCCCTCAAGAACTGCCCCACTACTGGCATTACGGACGAAAAGAATTGGTGAATAAACTAAAACCGTTATTGGCGGAATACGATAAAATTTACTTAACAAATAAAGGCGGTCCGCCGTATATTTTCTTATCTTTTTATTTACCAATTAAACCTAATGATTTTTATGAGACTGTTAAAAGAAATCCGGTAATAAATAATCTTGGCTGGGGACATACTGATAAAATATTAAATGTAGAAATTCCTCGGGAATTTGACTGGAAGGAAGTTCCCAAAGATCCCGGCGCATTATATATAGGCTTTGAAAATGAAATTCCGGAAAACGAAGTTGAGATTATTGATAAAGTTTATTACCCAAATGGTAAAACAGCTTATGTTATTGCCAAATTATAAAATCAATAAAAACTACAATCGTTATTTGCCACTGCTAATAATCGTAGCGGCAGTCGTGTTGGCTTTCGCCCCAATTTTTCAAGGTAAAATTCCGATTAATGCCAGAAATTTGGTCTCTTTTTTCTCTCCGTGGTATTACGAAAAGTTTGCAGGTTTCCCGGCCGGAGTCCCCGGTAAACCCGGGATGTTGGATCAACTGCGTTTGTATTATCCTTATATGCGGTTAACCCAGGAGGCTTATCGCCACGGGGAATTGCCATTATGGAATCCATATAATTTTGCCGGAAATCCGCATATGGCTGAATGGCAATCCGGAGTTTTTTATCCTCTGCATATTTTATTACCGTTGTTGCCTTTGCAGGTTTATTGGACCTTATTTCAACTGATGGCTTTCTTTTTATCCGGGTTATTTACATATTGGTATTTATTAAATCTAAAAATCGGAAAGTTGGCTGCAATTTTCGGTGGAACAACGTTTATGTTTTCGGAATTTATGGTTACCTGGAATATGGAAGTGGTGACGGCGCCTCATTCTATTCTTTGGTTGCCGTTGATACTCCTTGCCGTCGATCGGTTCGTCGCAAGGCCAAAGGCCAAAGGACGAAGGACGAAGGTGTGGTGGTTAGTCGGGTTGGGAGGGTTAGTAATGTCAATCCTCGCCGGCTATTGGCAGACGACCCTTTATGTAATGGCCGTTACACTTATTTATACGGTATACAGATTGTGTTATTGGTTTTTCGGACGAGACCGATTTTTTTCATGGAAAAAAATCGCAGTCACGCCCGAACCCCGAAGTCACGCTCTTGCGACGCATGGACGCAGACCATGGGAGCAAGGAAGTGTACTTTGGGGACTATTCATTTTCCTTTGGATTCCGCTTTCATTGGGCTTGACCTCCTTCCATCTTCTTCCCACCAACGAATTGTTGGGCAGATCCAGCCGGGAATATATTAATTCGCAATCCAGAATCCAGGAAATTTTAAAAGGATATTTGTTGCCGGCCAGGCATTTGGTAACCTTATTTTCTCCGGATTATTTTGGCCATGAGGCCACTAGAAATTATTTTGCCCGGGTCGGCGGTGGTTGGTACTATGAGCACGTAATTTTTGTCGGGACGATCCCATTATTATTGTCCATAGTGGCTTTAGCCGCCAAAAAGAAAGGGAAAATAAGAAAAGATATTTTATTTTGGTTAGCGGTGATTGTGATTTCGGCCAGTTTCTCTTTTAAAACCCCATGGGCGGAAGCGGTTTTCAGCTATAACATTCCGGTGTTATCTACCGGGATTGCCAATAGGATTCTATTTGTGGAAGCTTTTGGATTATCGGTATTGTCGGCTTTTGGAATATCTTTATTGGCTGATTCGGATAACCGAAAACGGGCCATAAAAATAGGGTTAGCAGGAGCGCTGGGAATAATAGTCTTATTTTTTAATACCCTGATTACAAAGACGAGTTTGGGAGCGGCTGACCCGGCCAAAGACCCACAACTTTATTTAATTTCCCTGCGGAATATGGTTTTACCGTCAGCTGTTTATTTTCTTTCATTGATTTTGTTAGGAATAGCAATCAGGAAAAATGGTTTGATAAAAATATCTATAGCCGGCATAATTCTTATTAGTTTAGCCCAAAACATTTATCAGTTCCGTAAATTCACGGCTTTTTCTGAAAAAATGTTTATCTATCCGGTTCATCCGACAATCAACTGGTTACAAAAAAATTCTGGAATAAATAGATTCATAGGATATAACGGTAAGTTTTTAGGGGATAATTTTGCCACCAATTTTGGAATTTATTCTATTGAAGGTTATGATTCGCTTAATGATTACAAGCGGTCAGTGTTGTTGCATTCGGCGGTAGAAGGGAAGTTGGATTTGGATTTGCCGCGGTCGGCTGATGTGGTTTTGGGAAGAAATTTGGAAAATCTCCGGACCATTAAATTGATGAAACTTTTCGGAATAAAATATTTAGTGGATCATCCGGAATGGTTGGACACGGGGCCAACGGTCAATAAAAAACGTTTGCCGGATGATTCCCAGCGGCTGGTTTTTAAAAATGGGGATTGGAAAATTTGGGATTTTTTAGATGCCTTTCCCAGAGCTTTTTTGGCGGGAAAATATGAAGTGATTCCGGACGGGGAAAAGCTGATATCCAGATTATACGAGGATAGTTTCGATCCCCGGCAAAGTATTTTATTGGATCAAGAACCGGGAAAAGATTTTTCGATTTCTACAGATGAATTAGCCCAAGTTAAGATTCTGCAATACCGGCCGACTAAAATTGTTTTTGAAACCTCATCTGCGTCTGACCAATTGTTATTCTTATCAGATACTTGGTATCCGGGTTGGAAAGCTAAACTGGAAAATGGCCGTGAGCTTAAGATTTTGACGGCCGATTACGCCCTGCGGGCAGTGCCTGTTCCGGCCGGCGATCATACCATTACTATGTGGTATTTTCCGGCTGCCTTTAAAATAGGGTTAACGGTAGCTTTGGCAACATTGGCCGCGGTCGGGTTCATGGTGTTGATTAAGATAGATGACAAATAAACATATTTATATCCGGCTGTTATTGATATTCGCAATAGCCTTGTTTTTAAGATTCTATCGGTTGGGTGAAATTCCCGTAGGCTTATATTCTGATGAAGCGGCAATTGGTTACAATGCTTATTCAATAATAAAAACAGGTAGGGATGAATTCGGAATATATTTCCCGTCTATATTTAAGTCATTTAATGATTTTAAGCCTCCGGTGGCGATATATTTAGTTGCCGTCAGTGAGTTTTTTTTTGGATTTACGGATTGGGCTGTTCGATTTCCGTCTGCAATATTAGGCAGTTTGGGCGTACTCTCAATATATACATTAGCTAGGCAATTGAGATTGAGTAAAACTTTGTCAATATTAACGGCGGGATTAATGGCGATCAATCCTTGGAATATATTATTTTCCCGGTCAGTAATGGAGGTAGGAATTGCCAATGTTTTATTGATTACGGCCATAGCATGTTTTACTGCCGGACTGAAAAAACCAATCTTCCTATTATTATCGACTTTGCTGATGGTTTTAAGTTTCTACACTTATCACGCGAGTTTATTATTTATCCCATTATTATTGCTTATATTGATTTTGTCCAATTTAAAGAAACTGCTTGAATATAAGAAATGGCTCATAGCGAGCGGATTAATCGGATTATTTTTGTTGTTTCCTCTATATAAAAATTTGAGCAACGGAGAGCTTTTGGTTAGGGCAAAGGGAATTTCAGTATTTTCAAATCTGCCAAGCCTTAATCCCTATAACCGGGAAATAGGTTATTTATCAGCAGATGATAATAAATGGTGGGCTCGATTTATTCATAATAGAAGATTAGTAAGCTTAAATTTAATTATTGACGGATATTTAAAGCACTTCGCTCCTCAATTTTTATTTCATGATCATGGCAATGCCATGTTTAAGGTGGGAGGATTTGGGATGTTTTATTTTTGGGAATTATTCACTATTCCCCTTGGTATTTTAATTTTGGCGAGAAAAAAGCCAAGAGTAGCAGTATTGATGGCAACATGGTTAATGTTAGCTCCTTTAAGTTCTTCATCTTCTTTTCTTACTCCCAGTGTTGTCAGATCAATGTATATGTCTACACCCCTGATTTTTTTCTCGGCCGCAGGTACCCAAGGACTATGGATTTGGTTAAGAAGCCGAGGTAAATCATGGTTGAGAATAAGCCGATGGTTTTTTTTATTTATAATTCTATTAATTTCCCTATCCTTCATTCACTTTTATTTTTCCCATTACTCCAAAGACAGCAAGTATAATTGGGACGGCAAGTATTGGGAAATGGTAAGGTATTTAGAAGGCGCGGCGGCTAAATACCGCAAAATAGTTTTGATTCCCGAAGCGGGCGGCGACTTTAATGAGCCATATATATTTTTGTTGTATTACTTTAAATTTCCCCCTATGGTTTATTTACAGCAAGGGGGCACAAGAATTTGCAGATATGGCCATAACGGCCGTTTCAACTTTGATATTTACGAGTTTAGGACTATAGGATGTATAGAAAATGAACAGGATTATAATCCGCTTGATAAATTGCCCCGTGGCTCGTTAATTGTGGCCGGACCAAGCCTGATGAGTAAGTTTGACCAGGGGATGGTTTATAAGATAACAGATTATGCCGGCAAAACCCTAATAGGATTTTACGACTCTGATAATTTGACTTTGTTAAATAATGATGACATAAATTTAAAATGAGAAAGAAATTAACAATATGGCTGATTATTATTTTGGGAGCTGTATTGAGGCTGTGGGGACTGGGGGAAAATCCGTCGGGATTGTACTGGGACGAAGTCAGTCTGGGCTGGAACGCTTATTCGGTCCTGAAAACCGGTTACGATGAACACGGCCGGTTTTTGCCGATTGACACATTTTTTGCTTTTGGAGATTATAAGCCGCCTTTATATATTTATGCGGTTGTTCCGTCAATTTGGATTTTCGGTCTGAATGAATTTGCGGTCCGGCTGCCGTCGGCGCTGGCAGGGACATTACTGATTGTGGTGGCGTATTTTTTGGCGGATTTTTTAAGGCCTGGCCTTGCCAAGGCAAGGCCAGGCCTTTTCAGATTGCTTGTGGCGTTTTTGGTGGCGATATCTCCTTGGTCGATGACGCTCTCCAGGGTGGCGTTTGAATCAAATCTGGCGGTTTTATTAAACGCCTTAGGATTTTTATTTTTTCTATACGCGGTCAGGAAATCTCCGAAATGGTTAATCCCGTCAGTCTTTAGTTTTATTTTAGCCGCATACACTTTTAATGCCAATAGGTTGTTGTCTCCGATATTTTTAACGGTGTTGACTCTGGTCTACTTGAGGACAGCTATTCATAATTGGAAGTGGTGGTTATTCTCAGCTTTGACCGGAATTATTTTGGCTTTACCGATGCTTGGCCATCTTCGCTCGCCGGAGGGAAAACTCCGGTGGAATGAAGTGAATATCTTTTCTAATTTAAAAGTGATCAAAGAATCAAACAGCCGGAGGGAAGTAGATGGGAATACTTTATTAAGCCGGATTTTTCATCACCGTTATTTAGGTTATTCCAGACTTTTCCTTGAACACTATCTCGAGCACTTCGACTTAAAATATTTATTCGTTCAGGGAGACCGTAACCCGCGGATAAATATTCCGGATATGGGGCAGATGTATTTGATGGAGTTGCCGTTTTTTTTAATGGGATTTATAAGTCTTATTGGTTTAGTCGTTAATTCTAAGGGGCCCTTCGACTTCGCTCAGGGCAAACAATCAGCTTTAATGCTGATTGTTTGGTTTCTTCTGGCAGCAATTCCGGCCGGAATGGCAAGAGAAACTCCCCATGCTCTCCGTAGCGCCTCGACTTTGCCGGTACCGCAAATAATTGCAGCATTAGGTTTTGTTACTGCTGTAGCGAAAGTACAAGAAAGTACAAAAAGGTACAAGAAAGTACAAAAAGGCTTACTGTTTACCGTTTACTGTTTACTGTTTGCTTCCCTCCTCCATTTTCAATTCGTCTACTGGCGTTATTATCCTAATGAGTGGGCTGGTGAATGGTTAACAAGTTATAAAAATCTGGTTTCTTATTTAAGAGAAACAGGTAATTCCTACAGAACAATTTATGTGACACCTGATTTAGGCCGGCCATATGTTTATTTTCTTTTTTATAATCAATATGATCCTAAAAAATATATTCAGGAAGCAAAAGACGGTGGCAGAACAGGAGATGTTTTTGGATTTTATAATGTAAATTACTTTAATAAATATAAATTTTATGTTCCGGATTTAGTAACGATTGCTCCGGATGAGTTGGTTGTGACTCGGGCTGATAATCCGCCGTCAGGATTTGAATTGTTAACAACAATCAGAGACACCAACAGCTACCCGCAATTTAATATCATCAGAAAACAATGAACAGAAAACCTTTATTTACTTTCTTGTACTTTTTTATACTTTCTTGTACTTTCCTATTGGCTGCCTTTTTGCGTTTTTACAAATTGGGCCAAATTCCTCCCTCTCTGGATTGGGACGAGGTTAGCCTGGTATATAACGCGCAATCTCTTTTACAGACAGGCAAAGATGAATTCGGCCATTCATGGCCGTTATCTATTCAGTCGTTTAATGATTACAAGCCGCCGGTTTATACCTATTTATTAATTCCGGTACTAAAAGTTTTCGGAAAAACAGAATTCGCCGTCAGGTTTCCTTCGGCGCTGGCCGGAACGCTAACGGTATTAGTGACGTATTTTTTGGTGAAAGAATTGCTTGCCGTGGGCAGAGTTGACGATAAATTGAAAATTGAAAATTGTAAATTGAAAATTCCGCTACTAGCAACCTTGCTAGTAGCGGTCTCCCCTTGGCATCTTCAGTTTTCCCGCATCGCTTTTGAGGCCAACGTCGGCTTATTTTTCTTTGTCGCCGGAATGTGGCTATTGATTAGGGCCCTGCATAATAATTCAGGTTGGTCACTGTTTTTTTCCGTATTTTCAATGAGCGCGGCTTTAATGTCATATCACAGTTTGAGGATGGTAGTTCCGCTCTTGGTATTTTCGGTATTGTGGATTTATAAAAAAGAATTTTTGAATTTAATAAGGCCAGGTCCGCCAGCTGGCGGACCTGGCCTTTATTGGTTGCCAATAATTTTATCAACCATTCTAACCATTCTAACAATTCTAACAATTTCATATACAGTCTTTTTCCAAAAAGTAGGTCAATCCAGATTTGAAAAAACCAGCTTTCTGACAATAGATAATCTGTTGACGGTTAACCGTGATAGGTTGGGAAAATACGGCAGAAACCCGTTGGATAAAATTATAAACATCAAATATTTTGTTTACGCCAAGCAATATGTTAAGGGCTATTTGGATCATTTTGATTTAAGATTCTGGTTTTTAGACGGAGACAGGATTGACCGTCACCGGGCTCCGAGTGTCGGACTTTTATATTGGTGGGAATTGCCATTTCTATTCATGGGTCTCATGAATCTGATTGGTCCCATGAGTCCCATGGCAGCCAAAGAAAAAGCATTGCTTTTTCTTTGGCTGATGTTGGCTCCGGCTGCTTCCGCCTTGACTGGCGGGACTCCATCAGCCGTTAGGAGTTTAGTATTTCTTCCGACTTTCCAAATCTTCACCGCGATTGGTCTGAGCAAAGTCTTAACATGGTTGTCACTTGTTCGCGCTTCCCGCCGAGGCGGGATAAGCGTAGTACTGGGGCTTGTTTCAATATATTTGTTTCTTGTTTCTTTCGAAGTTGCCCACTATTTTCACCAATACTATGTTCATTCCCCCTTAGAATATGCTTCTGCTTGGCAATACGGATATAAGCAGATGGTGGAAAAAGTAATGGCGGAAAAAGGAAACTTTGAAAAAATTGTGGTGACTACAGCTTATGACCAACCATACATATATTTTCTATGGTACGGAAATTACGATCCAAAATTTTGGATGAATGATGGCGAATTTAACAAGCGTTTCGACAAGTTTGAATTCAAAAAAATTGAATGGGACCAATTTTCTGATCAGCAAAGGATTCTGGTCATTTCGTCTTCGGATGAAACTAAAGGTAAACCGGTAAAATGGCAAATTAATTATCCTGACGGGAGAGCGGTGTTCAATGCGACGGAACTATGAAAAATATTTTAAGGTTAAATGATTCGAATCATTTAACCGAACTCCGGCTTAAAACGGTTATAGTTTTTATAACAATTATTATTTTCGGGTTGTTTGGAGCCAGGGCTTTTCTCCATTCTGGTTTTTATACCAGCCATGACGGCGAGCATCAGTTGGTCAGGCAATATGCGTTTGAGCAAGGGATGAAAGACCGGCAAATTCCGGTCAGATATAGCCGTCAGCTATATAATGGATTTGGATATCCGTTATTTTTTTTCACCTACCGATGGCCGTTTTATTTTGGAGAGGTTTTCAGGATTATCGGACTATCTTTTGCCGACAGCATTAAATCGGTTTTCTTCATTACGTATATCGCTTCCGGTTTGGCGATGTTTCTATTTGCGCGGCGGTGGGGAAATTTGGCCGGCCTGACTGCGGCAATTTTGTATATGTGGGCGCCGTACAGATTTTCAGTAATGTTTGTCAGGGCGGCGCTGGGAGAACATATAGCGGCAGTATTCGTACCGCTATTGTTTGGGAGTATATCCAGCGGCAAGAAAATTAAGGTTAATGTTTTAGTTGGGGCAGCGGCGATTGCGGGTTTATTTTTATCCCACGCCATGATGGCGCAAATGACTTTGTTGGCGTTTATTCCATGGCTTGCAATAAATTTCTTTTTGGGTAAGGAAAAGAAATCTTTTATTTTAAGAACTATTTTTATGTTTGTTCTGGGAATTGGATTATCTGCTTACTATTTATTTCCGGCGGCGGCCTTCAGGGGGCTAACCCAAAAACTCAATCCAAACTATTTCACCGATCACTTTGTAACTTTAAGGCAGTTGATTTATTCCCCTTGGGGTTACGCCTTTTCTATGAAAGGCGTGGAAAACGACGGAATGTCGTTTCAGGTGGGAATTGTCCAATGGTTGGCCGTTCTCCTAGCGTTAGTTTTATTGATTTATAAGACTTATAAGTCAGATAAGTCTTATAAGACCTATGTAGAGATTTTAGTTTTATTAATTATTTTTGGTTCTTCCGTCTTTCTAATGACCGAAAAGTCGTCTCCGATCTGGAACTGGTGGAAAAATTATGTAAATATTGATATGCCGTGGAGATTTTTGTTGATGACGACTTTTTCCGCCAGCGCTCTGGCCGGAGCAGTTATAAAAGGCCTGGTCTCCCGTCGGGAGGCCGGGCCTTTATTGGCTATAATTTTAGTTGCCATAGCTCTTTATACCAACCGCAATCATCTACGGGTAAACGAATATTTTGATTTTCCAGATTCAAGGTTGGAAACATATCGAGGAACGAGTAATAGCGATAACGAATACCGGCCTAAATGGGACGATGGGGGCATCGCTAATAATGTTTTGCCGGAAGCGTTAATTTCTCAGGGAAAAGGGGAGTTAAAAATTGTTGGAAGCAAATCTAATTCATTGAAATTTGCTGTCAGCGCAGACGAGGATATCAGGGTTGACATTAATACTATTTATTTCCCGGGTTGGAAAGTTTTTGTTGATGGGCTGGAAAATAAGTTTAAATACGTCGGAGAGAAGGGGATAATGAGAATTGATTTGGGAAAAGGGTATCATATGGTGGAAGCGAAATTCTCGGATCCGCCAATGGCAGTGATTGGTGATTTTATCAGTATTATTAGTTTTATAATTCTTATAATTGTTATCAGAAAGTCATGAAAAAACAAAAAGTCATCGTCGTCATGCCGGCTTATAATGCCGCCAAAACTATCACTAAAACTGTTGGCGATATTCCAAAAGGATTAGTAAATGATGTCATTGTAGTTGATGATCATTCAACTGATGATACCGTTAAGGTGGCAAGGAAACTCGGCTTAACGGTATTTGAACATCCAAATAATCTCGGTTATGGCGGAAACCAGAAAACTTGTTATTGGGAGGCATTAAAAAGAAATCCTGATGTGGTGATTATGTTGCATCCGGACTATCAATATGATTCCAGCCTTTTATCGGATTTGGTAAGGCCAATTATAGAAAACAAATACGATTTTATGTTTGGCAACAGAATTCATTCTCGTCTGGAGGCCCTAGAAGGCGGGATGCCAAAGAAAAAGTATTTTTTTAATCGCCTGTTTACCATTTTGACAAACACAGTTCTGGGACTGAATCATCCGGAATATCTGTCAGGGTTAAGGGCATATTCGGTTAAAACTTTAAAATTAGTTCCATTTCAAAGGTTTTCCAATGATTTTGCTTTTGACCAGCAGTTTATGTTTTCGGCGGTCAGTTTTGGCTTGAGAATCGGCAGTATCCCGATTCCCACCCGTTACTACAATGATTCGTCATCAATTCAATGGTGGCCGGGGGTGAAGTTCGGATTGGAAAGTTTATGGGTGCTATTTAGACTATTTTTGCACCAAAGTGGAATTTGGAAATGTGAATGGTATAGAGTTGTTTAAATTACGCAATTGTTTGCTTCATTGGTTCCGACGACTAAATGTTTCTTTTCTAAAAATTGCTACAATATAGAATATCTATGGCTGAACCGATGGTTTTGGAAGGTAGGGTGACGGTTTCTGTCCGCGAGTTAAGATTTTCTTTTGGGGGAGTAGTCGATAGTATTTCTGTCGAGGCCGGAAAAGTCGTTAGCGCCGGAACAATAATGGCGCGTCTTAAAAGAAACGAATTAGAAAAAAGGCATCAGCTAAAGTTGGAATCCTATAACAAAATAAGGGCTACATTTGATCAGTTAAAGAAAAAGCTGGAAGGCGATGATGATCCGGATAAAAAATATTTGATGGACCGGGCCCAAGCCGATCTTAACTCCGGCGTTTTGGAGGTTGAACTTTCCCAAATGGAGCTGGATGGATCGGATCTGAAATGTCCATTTAATGGCTTGGTGGTTGATGATGGGGGAATAGCGGCGGGGATGGCGATTTCTCCGGCGTCTTTTCCGATTAAAATTATAGACTTATCGACTTTGAGAGTTACGGCGGAGATTGATCAGGACAAAATGCCTTTGGTTAAAGCCGAAAATTATATCGAATTTCAGCCGGTTTCAATTCCGGATAAAATTTACAAGGGCAGAGTATTGGGATTTACTCCGACTTTAGTAGATAACAAATCAGGCAAATTCGGGCTATGGTGCATTTTAGAAAATACCAATAGCCTTATGCCGGGAATGAAAGGTAACTTAAAAGTTTTTCAGGACAGATGAAAATAGTAATTGATACTTCACTTTTAAACTCCGAGCATAAAACCCGGGGAATCGGTAGATATGTTAGGCAATTAGTTGACAGCCTGAGAGCCTTAGGGACAAACCATAAAGTTGTTTTGACCAGTAAAGTTGATCTGGTTAAAAATCCTGATGTAATTCATTACCCGAACTTTGATTTATTCCGGAAATCTTTGCCTGTTTTTCCGCAGGCTCCGGTTGAAATAATTACCATTCATGACTTGACTCCCTTAAGAATGAAAGATTTTTTTAAACCTGGGTTGAGGAGTGGTTTAGCCTTGTGGATTCAGTCGATTTTGGCTAAAAGAATGAAGGCAGTTATCACCGATTCGGAACATTCAAAATCAGACATAATTGAATTTTTATCTATTCCTCAGGAAAAGATATATGTTATCCCCTTGGGTGTTGATAAAGAATTTAAACCGGCAACTATTCAAAAAATAAAATCCGTCCAAAAAACATATTCTTTGCCGGAAAAATATTTGTTATATGTGGGGGATGTTAATCCGAACAAAAATTTGCAGGTTCTGTTAAAGGTTGTGGCTAAGCTGAAAGTAAATTTAGTCATTGTAAGCAGGGCGTTTGAGAAGGAATTACTTCCGGAAATTGTTAATTTACGTAAAATAATTTCAGAACTCGGAATAAATAATTTAGTTAAAGTATTGCCATCTGTCCAAATGGATCCGGTTGACGACTTGGCCGCGATTTATTCCGGGGCTTTGATTTATGTCCAACCAAGTCTTTACGAAGGGTTTGGTTTGCCGGTTTTGGAGGCTATGGCTTGCGGAGTACCGGTGGTTTCATCCAACGCTTCTTCTTTACCTGAAGTTACAGGTGATGCCGCTTTATTGGTTAAACCGACGGAGATTGGTTTGGCGGAAGGAATTAAAAAATTGCTATCAGATGATGTTTTAAGGAAAAAGATGATTAAAAATGGTTTAACTAGGGCGAAAAAATTTGATTGGGAGAAAACCGCCTCTCTAACTTTAAAGGTTTATGAAAAAGTTGTTTAATTCTGAAATATTCCCGGTTGTTAAAATATTTTTTTGGTGGAGAATCGGCCTGTTTTTATTAGGATTGATTTCCACCAGCCTAATAGGATTTTTATTTCCATATCCTAACTTTCAAAGATTAATTGAATTGGGAAACGGAATTCCATCAATTTGGTCTTGGGGCGGATTTGACGGTATCCATTATTTGACTATTGCCGAATCAGGATACGTGGCGGATTTTACTCAAGCTTTTTTCCCGCTTTTTCCGTGGATAATCGGATTAGTTGCGAAATATTTATCATTTAATTTCCTTTATAGCGCTTTACTGGTGGGAAATTTGTCTCTATTGATCGCTGCCTGTTTGTTTTGGCGCTTATTGCGGATTGATTTTAAAAACGATCAGTCAAGACAAATAATTTTAAGTTTATTACTTTTCCCAACCGCATTTTTTTTTGGAGCGATTTACGGAGAAGCGTTTTTCTTGTGTTTGGTATTTGGCAGCTTCTTGGCAGCTAGGAGAAAAAAATGGCTGTTAGCAGGTGTTTTGGGAGCAATGGCCGCTGCGACCCGTTTGGTGGGAATATTCCTAATACCTTCTTTGGCAGTTGAATATTGGCTACAGTTAAAAGAATCAGGAAGTTTGGTTAAACCCAGCAAGTATTCCATGGTTGTTCCGCTTTTATCTATTTTCATTGTTTCTTCAGGACTTATTTTCTACATGGTTTACTTAAATCAGCATTTTAACGATCCGTTAAAATTTATCCACTCTCAACCGGCTTTTGGGGCCAGCCGATCTGACAAAATTGTCCTTCTTTATCAGGTTTTTTGGCGTTACTTGAAGATGTCCGTTACGGTTAATTTTTTCTCAATACTTTATTATCGGGTTATGTTGGAATTGTTTTCGGCAGTCTCATTTTTAATTTTGGGCTTGTTGAGTTTAAAAAAAACCCGTTTGTCTTATGCTGTTTTTGGATTCCTATCTTTTTTGGGTCCGACTCTAACAGGAACTTTTTCCAGCATGCCCAGATATATTTTAGTGATGTTTCCGGTATTTATAATGATCGGAAACTGGCTTAACGGTGAGAACCATAAGATGCGGAGGTGGATTTATTATTCCGTAAGTACGGTATTACTGGCGATAAACACGATGTTATTTTTGGGGGGAAGATTTCTGGCGTGAGTATAATCTAATCATGAAAATTCTAATCACAGGTGGTGCAGGATTTATCGCCAGTCATGTGGCAGATGCTTATATTGCCAATGGTTATGAAGTTGCAATTATTGACAATCTTTCAACAGGGGTTAGAGAGAATATCAACCCTAAGGTCAAATTTTATTTGGGAGATATCAGTGATTTGAGATTTATAGATAAAGTTGTTTCTGAATTTAAGCCTGAAGTTTTAAATCATCATGCGGCCCATATTCACGTAGGTAAGTCGGTGGATGATCCTAAATTTGACGCCACAATAAATATCTTGGGGACAATTAATCTAATGCAGTCATTAGTGAAGTATAAATCGTTGAAAAAAGTTATTTTTGCCTCCACCGGTGGAGCGATGTATGGGAATAAAAAAACTCCGTTTAATGAAGAAATGATGCCGGCTCCTTTATCGCCGTACGGTGTTTCAAAAAGATCCGCGGAACTTTACCTTGGGTTTTATCACGCCCAATACGGCATTCCGTTTGTGGCTCTAAGATATGCTAATGTTTATGGTCCAAGACAAAACCCTCATGGAGAAGCCGGAGTCGTATCTATATTTTCCAAAAAGATATTAGAAAGAAAACAACCGGTGATAAATGGAGACGGCCTGCAAACCAGGGATTATGTTTTTGTGGAAGATGTTGCTTCCGTAAATGTCTTGGCCCTAGAAACGGCGGAAAGCGGAGTTTTTAATATCGGGACAACTGTTGAAACCGATGTCAATTCAATTTTTGAATTAGTTAATAAAAATTTTGAAGCGGACTGGGAACAGGTTCACGGGCCGGCAAGATCAGGTGAGCAAACTACCAGTAGTTTGTCCTATCAAAAAGCCAAACAAGCTTTAAATTGGCAGCCAAAAATAAAATTGGCCGACGGAATTAAAAAAACAGTTGAATGGTTTAAGTCGCATCCGGAAAGGGTTTGATGAGAAAGCTTTTGGTAATTATCCCTGCCTTCAATGAAGCCTCAGTGATCGGTAAGACAATTCAGGGGGTCCGCCGTAGTTTGAAAGAAGCAAGAATATTGGTGGTTAACGACGGTTCAAGTGATACTACTGGTATTGAAGCAAAAAAAGCCGGAGCAATTGTGATTAATCACCCGATTAACCGCGGGTTGGGAGGCGCTTTGGGGACAGGTCTTTATTGGGCCAAAGAGAGGGATATTGATTGCGCGGTAACTTTTGATGCCGACGGTCAACATGATCCTAACGACATTTTAAAAGTATCAGAGCCGATTATCAGCGGAAATGCTGACGTGGTTATCGGGACCAGGACAAAATTAGGTTGGAGAGAAATCCCATGGGACCGAAAAATGATTTTAACCTTAAGCAATTGGTTGACCTGGTGTTTATTCGGAATCAAAACCACGGATTCGACCTCAGGCTTAAGGGCTTTTAGCCGCGAAGCGATTGAAAAAATTCAGATAAAAACCGATCAAATGGAGGTCAGCAACGAGTTTTTTTATGAGATTAAACGGTGTAAGTTAAGATTAACAGAAGTTCCGATTAAAGTTATGTATACGGAATATTCCAGATCGAAAGGCCAAAAAAATAGCAATGCTTTTAGCGTCGGTGTAAAATTGTTATTGAGATTATTCAGGTGAATTTATGAATTTTATTACTTTTCCGTTACAGCTTATAGCGATAGCATTTTTAATCTTTGCTTTTTCAAGAGTTTGGCTTAGAGCCAGGGAGGGTTCAATCGGCAGGGGGATGTTTTTATTTTGGATATTAGTTTGGATGTTAGTGTTGGTGGCTGTTATCAGGCCGGAATTGACAACTCAATTGGCTAAGAAATTAGGGATAGGCCGTGGAGTTGATGTCGCCTTATATATTTCTATCGTCACCTTGTTTTATCTGAACTTCAGAAGCAATGTCATGATTGAAAACTTGCGCCACGAAATTACCAGATTAACCCGGATCATCGCATTAAGCCAGAAGTGAAAATCGTACTGTTAACAGAATTTTTTCCCCGGAGTGGGAAATATTTTACCGGAGGAGTTGAAGTCAGGGTAACCCGTTTATACGAGTATTTAAAAAGAAAAGGATATGATGTTACCATTATCAGCCGTTCTGGAAGCTATGAATTTAATTCTTTAATAACAGCGGTAAAAAGATTATTTTTCTTTATTAATTTATTGGTAAAGATTGTTTTTATAAAACTTCCTTCAGCGGATGTGGTCGAGGGCACAAACTTTACTACATATATATTGGCTTTTTTATACGCTAAGAAAGTTAAAGCCAAAGCAATAGCTTGGTATCCGGATGTTTTTTTGGGGAAGGCGATAGAGAGATTAGGGGTAATTAATGGCCTACTAACTGAAATTGCCGAAAGAATTTCTCTAAAACTTCCTTGGGATCTGATCGTTGCCTTATCGCAGGAAACAAAGAAGAAATTGGTTCTAGCCGGAGTCCCTGAAAATAAGATTGAGGTCATCTATGGAGGCGTAGATTATAACCGTTATAACATTTATAACCGTTATCAAAAATTTAAAATCCCAACCATTCTTTGCATTGCCAGATTGGTTAAATACAAGCGGATTTCAGATTTAATTTTGGCTGTTTATTTGTTGAAGGACTCGATTCCGGATATTAGATTAATCGTAGTTGGAGAAGGACCGTTGCAACGAAAGTTGCAACAACAAACAACAAACTACAAATTGCAAACTAGCGTTCAATTTCTTGGTAAAATCTCAGAGAAAGAAAAAATTGATTTATTAGCCAAATCCTACATCCACGTTTTACCTTCAGCTGTGGAGGGATTTGGGTTAGTAACGATCGAAGCTCTGTCTACTGGAACGCCGGTGGTTAACACGGATATACCTATCAATAGAGAAATATTAAACGGACAAAAGGTTAACAGGCTGTCAGGTTGGCAGGTTAAAGGAGGGCTATTATTTAATTTAGGGGATTATGTTGATTTGGCGGAAAAAATTGAGCAATTATTGACTGACCGTGAGCTTTATGACAGGAAAATAAAAGAAGGCCTTGAATTGGCTAAAAAATATGATTGGGATAAGGTAAATAAAGAATATGAACATTTGCTTTTTAATTGATGTCTCGTTAGAAAGGTTTACCGGAGGCGGGCAGGTCCATCTTGAGAATTTGATTCGAGAGATAAATAATTTTTCCCGTTTGAAAAGGCCTGGCTTTTCGGTTGGCGAAAGGCCAGGCCTTAATATATTTGGAGGTTTAAACCAGAATATTATTTTTAGATTATGTTGGATGTTCTACGTTATTCCCTGGGTAATCTTTCAGCATTTTTTCAGGCAAAAATTTGATCTGATCCATGCCCATTCAATTCCGGCTATGGTATCGGGGAAAATATTATCAGCGATTTTGGGAATTCCGGTCACAGTGACGGTACACGGATATAACGGAAAACGTTGGATGGAGAAATTTATTTTAACTAAAATTAAATATGATGCTCAAATAACGGTGGCACGGAATTTTCTCGAGGTTTCTAATGTAAATAAAAACGTGGCTTATATCCCGAATGGTATTGACATTGTGAAGTTTACGAAACTTCACAGTCGAATTCGGCGTTTCGTAAACTTCCGGACTCCACAAATTCTCTTCGTCGGCCGCAAAAATGATCCGGTCAAAGGATTTTCAATTTTGGAGAGAGCCTTAGAATTGGTTAAAAAAATAATTCCTCAAACAGAACTATTGGTTGCTGGTGGCGACCTTCCTCCGGAAAGTGTATTGCAAATGTATCGAAAGGCAGATTTATTTGTTTTACCTTCCCTATCAGAGGGTTTCCCTCTGACACTTCTTGAAGCGTGGGCGGAAAAATTGCCGGTTGTAGTCACCAGAGTTGGAGAATTGCCGTATCTGGTTAAAAACGGAATTAACGGCTATCTGGCAGATCCGGGATCAGCGGAAAAACTGGCCGCGGTTATCATTAAGGCTTTAAAAAACCGGAATCTTGCCAAATTGGGAGAAAATGGATACAATCTGATCAAGGAGTATACATGGGAAAAAACAGCAAAGGAAACAATGAAGGTTTACCAAAAGATTTGCTTGAAATATTAGCCTGTCCGGATGATAAATCGCAGGTAAAAGAAATAAGCCCTAAAGGAAAATATTCTCTTCAGTGTACAAAGTGCAAAAGGATTTTTGAAGTCCGTGAGGGAATTCCCATAATGCTTCCCAAAGACAATAAGTGAACAAACTATTAGTTTTAGGGATAATTGCCTTAGCTTCTTTTTTACTTTCAATAAATATCAGTAAGCCATTTATCGGTCAGCACGATTGGAACGGGGTGGTTTACGGCCAGCAGGCAAAAAATTTCTTTCGGTTTGGTTATTTTCCGTTAAAATTCGGAGCGACTTTGGCAACGGCTGACATCCGGCCTGATGAGCGAAAATATTTAACCCACTATACTCCGGCTTTACCAATATTGATCAGCTTATCCTACAGATTATTCGGAGTTTCCGAGTGGAGTACAAGATCGGTCCCAGTGGTGGCATCATTAGCATCGGTTTTTTTTGTAATGTTATTAGGCAGGGAATTAATTTCGTTTAGAGCCGGAATAATGGCCGGAGTTTTAATGATAGTTACTCCGATGTTTATTTATTATGGAAAAAATCCGGTGCATGAAGTGGTATTGTTGCCGCTTGCATTGCTGTCATTTTATTCATATCAGCGTTTCCGGAAAACTAATAAAAACAAGTGGTGGAAAATTTTATTGCTGTCTTCGATAGCGGCAATGCTGATCGGTTGGCCCGGATATTATGCAACGGGTTTGATATTTATTCATGGTATTCTATTCCGGCGGGAGGGGAAAATTAGATTTCTGCAATTGCCGTTGACAGCTGCCACGCTTTCGGCAATTTTTTTCTTTCATACAATAATTTTAAGCCCGCAAGCTGCCGGCGATCTCCAGAACATTTTTTTTGCCAGATTAGGAGGATCTTCAATTAGTTTGATGGATTTTTTGATCAAAGAATTCCGTTATTTCATAAATTTGTTTACGGTGACTTTATTGCTTCTGTCATCAATTTGGCTATTTAGCCGTTCAAAAAATAAGTCAATCTTATTATTACTTGGGTTATTTGGTTTAGCCCACGTTCTGATTTTCCGTCAGGCAGGATATTATCATGAGTATCTGCTGTTTCCGTTATTACCTTTTATTGCTTTAACGTCTGCCGGAACGGTTGATAATTTATTAAAAATATTTCATGGATTAAAAATTAAAATATTAATTGCCGGATTAATCTTATTTTTTGTTGCCAAAGAACGGTTAAGCTATTTACAGGCTTTGCTTAAAAGTGAGTATGTCAAAGATGTCTATGAAGAGGCGGTTGAATATGGGAAAATAGTTAAAACTGATTCTAAGATGATTGTGCCAATAGAAAGGGACGTTTACTTTGTATTCTACGCTGACACATTAAACAATAAATGAATTTACCGATCCTTGCCATTATGATTCTGGCAGTATTTTTCCGCCTTTGGAGGGTCAGCGAATTGATGGTGTTTTCCGGAGAAACCAATAATCTTTTTTATTATTTAACATCTTATCTGGCCGGAGAAAAACCTTGGTTGTTAGGATTGGAGGCGGCTCAATATGTTCATCACTTATTTCATTTACCGTGGTACTTATGGATGATGATCCCGATTTATCTTGCCGGTGGCGGAGATCCTTTGGTTTTTGCCGTTATTCATGCGGTTATAGGGACCGCCGCCGCTTATTTTCTTTATAGGACTTTGGCGTTATTAAGATTTCCAAGAATTGGTTTTTTAGCAGCATTTGGCTATGCAGTGTTTTTGCCGATTGCTAACACTGAAAGATTTATTTCTCCGGTTAGCCTTGTTCCCTTTGGAACAATTTTAACTTTTTATTTATTGGTTTTATCTCATCACCGCCAAAAGGCAGTTTGGTTTTTAGTTTTGGGTTTTTGGACAGGCGTTGCTGTTTCATTTCATTACGCCCTGTTATTAACAACGGTGGTTGTTTTGGGATTGATCTGGTGGAGGGATAGAAAATTTTTCTTGGCGGCTGTAATTGGAGTAGTGTTAGCGTTTTCTCCGCTGATTATTTTTGATCTCCGGAATAATTTTTTTAATTTGACAGGGCTGTGGTTTGTAGTAAAGTCTTTGACTGGCGAAACCAGGCCTTACGGGTCATCACATTTCTTGTATCAAGTTTATCCGGTTATCGTTACTTTTATTGCCGCTTTGGGGTCGCGTTTGCCAAAGAAATTGTTGGCGGTGGCTTGCGGAGTATTTTTATTAATTCAATTAAGGGCTTTGGCGGTGTATGAGGTTCATCCTAATTTAAAAGACAGGTATAAGATTGTTAATGAATTGCTTTCTCAATGGAATCAGGGATTGGCTGTTAGTTTCCGCGGCCAATCGTCGTTTGATTATGTTTATTTATTGCGGAGGGAAGCCATAAAGCGGGGTTTTGATCCACAGAAAATTGTGATTTTTGAACCTTGGCAGCCGGAAAATAATGCCGGTTTGATAGTTGAAAATAATACGGTGATATTCCAACATCCTTAAGGACATATAATAAAGATTATGCGGATAATTGCTTGTTGTTACGGAACCAGGCCGGAGTTTATTAAAATTGCTCCGGTGGTGTTGGTTTTAAATAAGTTGTACCCGGACATTAAAACAATTTTAATTTGTTCCGGACAACACCGGGAATTATTAGCCGGGATAGGAGGGGATTTTGGTCTGAAACCGGACATTGAATTGGACATCAGAAAGTCAATCGGGAATACCGATAACTTATCAGAATTAACATCATCGCTTCTTAAGTCTTTTTCCGGAACTTTTAATCAGATTAAGCCGGATGGGGTCGTCGTTCAGGGTGATGCGGCTTCGGCGGCATTTGCGGCCATAGCCGCCTTCCATCAGGAATTGCCTATTTTCTATATTGAAGCTGGTTTGAGAACCTATGATTTATCCCAGCCGTTTCCGGAAGAGGGCTACCGGCAGATGATCTCCAGAATCGCGGCAGTCTTGTTTTGTCCGACGGATATTGATAAGAAGAATTTATTGAATGAAGGAATTCCCAAAAATAAAATTTATGTGGTGGGAAACACGGTTGTTGATGCTATAAACATGATTTTAGCTTCAAAAGGCCCGGTCCGCCAGCTGGCGGACCGGGCCTTAATTGATAAAAAAATTGTTGTGGTTACTATCCACCGTCGGGAAAATTGGGGAGCTCCGATTAAACGGATTTTGTCATCGTTAAAAAAAATCAGAGACGGTAATCCGGAATATAAATTTATTGTTTCAGTTCATCCCAATCCTATAGTCAGAAATACAGTTGAAAGTTATCTGAAAGATGAACAAGGATTTGAATTGATCACTCCGCCAACTTACCGGAAATTTATTTCAATATTGCGTCAATCTTCAGGAGTTATTACTGATTCCGGCGGCATACAGGAAGAGGCTCCTTCGTTAGGAATTCCCTGCTTGGTGGTAAGGGAGAAGACAGAAAGAACCGCAGGGTTAAAAAATGGCTGGTCGATGCTTGTCGGTACAGATGAAAACGGAATAATATCCGAATTTAAATGGCTGAAGGATTGGAAAATTCCCAAAGGAGGAAATCCTTATGGCGACGGGAAAGCATCTTTGAGAATTGCCAAAATAATTTATGAAAGAATTTAATCAGGCATATTTCCTGAAACATTATCAGTCTGCCGGTGATAAAAATCCTCAGAAAAAGGTAAAGATGTATTTATCTTTAATACGGGATAAAATTCCGGAAAATCATAAAAGGCCTGGCCTTACAACGCAAGGCCAGGCCTTGTTAGATATAGGTTGCGGATATGGAAGATTTCTAAAAGCGGCTCAAGATGAATTTGAAACTTTTGGGATCGATCCGAGCGCGTTTGCAATTGCTAAGGCTAAAAAATATGCCGCAAATACTAAATTTGAGATAGCTACAGTTTCATCATATAAACCAAAGAAGCTTTTCGATGTTATTACCGCGTTTGATATTTTGGAACATACAAATAATTTATCCGATACTTTATTAATAATAAAAAGCTGGCTGAAACCCGGAGGGCTGTTAATGGTTGTTGTTCCGGTTTATGACGGAATTTTTGGAACAATAGGAGGATGGCTAGATAAAGACGTTACCCATGTCCAAAAACTTAGCCGCTGGAATTGGCTAAAATTGTTCAAAAGCAATTTTAAAGTTTTACATAAACAAGGAATAATTCGTTATTCATTAACCGCAAAAATTTATTTACACTTCATGTTTCCCTGGTTATTTAAATGGGGTCAGGCAATATTGGTAAAGATGAAAAAAATATGATTCATATAGTTTTGCCCGCCTTCAACGAAGCGGAATCCTTAAAAGTATTATTGCCGGAGCTTATAAGGACTTTGAAGGCTGAACGTTTGCAGCATAAAATCTATGTTATAGATGACGGAAGTCTGGACGGAACTTCTAAAATTGTAAAAGGTTTTTCCGGCCGTTTCCCACAGATTAAATTGATAGCTCATAAAACCAACAAGGGTTTGGCTGAAGCCATTAATACTGGTTTCAAGTCGGCTTTAGCGGGAAGCAAAAGCGGAGATATATTGATTACCATGGACGCTGATAATACCCATTTACCGGGTTTAATTGTCAGAATGGCGAGATTGATAAATGAAGGAAACGATATTGTGATTTCGTCAAGATTTGTTTCAGGTTCACGCGTAAGAGGCGTTCCGCCTGCCCGCCGTTTGTTGAGTTTTACGGCCGGAATTATTTTTAAGATTCTTTTTCCAATATCCGGAGTAAAAGATTATACCTGCGGGTTTAGGGCTTACAGGGTTGATCTGATTAAAAAAGGGATGGGAATTTATAAAGAAAAATTTATCAGCGAAAAAGGATTTTCCTGTATGGTGGATATATTGTTGAAATTAAGGCGTTTAGATCCAATTTGTACAGAAATCCCGATGATTTTGAGATACGACCTTAAAAAGGGAAAAAGTAAAATGGATGTTGGCAAAACTATAACGGAAACATTAAAACTTATACTCAAGCGCTTATGAAATTTTCTTATGTTTGGTTATTTTTAATAGCGGCATTTCTATTCTCAAGGTTTTACAACTTAGGTGATTTGCCTTTATTTTCTGATGAAGGATACGCAGTGGCAAGGGCTTGGGAATTAAAAAATACCGGTGAATTACTGGGGATGGTGGAATATACAACCCAACCGATTTTTATTTGGCTGATAGCGTTATTTCAATTTTTACCGCTGAATAATGTCGTTAGCGGTAGATTAGTCTCGGTATTTTTCGGATTGGGAACGGCGTTGATAATCTCAAAATTGGCCGGAAAATGGATAAATCGTCAGGCGGGAATTCCGGCCTTTATTTTGATGGCAATTTTGCCGTTTTCCGTTTTTTACGACCGGACGGTTTTATTCGAATCAGCGACTTTATTTTTTATGGTTTTAGCGTTAATTTTCCCGGCGGCAACAGGACTGGCGATTTTAACTAAACAAACAGGATGGTTGATATTGCCGGCAGTTTTAGCGCTGGGAAGAGGAAGTTTCAAGGGAAGATCGTTAAAGATTTTAATCAGTATTTTAATGGTATTGGCGGTTTGGTATTTTGCGGCGGGAAGTTTTGGCTCTGTGTCAATATCAACTCATGCCAATTTTAAAAATAATCTATTGCGCTCAATGCTTTGGCTAATTGATTATTTAACCTGGCCGGTGATTGGGCTTACGGTTTTAGGAGGGTTAGCGGCAGTCATTGATGCAATCAGGCAAAAAAAGATTACCCCGATTTTAATAGCGGCCGGATGGACTTTGGGAGTTTTTTTGTTTATCAATAAAACCGCGGTAATTTTTTATCCCCGCTATCTTTATTCAATATTATTAGGAGTTGTTATATTGGCTGTTAATGGTTTGGAAGTGATCAGAAACCGTGGATTAAGTAAAATTGCCTTATCGTGTTTATTTATTACAATGTTGCTTCCGGGAATCATTTCAGGCTGGAAGATTATAGTAACTTCCGGAAAAGCAGAGATACCGAGAGAAGACAGATTTCAGTTTTTCGAAGATTGGACCAGCGGTGTTGGAAGTAAGGAGCTTGCCGATGAAATTTTGAGAATTGCAGACATAGGCGGAATTAATGTTTATCTGGAGGAGGAAAATTCCTACTTTGTTACATTAAAAAGTGACCAAAGATTAAAAGAAGCTAGAATTGAGATAGTTGATTGGTTGGTTGATCCGTTAACGGAAATTCCGGAACAAGTATTGGAGGATGATAAAACCTCATTGTTCATCCGCAACCGTCATCCGGATATTCCGGAAAATTGGCCGGTGGAATTGGTTTGGTCATATCCTAAAACTGACAAGAGATCGGTATATTTATATAAAATTATCAGATGATAAAAATTGAGAGGCTCTCTATCCCAGTTGACTTTAATTTATCTTTTCTGAAAATCCGTTGGTCTGATCATCTATTGGTTAAAGACGGCGGGAAAGTAGTCGGTGAAGGCGTAATTTACGGCGGTGATTGGGACAAAGCGGAAAGGTTGGCTAGGCAGATGCTTAAAATGGAATTTGGAGCGGCTAGAGGAGATTTGCCGGTTTGTGAACAATTATTCATAAATCATAAATCATATTTCATAAATCAGATACAAGAGATTCGTGACCGGGGGTCAAATCTAAAACTAAAAGTCGGTCGGAATGTTATAGATGATATAAAGGTTATAAAATTTATCCGTGACGGATTGAAATTCCCCAATCAAATCAGGATCGATGCCAATCAGGGTTATTCCCTAAAACAGCTTCAGTATTTAATCCCGACTTTAAAAGAAGCAGGAATTGAATATGTTGAAGAACCGGTTAAGGTAAAAGATCTGGCCGCTGCTTCCGAAATACTGCATCGATACGGAATGAAAATTATTTTAGACGAGACTTTATCCTCGTCCGTCATTCCGGTCCCTCCGTCTTTTGTCATTCCGGGCGTAGACCCGGAATCTATACAGATAGACGCTATCAACCTTAAAATTTCCCGCATCGGCGATATTAACGAATCACTTCAGTTAATCAAATTGGCAAAAAAACACAATATAAAAATAGTGATCGGTTGCAGTGAAGAGCTAGAGAGAGGGATGAGAGCAATTTATGCGCTTGGACATGAGGCAAAAAAGGCCGGGGTATTGCTCGAGGTTGAGGGTTTTGGTCCCACTCGACTCTCCCGCTATCGCGGGATCGCTCAGGGTAAACCGCTTCGTATCTCCAGATGGTTTAACCGGATGGAGAATTTGTCGATAATCATCGGTCATAGAATTCGGCAGCAGATGTTTGGAATATATTGGTTTATCTTAAAACTTGGAGTTTTAATAATGAAGAAATCTAAGCTAGTTTCTTCTTTATCGCTTCATTTGGTTAAATGGACCGGAAAATCAAATCAAAGAATTCATCCCAAACATCTGATTTTCCAAAAATATCCGCCTGAATTTTTAAAATTCTTAAATCCAAATGATTTTGTCTTGGATGTTGGTTGTGGCAACGGTCAGAATAGTCTGTTGGCGGCCGGAAAAGCAAAAATGGTAGTCGGTTTTGATATTGATAAAATACAATTGAAAATTGCTAAGTCTGAAGCTGCCGGAAGGAAATTGAGAAATGTTAGGTTCGATTATGTTTCCGCTGAAGATAAATTCCCCTATCAATCAAATTCATTCGATAAAATTATTTTTTTGGGAGTATTGGAACATTTATCCAAAAGGGAAAATGTTTTGCAGGAGATTAAGAGGGTTATGAAAGTTGGTGGGAAATTGTTGTTAGGGGTTCCGAACGAGGAGACTAGTTGGAAAAAACTTCAAATGAGTGTCGGGATTAAACACTTTACGGATCCGGATCATGAGCTTGAATTTACGAAGCGGACAATTACAGACTTGTTGGCTAGAACTGGATTTATTCCAGTTTCAATTCAACCGACGGCATTTGATACGCCCTGGGCCGGTCTGATTGATGTCGTCGGGGGAATATCGCTCAATCTTTACCGGAAACTATTATTTTGGAAATGGGATGTAGTTAAAAAATACCCGGAAGAGTCTATAAGTTTCTTTGTTGTGGCCGAAAAAACATAATATGATATCAAAAAATCCAACAGTATCAGTATTATTACCGGTCGGGAAAGATAAGCGTTTTTTAAAAGAAGCTTTGGAGAGCATTAAGGGGCAGTCTTTCAAAGATTATGAATTATTAACTCAAGAAGATGACGGAAGGGGGATAACTCAAGTTTTAATTGATCTGGAAAAAAAAGCCAAGGGTGAATTTTTAGCCAGAATGGACGCTGATGATATTTGTTTGCCAAATAGACTTAAGGTTCAAGTGGATTATTTCCGGGATAATCCTGATGTTAAATTAGCCGGATCATGGGTTGTCTTAATTGACGAAAAGAGAAATCAGATAGGTTTGCAGAAAATGCCGATAAGTTGGGAGGAAATAAAGCGAGTTTCGTTTTATCGCAATCCCCTGATTCATCCTTCATGGATGATGAGAAAAAAGTGGTTTGAAAATATAGGAGGATACGATTCTGTCTTTAAGGCTTCTCAGGATTGGGAGTTAGTTTTAAGAAGTGTTTGGAGGGAAAGAATTGAAAATATTCCGGAACCGTTAATTAAATTAAGAATCCATTCAGGATCAGTATCGTTTTCGAATAATAAATTGCAGGTCTATTTTGGCCTTAAAGCCAGGTTAGAGGCTATTTTTAGAGGTGATGTCCCATGGCATAAAATTATTTATTTACTTCCGTCAGCATTAGCTTTGACAATTCCTTCTAAGATTAAACTATTTTTTCGCAAAACTTTCATTTCAGATTGCCGATCGGCAGTCTCTAATGAAAAAATATTGGGGATTGTCATGCCGATTGGCCAAAACAAAGATCAATTGCTGAAATCAGGGCAATGGAGTATATGGCAATCTGAAATTGAAGAATACAAGAAACATTTTGGCGGGGTGGAAATATTTGAATTTAAGTACAGAAATTGGTTTAGGTTTCCGGAGGCGAAATTGATGCCATTGGTCGAAGCAAAAAAGTTTAGGCGGTGTTCAGCTTTGAAGGCGGTTCACCTGTCGGCAGCAATTCCGTGTTTAGTTGCAAAAGCATTATATGGAACTCCGTATGTTCTAAGTTTTGGTTATAGGTATGACGAATTTGCCTTGATTGAAAAAAAATGGCTGCAATGGATTTTTGTAAAATTGTTCGAGCCATTAGCTGTCAGGTTTGCAGATTTAGTATTGGTCCCGACAAAAGCTTTGAAGGATTATGTAGGGGAGAATGGAGCAAGAAATATTGAGGTGATTCCAAATGGCGTAGACGTTGATCTGTTTAAACCGGCTTCAAAAGGTCTCACCTTGCGGACGCAAGGTGAGACCTTATTAAATATTCTTTTCGTCGGGAGACTGGAACGTCAGAAAAATCTAAAGGTGCTCATCGAAGCCGTTTCTAGAATATTTAAAGGCCCGGTCCGCCAGCTGGCGGGCCAGGCCTTGATTAATGTCAAGTTTGTCGGCGCCGGAAGCCAGAAAGATGAATTGGTTAAATTGGCTGATGAGTTGGGAGTAAATTTAGAAGTTATAAATCGGGTTCCAAATGAAAAATTACCCGAAATTTATCGTCAAGCGGACATATTCGTTTTGCCATCATTGGTAGAAGGTCACCCGAAGGCTTTATTGGAAGCAATGAGTTGCGGTTTGGCGTGTGTGGCGAGTAATATTCCGGGCGTGAATGAGATAATTGTTGACGGCAAAAATGGTTTGCTTGTTGAGCCAACAGAAATTGGTTTAATAAAAGGCTTAGAGAGGCTAATCAGTGAATTCGGGTTACGGCAGCGGTTGGGAGTGAAAGCCAGAATGACAGTACTAGATAAGTTTGATAAGAAGAAGCTGATGGAAATAGAGTTAAGATTGCTCTTGGGTATCAAATAAGGCCTGGCCTCGCCGCTGTGGCAAGGTCAGGCCTTTAAACATTATGAAAATATTATTTGTCCTTGAAAATACCATCAAAAGTCTGGAAGGCGGAACAGAGGTCAGTAGTTTCCATTTGGCAAGACTACTCCGCCGGAATAATATTGAAGTTGAGGAATGGGCGCCACATCCAAAGAGATACTCAATGTATTTTTACACCGGTATATTTTCGCAAATCGTGATATTTTTATTGCTTTTGTGGAAATGCGTGAAAAATAGGCCACAAATCTTGCACATTCAGGGAAAATACCTTTTGCCTTCGGCGGTTTTAGTTGGGAAAATACTCAATATTCCCACGGTGGCGACGATCAGAGATTATATTGTTGTATGTCCGGCCGGACTATGTCTGTTTAAAGGCCCGGTCCGCCAGCTGGCGGACCGGGCCTTATTTGATAGTCCTCATGGCTTTTTGTTTTTCTTTTTTCATGAAATTCCTCGATTTTTATCACTTTATCATAATAGTGATCGTCTAATGATTCGAATCATTAGATATATTTTTCTCATCAGGGGTTGGTTTGTTTCGCGCTGGCTGCGGTTTTGGTTGAAGCAATCGGATGCAGTAATTTCAGTGTCAACAGCAGTCCAAAAAATCCTGTTTCAAAATGGTATTTCATCCCAAGTGATTCATAACTCCTTTGATACGTCTTTTTTACAGTCAAATAAGGCCCGGTCCGCCAGCTGGCGGACCGGGCCTTTAAACACTATCCTATTCGTTGGAAAGCCCTCTTATGGAAAGGGCTACGATATTTTCTATGAACTTTCGCAGATGAAAGAGTTTGAAAAGTACGATTTTAAAACAATCGGCGGTAAAACGAAATTAGGATACAAAGAAACTTTGGAAGAGATGAGAAAAACTCTGGCAGTAATTGTCCCCAGCAGATGGTCGGAACCGTTTGGGAGGGTGGCGTTGGAGGCTTTAATGATGGGAACTTCGGTAGTAGCGTCAAAACGCGGGGGTTTGCCGGAGATTATTGAGGACGGCGTAACCGGAATCTTAGCTGAGCCTACCGTGGACGATATGGCTGACGCCTTGAGATTGATAATCAAGCAAAATAATAAATTTAGAGAAGAAATTATGACCAGAAAAAAACTATTGATAAAGAAATTTGAATCGATTCCTCTCAGACTACATATTAATCTTTACTCGAGCCTTCTTGCTAAAATAGGCTAAGGATGAAAAAAGTTTTCGGTGCGATTCTAATACTTTGGGTAGTTTCTCTTTTGACCAGCGCTTATATCGCGCCAAGATTTATTCCGGAAACTTTGTTCGTAGGAAGCAGAAATTCGTTTGATGAACGATTACCGCAATGGTTGTACGACAATCGTATGCCCCGTTTGATTTGGATGTGGGCCAATCTTGACGGCAACCATTATCTATCGATCGCCAGAAACGGATATTATGAATTTGAAAATGGCTTTTTCCCTTTATATCCATTAACTATACGAGCCGTAACCAATTTATCGGGATTACCCTTTCTTTTATCTGGGCTGTTGGTGACATATATTTCTTTTATTCTATTCCTGAAGTTTCTGCATAATCTTCTAAAGCTCGATTTTACCGATCAGGAAAGTAATAGGACCATATTATGGATAATCGTATTCCCAGTAGCGTTTTATTTAATTGCGATTTATAACGATTCTTTATACTTATTTCTAACAATCGGGTGCCTTTACGCTGTCAGAAAAAATAAATGGTGGTTGGGCGGGATATTGGGAGGGTTGGCAGCTCTGGCCAGATTTCCCGGCATAGCTATCTTTCCGGCTTTATTGGTTGAATGGTGGAGTGGTAAGCGACGAATAAGGGACTTAATACCTGTTCTTTTTATTCCCCTGTCAACCTTGTCATATTTTCTTTACCTGCATATTTGGGAAGGAAATTGGAACCTATTTGTGACTTCAATGAGCGTTTGGAGGCAAGACAGTTTTGTATTTCCTTTGCAGACTGCTTACTGGTATTTTAAGATTCTTACCTCGGTTTCGCCTAATAGTCTGATGTATTTTGTGGCATTGGCAGAGTTCGCGGCGGTGATTTTTTCTATTGTGGTATTAGCAAAAGGATTCAGGCTCGTAAGGCGATCTTATTGGGTTTATGCCGTATCTTATCTTTTAATTCCGATGTCAGGCGGAACTTTTCAGGGCGATCCGCGTTATATTATCCACGCGTTTCCGGTGATATTGATTTTCTCTCAATTAATGTCCAAGAACCGATGGCGGTATTTAATTATGGGGGGGTTCTTTATTCTGCAGTTGATATTTATGGCTTTCTTTTCGCAAGGATATTTTATATCTTAATCGATGATTATTTTAAGTCCGCAACTTGGGATATCGCCAACCGCTACTACTGGTGGAGAAACTTATGACCGGGAATTACTAAAACAGTTTGTCAAAATGGGACAGGAGATCCAGATTTTATTGCCTAAAGGCAAAATTATCCCGGCGGAGATTCCCAAGAAAATCGTTGACAGGACATTGATTGGTCATTTTGTACCACCGTATACGTTTAATTTATTCTCTATCCCTTGGGTCTTTAAAAATTATCATAACCATCAACAATTCGTTCTTCGTATTCATTCCCCTGAATACCTGTTCCCCACCGCTTATTTAGTAAAAAAATTAAGACCGGATATTCCACTAATCATTCATTATCATTTGGACCAAACCGGTAGGGTTTGGACGAAGATGAATAGAATATTATTGAATATGGCGGATGCGGTCATTTCCGATTCGGAATTTTTGAAAAAGCAATTGGTGGAAAGAGTCGGGATTAATCAGAAGAAGATTCATGTGATTTATTGTGGAGTGAATGTTGAGAGTATCAAGCCGAAAGTTAATAAAGGCCTGGCCTTGGCGTACGCCAAGGCCAGGCCTTATAAAACCATTCTATTTCTCGGCAGATTTATCGAGCGGAAGCGGCCGGATTTGGCGATTAAAATTTTCGCTAAACTTCATGCCAAACACCCTGACACCAAATTGATTATGGTTGGGGAAGGGCCAATGGAAGAAAGGCTCAGGTTACAGGTTGCAGGTTACAGGCTACAGAATACAGTCGAATTTACTGGTCCATTATTCGGGGAGGAAAAATTAAAGAGATATCATCAGGCCGATTTATTTTTGTTTCCGTCGGAAAAAGAAGGGTTCGTGCTGGTAGTTTTGGAGGCGATGGCGGCCGGGTTGCCCCTGCTTGTTCCCGATGCTTTAGGTTTTCCCGAGGCGGTTGAAAACGGGAAAAACGGCTATCTGGCAGATCCGGATAATATCGGAGATTGGGTTAAAAAATCAGAAAAAATTTTGTTTTCACCCGTTTTGCAAAATTCAATGAGAAAATATTCCAGATACTTGGCTGAAACTAAATTCAGCTGGGAGACATGCGCTCAGAAAAATCTGAAGATTTATCAGTCTTTAGTATAAAATATACTTGTGGCTAAACCTTCCGTATCGGTATTTTTTCCATGTTTCAACGACGAAAAGACAATAGGTTTGTTGATCAGGGGAGCCAAAAAAATATTGGATAAAATGGCGGAAAAATATGAGATTATTGCTATTGACGACTGTTCCACCGACGGAAGCCGTCAGGTTTTAAGAAAATTAAAACCGGAAATCAGCAATTTGCGGTTGATTTTCCATCGTCAAAATATGGGTTACGGAGGAGCGTTGCAGTCGGGATTCAAAGCAGCCAAATACGATTTGGTGTTTTATACCGACGGCGACAGCCAATACGACATTGGGGAGTTTGAGTTATTGTTGCCGTTGATGACCGGCGATATTGATGTGGTAAACGGAATAAAAATGTTCCGTAACGATCCTTGGTATAGGGTTGTGATAGGGAATATCTATAATTTCTTTGTCAGAAATCTTTTCGGGATTGATATTTTTGATACGGATTGCGACTTCAGGTTAGTCCGCAATTCATTGATGAAAAAAATTATCCTCAAATGTAATTCCGGCGCCATCTGCGTTGAACTGGTGAAGAAATTACAGGATTCTGGAGCGGAGTTTAGGCAGGTATCAGTACACCACTATTCGCGGGAATATGGCAACTCTCAATTTTTTAATTGGCGTCGGATTCTTAATACCGGTATTGAGCTTGTCAGATTAAGATTTGAATTATGGAGATAATTAGTGTTTTATGCTTTCATGTTTTAATGTTTTAATGATTCTATGAACATACTTATCACCGGCGGACTGGGATTTATCGGCAGTACTTTGGCAATCGCGGAAGTCCGCCGGGGGAATCGAGTGACGATGGTAGACGCGCTTTTTCCGGATTATGGCGGTAATAAATTTAATGTTAAAGATATTGACAAGGAAATAGAAATAGAGATTGGAGACGTCAGAAATAAAAAACTGATTGAGCAATTGGTAAAAGGAAAGAATGTTATCTATAGTTTGGCCGGGACCCTGTCGCACGTTGATTCAATGACAGACCCGTTTACCGATTTGGAAATTAATTGCGTCAGCCAGCTAGCGCTTCTTGAGGCCTGTCGGAAATATAATCCTGAAACTAAAATATTATTCGCCGGAACGCGTAATCAATATGGCCGGGCTAAATATTTGCCGGTAGACGAAAATCATCCGATGGAGCCGGTGGACGTTAATGGCATAAATAATATTGCCGCAGAGTGGTATTACAGATTGTATTACAATGTTCATGGTTTGCGGACCTGCTCATTGCGATTAACCAATACTTACGGTCCCCGCCACCAAATGAAGCATCCACGGCAGGGTGTATTGAATTGGTTTGTTAGGCAATTGATTGATAAGAAAACGGTTGAGTTTTTTGGAGACGGCAGTCAGATCCGCGATGTCAATTTTGTTGACGACGTTGTTTCGGCTTTTATGATAGCCGCGGATAACCCCAAATCAGATGGAGAAGTTTTTAACTTAGGTGGAGACGCGGTTTCATTGGAAACTTTTGTGAAAACGGCAATTAAAATTTTTGGGAAGGGAAATTTTAAGACAATTCCGTTTCCTGCCGAAAGAAAATCAATTGAAGTCGGGGATTATATTGCCGATAGATCGAAAATTAAAACTAAATTGGGATGGACGCCGGTAATCGATTTGGAATCCGGGCTTAAGAAAACATTTGATTATTACCTTGAATACAAAAAATATTACTGGAAATAAAATGATTCCTACTTTAAATCCAAAAGAATTATTTTCGAAATACAGGCCGGAAATCGTCGAAGCAATTGAAAAAGTGATCGATAGCGGCGTTTATTTGATGGGGGAAGAACTGGCAGGATTCGAAAAAGAATTTGCCGATTTTTTAGATATCAAAAATGTTGTCGGGGTGGGATCAGGGACAGATGCCATAACTTTGGCGCTTAGAGCTTTGGATATTAAAAGCGATCAGGACGTTATCGTTCCTGCCAACGCTTATCCGACTGTTTTCGGAGTAGCCGCCAGCGGAGCTCATGCCAGATTCTGCGATGTGGAGGAAGATACTCTGACAATGTCAGTCAGAACCATCGAACAGGTCATAACAATCAAAACCAGAGCTATTGTGATAGTTCATCTTTACGGAATGCCTGTCGTAATGGATGAAATCATCAATTTTGCAAAAAGACTAAATATTTGCGTCATTGAAGATTGCGCTCAAGCGGTTGGGGCTAAAATCGGCAATAAATATGTTGGAACTTTCGGGGATATTGCCTGTTTTAGTTTTTATCCGACAAAGAATTTATCGACAATGGGCGATGGCGGAGGGGTAGCTACCAATAATGACAAAATTGCCGATAGAATTAGAAGATTAAGAATGTATGGCGAAGACGTCAGATATCATTCATTGGAATCTTCAACTCATAGCCGCTTGGAGGAAATTCAAGCTGCTATCCTGAGAATTAAACTTTTACATTTGAAAGATGAATTAAAAGAAAGGCAGGTAATGGGATTAAGATACCGCGCGGCCTTGAAACAAGACAATTTAATTCCGGGATTGTTGCCAAAAAACCTGACCCATGGTTATCATTTGTTTGTGGTCAGGTCTGGAAAGCGGGATTTGTTAAAAGAGAAATTAGAAGCAGCGGGGATTATGTCATTGATTCATTATCCTCAACCGCTTCATTTTCAACCGGCATTTAAAAGAATCGGCAATGTGACATATACGACACGGCATTTCCCGGTCTCGGAGAATGCATCCAAACAAATTTTATCCCTGCCTTTTTACCCCGGGTTGCCGGTTGAGACTCAGGATAAGGTTTTAGAAACGGTAAACTCATGGATATAAAAGAATATTATAGGCTGGCTAAAGTTGAAGATAATCACTGGTGGTATCGATCAGTGCACAGGTTGGTGATTGACGAAATAAAGGCCTGGCCTTGCTCCGCAAGGCAAGGCCTTATCAGAATTCTCGATGCCGGTTGCGGCACCGGTGGTTTAACCGAAAAATTGGCAAAGTTAGGATTTACAGTCGGAATTGATATATCGAATTTGGCGTTGGGATTGAAACGTCACTCTAAGGCTAAATATATTAACGGCTCAATAAACAATTTGCCGTTTGCGGATAAAAGCTTTGATCTGATCACTTGTGTAAGCGTTCTGTACCACCGTCAGGTTTCGGATTTAAAAGCAGTGTCTGAAATATTCAGGGTTCTTAGAAATGGCGGCCGGGCAATTTTAATAATGCCGGCCTTCAGATGGGCATTCGGAAGTCATGATAAATCCGTTCATGGCGTCAGGAGATATAGCATGCCAGAGGCCGTTTCATTGTTACGAAGCGCCGGTTTTGCCATAATTAAACGCCGTTATCTTTTTGGACTTTTATTTCCGGAGTTTGTGATTAAGAAATTCATGGATAAAATTGGCTTTAGCAACAACACAATTTCAGATTTAGCAGAGTTCCCTAAATGGCTAAACGCGGTTCTTGAGATTATTTGCAGATTTGAAAATTGGCTATCAAAATGGGTTAAATTCCCGTTCGGAAGCTCTATATATATAGTAGTAGAAAAATCATGAATATTAAAGACATTTTGTTTACCACATTGAGAAGAAGGTTGGTGGATGACGACTTGTTCGCCTGTCAACATTTATTAACCGGAAAAGTATTGGATTTGGGTGGGGGCCGGACGCGGGGGGAGTTTCCTCATGGCCGGGAATTGAATTGGACTGTTTTGGATATTGATTTTAATTTTAAACCGATGGTGGTCGGTGACGCCCAAATCTTACCGTTTATCAATAATTCTTTTGATTCAGTCAAATGCAGTGAATTAACCGGATATTTGTTTGAGCCGTTAAAAATGCTACAAGAGGTGAAAAGAGTATTAAAGCCCGATGGCGTTGCGGTTTTTACTTCTCCATTTTTAACTCCGTTTGATTTTGACCAGCATGACTGTATGAGGTTAACTAGCGCGTGGTGGGTTTGGGCAGCTGAAAAGACGGGTTTTAAAGTAGAAAAAATTAAACCTCAAGGATATATGATGACGGTTTTGGCGGATGCCGAGAAATATTGGATTGGACGTTGGTGGTGGCCTTTACGGATATTTGGATATTTAATAATGATTCCGGTTTATGAACTGTTGTTTTGGTGGGAACAGCATGTCCCTGTCCCCGATTACTTTAAACGCTTTACAACTGGATTTTTAGTGGTTCTTAAAAAGAGTTGATGCATTTGTTCCAAGATTCACCTATCATTGTCATTCCGTGCTTGACACGGAATCTATATAGATTCCTGCTTTGGTTCGACGGCGCTCACCATCCTGAGTTTGTCGAAGGATCGCAGGAATGACAAGGTTTAGAATAGTTTTGAAACGGCTTCGATTAAAAAAATGAAGAAAATAGTTTATTTATTTCCGACCAATAGGAAAAGATTAATCGCCGAAGTCAAAAATGGCACCGCTCCGGACAATAATTTATATGGCTTCAATCATTTACAACAGTTTTATCAAGTTGAACAGGTAGAAATTTATTCTAAACTTGAAAGAGTTTTAAATTTTTTATTATTGCCTCTGTCTTGGATATTTAATTCCCGGTACACAAAACTAAATTTAGGTCGTGTTGTATTAGCTCTTCCGCAATTTTGGAAGACCGATGCTGTGATTACTTGCGTCGATTCAGTTAATAAAGTTGCGGCTATACTAAAAAAGCTTAAACTTTTTTCTGCGCCTCTAATTTGTATGGCAGGAAATGTAATGGACGGAACTGAAAAATTTCCCCGTCTACACCAATGGCTGTGGTCAGGAGCAGATAGGATTATTACTCATGCGCCAGTGGATCAGGAAAAACTGATAAGGTTGGGAATAGGAGATAGGGGAGTGATAATTCCGGTTGGGTCTGATGCGAGCTTTTATCAAAAACGTGCAAATTCAGAATTCAGAATTCAGAATTCAGAATTAGTTATTAGCGTTGGGGCGGATAGAGATAGGGATTACCAGACTTTACTTTTAGCTGCGGCGCAGTTGCCGAAACTAAAATTTGTTGTGTGCTGCGGAAGAAAAAATATTGAAGGTTTGAATATTCCGGATAATGTCGAGGTCAGAATTAATGTTTCAACCTTAGAAACAAGAGAAATCTTGTCTAAAGCGGAAATGGTGGTCTTGCCATTACGGGAAACTTATCGGGCTAGCGGGCAATTATCAATGTTAGATGCGATGCTCATGGAGAAGCCGGTGATTGTCAGCCAGACCCGAGGAATAGTTGAGTCGTATGGTTCTCTTGATAAGAAGCATGTTTTATTATCGCAGCCAGAGGATGCCGGAGATTTGATCAAAAATATTAAAATCTTACAGAATAGTCCGAAACTCAGACAAAATTTGGGGGAGGTCGGAAGAAAGTTAGCGCTTGGGTATACTACAATGAAGTATGCCGAAAAACTCAAAAAGGTTGTTTTCGCCTCAAATTGAAGATCCAAACTATTTAACAATGCCGTATTTATCGCGTGAACGATGGATCAGTTTTTGGTATCAACTGATGGAAGTAATGGAAACAAAGCCGGAGTCGGTGTTGGAAATCGGTCCGGGACCAAAAGTAGTTTCCAATATTCTTAAGAATATGAGAATACGCTTGATATCAGTTGATATTGATCAAAGGTTACAGCCGACGGTCAGAGCTGATATTACCAAGCTGCCGTTTGCAGATAAAACTTTCGATTGTGTTTTGGCAGCGGAAGTATTGGAACATATTCCGTTTGCCGAAGTTTCAGGAGCGCTAAAAGAACTGGCCAGAGTTTCATGGAAGTCAATCGTGATAACTTTGCCGCATTTCTCGCATTTCGCGCCTTCCGTAGCTTTAAAATTGTTTCCGTATGTGCCAAGATTTTCTAAAGTGTTTCCGATCTCATTGCCTGTTAAACACAAATTTGACGGACAGCATTATTGGGAGATTGGGAAGAAGGAAACTCCGATTTCTAAGGTGAAGCAGTTGTTTTCTGCGGTTGATGACTTTAGATTGGTCAGAGATTACCTGATAGAAGAGAACCCATTCCATCACGTTTTCGTTTTGAAATCTAAAAAGGAGTCTCCTTGATGTACGTCAAGGAGACTCCTTAATACATACAATGGTAGCGAATAAGCGAATTGAATCAGGAATTTCGATCAGGGAAAAACAAGTTAGGCATTGGCTTGATAATAATAACTTTAAAGGCGAATATTTATTGGTCAGTACCAAGCCAGAATTGGTTTATTTCAAGAAACTGCAGGAATTATCTCCGGAAATAAAGTTGATAGTTGATTTATATACCCCGATTTTTTTGGAAAAAGAGTTGACTTTATCAAAATGGAAACCGCAGGATTGGTTGACAAGATGGAAGAATAAAGAAATGGTGCGAAAATTTCTCCGGCGGGGAAATCACTTTTTGGTCGCTAATCATCGTCAACGAAAATATTGGCTTGAAACATCAAAACAGTTGGGAGTTCCAATAAAAGAGAAGAACATTTCAGTATTTCCAACCGGTTCTCCGAAAATTCATAATTCAAAATTCCCTGCCCGCAGTGGCTACGCCGCAGGCGTTGCAGGCGGGAGAATTCATAATTCAGCACGACGGAACGTCGTGCTCTGGTTCGGTGGTATTTATCCGTGGATGGATCCGGAATTACTTATCGACGTATTTTCACGGGTTGCACCAATATTTCCGGAATGGAAATTGCGCTTTTTAGGCGGATTTCATCCTGATACCGGATATATTAAACAGTATAATAAAATTCAGTCTTTGGCGAAATCAAAAATTCCAGAAAGCCAAATAGAGTTTATTCCGTGGCAGACAGAAAATAATCTTATTAGACATTTGAGTGATGTGTCGTTTTCGGTTCATTTACCGAAGCAGACTCTTGAGGATTACTACGCTCATCGAGTGAGATTACTAACCTTGATGAACGCCGGTATTGGAGTGTTAACTTCAGGCAGGGATATTATCAGCGATATCTTAATCAAATCAAATGCGGGAATGAGGGTCAGGCGACGAGTGGACACGGAAAAAATTTTGGTTATGGCAATGAACGAATCAAAATTAAGGCAAAAGTGGTCACAAAACGCTTTGAAGCTTGAAAAGGTTTTCGTAAAACAAGAACTGGATATTGGTTCATTCTCATATTCTCAAGAATTTGAGAATAACTTATAAATGAGTGATAAAAATATGAAATACGACGGCGAACGCTATATTCCCGGTCAAACTGCCCAAAATGTCCGTGAGGATCATGAGCGGCGATATCGACATGTGAAACGTACCATCAAGGGAAAACGAATTCTTGACATCGCGTGCGGAAGTGGGTTTGGCATTCAAATTCTCTCTTCCGTTTCTCCCGAAATAGTTGGGGTTGACTATTCTTTTGAAGCGGTCAATTTTGCCAAACAAAACTTTATGAGGCGGGTTGATGGAGGTGTCCGGGCAAATGCAAGTTCGATTCCGTTTGCGGATAATTCGTTTGATTCAGTTGTTTCGTTTGAAACAGTAGAGCATCTTCGGAAACCGGTGAAGTTTTTAAAAGAAATCAAGCGTGTTTTAGTTCGTAACGGCCAATTTTATATTTCAACTCCGGTGAAGAAAGGAAATCATTTAGATCAATATCATCTCCATGAATATGGTATTGGTGAATTTATTGAGCTTCTTTCCCGTTTCTTTTCGGTAGAGAAAATTGAGGGTCAGCGTTTTATGTTTTCCCCGCTTTTTTCTTTGTTTTCCCTGGAATTGGTAAATAATCTTAAAAGAATTTCCTTTGTGAAGTCATTTTATAGAAGTTGTTATGGAAAAGACGAAATTAAGCCACTGGCATCTGCGGGATGGTTTACTCCGAATTTTATTTTAGTAACTTGCAAAAATGAAAAATAATCTTTTCTTGCCACTCGTTCTCATCGGAGTAAGCCTGTTGTTTGGGTTGCCCCATCTGTTGATTCCCAAACTCCTAGGCGGCGCGTCCTATGATCCTCTCGGAGGAGGAAACGGCCCCCAGTCGGCGATTGTGACGGAGGAGGTTTACACATATGTATCCGAAGTTCAAGAGATTCTGGAAGGAAAATTTCCAATCAGGGATACTCAATTAGTTGATTATAAAAATACACAATCGCCATTTTCCGGAGAAACTTTGCCGGCGATATTGATGGCGCTTTTATCAAAACTGTCCGGTTCGGTAGAAAAATCTTTTATAGTGGCAGATTTTTTATTTCCGCCTATCAGTGTGTTTCTCGTCTATCTGCTTTGTCGGAAACTCACAGTGTCAAAGAAACTTTCGATCGTTGCGGCAGTTGTCTCGATTGTCGCGACTGATGTCATTGCTCTTGTCCCGTATCCAAAACCGCTATGGGATTTCTTGGTCAACCTCAAGGGAAGAGATGATTTTCTGTTCTTTTCCCGTAATTTTCATCCTCAGCTTTCATTTTTACTGTTTATAGGAATGATACTGGCAATAATCGAGGCAATGAAAGTTGGCGGTTGGAAAAGAAATGTCGGAGCCGGAATTTTGATTGGAGCGCAGTTTTATACGTACTTTTTCAGTTGGACTGCGACGGCGGCAATGCTGGCGATTTTGACAGTTTGGCAAGTATGGAAAAGGAATTGGAAGTTAGTAAAGAGAATAACGGTAGCCTCATTGATGGGCTTAATTATCGCATTACCATATGTTTGGGAGATGCATCAATTCAGAATTTCGCCTCTATACCAAAACTTTTTTTCAAAAAACTCTTTACCGGCAAGATCGTTTGTTTTGATCAGCGCCCGCTACGCGGTTTTACTTTCTGTTGCTTATTGGTTGACAAAGAAAAAACGGATACCGGCGTTGACGATTCTGATGGCGACGATGGCGGCGACGATTGTTTTGCCGGAACTGGCAAGTCTATTTTTAGGCAGAGATCCGGAAGGAAAACATTGGATCAGGAGATTATTGATGCCGCTGACTTTTCCATTGGCAGCCGTCGTATGCGGTGAGGTTTATCGAAGGCAGACTTGGTTTAAATTGAAAAGACGAGCGAGCTCGGCATTAGTTTTGATTGGGTTGGGAATGATCTTCTTATTTGGGGTCAGAGTTCAAATTTCGGCCAGCGAAAAGTTCGCCGGATGGTTTCATCGGCAAGAAGATAAACAGTCGCTATTTGATTGGTTTAATTTGAACGGTAAGGCCGGTGAAACGGTAGCAACTTTGAGTTCCGGATTGATAGCAGAGATTCCGGCGTTTACTAAACTTGATAATGTAGTCCCAATTACCACCAGAAGCATAGCAACCACCCAAGAAACCCTGTCAAGATTTTTGGAAGTGGCGCGGCTATATCAATTACCGCCGGAAGATGTCGGTTATTTACTATGGACAGGAGAGATTTCCGCGGATGATCCGGCCAGAGCGCGGGAGTTGGCGGAAATGCTTCCGGACTCAAAAGGTTCCTGGGTGTCGCGGATATTTTATTTCACTGCCAATGACGAAGGAAAAATCTTTTTTCTATCGCGGAAAAGGAGAGAATCTGTGATAGAAGAATATCGAGAAAGAATCGAAACAAAATATCGGATTGATTACATTTTGGTCGGCCCGGTTGAGAAAAAAATATTGAGAGGAGATACTTTGGTTGACAGGTTTCCAATAATGTATAAAAACGGATCCTATTCAGTTTATCGAGTGAAAAATTAACCATATGACGTCTAATCTAAAATGGCCAATAGCCTTATTGGGAATATTGTTAATTGCTTGGAGTGTGTTTATTCCAGTATTCGAAGGGCCGGACGAATCGGGGCATTACTGCCATGCTGAGTACATTGCAAAAAAGAAAAAGCTCCCAAACTTTCTAGTCCGGGACGGGTGTTTTTTGGCCTATCCTCCGGGATATTATGTATTGGCGGCGCCGATAATTTCATCGAGGCCGGAGGCAAACTTTGACGATGAGCAGATCCAGCCAAATCCGGAATATATTTCCAATCGGAAGGGGAAAGACGTCTTTTCCAAATATATTCACCCGCAATCGGAGTTGCTTTTCAAGTGGAATCCTTTGCTGCAAACAGTGCATTTAGTCAGGTTAATGTCGATAGCGATGGGACTGGGAATAATATTTTTGACGATTAAATCGGCAAAGCTGTTGCCTAAATTCCGTTGGTTGCCTTTTGCCAGTGTTATTTTGTTTTTCAATCCGATGTTTTTACATACGTTTTCGCTGGTAACCAACGTGACGCTGGTATCGTTTTTGGCGGCAGTGTTTATCTATTTACACTTAAAACAAGAGGTAAGCGGCAGTTCAGGTAAATTAGTTTTGTTGCAAGGTGTTGTCTTAGGACTTGGGGTAATTACCAAAATTAATATGTTGAGTCTGGTTGGTGGATACGTATTTGTTTTATTGACGTCCAAATGGAATGGGAGAGAAAAATTAAAGCATTTAGGTTTCGTCAGTGTTGGCTTTATAACCAGCGCCGGGTGGTATATTTGGCGGACGCTTCGGTTATACGGAGAGCCGTTTGAAATCAATATCGCCTCATCGTTCCGGGGAGCGTCTATGACCAGAATGCAGGATATGGGCATTATTAACTACTGGAGTAGCTTCCCGGACACGCTATTTCGGACATTTTGGTCCGGGTACGGATTAAACAAAGTTTGGTTACCGGATATGGCAGTTGTCGGTTTATTGATACTGACGCTTTTCGTGTTATTAGGATTTTTCTCCTCTTACCGAAAACTTCCAAGGCAGGTAAAAATCTCATGGTACTACGTTGTCGCGGTGTTGTTGGGCCATGCGGTTATTAACATAAAAACCGAAGCCTTCAACGCCAAGGATATTTTTACCGCCTATTTACCCTTGTCGCTAGTGTTTAGTTTTGGAGCAAAACAATTTTTGGACGAGGTAAGAAGCAATGTTTTCTTAACCCGCAAAAGATTCTCGATTATTTTTGGGCTATCAATGATGTTCTATGCCAAATTTGAAATAGTCAGGTTGATAAAACTGATGTTGATGGGGATAGGATTGACGGGCGGTTTTACGGCGGAATCCGTATCGCTCTTGACGATTCTATTGCGATTGACTGGTAAAGGAGCCGTTATTTTGGGACTGATAATATTCATTCGATATCTTGGGAGAGTTTACAGAAAAGACCGGGTTAAATGGGGAATAGAGGCGGGAGTATTGGCGATTATGAATATGTTGATGTTGGGCTGGACTTCGTATCTTCTCTACTCAGAATTTTTATGATCCTTCGTGATGCGTGGCCGTCTATTTTCCCGCAATACGTTGAAACAAATTTGTCTTGTTGCCGCGATAGTTGAGTTGGATGTTCAAGAAGCGAGTTGATGGCAGGAATTAATTCAGATATGTTATACACTCCCAGCGCCGCCCCACTGGTCGCAAAATTCCGGATGTTTTTAACGGAATGAGTGTTCAAATAGATCAATGGTTTGCGGAGGAGGATGGCTTCAACAGCGGCTGAAGTTATTTGGGTAATAATGACGTCACTCTCGAGCAGTTCTTTCTGCAACAGGGTGTCGTTTCTTTCAGTAATCGGGAATGGAAATTGTTGATGAAAATAATGGAGGAGAGCGGGGTGTTGCGGATGATTCCGGAGAATTACCGAAACGGGCTTGGGGTATTTTTTCAATTCCAGCAATGCTTCCAAAACAATTTTTCCGTTCTCTCCTTGAAAGCGCAAATGTTCTTGGCAAAGAAGGAAGAGTATCCGAAGCGGCGAATGAAATGGAGGAGATTTAAAACTCGGGAGAGGATAATATTCATCCATGACCGGATTCCCGGTAACAACGATGTCAGCCTTACCGGGGAATTTGTGAAACATCGCCGCAAGTTTTTGACTTGGGATGAATAAGATCGATTCTATCCCGGATCTTTCCTCAATGATATCGATACCGTCTGTTATTTGGTGATGGATAATAACCGCGTCTTTGACATGAGCTTCCTGTGAAGCCGAAAGAAGCGTCCGATTATAGTTGTCAATGCCGTTTGATGCGATAACAGTTGTGGGAGAAATACTCCGAATTACGTTTTTAAACGCAAGTTTGTTCAGTTTTCCTTGTGGGATAAGAATTAACCTCCAATATGAAAAGGCAGAGCGACATCGCTCACAAATTTTCAGTTCAAGAGGAGAAAGCAGCATTTGTGACGATATGGGAATTGAAATAAATCGGGGAGTAATTAGCGCTAGAATTTGTTTCCACGCCAAAAACAAATACATCGGGAGAGAGATGAATCGATAAATGTTTGCGAACACGACATGGTGATGAAGTGACTTTCTTATTTGCGGATTTGCTTTCCCAAGGACAATGACGTGCCATTTCTTTGTTGCCTGATTGATGAAATTTTTGAGATTTGTAAGATGGTAGTCGCTTGCAGAAACGATAAGTTTTTGATATTGATCTGATTTTGTTTCGGATTGATGGTGACGGACTTTATAAAGATGCGAAGTGTCAGAGATTAGCTGCGACAAGAATGACTGAAGGAGATAGCCCGGTTGTCGTTTGCGTCTCAATATAACAACTTTTATTTTATGTAATTCTGCGTCGGCGATGACTGCTTGCGGGAGCAAATCAAACGTTTCCGCGTGATACTTTCGGTATAGCGATTCGTTTATGATGTTGCTGACATAAATAACCGAAGACCGATGTTTTTTTATGATCATGAAAGCGAGGTAACTGCTCCGAAAAACTTCCAGAAAAAAATTTCTGACAGAGGCATAGATCGTCGGATCGAATTGCAGCGCGATCCGGTGAGCCTTGCCGAAGTGTTGCATTGTGACGGAGAGCGGAGGATATGTTTTAATCTCTTTATACGGTATTTTTTCTTTGTCCAAAGCGTCATACGTATTCAATCCGGATGCGAAGACGGTAATGTTTTCTCCCTTTTCTGTTTTGGCAAGGAAAGCAGAAACATCGGAAGTATTGAATAAAAAGGCAATAGATTTTGACATATGGATATGGTGAGTATAATTGATGGCATGAAGCCGATCCACTACGGGCACCAAAGCATTAATCGGCAGGACATTGATGCTGTCGTAAAAACTCTGCGGAGTGATTTTCTTACCCAAGGGCCAATGGTGGAAAAGTTCGAGAAAAGTGTAGCTCGTTTTTGTGGAGTAAAATATGCGACGGCCGTTAATTCAGGGACGGCCGCACTCCATGCGGCGATGTTTGCTATCGATTTGAAGCCGGGGGATGAAGTTATTACTACGCCGTTGTCGTTTGCCGCGACCGCCAACTGCGTTCTCTATATGGGCGCGACGCCGGTTTTTGCGGATATGGTCTATGAGACTGGTTTGCTTGATCCCAAAGAGGTCGAGAAAAAAATTACCAAGAGAACCAAAGCTATTATTACCGTGGATTACTCCGGCCAGCCGTCGTATTTTAGAGAGTTGCGGGCGATAGCAAAAAAACACAATCTTGTGCTCATTGCCGACGCGTCGCATTCTTTAGGAGCAACATATCACGGCGGCCGGATTGGAATTCAGGCAGATATCATCACGTTTTCGTTCCATCCGGTAAAAATTATTACGACCGGCGAGGGGGGGATGGTCGTTACCAGCAACAAAAAATTTTACGAGCGCGCCAAGCGATTTAGGACTCATGGTATTACCAAAAACCCCGACGAATTTATCAACAAACACAACAGATCATTGCCTTGGTATTACGAGATGCAAGATCTTGGCTTCAATTATCGGTTGACGGACATCCAGTGCGCGTTGGGCATATCACAGTTTGAGCGGATAGATTCGTTTCTCACGAAGAGAAGAAAAATTGGCTTGATGTACACGAGCTTGTTTGAGAATGATCGCCGTTTTAAGACATACAAAGAGCAAATGAGCTGTCAAAGCAGCTGGCATTTTTATCCCTTGCGCGTTAGTGGCATCTCGGCGGAGAAAAAACTTCAACTTTTCCGGCAACTAAATACTGCTGGAGTTTTCCCTCAAGTGCATTACATCCCTATTCACCTTCAGCCGTACTACAGAAAACGTTTTGGATATCGCCAGGGAGACTTTCCCAACGCAGAGCGGTTTTACCAAGAAGAAATGAGTTTACCGCTATTTGCCGACTTGTCTCTTTCGGATGTGAAGCGAATCGTCAAAAAGCTCAAACAGATTATTTGATATACAAGTATGAATCTTAAAATTCGAGTAAGAACTGTTCGCAGTGGAGACGATAAGCGAATTTTGGAAATTCGCAACACGGACGGCGTACGGAGGAACTTTTGCAACACGGAGAAGGTAAGTCCCGTCGAACATGATCAGTGGTTTGCCAAACAGTTAAAGCCGGAAAACAGAAAGAGATTTCTTGTCGCCACCAGAGAGGGAAAAATTGTTGGATATATCAGATACGATTTAAGGAATAATGATTACACCGTTTCTATTGCTACTGAACAGAAATTCCAAAGATTGGGAATTGGGAGCATTTTATTAACCAGTTCTTTGCCAAAGATGTTAAGGGATGGAAGACTCATCAGAGCTGAAGTTAAAAAAGACAATCTCCCGTCACAAATGTTTTTTGAGAAGCATGGATTTAATTATCTTGATGAGGATGACGGATATAAATATTTCATTTGGTCCCCTATCAATGGTCCCATTGTTATTGCTACAAGCCATGTCTGGGATCAAAACGCGCTTTCTAAGTTCACGAAACGAATTGATCGAGATGTTGTTATTTTTCGCGAAAGAGAGCAGTTTGAAAAGAAAAGATTAAAGCGCCTTAATCCTGCTTATATATTTTTTCCTCATTGGTCTTGGATCATTCCGGAGGATATTTGGGGCAGCTACCGGTGTATCGTCTTCCATATGACTAATCTCCCATTTGGAAGAGGGGGAAGCCCGTTGCAAAATTTGATTATCAGAGGATATCTCAAAACAAAAATATCAGCAGTTTCTGTCAACAACATCGTTGATGGCGGTCCGATATACTTGAAACATAGACTCTCTCTTACCGGGAACGCTCAACAAATATACCGACGATCGTTTCGAACCATTCTTTATATGATCGAAAAAATAGTCAACAAAAACCCAACGCCAAAGAAACAAGTTGGAGAGGCAGTAGTTTTCAATAGAAGAACGCCGGGTCAAAGCGGATTACCGGCAATAGGATCATTGCGGAAATTATACGATTTCATCCGGATGCTTGATGCGGAAACCTATCCCAGAGCGTTTTTAGATCATGGTGATTTTTTACTGTCTTTCTCTAAGGCTAAAATCCATGCAAATTCAATTAGCGCCTATGTTACAATCCAAAAGAAAATCCATGAAAAAAAATAATGTGCTTGTCGTAGCAGCCCACCCTGATGACGAAGTGCTTGGAATGGGCGGGACTCTGTTGAAATTGGTCCAGTCCGGCCAGAATAACCTCCATCTTCTTTTTCTGTCTTTTGGAGAAGCTTCACGAGGTAAAGAGGTGGCAAATGAAGATTTACGAAAACGGCAGGCGATAACGGTTAGTAAAAAAATCGGAGTATCTCTTTATTTAAAGGAAAACTTTCCCGACAATGCCTTTGATTCCGTCCCGATTCTTAAGATCATTCAGAGAGTGGAATATTATCTTAGCATTATTAAACCAACGATTATTTATACCCACCACGGACAGGATTTAAATGTGGATCATCGCCTAACTTTTCAGGCGGTATTCACCGCGGTTAGACCTTCGCGTTATCCCTATCTCAAGAAACTCTATACGTTTGAAGTTCTCTCATCTACGGAATGGCAAGTTAAAACGTCGTCAACAGTTTTTCTTCCCAATACCTATGTTGATATTGGGCAATACCTTGAGCCCAAAATTAAGTTGTTAAAAGAGTATCAGCGAGAAATTTCTCCATTTCCGTTTCCCAGATCTCCGCAGGGGGTTAAAGCGTTGGCACAATACAGAGGAATGGAGAGTGGATTGAAGTATGCAGAAGCGTTTCAGTTGATTCGAGAGGTGCGGCCATAAAAATTAATTCCTAGGCTTTTTTATAGAGCTTTAATTTCATGTATACCTTTTTCCCTTGCGGAGTAACAAAAAAAGCACCATGGAAAGGCGGAAAAGTACGAGCACGGAGAATGTTAATTAAATCTTTAGCTAGATAGCGTTTCTCAAGGTCGATACGGTCGATGATGTCAATGTCCGCTCGCCTATGGAATGTTCCTCCGACGGGTTGAGTTTTCGAAGTGAAACTCCAATTTTGGATTTTGGGCCAGGTTTTGACAAATAAATCGTAAGCGGTGAGGGTTAACTTTTGATATAAAGATTTTCCGGTATCCGTCAAAGATTTTTCCACTTGTTGTTGAACGACAATTTTACCGGTGTCGATACCCGGATCGATAAGGTGGTACGTAATCCCGGCCGGAGTATCATCGATGATACTCCAAGCGTCGGCGAAGACTCCGCGGTTATAAGGTAGATACCCAAAATGAAGGTTTATACATCCGTGTGATGGAACACTAATAATTTGGTCTTTTAGTAAATAGCGAAAATTGATTGAGAGAAAAAGATCTGGTTTTAAATTTCTGATTGCGGTGACGGTTTCATTGGTGTTTAGGTGATCGCCGTAAAAGATTTTGTTTTTAGGAAGTCGACTTAGTCTGACTAGTTCCTCGCCTTTTTTCGAAAATTTTGCCGGATGGATAATCAAACCAACAATTTTGATATTTTGTTTGGTTAAAAATTTTAATATGTCAACAGCGATTTGGTTATTTCCGGCTAAGATAATGTTATTAATCATAATGAAACAATGGTTTCCTTAATATGTTTAACTATTTGTGAAGAAGCTCCTTTATTATGTTTATAGCAGAAATCTCTTGAAAATATAATCTGATTTTTTTTGCATAAATCCGGATGCTTAATCAGAGCCTCAATGCTTTGGTTAAGTTGACGAAGAGAGTAAACACCTAAAGCAGCGCCTTTTTCGGCATATGGTTCATAATTTTTAAAATCATGAATATTCAAATAAATCATCGGTTTGCCCGATAATATAGCCCAAAATCCAGCCGACGTTGATTGGGTGATAATAATATCGTTTTCACTGATTAGTTTAGTGGCATCTTCAAGGCTCCACCGAAGAGGATAACCGATTTCTCTTTGGGTCAGGCGTACAAGTGTTGCGTGATTCTCGGACGGGTGGGATTTTAGGGTAACAGCAATTCGATATTTCTTTATCTTATTCAGTTCCCGAAACACGTCAAAAAGAACTTCCTGATTGGGAAACTGAACATACGGATTATAAGTTGATAGAACGAGAACTCTTATAATCTTTTTTGACTTGAGGTCAAAAATCGGTTGATTTTCTTTTGTTTGAGCCATGCTGTTGTCAAAATCGGGATGACCGGTGACGATGCAGCGAAGATGGGGGAAATCTTTCTCGATAAGTCGTTTTTGAAAATCTCCCCAGACCAATAACGTATCATCCGGCTTGAAGAAGAAATCGCAGAAGGTATTTCCCTGGGCGTCATGAATCAGAAGCGCGTAAGGAATAGAGTGATTTCTAGCAAAAGAAAGCAGGGCAAAATGGAAAGGATCAATATTATTGGAAGTCAAGACAAAGCTAAATGGAACCGTTTTCCATAATTGTTCGATGTATCTGGAATAGAGGTTGATCTCGTAAATTAGAAGTGAAGAATATAGCCCCAGACTTGGTCCAACCAGATTCCAAACCGGAATTCCTAAAGCCTTGTCGAAGCACTGACGTTTCAGTCTTTGAGGCAAAGTTAAAAAGCCAATAAAAACTTGGCTTGTCATCCAAATATTAAAGACGTGATCTTTGAAAGATAAATGTCGGATAAGCGTATTAAGGGGAACAAACATAATATTTTTTTCCGTATATTTGGTTTCTGCAGTTTGTTTAAGTTTACCCATGACGATGACATTCCAATTTTGTCGTAGCCGGTCAATTAGTCCCCGGGTGTTCGTCAACAGGTGGTTGGAAGCTGAGAAGAGAATGGCTTGTTTGCTTTGATCAATATCGGCTCTAAAGGAATCGCTTCTCACGATTGACCGCGCGGCGTTAATTATCGTCTCAATTAACAGTTTTGAAATGACCTGCGTCAGTTTGAAATAATGAAAATAATGATAGTCTTGAATCAAACGGACCTGAATATTTCTTTGCTTGCAGAGTTGAATAAAAACGTGATTGAAGAGAGTGAATTCTTGATTATGAAGTTTTTGAACCAGAGGCTCGGTCAATGTATTTGAGATGTAGCAAATTGCCGGTTTGTTTTTGGTAAGAATTCTTTCCGCTATCCCTTGGTTTCTGACAATATCCGTCAGGAGGTATTTTAGGAGTTGATGGATCGGGTACCGATAGTCGATGACTTTCGTGTATAGCGATGTTACCGGAGATTGTTTAAGAAAGCGCGAAGAGATTGTTTCGGCTCTATTCCATTCAGCTTTTGTCTGTTGCAAGCGAAAATATTCTGTGAGGCGTTGGTAGGGGATACGGCGTTGTTTTAGAGAGGCGAACGTATCAATTCCACTGGCAATAATGTTAACTCGCTCTTTTGGATATCGCGTCAGAAATAGTTCGGCGTCTTGCTGGTTTAATAAAATTGCGACATTCATAGAGATTCGTCCATGTTATAGTATAAACCGTGGTCAAAAGAAAAAAGATTGTGGCAACGATTGAGGCGCGGATGGCATCTACCCGTCTTCCGGGGAAAATTATGCTTCCGTTTGTCGGTAAACCTGATTTGGAGATGATGATTGAGCGGTTGAAACGGAGTCAGACTGTTGATGAAATTGTGGTGGCAACGACGATAAATCCAAAAGATGATGAGATTGTAAAGTTGTGCCACCGGCTTCATATCGCCTATTACCGGGGAAGTGAAGAAGACGTATTAAAGCGGTTGGCTGAAGCAGGTCAATCGGTTAACGCCGACATTATTGTGGAAACAACCTCCGATTGTCCGATGATTGATTGGCGCCATATTGATTACATGGTTAATCTTTTTTTCTCCGGAAATTATGATTATGTTTCCAATATAATCGAGCGGTCATTTCCCCGCGGTTTTGATGTACAGGTATTCCCGCTTTCCGTGTTGGAAAAAGTTGAGAAAACCGCTAAAGATTATACCTATCGGGAACACCCCACATTTTACATCTATACTCACCCAAAGGAATTTCGGCTCAAAAACTGGAAAGCGGCAGGAAAAATGTTTTGGCCGGACCTGCGGGTGACGCTTGATACGAAAGAAGATTATCAGGTGTTGAGTGAGATTTTCGATCATCTATATCCGGTTAATCCTGATTTTTCAGCAGAAAACGTTGTTGATTTCCTACTGAATCATCCGGAGATTGTCCGAATCAATTCGGAAGTGAAACAGAAGAATCCCCGCGAGGAGTTAAAACATGGCAAGAAGATATAAAGCAGCCATCATTGGAGCCGGGAACATCGCGGCGCTGTTTGACGACCCGCAGAACAAAGAAGTTCTGACCCACGCCCACGCGTACTCGTTTCATCCCGGATTTGAGCTATGCGGATTTGTTGATGTTGACGAGAAGAAAGCAAAATTTGCAGCATCGCGATGGGGAGGGAGAGCATACCGAACGATTGACGAGCTGCTAAATCAGGAACAGCCGGAAATCATTTCTATTTGTACCCCGGATGAAACTCACGCGAAAGTAGTCAAACAACTTGAAGAGAAAAACATTCTTGGTGGAATTCTGGAAAAGCCGCTGGCGGTTGGCCTCGTCGACGCTTCCGCGATTGCCGCTTCTTCTCTAGTGAAGAAAGGAAAATTCATCGTCAATTATTCCAGGCTCTTCGTCCCTGAATTTCAAAAATTGAAACAGGACTATCGTCGCGGAACATATGGTCGGCTGATTGCTGCAAACGGATACTACGGGAAAGGACTGATCCATAATGGCTCTCATATGATAAGTTTGCTCTCTTGGTTGTTCGGGAAGGTAAAAGTCGTTAAAAAACTTAATTCTGTCAATGATTACACCGAAAACGATAAGAGCATTTCTGCATTTTTGGAATTTGAGACTAAGGCGTTTGGAGTCCTTAGAGCGGTTGATAGCCGTTTGTATACGATATTTGAGCTAGACATGCTTTTTGAAAAAGCCCGCGTCAGGATGGTGGAAAGCGGTCACAAGCTTGAGATCTACGGGCTTGAAAAGAACAAGAGGTATACGGGGTATACAGTGATGAGTTTGCAAAAGACCATCACCACATCGCTGAGGCGGTCGTTGTCATTCGCAGTTGAAAATTTATATCACTGGTTAGCAGAAGGCCAATCTCCGATTTCTACAGTTGATGAGGCATTTACTGTACAGAAAATTTGTCAGAATATAATCCTCTTCAAATGAACACGGTAAAAAAAGTCTTGTTTTATTCCCGCGATCCCGGCGGAACAAATTGCGTTATTCCCGTGTATCAGAGATTGAGAGAATTGAAAGGAGTAGAGCCGCTGTTATGGGGAAAGGATTTCGCGATCCTAAAGTACCAAGAAGAGGGTTTGATATATCGAGATATTGGAGACTTAAAACCGGAAGAGATACACGGGCTTCTAAGGCAGTATAACCCGAAAGTTTTAGTAACTGGTACCAGTTATGGCGACCGGACGGAGCAGTGGCTGTGGAAATGGGCGAAAGAGTTGGGAACGTATTCGATGGCGATTTTAGACCAATGGTTGAGTTATCGGGTTCGATTTTCCGATCACAACGGCCGCTTGACGTTGCCCGACAAGATACTCGTTATGGATGAGTTTGCCAAGCAAGAGATGGTCGCGGAGGGATTTGACCAGCGGCGGATACTCGTCACCGGACAACCGCACTTTGAAGCTCTACAAGATAAAGCAAAAAAAATAACAACACTTGATAAAAAAAAGATTAAAAAAGATTTGAACCTTCAAAATGGAATTACCGTATTATTTGTGAGTGAACCGCTGTCAAACGCCCTCCATGTCGATATGGGATTTACGGAACGCACGATTCTCCGAGAGCTCGTTTCGGCGATTCAACAGCTAAAATCATCAGTAATGGTTAATGTACTAGTGAAGTTTCATCCAAAAGAAGATATTAGTCTTATGAAGCAAACAATTGGATCTTTTCCGGTAGTTCCCAATATACGCGTATCAATTGTCTCCGGTCAGCCATTATTGCCGCTGATTTTGATAGCGGATATTGTAATTGGGATGCAGTCTACGGTTTTAATTGAGGCGAATCTCTTAAAGAAACCGGTTATGAGCATTCAAATTGGAAGGAAGGGTCCTGACCAATTTATTTTGAGCAAACGCGGCATCGTCAATGCCATTGTGTCGAAAGACGTACTCGCAAAAGAACTCAACGAGTTTTTCAACAAGCCAATAAGGAAACAGTTGCGAGTATTTCCAGTAGTTACCCACCCAGTCGAAAACATCGAAAAATTTATCAGAGCTTTGTGAGAGATACTTTTACACTGCAGTTGCCTTGAAGAATACCAAAAACTCTAGCGCGAGTGGACCATTGAGGAGGTCCGGATGTTTTTCTCGAACTCGTTTTCCGGCTTCCATCAGAAGTTGAGTTTTTGTTGTGTGTGGGAGAGAACTGACTTCGGGATCGGTAAAGTACACCATGTGGCCTCCTTGTTCCCGACCTTCCAACAGCTGCAATGGAGATAATGGCACAAAGCTGATTTTGAACGGCTGATCTGAGATGGATTCTGGTTGAAAGCCGGCATCTTTAAGCAATTGGTGGATTGTTTCAACAGGAAATATCCGATAATATTTGTTTGGTCTCAAAGGGTCAACTCTGGCAGTGAATCCATTTTCCGCAAAGACGGTGTTCAACTTTTTTGCAAAAGCGATTTGAACAGGGTGGTGGATAAAATGTAGGCTATTGAGACGAGCACCATTGATTCGCATATCTCCGAAATCGAGATGTCCACCAGCGGTGTCAAAAACAAACGGCGATCCGGGCTTTAGCACCCGGTGAATTTCTTTCAAAGAAACCCCAACATAACTTGGTTTATCTCCTTTGGTGTCATCATCTTCGTACGCAAGCCAGTGAAACGCTTGAACCATTACGGCTGCGTCCACGGTTTTTGATGGTAGGGGTAATTCCTGTGCCTTTGCCCGGGCGACAATAACGCTTCCATGCATCCTCGCGGTCTTGTCACGAACAGACTCAACGCCTGCTAGAACTTCTGGACGAACCGGAATTCCGGAAGTTCTTCCGTTCCAACTGTTGTCTTTCACTTGTCCGAATTTCCGACCGGCAATCGTTGCAATGTCGCTCCTGTCAACAGCAACGACACGTCCATGAGGGAAACACCGTTGCACGATGGGAAGAGTGGAATTTCCGCTGCCGCACCCGATTTCCAAAACGACATTGCCATCCTGAATCTTCGCAAGTTCAGCTTGAGTTTCGGCTGACATGACATAAGAACTTTTGCTGCCTCCACCAGAGACTTTTGAGAACCCCTCGTAATACAGGAGTCCGGCCTCGAGGCTGAATTGACTGTTCTGGCTACCGAAATGATCGCGTTCTGAAGATTGGTTCATTTTTAATAAGGCATGATAAAATTAGCTAACGATATTATTATACTATATCAATTTATATCATGAACTATTTAGCGATTAATGGGGGAAAGAAAGTTCGGCGAAAGAAATTTCCTTCATACAATACTATCGGCAAGGAAGAAAAACAGGCAGTTTTGAAAGTCCTCAACAGCGGCGTGCTTTCACAGTATCTCGGGGTTTGGGGGAAGGATTTTTATGGAGGCGAAGGAGTACGAACACTCGAGAAAGAATGGGCATCCCACTTTCGTGTCAAACACGCAATCGCTGTTAATTCCGCGACCTCCGGCCTCTACGCCGCGACCGGAGCAGCCGGAATTGGTCCCGGAGACGAAGTCATTGTTTCGCCATACACCATGTCCGCGTCGGTGATGCCGCCGCTGATCTATGGAGCGATTCCGGTCTTTGCGGATATCGAAAAAGACTATTTCTGTTTAGATCCGGCATCCGTTGAACAACGAATCACAGAACATACGAAAGCCATTATCGTGGTGGATTTGTTTGGTCAGCCATATGACGTAGAGCGCATCAATGAAATTGCCAAAAAACACAATCTCGTCGTTATCGAGGACGCTTCTCAAGCGCCGGGAGCGACATATCAGGGAAAGTACGCCGGAACGCTTGGAGATATCGGGGTATTTTCTCTAAACTACCACAAACATATTCATACCGGCGAAGGCGGAATGGTGGTGACGGATAACGACGAACTGGCGGATAGGGTGCGATTAATCCGGAATCACGCCGAGAGTATTGTCGAGGCGAAGGGCGTAAAAAATTTAGTGAACATGGTCGGCTTTAACTTTAGGATGACGGAGATTGAAGCGGCAATCGGGCGATGCCAGCTGAGAAAATTGAAGTTTCTTCTAAAATCCAGAATCATGAGTATTGAGTATCTTGCGGACAGACTAGAAACAATTAAGGGATTGCGTCCGGCCCGAGTCAGACCCGGATGCACCCATTCATTTTACGTCCATCCCATTCTGTATGACCAGCGTCTCACCGGTGTTTTACGAAACAGATTTGTAGATGCCGTCAAGGCGGAGTTGGCTCCAACACAGGGACGGGAAACATGGGGACCATTAATTAGCTGCGGTTATGTAAAACCTCTTTATCTTCTGCCGTTATTCCAAAAGCAAATCGCAATTGGCGCAAATGGATATCCGTTCAAATCTTCTTTTTATCATGGTAAGGTAATGTATGAAAAAGGGATTTGCCCGGTTGCGGAACAGTTGTATGAGAATTCATTGTTTCATCACGATCTGGCTAAACCGCCGGTCACAAAGAAAGATTTGGATGACATTGCCGAAGCATTTATGAAAGTCAGCCGTCACGTCAAGGAACTGCGATGAATAATCAAATCATAATCGGAAAACGCGTCAGCCTTCGTGTGTTGGAAGAACGAGATGTGGACGGTCCGTACGCAATGTGGCTCAATGATCCTGAAATTTGCCGGTTTAATTCTCACGCGCGATTTCCGGTCGGGAAAGAAGGGCTGAAAAAATATATCCGGGAAGCGAAGCAATCCAGCTTGATGCAGGTGTTTGCCATCGTGACAAAGCGCAGCGCAACACACATCGGCAACATCTCTCTTCAGAATATTAACTACGTCGATCGGAGCGCCGAATTGGCAATCATAATTGGAGATAATCGCTATTGGGGGAAAGGAATCGGCCTTGAGGCCTGGAAGTTAATGATGGAGTATGGGTTTCGAGTCTTAAACTTACATCGTTTGTATTGCGGCTGTGCCAAGAAAAATCTTGGAATGAAACGGATTGTACAGAAGAGCGGGATGAAACCGGAAGGCCAAAGGCGCGACGCGTTCTTTAAACACGGAGCGTATGACGATATTCTTGAATTTGGAATTTTAGAAAACGAGTATTTATCATGAAGAAAACATCGGGTCCTCCATTTTCAACTCTTCGATACTGCACCCGCTGTTGCATGCCGGAAACGACTGAAGGGATTAAGTTTGACGATATGGGTATTTGCAAGGCTTGCCAGTCGTCGGAACAGAAGATCCATATCGATTGGATGAGGAGGGAAAAAGAATTGCGAAAAATTTTGATGTACTACAAGAAGAGAAGCGGAAGCAATTACGACTGTATTGTGCCGATCAGCGGGGGGAAAGACAGTACATTTCAGCTCCATGTAATCTGCAAGATATATGGCCTCAAACCGCTGGCAGTGACATTTAGCCATAACTGGTATTCACCGGTGGGAAAGCAAAATTTGGAGAACGCGCTTGAGAAATTCAACGTTGACCATATCATGTTTACCCCGAACCGCGCCTTGGTTAACAAACTGGCCAGAAAATCGCTGTTTATGATCGGCGATTCCTGTTGGCATTGCCATGCCGGCGTTGGCGCTTTTCCGCTTCAGGTGGCAGTTAAATTCAAGATACCGCTGATGGTTTGGGGGGAATCCATTGCCGAATCATCAGGTCGGGCGACGCACTACGAGCCAGGGCGGCGATACGATCGTGATTACTTTATCAAAGTTTCAGCGAAAGTTAATCCAGATAAAATGACAGGGAATGGAATTACAAAAAAAGATATTCACCCTTTTAAATTTCCGACTTCATCGGAAATTAAAAATGTTGGAGTAACAGGAATTCATCTTGGAGACTACATTTTTTGGGATGATGAGCGGCAAATGGAATTTGTTAAAAAAGAATACGGATGGAAAGAAGATGTAGTTGAAGGAACATATAAACGGTACAAAAGCGTTGAGTGCATTATGCCGGGAGTGCACGATTACACTAAATATCTGAAGAGGGGTTATGGTCGGGCGACAGACCACGCTAGCCAGGATGTTCGGACCGGTCTTATGACTCGAGAAGAAGCATTCAAGCTCATTAAAAAAATTGATCCCAAGAAGCCTAAAATTTTAAAGTACTACCTCAAGATCAGCGGTTTATCAGAAAAAGAGTTCTACGATATTATGAAATCTCATCGAGAAGGGAAAGCAAGGAATTTGCCATCACCATGAAAAACCTCCATCTTTTGTCTGCATCTGATGCAGTTTTAAAAATCAAGTCGAAAGAAATAAGTTCTCAAGAGTTGGTTATTGGCTGTTTCGACCAGATCAGGAAAACGGACCCAAAAATTCATGCTTGGGTTAATCTCGATAGGCGGCATGCTCTAAATCAGGCCGTTGCGGTTGACAAAAAGATTGCCGCCGGACAGAAAGTTGGAACGCTTGCCGGAGTTCCGGTGGGAGTAAAAGACATTTTTAATACGGTTGATTTCCCGACGGAGATGGGGAGCCCGATCTGGAAAAACTTCACCTCAGGAAATGACGCCCGTGTTGTTTCGTACCTCCGATGGGAAGACGCAATTATTCCCGGAAAGACCGTGACGGCTGAATTTGCCGTTCATACCCCTGGGCCAACTCACAACCCGCACCGTCATGGATATATGACAGGGACTTCTTCAAGCGGTTCAGCCGCAGCGGTGGCTTCGTTCATGGTTCCGCTTGCCTTGGGAACCCAGACAGCCGGATCAACCATCCGGCCGGCTAGTTACTGCGGCATCTATGGGATGAAACCGTCGTTTGGGTTACTTCCGCGGACCGGAATGCTCAAAACGACTGATTCGCTCGATACAATCGGCTTCTTTTCCCGATTCGTCGACGATCTTCAACTGTTTCTTGACGTTCTTCGCGTCAAAGGCCGTAATTTCCCCTATATCCATCGCGCAGTCGACCGGCGACAACCGGGGAGAAAAAGCAAACAGCAATGGAAAGTGGGAGTGGTAACATCAAGCTTGCAGGTGTGGGATAAAGCGGAGATCTACGCGCGAGATTCATTGAAACTGTTCGCGGCAGCGCTCTCAAAACTCAAAGGTATAGAGATACAGGAAGTAAAACTCCCTGCCGAATTTAATCGCGTCCATCAAATTCATGGAGTAATTTATGACAAGACGCTCTCCTATTATTTCAAAGATGAATTCAAAAAGAAGACGCTCATCAGTCCGGTGATGTATGAAATCATTGAGCGGGGACAGCGGATTACGCTTGATGAGTATAAAAAGGCACTCGACGAACAGATCGTCTTGTCCAGAATTTTCTCTCGGATTATGGATAAATACGATATTCTCCTGACACTTTCTACCGGCGGAGAAGCGCTCAAGGGACTTCAATCGGTCGATCGTCCGGACTCTTGCCTTATCTGGACGTTTTGCGGAGTTCCGACCGTTAATCTTCCGGTGTTTATCGGACCAAACAAATTACCGTTTGGAGCGCAAATAATAGGAAAGCGATACGATGATTATCAGGTTTTGTCATTTGCTTCTTTTCTGGTTGTGAGTGGAGTTTCACCACGGGCTGCAGATTATTTCTTGAAAATATGACCATTTATTCTTCGGAAAGCGTTTACCGACAGGGAATAAAAAACATTATCCGGATGATGATCTCGGATTTTTCAAAGAGCAGAGAACTGGTGTGGCGTTTATTTTTACGAGACTTCACCTCCCGCCATAAACAGTCGCTTCTTGGTTGGCTGTGGATCGTTCTCATGCCTCTGATGACGATGGGAACATTTCTTTTGTTGAATATGTCCGGCATTATTAAGATTGGCCGGATTGATATTCCATATCCGATTTTTGGTTTAGTTAGTTTTTCTATCTGGAACATTTTTTCTAACGGGCTGGCGATGACGACCAACAGCGTGACCGGAGCAGGGGGGCTGGTCCAGAAAATTAATTTTTCTAAAGATTCGTTGGTGTTTGCCTCATTTGGTCAGGTCGTCATCGATTTTTTGATCCGAGTGGGATTGACTCTCGGAATATTTTTGTTGTATGGAAGACTGCCCCCGGCGAGTTTTTTCTTATTCCCGATTCTCCTTCTTCCCCTGGTATTCTTGACGCTTGGTATGGGAATGGTGACGTCGCTGCTTCAGGCAATCAGCAAAGATATCGTCAGTTTTGTCAATCTTGGGACGGGTTTTCTCCTTTTGTTAATGCCGGTTATGTATTCGGCGGAGCAGGTAGGAATACTCGGGAAATTAAATGCAGTAAACCCTTTATATTATTTAGTGATTGTGCCTAGAGATATTATGTTATACGGAGAGGTCCGGCATTTGGCCGGTTTTGCACTTTCAGGAATTTTAGGAATTTTTGTTTTTATTTTCGGGTGGATATTTTTCTATCTTTCGCAAGCAAAACTAGCTGAAAGGATTTGATTTATGAGTCAAAATAAAAAAATAAGAAGCGTGGAATATGTCATAGAAGTTAAAAATGTTTCAAAAAAATTTTGTAAGAATATTAAGCGGTTGATGATATATGGATTGACTGATGTCGTCAAAGGGGTTTTTAATCTTCAGTCTCACGCTGAGCGTTTGCGTCGGGATGAATTTTGGGCGCTTCGCAATATAAGCTTTAATGTTAGTAAAGGAGAAGCGGTTGGTCTTGTAGGATTGAATGGTTCCGGTAAAAGCAGTTTGCTAAAGCTTATTAATGGGATTTTCCTTCCTGACGTTGGTGAGATTATAGTTCAGGGGAAGACTGGGGCTTTAATAGAGGCAGGAGTTGGATTCCATCCATCTTTAACCGGAAGAGAGAATATTTATCTCAACGGAACGATTTTGGGAATGAATAAGAAAGAAATAGACAGGCGGTTCAATGACATTGTAAATTTTGCAGAAATAAAAGAATTTCTTGATACCCCAATAAAAAATTATAGCAGCGGAATGGTAGTCAGGTTGGGGTTTTCGATTGCGGTCCATTCGACCCCGGATATATTGCTTATTGATGAAATTTTGGCGGTCGGCGATCTTTCATTCCAAAAAAAATGTTTTGAAAAAATTGAATCGCTCCGGAATAACAGCAATGTCACAATTGTTTTTGTAAGCCACGATATGGATAATATACGCCGGGTTTGCGACAGGTGCGTATTCTTGGATCGTGGCAGAGTAAAAATGATTGGCGAAACGGGTAGAGTTGTATCCGCGTATCTTACGTAGTATGATCGTAACTTGACGTATGTTTAAATCAACTTTTTCCATCGGCAATAACGTCATCGGAAAAAACCACCCGTGTTTTATCATCGCCGAGATCAGCGCGAATCATAATCAGAAAATCGAAACGTCGATTAGACTATTAGAGGCGGTAAAAAAGTCAGGCGCTGATGCGGTCAAACTTCAAACCTACACCCCTGATACTCTCACGATTAATATCACCAAAGGCGCTTTTATAATTCCTCGGAGTAACACATTCGCTGGTCCAAAGAACCTCTACGAACTGTATAAAACGGCATACATGCCTTGGGAGTTTCAACCAAAGCTTAACGAAATTGCAAAAAAAATGAAGTTAACACTTTTCTCGACAGCGTACGAACCGACGGCGGTGAAATTTCTAGAGGAAAAATTAGATCCCCCCGCACACAAGGTTGCGTCGTTTGAGATGAACGATGATGAACTCCTCAAGTCTATGGCAAAGACGAAAAAGCCAGTTATCATGTCAACGGGAATGGCAACCCTCGAAGAAATTGATCATGCTGTTACGACTCTCAAGACAAATGGTTGTCAAGAACTTGCAATTCTTCGTTGCTCAAGCGTGTATCCAGCCAAAGCAGAAGAAATGTATGTTCAAAACATGAATGTTCTTAGAGAAATTTATCACACCCCAGTTGGTCTTTCCGATCATTCAGCTGGTTTGGGCGTTGCAGTTGCGGCTGTTGCATTAGGTGCCAACGTCATTGAAAAACACTTTACACTCGATAAACATGATAAGGGGCCTGACCACTCGTTTTCCATGGATCTCGATGAGTTTCGTCTTATGATTCGCTCCATTCGCCAGGCAGAGGCTGCGGTGAAAGAGGTAAGTTTTGATGTTCATGGGGAATTGGAATATCAGAGCCAAACGTTATTCCGTCGGTCGTTGTATATTGTGAAAGACATGAAAAAGGGAGAAAAATTGACTCGTCTAAATCTCCGCTCCATTCGTCCCGGTGGCGGCATAGCGCCGAAATATTTGGATCAACTTTTAGGATTGGATATAACGAGGTCAGCTTCCCGCGGTACACCAATGAGTTGGGATTTGGTAAAGTAACTCCCGTGATTGATTGTTCTCGCTTTACGTTTATAAAAAGTTTTAGTTCCTGTGGTTGACGGATTGGGTAAGTAAGGTGCGTATTTGCAACAAGACTCGTTCGGTAGCGGTGGCTGTACCTTTGAAACGGTAAATTTCCCGGAGGGCAGTAGCTTGAGCGCTGAAAATTCGTCTACGATAATCTACGTCAAAAAGGGCGTTTTCCATAGCGGGAAGCAATTCTTGTTCGGTATTGGTAACGGCTGCCGCTTTAAGTTGGGAGGCGGTGGGTAACATTGTTTCGGTTTTCCCCAGTTCTTTTTCGGCAATCGGCGAAATGAAATACAGGGGCATATGACCGGTTTGCGGTCTTGAACTCTCGGGTTTGGCCCCGCAGAGAGAGACGCCGGTATTGGTGGTTGAAACCGTGGTGATAACCAGGTCAGCTGCCGCCAACGGAGAACGACTGTCAGTCCTGGAATCCGATGGCTGGTGGACTATCACTTTGAGGTTGTTAGGAATCTGGGCAAATTTAGTTAGGATCTCGTTTAGGACTTCAGGTTGCTGATCATCCGGATGGAAGCGGTAGATGAAAACAAACTTTTTGTCCGGGTGGCCGGCAGCTAATCTGAAAATCGCCGATAGTATTTTTGGGGTAGCGTCAATTTCAATTTCACTCCATAGTCCGGTACCGCGGATAGCATTATGGACTATGACGATATCTGATGAGTCGATTCTTTGGGATTCTCTGAACGTATGACCGAGTTCTGATGTATTTTCCTGATGAAGAAAGTCAAAACCGGTGGGACCGATGGGAATTAGTTTGGTTACCGGGACGCCTAGTTCTTCATAAAACTGGCAGGGCAAACGATTGGCTAAAAACAAGGCATCGATTTCGGTTTGTAGATTTATCCCTCCTGCCGATAACTGCTTCACTAATCCCACTAACCCGGAAGCGTCGTCTTCAATACCGGCAATGAGAATCTTTCGACCAAGCCTTTTTAACTTGATCGCTTGTTCAACAGTAGAGATTTCTAATTTTTCGTCGCCGCCGCCGGAGGCGCCGAAAATAACAAGATTAGTTTGATTCGGAGAAAAAATCTCCGAAGAAATACCGTCGACTGTTGCCTGTGGCTGGCGGACAAAAGCGAAGTTTCTGGCAAAAGCGGTCGCGGCTCGTTCAATTCCGTCCTTTGCCGGCGGAGTGAAGAGTCGGCAGGCCGCGCCGCGGTTGGCCAATTCGTTTACCAACGGCAGGATGGCGCTGGCGCCGGCTGGATGGCTGGCAGCGACGACAACATTTATATCCCAAGGTTTTTTAACACCCTCGTCTCTATTCCAGGAAAATAAATTTAGTGGATCGGGGAAAGTTTCTTTAAGCTCAGGGTATAATATTTCCATAGGTTATATTATAGTGGTTAAACCAGATGATGAAAACAAAGCAGCTCAACGTGTGGACGGGAAAGTTTGGAGAAGAATATACAGATCGAAATATCCAAACGATAGAGAGTCTGGATCGGGATTGTCGGAAAGAGTTCGGAGTTTCCGCGACAACATTTTTTAGGGACGCCCTCCATGGTTTGCCAATCTCTTCTGTGTTGGAAGTCGGCTGCAATATCGGGAATAAACTCGCAATTTTTCATTCGCTAGGGATTAAGAATCTGACCGGAGTTGAGCCTCAACGGTATGCGATTAAAAAAGGAAAAAAACGCTATCCGTTTATCGCGTTTCGGCAGGGAACCGTCTATGATCTGCCGTATCCAAATAATTCTTTTGATCTGGTGTTTACGTCAGACGTCCTCATCCATGTCAGTCCAAAACATCTCGCAAAGGCGCTTGGAGAAATTGTCAGAGTTTCGCGGCGCTTTGTGCTGGGATTTGAATTTTATTCCGACAAACCCCAAGCAGTTGTCTACCGTTCTCATCGTGATCTTCTCTGGAGAAGAGACTACAAGCAAGACTATTTGAAATCGTTTCCAAACGTAACGGTTATCTATGAAAGAAAATTTAATCACAACGAAAAGATAGTGGATGCAGCCGGACTAAAATCGGAATTGTTTGTCTTGAAGACGAATTAACAATATTAGCTCTGTTGCAGCTTGAGTGTATTAACTTCCTTTTGTATTTGCCGCAGTGATAGGAAAACCGTGTTGTGGTCGCTCCGATACCAAAAAGGCTTTTGGATCGAGCTTTGGAAACTGCCAAATTGTTTCTTTGACCAATGAGGTTTTGGCGGAATGACGAGATAATATTTCTTAAATTCTTTAGAATAGAGCGATTCTTCTTGTGCAATCAATTCCTCGTGGATTTTTTCTCCCGCTCTAATTCCGGTGTAGCGGATCGAGATATCCGGAGCAATGGCATGAGCCAGATCAAGAATTTTAACACTGGGAAGCTTCGGGATAAAAATTTCGCCGCCTTTCATTTCGGCAAGCGAATGCCAAACAAATCCAGCCGCCTGCGGCAGGGTGATCCAGAAACGGGTCATGTCTTTGTGAGTAACAGTTAGGGTGCCGGTGGGTTTTTGTTTTAAAAACAGGGGGACGACGCTGCCGCGGGATCCGAGAACATTTCCGTAGCGGGCGACGGAAAAAGAAGTTTTCTGTTTGCCGGCATAAACATTTCCCTGAATAAATAATTTTTCCGCTGTCATTTTGGTAGCGCCGTAGAGGTTGATAGGGTGAACAGCTTTATCGGAACTGATTAAAATTGCTTTGGAAATTTTAGCATCCAAAGCTGCGTCAACTACATTTTGGCTGCCGAGAACATTGGTTTTGACAACTTCGAAAGGGTTGTATTCGGCAACCACGATTTGTTTCAGGGCGGCGGCGTGGACGATTATGTCAGCGCCGTGGGCGGCGCGGGTTAGGCGGTCTTTATCCCGGACATCGCCGATAAAAAACCGCAAACGGAGATCATCGGGATATAATTGTTGTATTTGATATTGTTTAAATTCGTCTCTTGAATAAATCCTGATTACCCCTTTAAATTTTGAGTTAGATAATAATAAACGAATCAGAGCTTTGCCGAGTGATCCGGTCCCGCCGGTAAGCAGGATGGTTGAATTGAGAAGATGGTTATTTGGCGATTTCATCGGCTTGATTGTACAACATTTATTTTTGGTATGTATAATCACAAGCTATGGTGAAGAAAGTGAAGCGGTGCCGGATTTGCGGATCAGGGGAGTTAACCGAGTTTCTTGATTTGGGAGAAATGCCTTTACCGAATGCGTTTTTGAAATCCAAACAAGAGAAAAAAACCGAAAAAAAATTTCCGCTGCGGGTGGGATTTTGCCTCAGATGCACTTTGGTTCAACTGCTGGATATTGTCGATCCGGAGTTAATGTTTAAAAATTACGTTTACATCCCGTCGGCTTCCAAATCAAGATTGGATAATTTTTTTCAGATAGCGCAGGAAATGATCCGGAAACTGCCGGTGAAAAAGAATTCATTGGCGGTGGATATCGGCAGCAATGACGGGAGTTTATTGACCGAGTTTAAGAAGTTCGGAGTCAGAACTTTGGGGGTGGATCCGGCAGAAAATTTGGCAAAAGTGGCCGAGATGAAGGGAATTGAGACTTTGATAACGTATTTTTTGCCCGCTACCGCCGCCAAAATTGTTAAAAAATACGGAAACGCCGATTATATTACTGCCACCAACGTAGTCGCCCACATTGAAGATTTGCACGGGCTGTTTGCCGGAGTAAAAACACTGTTGTCAAAAAACGGATTATTTGTATGCGAGTTTCCCTATCTTTTGGATTTGCTGGAGAAAAAATATTTTGACACGATTTACCATGAGCACCTGTCGTATTTTTCGGTCAAAGCGGTTAAATATCTGTTGGACAAAAGCGGTTTATTTATGGTTGACATTCGGCGGACGCCGATTGACGGCGGAGCTTTGAGAATTACCATCGCCAAGGATGAGGCCGGTTATGTAAGAACGGCGGTAGTTGGCGATTTATTAGAGCAAGAAGAGAGTTATGGAATAAATCGGCCGGAAACGTACCTGAAATTCGGGGAAGAGGTGGCGCGGCTGGGGGACAAGTTGAGGAAAAAAATATTGGAGATAAAATCAAAAAGAAAATCGGTGGTGGGATACGGAGCGTCGGCCAGGGGAAATATTTTATTGAATTATTGCGGAATTGACGGCAAGGTGATGGATTTTATCGTTGATTCTACGCCGTATAAACAAGGGCTGTTGGCCCCGGGAAGCCACATCCCGATAGTCCCGGAAGAAGCGATAAATAATGTCCAACCGGATTTCGCAGTGGTTTTGGCGTGGAATTTCGCTGAAGAAATTATGGAAAAACAATCCAAGTATTTGGAGCAGGGGGGCAAGTTTATTATTCCAGTACCGGATGTCAAGGTGGTTTCTTGGCTTCGAGGACAAAAGAAGAAACCAAAAGTAGTGGTGGTAATGCCGGCTTATAACGCGGCCAGAACTTTGGTCGAGTCATATCGGAAGATCCCCAAAAATCAAGTTGACGAAGTGATTTTAGTTGATGACTGTAGCCGGGACGACACTTTTAAAATAGCCAAGAAACTTCCGATTAAAGTTTTTAGAAACGATTTGAATTTAGGGTATGGGGGAAACTTAAAGGTTTGCTTATCGAAGGCATTGGAAGCCGGGGCGGATATTATTATCGAGTACCATCCGGACGACCAGTACGATCCTTCGGCTCTGCCAAAATTCGTGGAAAAAGCCGGGGATGGTTATGATTTTGCCTTAGGATCAAGGTTTATTTTTCCAAAAGAAGCGCTTAAGAACAAGATGCCGGTGGTAAAGTTTGTTGCCAACCGGGCGATGTCGTTTATTGACGAGCTGGTGTTGGGATTGGAGTTGTCGGAATTTCATTCCGGTTTTCGGATGTACACCAGGAAATTATTAGAAAGTGTTCCTTGGCAGCAGAATTCCGATGATTACCTATTTAGTTTTGATATTATTGTCCAAGCGGTTTACTGGAATTTCAAAGTAGCGGAAGTTCCGATTTCCTGCCGGTATCATCCGGCGATGCACACGGCTAATCTGCGTCGAAGCGCGATTTACGCTTTGGGAACTTTCAAAAGATTAGTTGATTATCTGATGGCAAAATTCTTCCGTTACCAGCGGGGGCCGTTTTTATTGATCCAACCAGCGCCATGCCCTGCCTGTGGTGAAAAACTGACTAGGTTTGAGTCGGTGATAACCGATCCGGTCAGCGGGGAACAATTCTCAATTTTCTTCTGCAGTTTATGTCAAAACGGTTTTACGGTGCCGGCCCCAAAAGATCTGGAGAAGTATTATCCGAAAACTTACTACTTGCCGGTAAAATCGTTAATTTATAATTTACTTCAGTACCGGCGGCCGAAGATTATTAGAGAGTACAAAAGGTCCGGAACGTTGCTGGACATTGGCTGCGGTGATGGGTCGATTGGATCTTTTTTGCCGGAATTTGACTATATCGGAGTCGAGACCTCATTTTCCGGAGCTAAAGGGAAAAATATCCTGACGGGGGGGATAGAGACGATTAAGCTGAAACCAAAGTCGTTTGACACGGTAACTTTCTGGGAGAGCTTGGAACATGTTTCTAATCCTAATCTGGCCTTGGCAAAGGTTTTTAAGTCGTTGAAGAAAAACGGGATATTAATTATTGAGTGTCCGAATTACGCCAGCCCCGAGAGATTAATATTCGGATCAAAATGGTTTCACTTAGACACTCCCCGCCACTTGACTCATTTCACTCCAAAAGGATTGGCGCATCTATTGGAAGAAATTGGTTTTGAGGTGGCTGAGCAACGGCAATTGTATGCTCCGGAATATATTCCTGTCGGGCTGGCCCAAAGTATTATGTATCTGATTTCACCGCGACTTAATTTTGTGGCATTAACCAGTAACGGACCGGCTCAGGCTATTTTGGTTTCGGTTCTTTTGCTGTTTTTCTTAATTTTTACTTTTCCTCTTTCAATTGTTTTATACTGGATGAAAGCCTCGCCGATCTTATTAACAGTGGCGAGAAAACATTAGAGCATGGGAGCATGAGAGCATGGGAACATTAAAGTATTAAAGCATGAGAGCAATAGAACATGAGCGATAAAACTAAAGTGATCGGGACAGGGATTACAGGATTAGTGGGGTCAAGGGTAAAAGAATTGACAGCAGATGTTTTTGATTGGATTGATTTGAGCCGGTCTAATGGGGTGGATATTACTGACGCTAAAAATTTAGAAAACGCGATTGAGAAAAATAATTCCGGAACGCTAGTCCACTTTGCCGCTTTTACGGATTTAGATGAGGCGGAAAAACAAAAAAACGATAAAGACGGGTTGTGTTATCAAGTAAATGTGATCGGGACTAAAAATATTGCTTTGTCTTGCGCAAAAGCTAATAAACATCTAATTTATATTTCAACAGACGCGGTGTTTGACGGGAAGGAGAACGTGCCCTATACAGAAATAGATATGCCAAATCCGATTAATTGGTATGGTCAGACAAAATGGCTGGGGGAGCAAGCGGTAATTGATACCGGATGCAAATTTACGATTATTAGAATTGCCTACCCGTTTCGGGCCAGATTTGATCATAAAAAGGATTTTGTCAGAAAAGTTATTGATCAGTTAGCGAGTGGAGAAAAATTAACAATGTTTTCCGATACTGTCTTTACTCCGACTTTTATTGATGACATCGCCGAAGCAATGAAAGTGATTTTGGCGAAAAAACCGGCGGGAATCTTCCATGTGGTGGGATCAACTCCGTTATCTCCTTATGATGCCGCCGTTGAGGTAGTAGCAGTTTTTGATCTGAATAAAAAGCTTGTCCTGCCGCAAAAACTTGATGATTACCTTAAATCCGGCGGCCGGCCGTATCCGCGATACACGGCACTGTCAAATCAGAAGCTTAAAAAAGAACTGGGCATATCGATGCGGACATTTTCCGAAGCGATTTTAGAGATGAAGCGGCAACTGTCATTTGATTAGTTTGTAAAGAGTTAGTTTAGGGTTGGGACAATCGGTGACGGTTTTGAAATTATGGGTGCGGACGAGGTAGACGTTTTCGTAGGGCAAATCGCAGTAATTAGTTTCTATTTTTTGGTAATTGCCCTTTTGCAGAAATGAATTCAAGTATTCTTCTTGTCCCCAATTTTTTCGGATAATCACCCAGTCGGGCAGGCGAGAGCCGTATTTATATTGATCTGTCGGAGCCAGCGAATTTAAGAATTGGTTGTCAAGATAAGAATAAATTGCTCCGTCTTCGAAATTGGTAGCGATTAAAGTTTCCGGCTGTTTTGACAGATTAGGATCAATCCGTTTTAATCCTTGAACTCCGCTAATAGTATTGACAATGCCTTCGATGGGGCCATAGTACTCACTTCTTAATTCTTTAGTGAAGGCTTGAATTTCGGAGAAAAAGCGTGGATGAGAGTAAGCCATTAGCCAGACGAGTAGTGGCAGGGAGGCTATCCGGCAAATGTTTAAATTGACTCTAAAACGGGCAGCGACGGTTTTAGTCAGAAGATTCCATAAAACCGCTACTATTAAAAATAAGTAAGGAATTAAAACACTGATATAACGCTGGTTGTGGGCGCCAAAGGAAGCGAGGAGAAGATGGGAGATTATGACTATTGAAAATAAAGACAGCGAATAGCAGCGGAAACGAAAGAATTTTACAAGGCCTGGCCTTGCCATGGCAAGGCCAGGCCTTTTTAATATCGTCAATAAAAGTACGCTTATGGCTGCGATCTTAAAATATCCAAAATAATTCAGATCCATAAAGTACGCCGACAAGGTATTAATGTAACCATTATTCGGCAATTGTCCGTAGTGGCGCAGGTAGAGCGCCGCCGGCAGGTGAAGAAAAATAAGTATTATCGTGTTTATGATAAGCGGTTTGAGTAGATAAGATCGGTCAAGATATTTTCTGATTAAAGCGTGAATTAAAATTCCTAAGTAAAATCCGGCGAAGCCGGGATAGTAAGCGTGATAAAACAGAAAGCCAAATATCAAAAACATGATCCGTCCCCATTTTTTATCAAGGTTTAAATACGACCACAGGAATCCCAGGCTTAACGGAAACTGGAGGGCGTAGTGGCGGGCCTGGCGCCAATACAAATAAAGTTGGACCGAGGTAGATAGAAATAGAGAATAGAGAAAGAGAGAAAAGCGCGAGTATTTAAGTTTCTTAAAGATAAACCAAGATATCCAAACTCCGGTGACGGCGGAAAGAGCGAAGGGTAGGCGCATCAGGAAAGTGTCGGCCGGATTTTTAAACAAGAAAATGGCGGCGGCGGAAACATAAAACTGTAAGAATGGACTGGTGTATCTTAAGTAGTTTTTTTGATTAAAATTGGTGTCAAGGAGAATAAAACTTTTGCCGTCAAAGACCGACGGATAGCCAAATTTCAGGATTGTTTTTCCCAATTGGACAGTTTCCCCCTCATCTTCCCAGAAGGCGATGTTTCCAAGATTAATCAACATTCCGAGGGAAAAAATTATCAAAAGGACGACGGTTAAAGCAGAGTAAGTTTTGGCTGTGAAAGTCATGGTAAAAACAAGTTGTTTAGTTTAAACCACATAGCGGCAATATGGCCAAAAACTATAAGCGGCACATAAGCAATGAGGATGATTCTTATCGGTTTTGGGAATGTTTTTCGGGTGATGCCGACTAGATAAAAGCCATAGACTAGGGCTAAAACAAAGGCAAAAAACGGTAGATAGATATATCGTTCTGCTAGACCGCCAAGCGCGCCGGGACCGGAACGGGCCAGAGAAGCGATAAAATATGGCATGATAGATAAGCTGACAAAAAGAAACAGGGGCAGCAAATCTGCGAACCGGTGTTTTTTAATCATCAAAAATGAGGTATAGATAAAAAATAACAAGATTGCTGCCGGCAGCGCGATCATAATTGCAATGTTAGACGCATTATAAATATTGGGAACAAAGCCGGGGATAAAGAAGCGGCTGATAATCCCCTGCGAAATTCCCACCGCGGTGAAATAGGCGATATTAAATAGTCTGGTGCCGGATAGGGAAACGATTTGAGATTGTTGAACTTCGGGGAGGGAGAATTTTAACACCACTAATGCTGTAACTATGCCCGTTACTAGGCTGGATATTGTGAGGAGTCGGTGCGATCTGTTCCGGATAAATAGCCAGGCGGCTATGCTAAAGATAAAACCGGCGCTGATCCCGAAGCCAAATGACAGTCCGGCTAATAAAATAAGAGCGAGAAATTTTATTAATTTATTTAAACTCAATTTGTGTTTTAATTCAAAAAACAACAATAGTGTCAAAAGCAGCCAAGTTGTCAAAAGAATGTTTGACTGAATCGTCGGCCAAAAAATAACCGTAAAATATGATTTGTTGAAACTAACTAAAACGGCGGCCAGCAAAGACAACAGATTGTTTTTGGTTAATTTGTTTATTAAAATATAAACCAGCCAGATATTAATCAGATGCAGCCCGACGGATACGGCCAGAAATGCTGACGGATTGACGCCGAAAAGATTGGTTTCCAGAGAGTAAAAAAGCAGGAAAACCGGAAAAAATTGATATTGGTGCGAGGTCAAAAAAGTTTCCAAGGTTGGATGTCTCAATTGCATTAATAATTCGATGTCGTCCCATAAAAAATAAACCCGGTTCCACCATGGGATTAAGTACCAGCCGGCAACAAAAATCAGCCAAACCAATAACCATTTATTCATTTTCCTCCAGAATAGAGAATCCTAACTTATAGATATGAGGCCAATCCCGCTGCATCCTGGCTAGGGCTTGATGGTGGCTGCAAACACCGTCTTTCGGACAATAGTAGCGGATATATTGATCAAGGACCTGCAGGGCATATTCTTTTTCGGTAACTTTTCTTTGGTTTATGGCGGCAACGACAGCCAAATAGACGATAGTTATCAGTAAAACTATGGTAGTCAAGCGGCGGAAGCGATTCATTGCACTAGTTTATGATTGGCGGTTAACGCTGTGATTAGCTATTGGTAACAGTTCGCGGTATTTATATAGTTCTTTAAGGTAAGATATCACGGTAACCATGATTATATCTGACGGCCGAAGATTGGCATACTATTCTATCAGGGCAAATCCTAAGTTTTGGAGCCGGCACTGGCGGAAATCGATTGAGACGGTGGAATGGGAAAAAGCCGAACAGGGATTTTTGGGGTGGTTTGAAACCCCGTTTATTAAGTATTTGCCGAAGAAAGGCAAAATAATTGAGGCAGGGTGCGGTTTAGGTTATTACGTTTTGGCGCTGGGGCGGCGCGGATATAATATTGAAGGAGTGGAATGGAGCCGGGAAGCTATTTCTCTGACCAAACAACGTTATCCGAAATTAAAAGTTAAAACGGGCGATGTCAGAAAATTATCAGTTAAAGATGGGTACTATTCCGGATATATATCTTTGGGGGTAGTGGAACATTTTAAAGCGGGTCCGGAGGATTATTTGTTGGAGGCAAGTCGAGTGTTGAGGTCTGGCGGTGTTGCTTTTATTTCGGTACCCCATTTTAATTTGTTAAGACGGATAAAAAGTTTATTGTGTTTTTATCGCGGTAATCCGGTTGGGCTGGATTTTTATCAATACGCCTTTACCGAAACAGAGATTGACGGTTTTATTCAAAAAGCCGGTTTTAAAGTGATCGATCATTTTCGTTATGATGCTTATAAAGGAATAAAAGAGGAATTGCCTTTTTTGCGAAATTTATTATCGCTGGTCAGAAAGAATCTAGATTGGTTTCATAACCCCGTTTTGTCATTGTCCTGCAAAGCAGGATCTCGCTCTGCGAGACGAGACTGCCCCATAGAGACGTGGCAACCTATTAATCCCCCCAAAAGGCCTTGGTGGTTGAAATTGGCAGATAAATATTTTGGCCACATGACAATGGTAGTTTGTATTAAAGCTTGAATGATATGAAAACTAATCCAAGAAAGTTATTACTCGTTTTGGCGGTGTCATTAATTATTTTTCTGACAGGAGAGATATCAGTGAGCAGATTATTTCCGCAAAAAACATTCAATGTTGTCAAAAAAATGAGCTTGCAGTGTTACAAATCCAGCACTTACCTTCCGTATGAATATATCTCCAATTGTAAAGACGAAATGGAAGCTGGCGGCCGGATGATTAAGGTTGATATAAATGAAATTGGTTTAAGGGGGAAAGAAATTGGGAATAAAACAAAAAATAGTATTTTACTTGTCGGCGACTCTTTTGTTTTTGGATATGGAGTTTCCGAAGATGAAAGAATAGGTGATGTTTTGGAAAGTGAGTTAGAAAATGTCGAGGCGATTAGCGTCGGCTTCGTTGGAGATGCCGGACCGGACAGCTTATATCTTTATACGAAGAAAGAAGGATTAAGCTTAAAACCGGATTTGATTTTATTGTTTTTATTTCCATATAACGATTTATCCGATATTGAAAAAACAGTTTGGGCCATTCAAGATAATGAAATTCAATCGGTAAAAATGCCGGATCGGACGGTGATTGACGGCTACTTGCGCCGGTCCGACACTCCATTGAAATACAGAATTCCGTTGTTGGGTGATTCTCATTTATTCCAATTCGTATTCGATAGAATCGATATTTTGACCGTAAGATTGAGAAGAAAAATATCTTTACGGTTGGGTTTAATTCAAACAGCGGTTGAAGATCACGAAAAATTTCGCGATTGCCTGTATCGAGAAATCTGCGAAGGTAAATGGGATGAGGCTAAATTTAAAACAGAGCGGATTTTTAGGTTGTTTAAACAGTTGTCGGCTGAAAATCAAATTCCGGTTTTGGCGGTGACTATCCCTCTGGAAGCGCAAGTTTTCGGCAGTGAACAGACGGAAACTTTGTTCCGGCAACTGTTACGGCGGGAGAATATTGAATTTTTAGATTTGACTCAAGCCATCCGCGACAGCGGCCAATCTGGCAGTGATCTTTTTTTGGCGGATGGCCATTGGACGGCTAAAGGCCATGAGGTCAGCGCCAAAGCGGTAGCTGATTGGCTACAAACACTTCAATTGCCCCGAACCGGCCGGAAAAATTAGCTGAAGCTTTTAATTGTTGATACTTTTCTTGAGTTTTGTCATCAAAAGGGTAAGGTTCGTGATCCACGAAATAAATCTGCCATTCGGCGATTTTATTTGTTAGTTCAGTTGGATATAACCAACTACCAAACAATTCATCCAGATAGCTTTTAGCCGGAACGCGTCCGTGTTGAATAAATAGTGTCCGATAACCGCTCCATGCCAAACACCGTCCTAAAGAATCAATAGAAAAATTAGCGTCAGGCGGGATTTGTTTTAAAGCGAATTGAACCGCTTGATTTTTTTTAGCCAGACCGTGGCTGTTTTCAGCGATGATTTGAGTGTAGAAATTTGTCAAGAGAATAGCCGGCAGGACCAACCAAAACCAAAATCGGCCAATTCGGTGAATTTTCAGCAAAGCTATTGCCCAAATAAAAGAAAAAATTGGAAACAGATGATAGAAAAACCATTCGTAAATTGGCGTTCCGGAGACAAATGAGAAAAATACTAAACCAGAGATCAAAATTATTAAATGGATGGCTGCGAGTTGATTCCCGAAACTTTGGTAACGGAATTTTAGCAGCGAGATAATAATGAACAGAAAAATAATTAAAGCAGAGATAGTCAAAAGTATCATAGGGATACTTAATGTCCGCTCTAATAGATATTCTTGGCACCAGCCAATTTGGGAAACAGTGTCCGGTTTGCCGGAAGGATAAATTATTCTGGCAAAACCGTAGAGGATTTGGGGAATGACGTTGGCGACAGGCGCTTCGGTGATTACCGGACTTGTCAGTTTGGTTAACATTTGGACAAAAGCTTTAGAGATGACAAACTGATGCTTGAACTCAAAAATTATTAATGTCGCATGGGAAAGCAGAAACATTGAGATAGCTCCGATAAAATGACGGTTTTTCCAGTTGATCTTAAAAATTAAGACTGCCGTAAAAATGAGAATCAATGTAGTTAAATTGGGAGGTTCGCCATGAAGCGCCAGCGTTAAAGCCGCAAACATCGGCCATGACCATCCTGAATGACCCTGTTTGATTTTCCATAAACCGTAATATACGATCAGCGTGGCCGGCGGCGAGAAAACCAGCGGCCACCAGACGCGGCTGTAGATAGAAATCAAATAAGAGAAACTATAAATGGCAGACGCCGTTAGCCCGATTTTCCGGCTTTCAAATACCTGTTTTCCGACTATATAAATCAGCGGAACAGCTAATACTCCTAATCCCGAGGCAATCGTTCCGTAAACGAAAGGATTTAGGTTGGTTAATAAACCTATGAGCGCCGAGACGTACACCCACAGAGGTCCAAGATACAGTCCGGGCGGCAAATAAGAGCCGATTAAAGGCGGACGATGAAAAACTATAGACCGGCGAAACATGTGCCAATCGCGTTCTTCGTCAAGTTGAAAATATAGGCGGTCAGATAATTGGTAGAATCTAAAAAGTGCTCCGATGGCGGTGATTAGAAAAAGGAGAATTATGAAGCGATTTTTATTTAACCATTTTTTCATTGTTTTGATTATATTATTTTTTGCGATTTTTATCAGATTTAATAGAGTTGCTGAATTGGGCTATTTTATGATGGACGAAGAGCGGGATGGATTTTTGGTGCGGCGGATGTTGGTTGACCGCCGGCCGCTGTTGATCGGCGGAGCGATTCCCGGAGGAATAAACGTCGGACCGTTGTTTTTTTACATTTCGGCGATTCCGTATGCTTTATCAAATTTAAATCCAATTGGTCCGGCTTACGCGGCGGCGCTGGTAGGGATTTTAACTGTTATAGCTGTTTATTTTATCGGAAGAAAATTATTTGATGAGAAGGTGGCAATTTTAGCAACTATTTTTTCCGGATTTTCTTTATTAAATATTATTTATCACCGTCCTTGGTGGCCGCTGACGATGAGCCAGATGGTGACAATGGTGGCATATTTAGCATTATTTAAATTGTGTAAAGGCCCGGTCCGCCAGTCGGCGGGCCGGGCCTTAATTAAATGGCCGATGATTTTGGTTGGCGCTTTGATAGTCGGGGCGCAATCAGACCCCTCAACGCTGTCTTTGATACCGTTGTCCGTGATCTGGTTATGGTGGAAAAGAAAGCAAACCAATTTATCAAAAAAATTGGTTTTTACGATGGTGGGTTTTTTTATTTTGGCGCACGCCACTTGGATTACTTTTGAATTCCGGCATGATTTTTTGAATACGAGAGCGGCAGCGGGACTTTTTAAAGGCCTGGCCTTCACAAGCGCGAAGGCCAGGCCTTATGAACCCAATCAAACATTCCGAATGACTTCAGGAATGCTATACCGCTTATTTATCCCGACCGGACTTCTAGATGTTACCAAGCAAATCAGTCCGGCAGAAGAGTTTTTGCGTCCGAGGTTCCAGGAAATTTGGTGGCCGGGGGCTTATATTTTGTTATTAGTTGTTGGTTATTATGTTATCCGTTCATTTAAAGGAAAGGAAGGCAGACAATTGTTAGCTTTGCATTTCCTAATTTCATTATCGGGGATTTTAATTTACACCTCTGCATTTCCCGGTTATGTTCATGAATGGATGTGGGCGTTTATGTTCCCGGCGTTTTTCTTGATAGCTGGTGATGGTTTTATTTGGTTGTTTTATAAGGTCCGGCCTTGGGTAACCAAGGCCGGACCTTTATTAACACTATCGGTTTGCGTCTGGGCAATTTGGCAACTAACTTTATTTAGCCGTTTGACAAACATTGCCGGTTTGAGTTCTAAATTAAAAATTGTTCAGGAGGCGCAATCGCAAATTGCCGGCCGGCCGTATGAGTTAAGGTCGGAAGGAGAAGGAGGTTTGAGATACGGCGGGTGGAGATATTTGTTTACGCTATATGGCGATCCGCCGGTTAAGAGCTATATGGATTACGTATATGAGGATTGGCTGTATCCGAAGGTTACAGTAAAGCCAGAAATCGTAGTAAGGGTGATTAACGGGGTTGACGGTAATCTTGGGTTTGAAATTATTAACTAATTTTCAATTTTCAATTCTCAATTTACAATGAATTTTCAATTATTTAATTTTCAATGACTCAAACACCGGTTGTTTGAAAATTGATAATTGATAAATTGAGATTTGATTGAAAATTGTAAATTAAAAATTGTAAATTAAAACAGGGTGTAGATAAACGGGGCGACGGCGGAGCCCTCGGTGAGGACCAAAAGTAGGCCGAGAAGAACCAGAATCACAATCGGTGGTCCGAGCCACCATTTTTTGTTGACCCGGAGGTATTCCCAGATTTCTGCGAATACCGCCAGTTTATATTGAGTTTTTTTAATTAAATTTGCCATGTTAAAAACATTATACTCTGCAGGCGAATCCGTCAAGTCCCTGAATTTTTTCCATTAGTTTTTCTGTCGCCAGGCCATGGACAAATTCGTTGGCGTGAAAGTCGCGAGGACTGACCATAACTTGCCGGGGGGTATAGTTTGATAGCAGGGGGGCGAGGTTAACGACGGGAATATTTTGTTGCTCAAAGAAGGAAGTTAACCGCTCGGCCGGTTTGGCGGCCGGGTAGTCGGGGCCGATCAAGTTCATAAAAGGAAATATTACTACTGCCAGGTCCAGGCGTTTATCTTTGGTGTAGTTAATAAGTTGCTGGAGTTCCAACAGGTGCCGGCTCCAAACCTCCGGGTCTTGATACAGGGAAGCATAATTGGTGTCCCAGCAAGTTTTAGCGTATTCGGGGTTGAGAAAGCGATTATAGAGACGGACCCAAAGGTATTGCAGAAAAAAAGAATTATCCAAAACGGGTTTTAGTATCGGATTTCGGCGGTAATCAAAGACTTTGTGATAGCAGTGCTGGAAATGGCGGACAGATTGGGCGCTACTGGTATCGTCCATGTAGTAGCCGAGAATGACCGAGTCGAAATTGAAGTGCGACATGTTTCGCAGGGCTTCAAGATGATCACGGGTATTCCGGCCGGGGAGGGCCATGGTGTAGGCCTTGATCCGGTTGGGCTCGCCGCAACGGGCGGAGAGTTTTTCTTGGAGGATATCGCTATAGCGGTCGGCTTGATTGTTGATGCCGTAGCCCCAGGTGAACGAGTCTCCCAAGACGGCGATTCTGGTTTCCTTGGGATCTTTTTCCTGGCTGAATTGTTCGTCTCGGTAGCCAAAGCCGTTGAGGATGACATGGCGGTCGGCCCAACGCTTAGTGGTTTGGATTTGGAAGACGTTATCGGTCTGGTCGAATTGATAGCGGAAATAAAGTTCGGCGGCAAGAGCGAGGTGAATTAGCAGAAAAATTAATATCCAAGAACTAAGACCGATATTGATGGCGATTCCTTGACGGCGGTTGCGGATTTGGATAATTATCCATCGCCCGACAAATGATAGTAATATTACTGAGACAGCGTATCCGATTATCCAGCCGCGAAAATCTGTCCAGAAATAAGTAAGTTTGCCGATAATTGCCATGAAGCGATGATATACTTTTGATCAGATGAAGGTCAAATTGGCGGTGTTTTTGGGACTGGTATTAGTTGGTCTGGCAGGATGGAGGTATTTTAACTCTTGGGAGGGTTCAGGCCAAGACGAACAGGGGAAGTTTTTGATTAAGGCGTTGGAGGCGACGAGTGAGAAATCTTCGGTTAGGGCCGAGTCACGGGATTGGGATCAGCAGGGAAACTTGTTGGCAACGGTGACCTATGTTCTGGATGGAGACAACTGGAGTATGAGTTTTTGGGACAATAGAACGGAAAACGTTAGGGAATGTTTATCATGTTGGATAAATGTTGACGGATGGTTGTATATTCTTGACAGCCGAGATGAAAAGCATTGGAGGATGCCGGAGAATAACAGCGTCAGTTTAACTTCAAGGATTGATATCCGAAAGACGGCGGCAGATATTGTCAATAAAATCGGTAGCCGTCAGTTAAGCGGACAACTCTTTGGGAGCGAGCCGTGCGGCGGGGAGATTTGCCGCAGATATGAGATTGATGATCCGAATGACACTGAGCTGTCACATTATTTGTGGATCGGACAGGGAACAGGGTTGGTACGCCGGGAGCAGTTTCTGTTGGGAAATGGACAGACTTCGATTACCGATTACGGCAACTACGATAAGTCAGCGATTGAATTGCCGACGGCGGTCAAAGACACAGCGGATGGCGTTGATCCGTTCATGCTGCCCGGCGCGGTGCGTTTCCTAAATTAAAGCCGGTTAATCCGGGGTGAAGGTTTCGGCGCGGGCTTCTTCCAGTAATTTTTCCGGCATATCTTGTTTGTCCAAGAGAAAAGATCCCATTACCAAATAATCCATGTTGGTGCCGAGGAAACAGTGGAGGGCGTTTTGGGGAGTGCAGACAATCGGTTCGCCGCGGCGGTTGAAACTGGTGTTGATAAGCACCGGAACGCCGGTTTTCTTATAAAATTCATTTATGACATCATAATAAAGAGGATTTTGTTTCCGGTTCACGGTTTGGATTCTGGCCGAGCCGTCAAGATGCGTTACGGCCGGAATTTGACTGTTGTCTCTGGCGGTTAAAACGATGTTGCCGTTTTTTACCTGGCAAACCGTGATCATATATGGGTCTGTCCAAGTGGCGTCAAACCATTTATCCATTTTGTCTTCCAGAACCACCGGGGCAAATGGGCGGAAGCTTTCCCGGAATTTAATGGCCAGATTTACCCGTTTTTGATTTTCCGGATTTCTGGCATCAGCCAAAATCGATCTGGATCCCAAAGCTCTTGGCCCCCACTCCATCCGTCCCTGAAACCAGCCGACGACTTTTTGGTCAATGATCAGTTTTGCGGTTGTTTCCATCAATTGTTTTTCGGAGAGTTTTTTATATTTTAGTTTATTTTTATCAAGCAATATTTTTATTTCAGTATCGGAGTATTCCGGACCGAGCAGAGCGGAGTCGAAGGACCAGTCGCGTTTCGTGGAGTTTGATAAGGCCGGGCCTCGCTTTGGCAAGGCCAGGCCTTTTAATGCATAATAGACAATTTCTGCCGCCCCCAGCGCCCCTCCGGCATCTCCGGCGGCTGGCTGGATAAATAAATTCTTAAACTTTCCATCCTTCAAGATTTTCCCGTTTGAAACGCAATTTAAGGCCACTCCTCCGGCCATGCAAAGATTAGTTAGTTTCGTTTCCTGATACAGGGACCGGGTTAGGCGCAACATAATTTCATTTGTGACTGCTTGAATAGAAGCGGCGATATCCATTTCAAATTCCGCCGGCTTCTGGCCTTTTTGAGCCGGAGGATGGCCGAATAATTGATAGAAATTATCATTGGTCATGGTTAAGCCATAGGGGTAAGCGAAATATTTCATATTCATTCTGAAACTGCCGTCAGGTTTGACATCTATTAAGTTGTCCAATATAAGTTTGGCGTATTTTGGCCGGCCGTATGGCGCCAGACCCATAAGCTTATACTCGGCGGAATTGACTTTGAAACCGGTGTAGTAAGTAAAAGCGGAATAAAGAAGCCCTAAAGAATCAGGGAAATTTATCTGATGAGTCAAAGTAATATTTGTACCCTCCCCAAAGCCTTTAGCGGCGGTGGCCCACTCGCCGACGCCGTCAATGGTTAATATTGCTGCTTTTTCAAAAGGAGAAACCAGAAATGCGCTGGCGGCGTGAGATAAATGGTGCTCGGGAAAATAAATTTTTCCATTGTACCCTTCCAATTTTTCCTGTAACAGCGATTTTATCCATAATTTTTTAGACAACCAGACCGGCATAGCTTTAGCCCATGAAAATATTCCTCTTGGCCAAGTCTCATAATAAGTGGTCAACAATCTTTCGAATTTCAGGAAGGGTTTGTCGTAAAAAGCAACAGCGGTTAGATCTTTCGGGGTTATTTTGGCGAAATTGAGACAAAATTCCACTGCTTTTTCCGGAAAATTCTCGTCATGGCGGATGCGGGTAAATCTTTCTTCATGAGCGGCGGCGACAACTTTGCCGTCTTTAATTAAAGCGGCGGCAGAGTCGTGGTAGAAGCAGGAAAGGCCGAGGATATACATTAGAATTGCCTAGTCAGATATAAATCCATATCTTTGATTGGTTCTTTTTTTATCCAGTAGCTTTGTCCGGATTTTTTTTGGCGGTTAAATATTTGATATAGAATTGCCATTGGCCCTAAGATAAGATAATAAAAAAGCGACATAATTATCACCGTTTGTATCCGGCCGATTTTTATTAGAATTTTTTTAATCATAACTTTTTGGAAGTATACCATTCCCAAAGTTTTCCGATTCCGGTTTTAAGATTAACTTTTGGTTTCCATTTCAGGATTTTTTCCGCTTTAAAAATATTGGCATAAGTTGTTTGAACATCTCCACGAGGTAGTTCTTTCTTTACCAGAATTGCTTTTTTGCCAACAGTTTTTTCGATAGTATTTATAAATTCAGACAATCCGGTCGGGGACGAATTGCCTAAATTAAAAATCTCGAAACTATTGGGACTAAAATTAATCGCGGCAAGAATGCCGTCTGTGATATCGTCAACAAAAGTGTAGTCACGGCTGGTGTTTTGGCCATAGAAATCAATAGGTTTTCCTTTTGCAATAGCGTCCATGAATTTAAACGCTGCCATATCCGGACGGTTCCGCGGACCATAAACGGTGAAAAACCTTAAAACAGTTGTGGGAATTTTATACAAATTAGAATAGGCGTAGCACAATAACTCCCCGGCTCTTTTGGTGGCAGCATAAGGCGAAATCGGTTGGTCGCAGGGGGCATCTTCTTTGTATGGTGTTACTTGTCCTGAGCTTGTCGCACATTCGACACGCTCAGTGCGACCCTGAGCGTTAGTCGAACGGGTCGAAGGATTTCCGTAAACGCTGGAAGATGAACCAAAAATAAAATGTTTGACTTGTAATTCCTTTGCCAACTCCAGTATTTTTAGTGTCCCGCCGACATTAACTTTTTCATATAAAAGAGGTTGCTGAATTGACGATCTAACTCCGGCTCGGGCGGCAAGGTGGATGATAGTGTTAATGCGTTGATGCGTCAATGCGTTGATGCGTTGATGCAAATCGGATGAGGTTATATCTGCTGTGATTAAATTAAAATTTTGATGTTTAAGATTATGGATGATATTGGCGTGTTTTTGGGTTGGGGAGTAATAATCATTGAAATCGTCAATACCGATCACTTTGTGGTCGTCAGCAAGAAGCCGGTCCAAAAGGTTTGAGCCAATAAAACCAGCGCAACCGGTGAGTAAAATAGTTATTAGTTATTAGTTGTTAGTTGTTAGTAACAGAAATGTAATAATTATCTGCGACAATCGGCTAACTTACTCCTCGGAAATATTCAATTGTTCTCAAAAGGCCATCTTCTAATTCTACCTTGGGGGACCAGCCGAGGAGTTTTTCAGCTTTGCTGATGTCCGGTTTTCTTCTCTCAGGGTCGTCTTCTGGCAATTTTTCATACTGAATTGCGGATTTTGAATTGGTAATGCTGATAATTGTTTCAACCAACTGTTTGATTGTTAGTTCGGTAGGATTGCCGATATTCACCGGATCGGCATTCAGGTCTGACCGGAGCAGTTTCAGCAACCCGTTAACCTGATCATCAACATAGCAAAAACTTCTGGTTTGATGGCCGTCGCCATAAATAATCAATGGTTGGTGAGTAATGGCTAATTTAACAAAGAGGGGGATGGCCCGGCCGTCGTCAGGATTCATTCTGGGGCCATAGGTATTAAAAATTCTGGCGATTCTGGTTTGAACGCCGAATTTCCGGCTCCAAGACGCGCAAATTGCCTCACCTAACCGTTTGCTTTCATCGTAAACTGCCCGTGGACCAATCGGATTAACGTGCCCCCAATAAGTTTCCGGCTGCGGATGAACTTCCGGGTCGCCGTAAACTTCGCTGGTTGAGGCGAATAAGAAGACAGCGTTGTGTTTTTTAGCCAGTTCCAAAAGGTAATGAGTTCCGATAGAGTTGACTAAGTATGTTTCTACAGGAAGGGCATGATAACTTTTGGGGCTGGTGGGATTAGGGCCGGCGGGGGAAGCGAGGTGAATGATAAAGCCAATGCGTTCATGCGTTGATGCGTTCATGCGTTGACGCCAGTCGTTCGTTGCCACATCTGCTTCGATCAGGGTGAAATTAGGATTTGCCGACAGATGTTCGATATTTTTTCGCTGACCGGTAATAAAATTATCAACGCAAATAACGCGGTTGCCTTCTTGAAGCAATTTTTCACAAATATGGCTGCCGATAAATCCCGCCCCGCCGGTGACTAGATATGACGATGAATAAGACACTTTATGTTATATTACAACTAACCTACCCGCGATGCATGCATTGCGGGTCTTTTTAGACCAAAGATATTTGTTTTTTCTTAAGATCTAGAGTGAAGATCAAACCTTCGAGAAACCTAATCCCGACTAAATTGTCGCTGCCGCCGTTAAATACGGTTAGAAGTCGTTTCTGTTGTTTCCAATATTTGACTGTTAAGAGATACATATCAAAGGTGACCAGACTTCCGTCTGCAAGTTCGAATTCTTGTTGAGCTACGACCGGCATTTTTACTTTGGGAAAAGACGATTGATTTAGAACTAAGCCTGATGAAAAGCCGGTGTCTATTAAACAATCGACTGCTTTCCATGATGGACCGATTTTAACGGTTAATTTAACGCGCGGAGAATTTTGAGGAGTTAAGTAGGTGCTCACTTTAACATTCCCGCTACCCGACCAACCTGGGCCAAAAAGAACTTTTTACCCGGATGGCGTTTTTGGGATTTTAAAATAGCTCCAACATCTGTTTTGTCAACCTGGTATTCGCCTGTTTCAACATCAATACTGATGTAGTTATCTGAAGAGAATTTCTTATCCAAGCCGGGTTTTAGCTGATAGTAAATTTGCTTACCTTTTTCGATAAATGATTGATGAGTATTATTAGTTTTATTCATAACAAATAAAGTATATCAGAACTTTGATTTTGCCGCGTCGGAGAGAAAGTTTTCATCTTCGATAGGATGTTATCAGTTTTGTGACCGCGGTGATAACGTCTTGGATATCTTGGTTTGACATAGTCGGATAAATCGGGAGGGAGAAAGTGTTAAGGCCGATGCGTTCGGCGTTAGGGAAGTCGCCGAGTTTATAGCCAAAGGTTTTTCGGTAATATTCATGCAGGTGAACCGGAATGAAATGGACGCCACAGCCGATGCCTTCTTCCTGAAGGGCGGCCACGAATTTATTTCTGTCAATTTTAAACATTTCCGGCTTTAACACTAAGGCGTATAAATGACGGGCGTGGACTGTATCCGGTTCTTCCGGAGCGGGGACAATCAGACTGTCAATTTTAGAAAAAGCTTTTTGATATTCCTGCCAGGCTTTTGTTCTAACCTTGGCGCTTTTATTGATGTTTTTTAGTTGTGGTAAACCCAAAGATGCTTGCATATCCGTCATATTTATTTTATATCCGGGATAAACGGCCTCATATGGTTTAAAACTATGAGCAGAATACCGGTTCCAGGCATCGGCTGATAAACCGTGAAGAGCCCGGATTGCGGCGGTATCGAACCATTGCTTATTATTGGTCGTTAGCATCCCGCCCTCACCCGTAGCTACATTTTTTGTGGCGTAAAAAGAAAATGCGGTAAAGTCGCTGATACTGCCAATTTTCTTTCCGTGATACCAAGCCTCGACAGCGTGAGCGGCGTCTTCGATGACATAGAGTTTATGGCGGGTAGCAATTTGGCTGATGGCTTTCATATCACAGGGCCGGCCGTGAAGATGAACGGGAATTATGACCTTGGTTTTTTTCGTGATTGCTTTTTCAATAAGTTTTGGGTCAATGTTCCAAGTATCAGGATTAACATCGGCGAATTTGACGGTGGCCCTGCGGTGAAGAACTACATTAGCGGTGGAAACAAATGTCAATGGAGTTGTAATAACTTCATCGCCCGGGCCTACCCCCAAAATATCAAGGGCCAATTCTGTGGCGGCAGTGCAGGAAGACAGAGCCAGAGCGTATTTGGCGTGAGAATACGCGGCAAAAAGCTTTTCAAATTCTTTAGTTTTTGGGCCGGTCCCCCACCAGCCGGAACGCAAGGTTTCCAGAACTTCTTTAATTTCTTCGCGGAACAGGAGGGGGCGGCCGAAGACAAGAAAGTCTTGTCTAACCGGTTTTCCACCTTCAATCGCGGGGAGATCATTTTGGCGTGTCATTAAAACATTAAAGCATGAAAGCATGAAATCATTAGATCAAATTGTTTTAATGTTCTAGTGTTTTAATGCTCTCGTGACTTTCTATGATAATATCACGTTATGCCTGAACAGTTTGACGTCAGTTTGGTTTTGCCGTGCTACAACGAAGCGGAACATTTTAATTCAAGTGTTAACAGGATAATCAAAGTTCTAGACGGCACCGATTTTTCTTGGGAAATAATTTTTATTGATGACGCTTCAATTGATACCACTGTTAATTTAATCAAATCGTATATTAATAAACACCCCAGAAAACATTTAACTGTTTATTCCCACCAAAAAAATTCGGGCCGGGGAGCGGCGGTGACGGAAGGAATAGAAAAATCTCAAGCCAAAATCGTAGGTTACATCGATATTGATTGCGAAGTTCCTCCGGATTATATTCCGCAGTTTGTGTCAGCCATAGATAATGGGGCTGACCTTGCTATCGGTTGGCGGATTTATGACTTTACGATCAAAAGCTTGCCTCGGTGGTTTGCCAGCAAGGGCTATAACCGGATCAGGAATGCTGTTCTGAATAATAGTTTGAAAGATACTGAAGCGGGATATAAATTTTTCCGCAAAAGTAAAATTTTGCCGGTTTTAAAACAATGTGTCAGTCCGGGCTGGTTTTGGGATACGGAGGTGACGGTCCGGGCCCAGAAAGCGAGGTTGAAAATCAAAGAGATGCCGGTTGTTTTTATCCGCCGTTTCGATAAAACTTCAACGGTTCGGTTAATTCCCGATACCTTTGTTTACCTTAGAGAGCTATGGAAATTCAAAAGAAAACTAGACAACTTCTCGTAATTTTAATAATTGCCATTTTTTTTAACGGGCTGGTTTGGTCGGCGCTAATGCCGATGTGGCATACCCCCGATGAACAGGCTCATTTTGCCCAAGCCCAGGATTTTGCGGCTTTAGGATACCGTCCCAAAACCGGTTTTTCTACCTCCCAGGACATTGTTCTTTCGGAAAAATATTTGGGAGTTTTCAGAGATGAACAAGGGAATAACCGGTTTACCTATCATCCGGAATATAACATTGAATACATTAATTCTGTTACCGGTTTATACGAAAAAGAATTGATGGCGATGCCGATACAGTCGAGAAGCATTTTTGCGATAAATGAGGCCACAGGTTATCCGCCTTTATACTATTTATATATATCAGCCATGAATAAACAATTTTGGAGTCTCGATTTGATTTCCAGAGTGTTTTTGTCCAGAATGGCTACTATTTTACTGTCGGTAGGGCTAGGAGTTGTAGTTTTTAATATCGGGAAAATATTATTTAAAGATATTTTTTATTCCTATGTTTTAGCCGTTATGGCAGTGTTTCATCCGATGAGAATGTTTGTCGGGTCAGGGGTAACCAGCGACGCTTTGATGAATTTTATTTATCCCCTGTCGATACTATTGTTGTTAAAAGCCGATTTCCGCCCAACTTGGAAAAACTTGATAGCCTTGATTTTGGCTTTGGCTGCTCTTTTGATGACAAAAACTCAGGGAGTTTTTTTGATAATAATTTCATTATTTCTCTGGTTGAAAGTAATTACCAGCCGGAAGAATAAGCTTGGTCCGAAATTAATATCGGCCGTAGTTTTGTTAGCGGTAGCCACGGTTATTTCCATCGGAATAATAAACAGGACGGCTTTTAGGAATATTATCCCGCAGCCGTTACTGGCCAATATGTTCATTCCCGAAGTTGACGACACTATTGGTTTGAATTCTCAACCATTTTTAATCGACTATATTAAAATATCGGCTGTTGATTTTTACCGCCAGGTATTACCGTGGTATTGGGGAGTTTACAGGTGGCTGTCATTGACATTACCGTTTTGGGTCTATAGGACTATTAAAGTGATAATGTTGGCTTCTTTGTTCGGATGGATGATTGGATTTAAGAAAATAAAAAATATTGCCAACGGGAAACCATTATTTTGGTTAACCGCCAGTAGCGTAATTTACACTTTAGGTATCTACGCTTGGAATCTATTATTCTGGAGAAGCAAGGGTTTTTCGTTCGGAATTCAGGGCAGATATTTTTTCCCTAATTTAACGGAACATATGGCGATTTTGCTAGTCGGATTGTTGGTTTTATCACCGGTTCGTTTCCGTAAAGCGGCGGGCATTATTCTGGCTACCTTGATGATGGTTTTTAACTGGTCTTCATTATTATTTGTATCACAATCTTATTATGGGAATATTTTTAATTATCAAACATTTTTTCTGCGGGCCAGCCAGTATAAACCGTGGTTTTTTAAAACCCCACTGCTAGAAGTGTGGCTGGGGTTGGGGCTATTAGCAAGCGTATGGTTTTTGTTGTCGTTGATAAGATACACTAGAATACAAGAACACGAGAGCATTAAAGCACAAGAACACTAGAACACGGGAAAATTAAACAAACTTGTTTTAATGTTTTAATGAATTATCTATGTTAAACGAAATTGGATTTGCAAGATTAATTAGATATTTTATTTTTGGACTGTGGGATTTAGTCTTTGGCCTATTGCCCTGGTCGCCGTTGCGGGTTTTGTGGATGAAGATGTTCGGAGCAAAAATTTCCTGGTCGGCTGTGGTGGATAAGGTTAGTTTTATGAATTTGGACAGAACTGGGTTACAGGGTTTAACATTGGGGAATAAAGCGTTTTTGGGGACGGGCTCAATAATCGACTTGGCCGGCAGAATTGAGATTGGGGACCATGCAACGGTTTCTCCGGGGACAATAATTTTAAGCCATTTATCTGTCGGATTTTCCGATCATCCTTTAATTAAAAATTATCCAAAAAAGGTTGAAAAAACAGTCATTGGGGCCGGAGTTTTTATTGGGGCTAACGCTACAGTGCTTTCAGGGGTTACAATAGGAAAGGAAACAATGATCGGGGCCGGAAGTGTTGTTACAAAAAGCATTCCTGAAAAAGTGCTGGCAGCCGGGGTGCCGGCAGAAGTGATAAAGAAACTAACAAACGACAAACTTACAAACTAACAAATGCTAGGAAGAATCTTATTTATATTAATTCCGGTTACCGCAGCAGCGGTCGGTCAAATGATATTAAAAATCGGGATGACCCAAGTGGGGGAATTGAAGTTTTCAGACGGTTTAATAAATATCATTTTGAAAACATTTTCTAATAGGTACGTCATCGGAGGTTTGGCATTTTTTGGAGTTAATGTTTTCTTGTGGCTGGTAGTTTTGTCCCGGGAAAAATTGTCTTTTGCTTATCCGATGGTGGCTTTTGCCTATATTGTGACAATCCTTCTGTCTAAATTTGTCTTGCATGAAGATATTCCGCTATTGAGGTGGAGCGGCCTAGCTGTAATTATCGTGGGAATATTGATGATAGCCAAGAGCTCAACATAGGGAAATGGTTAAAATTGCTGGGATTGTTAAATGGTTCAAAAGCCACGGTTTGCTTCTTATCATTATTGCGCTTGGTTTTGGTCTTCGTCTAATTAACCTTCGGGAGTGGTTTCAATTTGAGTTTGACGAGGAAGTGATTGTCTGGAAGCTAAGACAATTTGTAACCATTGGCAAGCCTTTATTAATTGGCGGCGGAACGCCTTTTGGATTTCATCTGGGGCCAGCGTTTTATTATTTATCAGCGATTCCGTTATTTTTTTCCCGTCTTGATCCGATCGGTTGGGGAGTAGCCGCGGCGATTTTTGGAACTGTAACAATTTGGTTGATGTGGTTGGCCGGGAAAACTTTATATAATGGAAGAATCGGACTGATGGCTGCCCTGCTGTGGGCAACAAGCTTTACGGCAGTAATGGCTGACCGCCATTGGTGGCCGTTGGTTTTGGATCCAATGTTGTCCCTATTAGTAATTTTATACCTATTTCATATTTTGAAGAGTGTGAAGTTTACGAAACTTCACAATAAGTGGTGGATAATTTTGGGATTCACTTTGGCTTTTGCCTGGCAAGTGGACTTGACGGTTTTGCCTTTATTTTTGGCTGCGGCCATAGTCGCAATCAGAAATTGGAAGAGCCAGAAAAAAGGAGTGGCGATAGTTGTGTTAATTCTATTGGCATCAACTGCGCCCTTGGCATTGTTTGAGCTACGTCATCCCGGAGCCAATTTGGGAAAACTGATGATAGGATCTGATTTTTCAGGCCTACAAAGGTTAGATTTGCGTGCCTTATGGTTTATTCCTCAAAGTCTAAGCCGGTTATTGTTTCCGGTTACCCATTTGGACGGTAATTTATTGAAGTTTTACAGTTGGTGCAAGGAGGTCGCGGACGGCAGGGTGAATGGTCAACCGTGGTGGGCTGGGGTGATTGTATTGGGATTATTGTCATTTCCTTTTCTGTTTGTCATTCCTGCGATCCTTCGACAAGCTCAGGATGGTGAGCACCGTCGAACCAAAGCTGGAATCTATTTAAATAGATTCCGGATCCCGCCTTCGCTTGCCGTTCGCCTTCAGGAACTATTCGTTCACGGCTCACAGAGCGCTTTTCGGCGGGCAGGTAAATCCGGAATGACAAGAAATTCAGAGAGTGATTTGATATTGCGGATAATGATTTTATCCGGCGTTGGAGGAATTATTTTATTTCGATTAATGGGGGGGAATTTATATGATTTTTATTTAGCGGTCTTGTATCCGGTGGTGATACTTTTAGCAGCTAGAGTAATCGGCTTTATTTGGGAGAAGTGGGGAAAAATCGTAGCGATATTAGGGTTGGGGACTATAGTTGGGTTAAACTTGTTGATAATATTTAAGGCTTATCATCCGCAGGGTTTGGCGGTAAAGCGGCAAGCGGTGGCTTGGGTTATATCAAAGGCAGGAAACGAAGAATTTGATTTGGATTCAATCTCTAATTGCAGCCGTTACAATGGAGTTAGATATTTATTTTTATTAGACAGGAAAGAACCGCTATCCAGTTTTGTAGATCAGGATCTTTCTTGGTTGTATGATAAAAAAGGTGACTATATAAAGCCAAAATACTTGGTGACATTTATAACTCCGGATGATTTAACTCCGGAGCAAAATAAAAAGTACAATCAATTGAAGCAGGGAGCTATTAATTCTAAGATTTTTAGCCCAGGCCTTGAAGTGATAATTTCCGGATATGATTAAATTACCAGAACTATTAAAATCTTTCAAAACCGCCACATTTAAAGATACGACGGTTGTATTTATAGGGAACAACCTTTCTTCTGTTTTAGGAGCGGTCTTCTTTTTTATATTAGCCCATCAGGCAGGTCCTACAGTTTTCGGAATTTTCAGCATAGCTATAGCGGTCGCCATAACCGCGGTTGATCTGTTTGATATCGCCATAAATAATGCCATTATAAGTTTTGGTTCTAAATCAGGATGGATGGCGATAGCCTTGAGAAATGGGTTAAAAAGAAAAATATTACTATCCATAATTTTTTCTATCCTACTTTGGATTTTTATTCCGGCAATAATCTGGATATTAGGAAAACCTGAAATTTCTTATGCTCTTAAGATATCGGTTTGGCTGATTCCGGCTAAGGCCATTTTTTCTTTTGTAAAAACCGCTCTGCAAGCAGGAAAAGAGTTTTTCTTGGATTCCGCGGTCGATATTTTGTCGTCAGCTATCAGATTGTTAGGATTTTTTATTCTGTGGAGGATCGGTTTGTCACCGCTGGCATCGGCTCTCTGGAGTTATATCCTTGGTCTGTTGCTGTCAACTATTATCGCTTTGCCCAAAGTAAAAGATCTGATTAGCGTAGAAATAGACGATAAATTCAACCATAAAGAATTTACAGTTTACCAGTCGTGGATGACTTTGGCCTTTGTAGCGTCTTCCGTCAGCAGCAGACTGGACATTTTTTTTCTGACAAGAATGGTTTCTTTGGAAATGGTTGGTTGGTATCAGGCCGCTTTCCGGTTATATATGCCGGTTCAACAATTGGCATCGTCAATTTCAAGAGTTTTAGCGCCTAGATTTGCTTCTTTTTCTAACAGCAGCGAATCTAAAATATATTTAAAGAAAGCGTTATTTTTATCCGGTGGTTTGGCGGTTTCGATGTTTTTATTAATTCCGGTTTATCCTTGGGCGATTAAATTTTTGTACGGAAATAATTTTCATGGTTCAATTATTTTTGCCTATTGGATGATGGGATATTTTTCTTTATTTTTATTTTCAACCCCTTGGTGGAGCAGGTTACTTTATTTCCATGCAAATGCCAGAAAATTTGCCATGCTTTCAATTCTTCAGTTGATTGTATTGGCAGTAGCGGTCCCATTTTCCATCGTAAATTTTGGCGGATCCGGAGTCGCGATTGCTTTGTTCGGCTCATTAGCTATTTCCACAATTTTGGCAGCTATCTGAACATTATTTAGTTTATGAAGATAAAAATATTTTTGGCATTAATATCGGGATTAATGTTTTTAACATTCTCGGAAGTTTTTTTCCGTTGGGAAAATTACCGTAACCGGAACATTGAAACCAGAGCTTGCCGCCGCCAAAGCCAGTGGTTTCATCACGAGTTGGTTCCGGATTCAGTTTGCAAATCAAAATATCCGGAATGGGACGTTGAATTTAAGGTTAATAATTTAGGATTCAGGGATGAGGATGTTTCGGTCCGGAAATCACCGGATGTTTACAGAGTATTATTGGTCGGCGATTCTTTTATTGAAGGGGAAAGCGTCGCGGAAAATAAAACGGCTGCCAATTTAGCTGAAAAAGAAATCACTTCAGAAACCGGCCGGAAAGTTGAAGTGATTAATATGGGCGTGATGAGTTACGCTCCTGCAGTTTACTTCCGGGTGATTAAAGATAAGGGTCTACCGCTAAATCCGGATTTAGTGATAGTTAACGTGGATATGAGCGATTTCCAAAATGATTACGCTTATGCTAAAGATATGGATAAGGACGGAAACTTCCAAAACATTTTATTCCAACAGCAAATGGGTCAGCCGTATGTAGTTCTTCCGGCGGTTGATTCTAAAATTAAATTTTGGCTGCGGTCAAATTCTGCTTTATACGCCATGGTGGCCGACAGAACAAAACAGTTGGTCCGTAAAATTAAAAAGTTGCCGGAACCAACGGTGTTTTTAGCCAACAATCTCGACAGCGATCCACACTATATCACCAGATCTGAGGAGAACGCTTCTAACCCTGAAGCTTGGAAAGAGATATCAGCCAATTTAATTAAAATCAGGGATTTATTGAAACAAAAAATATTCCCTTGGCAGTTACAATTTATCCTTATGGCCATCAGGCTGGGGAAGATGAATGGGGTAAAGGCCGGGTCAAAAACGGGTTTGAAACCGGAAAGATGTATCCGGCTACGGCAGCTGATCTGCTGGTTGAATTTGGAAATAAAAACGGAATTAAGGTGGTTAATTTCGTGCCTGAATTTAGAGCCGCCGCCAAAAAAGAGCGTGACTTTTTATATTATCCATACACGGTCATTTCACCGAAAAAGGTCACAGGGTGATGTCCGGTAAGCTGAAAGAGGTTATAGATGATTACCTTGCACACGATCGTTAAGAACGAGGACAGATTTATTAAGGCTGCTTTAATTTCGGCTTTGGCATCTAAGGATGTTAAAAGGGCTTTGGTTTGGGATACCGGTTCGACTGATAACACAGTTCAGGAAATTTTATCAATCAAGGATCCGAGGATAGAATTTATAGAAAAAGGAAATGTTAGCCGGAAAAAGTTGGCTTTGTTGCGCAACGAACAGTTAGAGATAACCAAGACACCATGGATTTTATTAGTTGATGGGGATGAGATTTGGCCGGAGAAGAATTTGGAGAAGTTAATTAAGGCTATGAAGAAATCTGCAAGCGAAACCATAGCTTTGGTTAACAGAACCAGAAATGCGGTCGGTGATTTTAATTATTATTTGCCGGAATCCAAAGGGCTTTATCGGATTGGGCCATGGAGCGGACATTTAAATATCAGGGCAATTAGAAATTTACCCGGATTAACCGTCAAAGGAGAATATCCGGATGAATGGTATGAACTAGACGGAGTAAAAATTCAGGAATATCCGTCTTGCCTATCAAATAAGGAGTCTCCTTGCCGTACGGCAAGGAGACTCCTTAACAGACGCCAAGAATTTTGTCTGCAATTTGTTGATACTTGGTATCTTCATGCGACACATTTAAAACGATCCAGCAGTTGGATGGCGGAATTTAAGACAGTAGATAGATTAAAAAAACATAAATGGTTTTATGGGTTAACAGGTCTTAAGCTTATTGAGATGAATAAGTCAGAGCTGCCTGAGGTCTTGCAAAAATTTTGATCAGACCGTTTTGGGGAGGTTTGAAACGGTGATTGATTGGGCTGGGGTCATCGGCAAGCTTAGCGTAACGGATTTCTGACGGATAACTTTCTAAGTTACAGCGATTGACAATTGCCTGTAGCAAGTTTTCATTTCCCCACTCCGGAAAAATAATTACAGAATCAGGGCAGGTATTTAAGTTTGCCAATTCTTGGGCCCCGTGGACGACTAGATTTGTATGGAAACGGAAAGTAAAGTCATCGTAATTTACCGCTAAACTTTTAATGCCGGGAAATGATTCGGAGTTGAGTATTTTGACTAACTGTTCGTTTGTTCCGGTATATGGATGGGTAATTTCAAATAGATAGTCAGGAAGAAGCTTAATGTTTGGAATAAGGGCGATAAATATGACGGCAATAGTTAATTTTTTAGGAAGAAGGATGATTATTTTGGCGGCAATGAAAGCAAAAAATGGGATTAGCGGTATCAGGTAACGGAAAAAATATGGGTGGTTGAAAGTATAAAGGCTGAGGCTGGAAATGATTATTATTGGAAATAATACGGAAGTTGAGTCATAATATTTTTTGTCATTGTCCGGCGGAGCCGGATCTCGCTCTGCGAGACGAGTCATTTGCTTGATTTGCGACAATTTTAAAGGGATTCCCACGGGATGTACCGTCTGGTACATCCCTCGGAATGACTTTCGTAGCGTAAAAAGTAATACCGGGATCAAAAGAAAAAATGAAAAAATATATTTATGAATATAAATATAGTGCCAACGGATATTCTGTTTAATAATTTCTAAGTCAAAATTGAGATTCTGGCCGCCGATTTTTAGCCAAATTGCCCATGGGAGAGTAAAAAAAAGAGAGATTGAGAAAGCGATTGAGAAGCGAATAAAGGCCCGGCCTTGCTTTGCAAGGCCGGGCCTTATTAAACAATATAATTGATGAATCCAGAAAGAAATTTGTAAAGCCAATGCTCCGGGGAGAAAACTGTGAAATAGCAAAATGCTGCCAAAGATATATTTAGAACAATTTAAGGTCTGACCTTGACGCACGTTAAGGTCAGACCTTTTTATATTTCCAAGATATCCATCCACCGCCATTAAGGTAAACAACAACGCCAATGAATAATATCTGGCTTGTCTGATATGCAATAAAAGCGGAACGGAAGTTAAAACTAAACTAACAGCCAAAAAATAAAACAATCTATTTTTGGGAGCGTGTTTTTCAATAAAACCCAACCACTGCCAAAAAAATATAATTCCGATTAGCGCAAAAGGCAATCTGGCGGTTAGCGCGGAAATTCCGAATAGTTTAAACGATAAAGCTGTTAGATAAAATTGGAGCCATGGATGCCATCGCCATAAAGGACTGACGGAAAATTGGTAATTCCAATCCTGACTGATTGGTCCCTGGTTATCGTAAGCGTATGGCAGCCATTGATTTGACTTAATCATTTGCCTAGCAACCAGGGCAGTTTCTGCTTCGTCTTGCCATAGAGTTCTGGCGCTAAGATTTGGAAGGACCAACAGGGAAAAAATAACCGTCAACAGAATTTTTGGCCAAAAATGTTTAAGCGTCATGTGATCTTTGTTTAGAGTTTATAAATAAAATAATCCACCCGATGATTGTGGCAGATGTTATTGCAAAACCTATTTTGTAAGAGATCGGGTCATATTTAAGCGTTATTTCAGACGGAGAAACTGAATACTGTATGATGACCGCCTGTTGATTGATATTTACAGGGTAAACTTTAATTTGTTGACCGCTTACGTATGCCTTCCAGCCGGGATACCAGCTCCGATTAAGAACCACTATTTTTTCATTTTCATTAGGCATAGTTTCACTTTCCCATAGAATTTCACCGGGAATAAAATCCGGTTGAGACATTCTTCCCAACGCTTCGCCGGTATTTTTTACAGGATAAATCCTGCTTGAGGTCCAAACATCCGGCATAGCCGACTGGTTTTCTACGATTTCAATTTTTCCGGATGAAGTGTCAATAATATGCGTGACTCCGAAAACATCGCGGATATTTTTCCCCAGAATATCGTTTCCGTAAATGAAATGCCTGAATATATCAAAGCGCCGGGGGTATTGTTGAGCGTAAGCGCCTAACTGTTTAACATTAAATATCATGTTTGAATTCGGCCCCAAGGTTTTTCCGGCATATCGAACCAGATTCTCTTTTCCTTCCCACCCTTGATAAGCATCAGCGTTCTCCCATAAGTCTGCCTGACCGATGGTAATTATCTTGGAGCCAGTATTTAACTTTTCGGCAATTTCCGGTTTGCTTAACCATAGTCCATCTTTTCCCCATAAATGATAGTTGCGGAAGGTCCACGTCATCTGAAAAATATGTAAAAAAGCAATTAAGATTACAAGTTTTATCTGTAATTTATTGGAAATTTCTGAGAATATCTTCAACAAAAATATTCCGGTTAATAATCCCAGCGAAATATTAGAGAAAGCCAAAAATCGGGATTCGATTCTGGTGAATGACAGCGGAGGAAATTTAAATAACAATCCGGCCGGAGTATTTTTTCCCAAAGCCAGAATTAAGCTGATTATAAAAACGACAAATATCGCTTTTTTCGCCGCCTTAGATTTTGCCGATCCTGAATTGTTTTTTTTAATTACGCCAAAAATCAGCACTAAAATAGGGATAATTCCTACATACAGTAAATTTTCCCAGAATATCGGCCAGCCTTTTCCGTAATAAGAATATGTTCCTTGGGAGGGGTTGCCGAATACGAACGGATAGAATACTGACAATAGATTTTTTATTGGGAGAGGATGGATATATCTTTGGCCAGCCGCAGCGGACAGAGTATCCGATTGTTTTAGTAACTCAAACAAAGGAACTAGCTGAATAGTCGATAGTAAAATTGCGATTAAGGCTCCTGCCGTGATTTTAATTAAATTAGAGATTTTTTCACGCCAATTTCTGACAGTCGAATAAACTGCTAAAACAAGCAAACTATTAATAAATGTTTGCGGGTAACCGATTAAAACCATTTGCGCAAGAACAGCTCCCAGTAATAGAACCGGCCGGAAATTTTTCTCGAAAATTAATTTTTCGGTAAATAATAAGGCCCAGGGGATAAAAGAGAACGATTGCAGTAAATTAAGATGGGTCATTTGGACTATAAAATATCCGTTAGATGATGCAAATAATGCTGATAGGAAGCTTAAGGCTTTTGATAATCCGATTTTTCTCATCAGTAAATACGATCCAACGAACGCTGTAGCAAACGCTAATAGGATAGCTGCCAGAAATGCTTGCGGCATAGGAAATAATCCAAACACCAACCAATTAAAAGGGCTGAAAGTTCCGATTTGTCCCTCGGCCCCAATCGGGAAACCGTTTCCAATCATATCTGTCCATAGAGGAATTTTCCCCTGTTTTAGCGATTCGCTTAATAAGTTTTTGAGAGGATAATTAAAGTTCCAAATATCCGATAATCCGTAATCCGGTGTAATCAGCATATAATTTAGTATACAATTCCAAAAATATGGATTTACCTAAAGTTTGGTCGCAAGTGCCGGCAGATTACTTCTCGTCCGGGATAAAAACAAATTTCTTACAGAAAATTTGGCATGGCCGGAAATTAAAAGCGGTAGCAGAATCCATCCGCAGAAAGAAAGCCAATATTTTAGTTGAAGTCGGTTCGGCTGACGGGAGCTTTATAAATTCATTGTCAAAAATAATTAAGTTAAATAAAATAATCGCCATAGACCCATATTTCCCGCCCCTAGCTTTCGGAAAGAAAATACACCGGAATATAATTTTTATTCAGGCAGACGCTCATCGTTTACCCCTAAGAAATAAATCCGCGGACTTAATCACAATTTTGGAAACTCTGGAACATGTTGTCGATCCATACGGGACTTTAATGGAATTAAAAAGAATTGTTAAAAAAGACGGCTCAATTATCGTTGAGATTGACAGCGGAAGTTGGTTATTCCGGATAATTTGGTTTTTTTGGAAAAAATTCGGAAAGGGAAAAGTCTGGAGTGGGGCTCATCTGACATTTTTTAACGTAGGATTGTTGGAAGGATTATTCAAAAAAGCCAGCCTAAAAATTGATGAAAAAAAAATGTTTAATTGGGGGATGGGAGTATGTTTCAGATTGCGTCTTTAATTGTTATCCATATTCTGATTCTAACTCAACTCCGGTTTGAAGTCTGGCCGGAGATGTTGGTGATGCCGTATTTGATGGGTCATGGTTTTGAGCTCTACCGAGATATGATAGTTCCATGGACTCCGGGCTTAATGTGGATACTGGCCGGATGGTTTTGGTTGGCAGGATTAACCGTTTGGAATTTAAAAATTCTGACTTGGCTAATAATTATTTCAACCGACATTTTAATTTATTTAATTGCCGCCAAGCGCTGGGGAAAAACGGCCGGAATTATTTCCCTGACAAGTTTTTTACTTATTCAACCGTTGTTTGACGGCAATGGTTTGTGGTTTGACCTGGTGATTGCCCCGTTGCTATTATTGGCATTCCATTTTGATAATCCGCTGTTTTTGGGCCCGGCATTTTTAATAAAACAGTCGGTGGTATGGTTGTTTCCTTTGTTTTGGCGGCAGTGGAAACGTTTAATGCTGGGAGTAATCGGGGCAATCGGATTAAGCATAATTTGGTTTTGGTTCAAAGGAACTCTGGGAGATTATTGGTTTTGGGCTTATGATTTCACTTTCAGTATTTTCCCGCGGATGCCGGGGCATCTTGATTTGGGGAATTGGAGGAATTGGGCATTAGCTCTGATGTTTCCGTTACTTGTTGGAGTAGGAGCGTTGTTGAAGGGAAAGAAAGAATGGAGTAAATTTTTCAGCCCGAGTTGTCCATTGCAGTGGGCTTTTTGGTCAGGGCTATTTGTTTTGCCTAGATTTGGCCTATTTCATTTTCAGTCAATGATCGCTTTTTTGGCTTTGGAGATTGGGAGTTTATATAAAGATTATAAGGGATATAACAATTATAAAATTTATTTGCTTTTGGGATTAGCGGCAATCTACCTGACAGTTTTTTGGCAGAAGACAATTAAAATCCAATGGCAAAAGCCTGATCGGTTCTTGGAGCCGGAAGTTTATCAAACCGCGGCAAAGATGGTGTTAGAGACAGATAAGAGCCGGCCGGTACTATTGGTTAACGGTCCGGAACTGGCGTATGTTTTATCCGATAGATTACCGCCCAAACCGTGGTTGACACAGTTCCCGTGGTTTTTGGAATTGCCGGGATTTCAGGAAAAATTGATTAATGAATTTAAGCAACAAAATCTTAATCAAGCGTTATTGTTTCCGTATCAGAATGAAGGGAAGTATATCCCCGGATCATATAGGCCGGTTAAGTTGTTAGAATATATTGACTCAATGCCACAATGAAATATTGGCCGCTAATTTTAGCTTTACTGTCTGCCCTTTTAATTTTCTCACCGGTATTAAACACTTATTTTTCTCAAGACGACTGGGTGTTTTTATCTCATACCTATAAACAACCTTTTGTAAAAATATTCGACCATCATTCTGATACTTTTTACCGGCCGGTCGGACAACAATTATTTTTTTGGATGGGGAGTAGATTGTTTGGACTTGACGCCAGTGGATTTCATTTATTGGGACTTCTGATTCATCTAATAAACATCGTTCTACTATGGAAGATATTGCGATATTTTTCCGCAAAGCCAAGTACAGGACTGTATATGGCAAAGCGAGATCCGGCTCCGCCGGATAAAATATCGATATACACCCAGTTTTTATTATTATTATTTTACGCGGTGAATCCGGCGCATTTCGTGGCGCTTAATTGGTTGACTCAGGTTGACATAGAGATTGCGGTAAGTTTTGCGTTGGCTTCGACTTATATATTAAGGCCTGGCCTTTTCCTGAAAGGCCAGGCCTTTTTATTACAAATTTGTGCGCTCGTATTATATTCACTCGGAGTTTTATCGCATGAATTAGTTGTTTTCTTGCCGATAATCTGGTGGTTATGGTTTAAGCAGAGGAAAATGGCTGTTTTCGGTTTGACCGCAGGATTGGTTTTAATCGGCGCCAAATTCCTCGCTAATCCGTTTTCTCCAAATGCCGACTATACGGTTTCAACTAATCTTTTAGGAATTATTTCAACCCTGAAGTGGTATGGATTGAGAGCGCTTTCAATTCCTGAAGGAATCAGAAATTTTCCCGTTTGGTTGGCTATCAGCAGTTTGGCTCCGGCCGTTTTTTTAATTTTGATATTCCGTCAGAAATTAATTAAAGGAATCGGAATTTATCTATTGGGAATTTTACCGGTGTTGGGGTTTGGAAGCCACCTACTGGCAGCATACGCGGTTTTCGGGATTGCGTTGATGGCGATTGAATTGGGGAAAACGACTGTTATTTCCAGAACGACAATGATTTTAGCGTCAGTAATCGTGTTGTCGTTGTCATTTCTGTTTGTAAATTTTAATTATTCAAACCATTGGAGCACATCCAGGGGAATTATTTCTAACAGACTGACTGAAGACTATTTTATTTTAGATTTAGAGGGCCGGAAAGAAATTTCGGCCGGAGTAACCGACTATAAAAACAATCCTGAAATGTATTTTTCTTCGATGAAAGGAAAGCAATTTGAGGTTTTAGACAGAGGGTTTGGCAAGGGAATTATTGATCTAATGTTGTACCGCGGCAACGACATGACGACGCAATTTCTTCCGGACGCTTTGTTCTTCAAAGATAGTTTGTTGGCCGGGAAATTCCCAATGTGGAATCCATGGATTATGGCAGGAATGCCGTATTTTTTAGATCCGCAAAACTTTTTATGGTATCTCCCGAATTACATTCTGTTGCTTCTGCCGTTGGAGTTGGGATTTTTAATTTTGCTGATTGGCCATTTGCTCTTTGCTGGTTTGTTTGTGCGTAAAGTATCAGATACTTTGCAAAAGAGTAATTGGATTGGATGGTTGGGAGTGGCAATGTTTGTATTTTCGCCGAAGTTAGTTAGTCACATTGAAGAGGGGAATTGGACTTTGGTGATTGCCGCCTGTTGGCTTCCGTTCTTATATTGGGCGTTAAAAAACAAACGGTTTAATTGGACGGCAATTTCTTTAGCGGCGGTTATTATTAATAATTTGAATATTGGATATTATTCGATATTGTTTGTGATTTTGTTTTTATTGTTTCAAAAAAGGCCTGGTCCGCCAGCTGGCGGACCAGGCCTTAAAATGTTTTTGGCAACTTTTTTACTAACCATTCCCCGTTGGCTGCCGTTGGTCATATTCGGCAATCAAACTGTCCGGGCTAATTTGCAGGAAGCGCCATTACCGTTTTGGAGCTGGATGAAAATCATTAAAAGCTTATTTTTCCCGTTGGCCGGAGGGCATCCGGTGTTGCAGAATGAAGAGATATTGCATGTTGGGATAATTCCGGTTTTGTTGATAGTTATTTATTTGGTATTTAAAGGCCCGGCCTTGCTACGGCAGCAAGGCCGGGCCTTATTTTGGATTGTTTGGCTAGGATTTATCTCGTTGGTCGCCATTAATCTTAAAACCCCATTTTTTTATTTGATTAAATTCATCCCCGGATTTTCTTTATTGCGGATTACCACTAGAGCGTGGATTTTCGCGCCATTGGCGCTGGCAATATTTGTTCCCAAAATAATTTATGGATTGGCCAAAAAATCTAGGCTGTTAGCCGGAGTACTGGCAATCGCCATATTGTTGGAATTCGCATATTTCGACTATGGAATTTTTTCCCGCAGGCAAGCAATTAAAGATGATGTTCCGTTTAGGTTTTATCAAACCATGGCGTCAGAAGGCATATTAACGCGGATTTATTGCACGACCGGCTGTTTAGACAGATTGACGGCTCAGAAAATGGGAATTGCCTTGTTGGGAGGAAATAACCCGGTTCAGTTGACTTCATTTGTTAATTATTTACAAAAAGCCGGAGGATATACTGAAGCAGCTTATTTTCCGATTTTGCCTCCATACACCGTTTTTGATCAACAGCCCCAGCCGAATGCGGAATTGCTTGGACTGACTGCCACAAAATTTGTGATCTCACCGTACGAATTGACGGATAGAAATTTTGAGTTAAAGGATCAGTATGGAGAATACAGATTATATCTTAATACTGTTAAGCTAATGGAAACAAAGGATCACTATTTTAATTTATAATTAATTATGAATTATGTAGATTGACTATGCTATAGCATGTCAAATCTACATGAATAGTTTAAATAGATGATGAGAATGAAAATTATTTTTATTTCTAGATATCAGGGGAAAATTGAGAGAGGAGTGGAAAATTACGCGGCGGAGTTAGCGTCGCGGTTGGGGAAAAATTATCAGGTTGAGATTTTGACTTCGGCTTGGAAATTACTGGGAAATCAAAAAAGGCCGGGCCTTTCGCCAGCCGGAAGGCTAGGCCTTACAATAATTTATCCGTTGAACGGTTATTGGCAATCACTTGGTTGCCGGATTTATTCATGGCTTACCGGCGCCAAACTGGTTTTAGGCGGCCATGCCGGCATTGGCCGCGATGATAAATGGAATTTATTTATGTTTCCGGATTTGTTTATCGCATTTTCCCAAAAAGGATTTGATTGGGCAAAAAAAGTTAATCCGTTTATCAAAATTGTCAAAATTCCCCATGGCGTTGATCTCAATAAATTTAGTCCAAGAGTAAAGCCAGCTAAACTTGATCTTGAGTGTCCAATTTTTGTTACCGCGACGAATTTGGTCCCGTATAAAAGAGTGGGGCAGGTTGTTAAAGCGGTGGCGGAATTAAAGAAGGGCAGTTTGTTGATTTTAGGCGATGGGCCGTTGGAAAAAGAGATTGATGAATTGGGAAATCAATTATTGAGCGGTTTGTCATCGCGATCCGCCAGCCGACGGAGTGGCGATCTGATTGATAGTGAGATTGCCGCGTCGCAAGCTCCTCGCAATGACGGTAAACGAAAGAGGTATCTCCGGCTGAAAGTTCCGCACGGCGAAATGCCGAAATATTTAAACTCTTGCGACGTATTTAGTTTAGTTTCGGAAGAATCAGAGGCTTTTGGTTTAGTTTATCTTGAAGCACTGGCGTGTAATTTGCCTGTGGTCGCCACCGATGATTTGTTGCGGCATGAGTTGATCGGAGAAGCAGGGTTATTTATTGATAACCCTGAAGACAGCGGAAAATATTCACTTCTTTTACAGGAAGCGGCACAAAAAAATTGGGGAAACGTTCCCTGGAATCAGGCGAAAAGGTTTGATTGGGAAAAGATTGTAGATAGATATTTAGAGGAGTTTGCTGGGATTATTCAGTGAGTAACCCCTGGACGATAACTACTTTTTCGTTGGCCGGTAGTTCCAAATATCCAGTCAATTGTTGTATTAATTCACCTTTAAGAGTCGCTGCGTTTACATTTACTACTCTGACTTTCGATACACGACCATCAAGCATTGCAATACTGCCGGAGTTGAGTGCCGCGATTTCACTTAAAGTGTACTCAGCCAACAAAGATTGAACCATCCGATCCCCCCTGGTGTTTTTAAAGCATCCAAGCAATCTTCCACTGTCGCATCCTTTATTAAATTTGGGTTTGTATGAGCAGAGCGAATCGTATCGCCAACTATCATTTCGGCTAAATTGGCGTCGGTTAATATGTCAGGACTAATTTTACTCATAATGATCTTGCTAGATTTTTAGGTTTTGATTTATGGGATAATATTCAAGTTGGCATAAGTATACCTTAAGGTGTCAAGTTATGAAAGATATATCGGTAGTAATTCCGGTTTATAACGAGGAGAAAGTTGTCGGCAGGTGTCTGGAGTCATTGGCGCGGCAGACGCTACAGCCTAAAGAAATTATTGTGGTGGATGATGGGTCGGCGGACAGGACGCTGAAGGAAATCGGGATTGCCACGTCGCAGACTCCTCGCAATGACATAAAAATCTTGAGACAAAATCACAAAGGGGCCGGGGCTGCTAGAAATCTTGGAGTTTCAAAAGCAACGGGGGAGATTTTGGTGTTTGTGGACGCGGATATGACTTTCAGTAAGACATTTCTTGAGGATCTGGTTAAGCCAATTTTGGAGGGAAAATCAAAAGGAACATTCTCTAAATTGGAATATATCGCTAACTGGAATAACCGTTTCAGCAGATTCTGGAACTATGCCAAAGGCATTTACGAGCCGCGGTCAATTCCGGCGGATTATCCAAAAACCGCGCCGGTTTTTAGGGCGGTTTTGAAATCAGAATTTGATAAAGCCGGTGGGTTTGACGAAAATAAAGGCTATAACGATGATTGGAGTTTGAGTGAAAAATTGGGTTATCAGGCGACCGCGGCCAAAGCCAGATTTTTTCATTATAATCCGGAAAATCTGGCGGAGGCTTTTATTCAGGCAAAGTGGTCGGGCAAAAGAAAATATAAATTCGGAATTCTGGGAGGGTTAATAAGAGAATTTCCGTTGTGGGCGGCGGCAATTGGGGTAATTAGGGTGATTGGGAAGAGGGGGGAAATCGGAGAATCCTTTTTAGTTTTGTTATTATTGTATCCATTGTTCCTATTTATAGTTAAGATGGCGGCGACAATTGGAGCTGTAGAATATTGGCTGAACGGAAAGCCGTCAAAATAATGAATAAAATTTTCAAACAGTCATTATCCGACAAATTTTGGCTGTTAATAATATTAGGATTGGGCTTATGGATAAGGTCGGTTGGACTTAACCAGTCATTGTGGCTGGATGAAGCGATTGAGTGGTGGGCGGTGACATCTTTTAACCTTAAACAATTATTGTTTGGCTATATGGCCGGAGATTTCAATCCGCCCGCCCATCATTTATTGCTATGGTTTTGGGTCAGGATATTCGGAGATTCGGAAATTTCTCTGCGTTTTCCGTCTGTGCTGTTCGGAATAGGAATTGTTTACTTAACTTACAGAATTTCCAAATTGATTTTGGGGAAAAAAGACGAACTGATTGGCGTTTCCGGATTGCCGTTGAGAATTTCGCATATCAGCGCTATTTTTGCCGCTTTTTCCGGATTGCTGATTTATTATTCCCAAGAAGCCAGGATGTATTCAATGGCGGCTTTTTTTACTGCCGGAGCATTTTATTTTTTAATCAAGAACGAGTTGAATGAAAAAAAATCAGTAATAAATTATTCTTCATTTTCCATATTTTTTGCAGCCGGATTATATTCGCACTATTTAGTTTGGTTGTTATTGCCATTGCTGTTTATTACCGGAAAAAAATATATTTTTCCCTTGGTGTTCTTGCTTCCGTGGGTGCCGATGTTATTCAAACAATTGATGTCCGGCTTATCGGCGGCCGGAAACCCGGTTTGGGCGCAATTGAGCCAAACATCGGTGAAAAACGTATTGCTGGTGGGAATTAAATTTGTAACCGGCAGGGTCCCGTTTCCGGATTCAGGCGGACTGCTGGTAATAACCGTTATTTTTGTGGCTTCTTTTTGGTTTCTGGTGATTAGCGGGATTAAGGAATTATCCCAAAGACAAGAAACCAAACAAGTCTTACGAATTTTATTGGGTTGGATAATTTGGCCGTTGGCGTTGGGAGCGGTAATCGGTATTTTTGTACCGGTTTTTTCTTATTTCAGGCTATTGTTCATTTTGCCCCCGGTTTTAATTTTGGCCGCCACCGGAACTATCCGTCAGCGTTGGTTATTGGAACCGATAGTATTGGGATTGATGATTTCCTCGGCAGTTTATGTTTCAGGCGATACTTACCGAAGGGAAAATTGGGTCGGGGCAGTAAAAGATATTGAAAATCGGGAGTCCGGAGCTTTAGTGATTATCAATCCGGCAGTCAGGCCGCCGTTTGATTATTATGATCGGGGAAGGTCAACAGTAATACCGTCGACAGAGATTCATGATTCAAGATTCATGATTCAAGATTCCCTATGGTACATCCCCTACGCCCAGCCCATTTTTGACGTTAACGATTCTACCCGCCAGTTGTTAGGACCGTTAAATTTTAAAAGGAATTATCAAAAGCATTTCCGGGGCGTGACGGTTGAACATTGGATGAGGGCAGACTAAATGTGGACGCCGTGGTATAGATGGCACCCGGAATTGGCATTGAGATATTTGCCGGTGGTGGAAAAAATTAAGGCCGAAGGACGAAGGATGAAGGCCGAAGGCAGGCCAAGGATGAAAATTTTGGAAGTGGGATCTGGCGGATTGGGGATTGCGCCATATTTGAAAATGCCGGTGACCGGGGTGGATGTTGAATTTAAACCACCGTTTTACCCAAAGTTAACTAGAGTAATCGGCAAAGCGGAAAAACTGAATTTTGCCAATAACTCATTTGACATTGTCGTTAGTTCAGATATGCTGGAACATTTGCCTCCGGACATAAGAGAGAAGGCTATCTTTGAAATGATTAGAGTGGCAAAATTGGGCGTGATTATTGGAGTCCCCTGCGGTGTTGCGGCGGCTGAACATGATATGGAATTGCGTCAAGAATATTTAAAGGTTAACAAAAAAGAATTCCCGTTTTTAAAAGAACAGGTGGAATACGGTTTGCCTGACAAAACTGATATAATTGCATATATTGACAAGGCATGTAAAAAGTTGGATAGAAAGATTAAATTGACAGTTTCTGGCAACGAAAATATGACGACCAGAAAGTTTTTGATGCGCGGTTGGATGAGCTCTAATTTTTTGATGAATGTTTTTTTTAGAAAAATTTTGTTACCGGCCATTCCGCTGCTCAGGTTGTTAGAAAAGCCGCCGTATTATAGGCAGATTTTTTATGTTGAAAATCGGAATTGACGTTACCGCCGGCATTTATTCAGGTACAGGAGTAGCTTCTTATTACCGGTCGCTGGTGCCTGAATTAATTAAACAAGGCAAGAATTGCGAATTTGTATTATTGGGTTATGCTATGCGGCGGTTTTCAGATCTAAAATTAGCAAACAAAAAGTTTTTCCTGCCTCCGAGATTAATGGAAATACTTTGGAATAAACTTCACGTAGTTCCGGTGGAAGTTTTTACCGGAGACCTGGACGTTTTCCACGCCTGGGATTATTTACAGCCTCCGGTTAGAAAAGCCAAAGTAGTGACAACCATTCATGATTTGACCACCATTAAATTTCCCCTTTATCATCATGAATCTACGGTTGAGGCCCAAAATAGCCGTTTGCGCTGGGTCAGACGGGAAGCGGACATTATTTTGGCTGATTCATTGGCTACAAAGCGGGATATTGTTGACTTGCTTGGGATTCCTGAAAATAAAGTAAAAGTCGTTTATTTGGCCGCGGGAGAACAGTTTAAAAAGTTTAAAGATCAAAGTGAAAAGTTAAAAGTCGCAGAAATAGAACGGATTAGAAAAAAATATGGAATTGATGGCGAATATTTTATTTCTGTCGGGACTTTAGAGCCGCGGAAAAATTTAAAACGGGTTATTGAGGCGTTTGGACAACTGTCAACTATCAACCATCAACTAGTTATCGTCGGACGCGCTGGCTGGGGAGAGAATTTGCCGCAAGCTAACAACGTCAAATTATTAGGATTGGTTATGGACGAAGATCTGCCTGGACTTTATGCCGGTGCCGCCGGATTAATTTACCCGTCTTTGTATGAAGGATTTGGATTGCCGGTTTTAGAGGCCATGACCGTAGGTTGTCCGGTTTTAACTTCAGATAGGGGAAGCTTGGAAGAAATAGCCGGCAAAGCGGCAGTATTAGTTGATCCGGAAAACCTTGAATCGATTGTGTGGGGAATTGAATCTTTAATAAAAGACAGGGAAAAATTAATCGTCAGAGGATTGAAGCGGGCGAAAAATTTTAGTTGGAAGAAAACAGCGGCCGAGACTTTATCAATTTATAAGTCATTATGTTAATCGGAATTGACGGTAACGAAACTAATATTAAAGAGAGGATTGGGGTGAACGTGTGGGCGTTCGAATTACTAAAGCATCTCGAAGGGCTAAGGGCTAAGGGACAAGGGATAAAGGCAGACACAAAATTCGTAATATATCTTTCTCGTCCTCCGCTTGAGGATTTGCCGGAGGAGTCAGAGAATTGGAGGTATCGGGTTATAGGGCCGGTGAGATTCTGGACCAGATGGAGATTACCGATAGATTTGTATTTTCATAAACCCCGTCCGGATGTATTTTTATCTTTATCTCACTATGCTCCGAAATGGTCTCCGGTCCCGCGGATTGTTTGCATCATGGATTTATCGTTTTTAAAGTATCCGGAGGCGTTTAAACCGGAAGTCTTGTGGCAGTTGAAGAATTGGACAAGGGAATCTGTCCGGGAGGCGAACCGCGTAATCACAATCAGCGAGTTTAATAAGAGAGAAATTATTAAAGAATATCGTTACCCGGAGGAGAGGATAACTGTGATCTATCCGGGAGTTTCAGATATATATAAAATATTTAAAGATCGGACCTTGGGTACCCAAGGTCCGACCTTAAGAGACAAAAAATATCTTCTCTTTGTCGGGACGCTGCAGCCGAAGAAGAATTTACCACGGTTGATTGAAGCGTTTGAAATCGTGAGAAGGAAATTCCCAGATGTTGAGTTAGTCGTTGCCGGAAAGATCTGGGGACAGTTTTCAGAATCGAAAACTGCTGGGTATTTAAAGGCCTGGCCCCGCAGCGGCGGGGCCAGGCCTTATCAAATGCCGGAAGGAATTAAATTTCTTGGATATGTTCCGGTAAATGATTTGCCGGTTCTTTATGCCGGGGCTGAGGCTTTGGTCTTGCCAAGTTTATACGAAGGATTCGGAATTCCGGCGGCTGAAGCAATGAGTGTTGGAACTTTGGTTTTGGCAAGCAACGTGGCCAGCTTGCCGGAGGTGGTGGGCGACGCCGGAATTTTGTTTGATCCATTGGACGTGGAGGATATGGCTGATAAAATTGGAATGGCGTTGTCGATGAGCCAAATTGAGAGGCAAAGATTGATTAAACAAGGTATGATTAGAAGTGGAAGATTTGATTGGAAAATGTCAGCCGAAAGTATAATAAGTATAATAAGGAGTCTCCTTGCCGTACGGCAAGGAGACTCCTTAATGGATTGAAATATGAAAGATAAATACGGCAGAAATTTGTCAACTTCAGAAGCCTCGAAGAAAATTTTAACGAGGATTTACAATTATATTTTGGATCTGGAAATATATTTATTGGAAATTTGCGGGTGGATCCCGTTTCACTCCATCCGGAATAATATTTATATGTTGGCCGGGATTAGGATTGGAAATGGTTCAACTATTCATACCGGGTGCAGGTTTTATCAGCCTGAAAATATTTCAATTGGTGTTGATACTTCTATCGGCGATAGATGTTTTCTTGACGGCAGGGCAAAGATATCGATAGGCAATCATACCAGCATTGCTTCCCAAGTTTTAATTTATAACAGCGAACACGATATTAATGATGAATGGTTTGGGGCGATTGAACAGCCGGTAACGATCGGTAATTATGTATTTATCGGTCCCAGGGTGATTATTTTACCCGGAGTTCATATTGGAGATGGGGCGATAATCGCAGCCGGGGCGGTGGTGTCCAAGGATGTTCCTAAGGGAGAAGTTGTCGGAGGGGTGCCGGCTAAAAAGATTGCCGACCGCCAACTAAGAGATTATCATTACCGTCTTGGCCGCCACCGCTTGTTTCAATGACAGATCTATCCGTTATTATCCTTTCCTATAATACTAAAGATTTGACATTGTCTTGTTTACGTTCGGTTGTCAAAGACCTTAATAATTCTCTCTTAAATGCTGAAATTATAATTTTAGATAATGCTAGTTCCGACGGAAGCGCTGGTATTATAGAAAAGTTAAAAGTTAAAAGTGAAAAATTAAAAGTTTTCCTGATTAGAAGTGAAGAAAACCTCGGGTTTGCCAAAGCTAATAACTTGGCCGCTAAAAAGGCTTCAGGCAAATGGATTTTATTCTTAAATTCAGACACAGAAATTGTTCCCGGAACTCTTAAGAAAATGAGCGGTTTTTTATCCGATAATCCAAAAGTCGGAGTCGCCAGCTGTAGTTTGCTTAATCCCAATGGAACGGTTCAGCCGCAGGGAGGTTATTTACCAAGACTCTCGACAGTGGCTATTTGGGCTTTGTTTATTGACGATTTGCCGATTCTCAAACAAATTTTACCTTCATACCAGCTGCGCCGGAAATCTTTTTTTTCCGGCAACCCAAAAAAAACCGGCTGGGTAGCCGGAACCGCAATGTGGGTTTTTAACGATCTTTGGAAAAAACTGAAAGGTTTTGACGAATCTTTATTTATGTACGGGGAAGATGTTGAGTTATGTTTAAGAGCCGGAAAATTGGATTGGGATGTAATGTTAAATCCAAAGGCTTCAGTCGTTCATTTAAGGAAAGCCGGAGGCGGCAAGTGGATTCAGGGCGAGATTAACGGATTAAAACACATTTTCAAAATTCATAAGCCAAGGTGGGAGATGCCCTTGCTTAAGGCTATTTTGGGGTTGGGAATGATTTTGCGGTGGTTGATATTTGGTATACTGAAAGGTAATGGCGAGTATAAAAGAGATTATTTCGAAGCCTTTAAATCGGCCCTGGCTGTTTTGGTTGGCGGTATTTTTATCAATATTTATCCCACTTTATCCAAAGTTTCCTTTATTTGATATTTTACCGGGATATATAGTTAGGGTTAGATTAGAAGATTTTTTCATACTAGTCTTTGCTTTAATTTATTTAGGATTATGGATCACCGGAAAGGTGAAACCATTGAAAAATCCATTATTCTGGTTAGTCACGGCATATCTGACAGTAGGGGCGATTTCAGGATTGGTGGCAATTTTTATCATCAAAACTATCCCGATGGAATCTATTCATATCATGAAATGGGGTTTGCATTGGGTCAGAAGAATTGAATATTTTTTTCCGCTATTTTTATTTTATGACGGGTTTAAGAACAAGAGCCATTTTAAAAATTTAATTCAGGTATTAACTTTAGTCGTTTTAGCCGCGGCAATTTACGGATTAGGCCAGAAGTACGCCCAGTGGCCGGTTTATTCAACCATGAATAGGGAATTTGCCAAGGGCTGGAGATTAGTTTTGACGGAACATGCCAGAGTGCCTTCGACTTTTGCCGGTCATTATGATTTGGCGGCATTTTTAGTATTGGTATTACCCTTGACAATGGGAGCGGTATTTTATAGTAGATCTTTGCTGGGAAAAATGTCAGGTTGGGCGGCATTTATTTTAGGCTATATATTATTAATCTTAACCGCTTCTAGGACTTCATATTTGGCATTGGTAGGAAGCGTAATACTGCTTTTTTGTTTTTATATTTATGCATTGGGATGGAAAAAGACTTTAGTCAAAATATTGATAATGACGGTATTCGGGACGGTAACCTTCTTGGCATTCGGGGATTTATCCGGCAGATTCTCTCAAGTAATTAATTTATCCAAAATTAACGGCTATATTTCGAATAACATTTTTCATTTGGACCAAAAAACCCCTCAACGCTATGTTAATTTGACTGACCAACTAGCTCTTGTTGCCGATAAAACCGATGTCCCTCCGACTCTGGTCAGATCTGAAGGCGGCGGACCGCAGTCCGGGGCGGGGGAAGACAAAGCCACGGAATCTTCGGTTCCGTCCGACGTCTACAATGAAGTTCCTGATTTATCTACTTCAATTGATGCTAATGGCGTAGTCAGGATTATTTCTAAACCCAGAATTTATTCCGATGCCGCTTTGACTTATGGATTGTCGTCGGCAATCAGGCTGGACGCTCTTTGGCCCAGAGCGATCGCCGGCTTTAAGAAAAATCCGTTATTTGGATCAGGGTATTCCACTTTAGTAAAAGAGCAGGTGACTGATTTTACCGAAGCCGAATCAACGGACAATGATTATCTTAGGGCGTTGGGAGAAACAGGTTTGTTGGGTTTTGTTACATTTTACGGGTTGATTCTTTATGCCGGATATTTATTATGGAAAAGCCTTAAAGATAAAGATTTCTATGACGGCAAGGGAGTTTTGGCCGCGGTTATAGCCGGAATTGTAGGATTATTGATAAACGCTGTCTATATAGATGTTTTTGAAGCCAGCAAAGTGGCCTTGGTATTTTGGGGATTAATCGGGGCGTCTATTGCATATGGAAAGAAAGATTAAAAACTATCTATTATTGTCAACGATAATAATTTTAGGATTGGCGGTAAGGCTTTACCGGATCGATTTTCCTCTGGCCGATTGGCATTCATGGAGGCAGGTGGACACGGCCGGAGTAACCAGGGAATTTGTCAAAAACGGAATAGACCTGTTACATCCTAAATACATGGATATCAGCTCAATTCCATCTGGTTTTTCCAATCCTCAGGGATACCGGATGGTGGAGTTTCCTGTTATCAACGGCTTGACTGCCGGGATAGTCCAAATTATGAGGCAGGCGGGAGCATTTAATGATTGGACGGAAATAGCTATGGTAGAAAGGATGATTTCCGTTATTTTTTCCTTAGGTTCAATTGTAGGCATATATTTGTTGGTCAAAGAAATCCTGGATGAAAAAATTGCCCTTATTTCTGCCGCGGTTATGGCCTTTCTACCATTTAATATTTATTATTCCCGGGCGGTTTTACCGGAGCCGAAGTTAATATTCTTTTCTTTATTTGCCAGCTTGTTTGCTTACCGCTTTATCCATAAAGGGAAATGGAGCGATTGGTTTTTTTGGATTATAACCGGAAGCTTGGCCACACTTTTAAAACCGATGTGGCTGATAATATTCGGTCCGGCATTAATTTGGGCGGCGATTAGGATTAGGAAAGGCGGGATTTTTAATTTTGACTGGGGGTTGAAGTTTGCTTTGGGTTGGGTTGCAGTGTTGGCCCCATTTTTCTTATGGAGAGGTTGGATCTCTCAATTTCCAGCCGGAATTCCGGCTTCTGATTGGCTGTACAACGCCGGAGGATTAAGGTGGCGACCGGCTTGGTTCAGATGGTTACTGGCTGATAGATTAGGACGTTTGATTTTAGGTTATTGGGGAATGATCCCATTTGGATTGGGAATTATCGCTTTATCCGGGAAAAAAGAAGGCTGGTTTTTCCATTGGTGGTTGTTTGGAGGGTTAGCGTACTTATCTATTTTTGCCACAGGTAATATTACTCATGATTATTATCAGGCGATTTTAGTTCCGGTTATCGCCGTAATAGTAGCTAAAGGCCTGTATTTTTTATGGAAATCTCCGGTAGGAATTTCGCGGTTCATGGCCCGGGGTTTATTTCTGGCGGTTTCAGTTTTAGCCCTTGGTTTTTCCTGGTTTTATGTCAGAGATTATTTCAATATCAATCACCAGGAAATCGTAGGGGCCGGTATGGCTGCAGATAAGGTTTTGCCTCCTAGCGCCAAAGTCGTTGCCCCTTACGGCGGAGATACGGCATTTTTATTTCAGACAAATCGTTTAGGCTGGCCGGTAGGAGGAGCAATTGACGATAAAATAAGCTTAGGAGCGACGCACTATATTTCTGTCAATTTTGACGAAGAGACAAACGGATTGATGGACAGATGTCAATCATTATTAAAGACCGATAGGTTCGTCATCATAGATCTCAAAACCTGTAAATGAGAATTTTGATGCTCACTCCATATTTGCCTTGGCCTTTGAACTCCGGCGGCCAAATCAGAACTTATAACTTGTTGAAAAATTTAGCTCATAAACATGAGATTTCTTTGTTTTCTTTTATCCGGGATGACGAGGAAAGAAAATATATCGGCAAACTTAAGCCATATTGCCGGAAAATTCTGTTATTTAAGCGGACTCAGAGCCCATGGGCCATCAGGAATATTTTGCTGGCCGGTTTAACCCCATATCCATTTTTAGTATGTATTTATTTTTCAAAAGCTGCCAAGGACGCCTTAAGGCAGGAATTAAATCAGGAGAAATACGACATTATTCATGCCGAAACTTTTTACGTTATGCCTAATATTCCGGCTACAGAAATTCCGACTTTGCTGGTGGAACAGACCATAGAATATTTGGGATATCAAACTTATACGGATCAAACAGCTATGCCGTTATTGCGGCCGCTATTGTATATAGACGTAATTAAGCTGAAGTTTTGGGAGAAATTATTTTGGAAAAAAGCCGATCATCTGGTGACAATGTCGACGGAAGACCGGGATTGGATAAAAAGAATGGTTCCACAGGCCCAGGTTAGTACTGTGGCCAATGGAATCGACGTGGAATATTTTAGAGATACCCCAATAATGAGGCCAAAATCTCCGACCGTTCTGTTTGTTGGAAATTATAAATGGCTGCCAAACGTAGATGCGGCTAAATATATAGCGTATGAAATCTGGCCGGAAATTCATCGCCAAATTCCGGATGCCGAATTAAAAATTGTCGGCCGGGACGCGACAGACGCGATCTTAAAACTTAGCCGGATTCCGGGAGTGAAAGTGATCGGAGAAGTTGGGGATATAAGAGTTGCTTTAGGCAGCGCCCACGTAATGCTAGCCCCGATCAGAAATGGCAGGGGAACGAGATATAAGATTTTAGAAGCTATGGCAGCCGGATTACCAGTGGTATCAACGTCTTTGGGGATTGAGGGAATCAGAGCTAAGGATGGGGTCAATGCTTTAATCAGGGATTCGAAAGAAGAATTAGTGCAGGCAACGGTGGAATTATTGAATAATCCGGCTTTAGCTAAAAAATTAGCCGTTAACGGCAAAAGATTGGTAGATAATAATTTCAATTGGGAAAAAATATCCGGCGATTTAGACGTGGTTTATCAGAAACTCGGGCGGCTCCATGAAAATTAAATTATCGATTATCATTTTAAGTTACAACACTTCAGGATTGCTTAAGGCATGTTTATCGGCGGTTTTAGCGTCTGATGGTTTTAAAAGCAAAGAGCTGGAAGTTATAGTGGTAGATAACAATTCCTCCGATAATTCAATAAAAATGGTGCAGAGAGAATATCCGGAAGTTAAATTAATCAGAAATAAAAAGAATTTTGGATTTTCGGCCGGAAATAATATTGGGATAAAGAATTCCGGCGGAAAATTTTTGTTATTACTTAACTCCGATACTTTGGTTGAGCCGGATTCATTGATAACGATATTAAATGTGATGGAAAATGATCGGTCGATCGGAGCGGCGACTTGTTTATTGCAAATGGCGGACGGGAAAATTGATCTGGCTTCCCATCGGGGATTTCCGACCCCATGGAATGCATGCAGTTATTTCTTGGGATTGGAGAAATTGTTCCCCCAAAACCGGTTTTTAGGAGGTTATCACCAGGGTTGGAAAAATCTGAAAGTTCCGCATGAAGTCGATTGCATCTCTGCGGCTTTTATGATGGTTTCCGGCGAGGTTATTGATAAGGTGGGTTTGTTGGATGAGAGATTTTTTATGTACGGCGAAGATATCGATTGGTGCTTACGGATAAAAAACGCAGGATACAAAATATTTTTTTATCCGGGAGTAAAAACTGTGCATTTAAAAAGGCAATCAGGGAGGGAGCAGGATAGAGATAGAGACTTGAGAAGACAGACTCAAAATATGTTTATGGATTCTATGTGGCAGTTTTATGAGAAACATTATCTTGATAAATATTCTTTATTTTTGAATTGGCTGATAAAGATAGGGATAAAAATCAGAAAATCTATATGAAAAAGATTGTTATAGACGCCAGATTATCAGGATTGAAGCACGCGGGGATAGGGCGATACACCCAAATGCTCTGTGAGCATTTGGACAATTTCAAATTTTCTCCGTCAGCTGACGGATTTAATTTTCAAATAAAAACTATAAATCCTAAAATCAGGCATTACACTTTAGCTGAACAAATTCAAATGCCGGAGATACTGAAGCGGGAAAATCCCGACTTAGTCCATTTCCCTCACTTTAACGTTCCACTTTTATACAATAGTTCTTTTGTCGTGACAATTCATGATTTATTGTGGCACGAGCAAGTTGGAACAACGGCAACCACTTTACCGGCTTGGATTTATTGGTTGAAATATTTGGCCTACAGATTAGTTTTAAGACACGCGGTTTTAAAATCGAAAGCGATTATTGTGCCATCGAATTGGGTGAAGAAACAATTGGTTAGGAGATTCCCTCAGGTTGAGGAGAGAATCAATGTGATTTATGAGGGGGTGGCGGATAAATATAAGGAAGAAGGAAGAAGCCCGCCTGCCGGCGAGGCAGGGAAGAGGGAAGAAGGAATATTGGAACTGCGTGGACTAGAGAAACAACAATATCTGATATATACAGGTTCTCTTTATCCTCACAAGAATGTGGAGCTGGTATTAAATGTTGTTCAACATTTAAAAGATATGAAATTCGTTGTTGCCTGTTCAAGAAGCATATTTTGGGAAAAATTTAAGAAAAAGGTCGCAAGCATGGGACTAGAAGATAAAGTTATTCTGGCCGGATTTGTCCCGGATGATGAATTAACGGTACTTTACAAAAATGCTTTAGCCTTTGTGTTTCCGTCAAAGTCGGAAGGGTTTGGTTTGCCAGGTTTGGAGGCAATGGCGGCAGGATGTCCCGTAATCAGTTCAAATGCCGGAGCCTTACCGGAAGTTTATGGCGACCCTTCGACAAGCTCAGGGCAAGCTGCGGCAATTTATTTCGATCCAACAAGTGAAGAAGAGTTGGAAAAGAATATAAAGAAAATTAAAAATGGGGAAGAGATGAGGAAAAGAATGATTGAGTTAGGAAGAAAAAGGGTAGAGCAGTTTAGTTGGGGAAAGATGGCAGAAGAAACAATGGAGGTGTATGCGGGTTGCCTTGGTTTACGATCGGGTAAATAAATTCGGCGGGGCGGAAAGGGTGTTGAAGGCCTTGCATGAAATTTGGCCGGAGGCGCCGTTATTTACCAGCGTTTATGATTCTACCGGAGCTGATTGGGCTAAGGGTTGGGATATTAGAACTTCGTTTCTGCAGTCTTTTCGATTTGCTAAAAAATGGCATGAGGGCTTCGGCTGGTTGATGCCTATGGTTTTTGAGTCATTTGATTTTTCAGAGTTCGACGTAATTATTTCGGTTACTTCAGAAGCCGCCAAGGGAATAATTACAAATCCAAGACAATTGCATATTTGTTATTTGCTGACTCCGACCAGATATTTATGGAGCCATGCGAATGATTATTTGAGAGAAGTCCCAAGATTATTGAGGCCGCTGGCGCTGATTGTTCAGGCTAAATTACGGATTTGGGATTATATAGCTGCCCAACGGCCGGACTATATATTGAGTATAAGCCAATTGGTTCAACGTAGATGTCAGAAATACTATCGGAGAGAATCGGAGGTTATTTATCCAATGTTGGGTTTTGGCATAAAAAGGCCTGGCCCCGCTGAGCGGGGCCAGGCCTTAGCAAACAAAGAATATTTTCTCGTTGTCTCCCGCTTGGTTCCGTATAAAAGAATTGATTTGGTAATTGAAGCGTGTAACAGATTAAAATTGCCGCTAGCAGTGGTAGGGATTGGATCAGAAGAAGAAAACTTAAAACATTTAGCCGGTCCGACCATAAAATTTACCGGATATTTGACAGATCAGGAGTTAATTGAGTACTATCAAAATGCCAAAGCGGTTATAATGCCCCAAGAGGAAGATTTCGGGCTGACAGCGGTTGAGTCTTTGTCATTTGGGGTTCCGGTAATAAGCTATAAAAATAGCGGCGCGGCCGAGATTATAAAAGACGGGGAAACAGGAATTTTATTCGGCGAGCAATTGGTTGATTCGTTAGTTGAAGCGATAGAAAAGTTTATTAAACTTGTGAAGTTTCGCCCTGCGGAGCGGGGTCCTGCTTCGCAGGATAAACTTCATTATGAAAAATTTATTAAAAACCGGTTTAAAGAAGAATTTAAAGATAAAATAAGTAAATTATGGATAAAGCATCAAACAAACATTTATTCGCGGTAATTTTAGCTGGTGGCGGCGGTACCAGGCTCTGGCCGCGTTCCACCAATGCCAAGCCCAAACAATTTTTGCGGCTAATTTCGGATAAGACAATGCTTCAGGAAACGTTTTCGCGAGTTATTCCGATTATTCCGCCTGAAAGAATTTTGGTAATTACCAATTCAAAATATAAATCCATGGTAGAAGCGGATTTGCCCTCGTTGCCTGCTGAAAATATCTTTGCCGAGCCTTCGAGGCGAGATACGGCTATGGCAATGGGGGTAGGCGCGATTATGGCGTCAAAATTAGATCCGGAAGCGGTAATTATTAATTTAGCCGCTGATCACGTGGTTAAAGATGAAAATGAATTTCGCCGGACCATGTTGGCTGCTGCCGAAGCGGCTCAATCAGGCGATTTTTTGGTAACGGTTGGAATCAATCCGACGTTTCCCCATTCCGGTTTGGGATATATCAAAATAGGTGAAAAGATTAGCCAACTTAATGGCCTTGCGGTTTATAAAGTTACCGGTTTCACTGAAAAACCTAAGGAAGATAAGGCCAAAGAATTTTTGGCCACCGGAAAATATTTCTGGAATGCCAATAATTATGTTTGGACGGCAAAATCTGCCTTAGAATCCTTTAAAAAACATTTACCCAAAACTTATTTCCAGTTATTAAAATTGAAAGAAGCGTTTGATGGAAAAGAAGTAAATAAAATAGCCGGAGAAGTTTACGCGGCGGTTGAACCGATATCTATTGATTATGGCGTGTCGGAAAAAGCCGAAAATTTGTTATTGGTTCCCGGAAACTTTGGCTGGAGCGATATTGGGGATTGGCAGGTGGTTTACGATCTTTCAACTAAGGATAAAATGGAGAATGTAGTGGATCAATCGCGGGGAGTTACTCCTATTCTGATTGATGTTAAAGGCTGCTTTGTTTGCGGAGGAAAAAAATTATTGGCCGCGGTCGGAGTGGAAGATATGATAATGATTGAAACCAAAAAAGCAGTTTTAATTGTCCCCAAAAATAAAGCCCAATCAGTTAAACATATTGTCGAGTGGCTTAAAGTAAAAGGTATGACCGAATATTTATGACAATTTCAGTCTATGGAATTGGGAAAAGGGCTTTAGACATTATTTCGGCCGTGTTCTTGATTATTCTTTGTATTCCCTTGTGGATAATTATTCCTATTTTAATTAAACTGGAGAGTTTCGGGCCGGCGATTTTTTCTCAACCCAGAGTCGGCCGGAATGGCAAACTATTTAAGATTTTAAAGTTCCGTTCGATGATCGCAAATGCGGATGATTTATTATGGAAAGCCTCGGAATATAAAGAATTAAGGGATAAATTTACAAAATCAGATTGGAAATTAGAAAACGATCCCCGGGTAACTAAAATTGGTTGGGTGTTAAGGCGTTTATCCATAGATGAATTTCCTCAAGTGTTTAATATTTTAAAAGGCGATATGAGTATTGTTGGTCCCCGGGCTTATCGTCCCCAAGAAATTGAGGCCCAAGCCAAGAAATATTCTCATACCAAAAGTTGGATCGGAAAGGCTCTGATGGTTAAGCCGGGAATTACCGGACTTTGGCAGGTTTCGGGCAGAAATGATGTCCCATTTGACAAGAGGGTCCAAATTGACGCAGAATATGCTGGTAGGAAATCTTTGTTGGAAGATGTGCTAATCTTATTAAGGACACCGAAGGCGATGTTAAATAAATGGTAGTATGGAAAACTCAAATTCTAGCTCAGATTTAAGAACCGATACGGAGACAGAAGTAAAGAAAAAATCCGGCAAATTTGGCCTTGGTTTAAAGTTAATTATAGGAGTGCTTATTTTTCTTGGAATATTGGCCGGAATCGCATTGATTATCGGATTGCAGGCAAAAAAAGTTTATGCCGAGGCTTTAAAAATTCAACCCTTAATTGAAAAGGTCCAAGGCAATTTTACTGCCCAAGATTTGCCGGCCTTGAGAAGTACTTTGACGGAAATAAATGATCAGATCGGTGTGGTTAGAAACGCTTATTCGCCTTTAATTCAGCTAAAATTTGTTCCGTTCGGCGGAAAATATGTGACAGATGGCCAACATTTATTGACTGCGGCCAGCGCCGGTGTGGAAGCCTCTGAAATTTTGGTAGACGCGGTAGAGCCTTATGCCGACGTTTTGGGTTTTCAAGGATCGGGATCTTTTACCGGAGGGACGGCTGAAGACAGAGTGATCGCTATTTTGGGAACCCTAGATAAAGTAGCTCCAAAGTTGGAAGATATGTCGGTAAAGTTAAAAATTGTGGATGAAGAATTAACTATGATCGATCAGAACCGCTACAATTTTGAATTTAAAGGTAAAAATATTGCCGAAAGAGCCAAAAAAGTCAAAGAGATTATTCATGCTATTGCGGTGAGCTTAAGCGACGCCAGGCCGGCAATAGAGGCTCTGCCAAAAATTGCCGGAATGGAAGGGGAAAAGAAATATATGGTGCTGTTTCATAACGACGGCGAGCTGCGAGGTACCGGCGGGTTTATGACCGCTTATGGAATTTTAAGAGTTGATAAGGGCAGGGTGGCTGCCGAGAAAAGCAGCGATATTTATGATTTAGACAGTAAATTTAAAGAAAGGCTGCAACCGCCGGATGCGATTAAGAAGTATTTGAAAGTGCCGTATTGGTATTTGCGTGACATGAACTATTCTCCTGATTTCAAACAGAATATGGATTTGTTTTATTCTTATTATAAAAATATCAAAGGCGAACCTAAGATAGATGGCATAATCGGGGTTGATACCAATTTTTTAGTCAGTTTACTGAAAATTCTCGGGCCGACAGACGTCCCGGGGTATGGTAGATTTTCGGCTGAAAACGATCCACGGTGCGATTGTCCGCAAGTTGTCTATCAACTTGAGCTAATTACCGACCGGCCGGTTGGGACAGTTGTCGAGAACCGTAAAGGGGCTTTAGGGCCGATGATGAGAGAAATAATATTTAAAGCTTATTCCGCCCCTAAGCCCTGGTGGGACGATTTATTGCGGGCTTTTGGCGACGATATTTCGGCTAAACACGTCGTATTTTATTTTATGGATGAAAACTTTCAGTCGATTGTCGAGAAACTGAATATGGCCGGCCGGGTAAATAATACTGACAGCGACTATTTAATGATGGTTGATACCAATTTAGGGGGAGCAAAGGCTAATTTCTTTATTGAGGAAGACGTTTTACAGGAAATGACGGTAGGCAGCGACGGGACTATTACCAAGAAATTGACTGTTACTTATACCAATACCGCTCCGGCTTCGAATTGTAATTTGGAAGCCGGGCAATTGTGTTTAAATGCGACTATGCCGGATGTAGTCAGGGCTTATCTCCCCTTGGGCAGCAAATTAGTGGAAGCCATTGGTTTTGACGATCAGGTTGAAGTGAAAGAGGACTTAGGGAAAACCGTTTTGGAAGGTTTTGTTAAAATAGCTCCCCAAAGTTCGACTAAGACTATTTACACCTATACCCTGCCTTGGAAATCGTCTGCGGCTCCTAAAACCATGTTAATTCAAAAACAAGTCGGAAAAGAAACTCCCCATTATAAGATCGAATTGCCGGACAGGGTGGAAGAATTTGATTTGACAACCGATAAACAGTTTAACTTCAGCTGGTGAATAACGTTTTTTCTACGTTGGCTATAGTTATTGGCCGCAGGAATTATCATGAGGCCGATAGGATTTTAACTATTTTTACCGAAAAGAACGGTAAAATGATTATTAGGGCTAAAGGGGTGAGATTAAGCCAGTCAAAACGGCAGGGACATATTGAGTTGTTTAATACGATTAAGGTTCAAATTATCGAAGGCCGGGGATTTCCGATTTTAGCCCAGACAGAATTAATCGTGGATAGGTCGGCTATAAAATCAAATATTAAATTGTTGCGGATCGCTTATCATTTAACGGAATTAGTCTCTAGATTGACGCCGGAGCACGAGAAACATCAGGAGATTTTTGATTTATTGAACCGGGCTCTTTCATCCGTCAGTCTTAGAATTTGGGATAAGGAAGAATATTTATCAGAGAAGTTTGAAGAAAAATTGTTGCGCCTATTGGGTTACGGCGCTCCTCCGGATGGCAATTCCTGGCATGAATATATAGAGGGTATTACGGATTTCAAATTGCGGGCTCAAGAGATCTTAAGTCAATAGTGTTATATACTTTATAAATCTGATGGATAATTTAATGGAAAAGATCGTCAGTTTGTGTAAGCGCCGCGGATTTGTGTTTCCGGGGTCGGAAATTTATGGCGGATTGTCAAATTCCTGGGATTTCGGTCCGGCCGGAGCAGAATTAAAAAAGAATATCAAAGATTTATGGTGGCAAACATTTGTCAGAAACCGTGACGATGTTTTAGGGCTTGACGCGGCGATTATTATGAACCCAAAAGTCTGGGAGGCTTCAGGACATGTTTCCGGTTTTTCCGATCCACTGATTGAATGCAAATCGTGTCATAACCGTTTTCGGGCAGACCACGTTGACGTAAATTCAAAATGTCCGGAATGCGGCCAAAAAAACTGGAGTGAGACCAAAAATTTTAATTTACTGGTAAAAACTTTCTTAGGTTCGGTGGAAGACAGCAAAAGCGCCGCATATTTGCGCGGAGAAACTGCCCAGGCGATGTTTGTGGACTTTAAAAATATTTTGTCTTCCAATCCTAAAAAAATGCCGTTCGGGGTTGCCCAAATCGGCAAGGCTTTCCGGAACGAAATCACCACAGGAAACTTTCTGTTCAGGCTGCGGGAATTTGAACAAATGGAAATTGAGTACTTTATTCCCAAGCCTAAAACAGACAAAGATTGGCAAAAGTATTTTGAGCATTGGCGGAAAGAAATGTGGAGATGGTTTGATTTAGTCGGGATTGATCCCAATAAAGTTCATGAGCGCGAAATTCCCGACGCTGAACGGGCCCATTATTCAAAACGGACTATAGACTTCGAATTTGATTATCCGTTTGGACAAAAAGAGCTGTATGGTTTGGCGTATCGCACTGATTATGATTTGAAACAACATCAGAAGTTTTCCGGTCAGGATCTTTCTTATGCAGATCCGGAAACCGGCGAAAAGTTTATTCCGCATGTTATAGAACCGACCTGGGGAGTTGATAGAACATTTTTGGCCGTGCTTCTTTCCGCTTATCATGAAGACGATAAGCGGGTGGTATTGAAACTAAAGCCACAACTTGCTCCTTATGTGGTTGCCGTTTTTCCGCTGGTGAGAAACAAGCCGGAGATTGTAGAAAAGGCGAGACGGGTCTTCGACAAGCTCAGACTTTCGCTACGCTCAAGCTGGGACGACCGGGGGAATATTGGGAAAAGATATTATTCTCAAGATGAGATCGGAACACCTTGGTGCGTGACGGTTGATTATGATACTTTGGAAGATGATACCGTAACGGTGAGAGATAGAGATAGTATGAAACAGGAGAGAGTAGCGATTGTTAAATTAAAAGAATATATTAGTCAAAAGTTATCATGATTAGAAACACGTTTACTGTTTACTGTTTACTGTTTACTACCCTGTTTTTTTCCGGTTGCATAAATAATAAAACGATTCCACCGATCAAAGAACGGCCGAGAATTCAGGAAACGGTCAATACTGTCCCTCTGGAACAGAGGCCTTATTCAGTATTATCATTTTCTGACTCCGGCCGATTTCCGGTTGGGCGGGAATTAAAACTGGAAATAGCCGACGGCAAAAATGCTACCTCCGTCGAATATGAATTGGAGTATCAGGCCGGGACTTTAGTCCAAGCCGGAGTCGGTTCAATCAATCCAAAAGGAGAAAAGCTTCCGTTAACCAGAAATATTTTATTAGGGTCTTGCAGCGCCGGCGGAGCCTGCAGTTACAGCGAAGACGTTAAAGGCGGAACTCTTTTATTGCGGTTTAAAGGGTCTGAAGTCGGCAATCTTAAGGGCGAATGGAATTATTACCATCCCGGGAACGATGGAAAATTAGGCAGTCGCGATGTTAAATTCCAAATTGACGCTCCAAAACTTAAAAATTCTTATGTCTTAATTGCCCAAACATTGGGACTACCTTCCAAGGTTAATGGTGAAGTGATAGCAGGCCCTTATTATTTGGAAACTACCGCTGATAAAACCGGGGATATACAGTTGACGATAAGATTGAATGAAGAGTCAGCTTCAGCGGTTTTGTGGATGTGGGATGGGAAAGAACTCCAAAAAATTCAGGCTGAAATTTCAGGTAAAACTTTAACAGCTAAAATTATTGCTCCGGGGACTTATTTAGTAATTAAGTAACTTCTATATCAGAGTGTTTCAAAAAGGCCAGGCCTTTTCCAAAAAGGCCTGGCCTTTTTGATGTGGTGCGATATGCTGTAAAATATTGTAGTGATCGAGCAAGTTATTTTTGACGCGGATTTAACGCTGATTGATTCTTTTGTCGGGGCCCATAAAATATATTGTGGTGCGGCGGAGAAACTTGGGTTAAGAAAACCAAGCAGGCGAGAATTGGAACTTCAGTGGGGGAAGAAGATACCAGAGGTTATTTCCGGATTGTTTATCGGGGTCAGTGTAGACGAAGCGATAAAGGTCGTCGGTGAGGTGGCGGGTGATTATCGTCATCCATTGTTTCCGGGGACGGCGGAAGCGTTGAAATCGATCTCGGTGGCCGGTTTTAAGTTAGGGATATTATCGACTTCTAATAAAGAGTTGATTATTCCGCATTTGGAAGCGGCAGGGGTGGCTGAATTGTTTGAGATGATTGTAGGCGGGGAGGATACCTCGGAGAGGAAACCACACCCGAGCGTTTTTGATAGTTTTTTACAGAGTCATAATAGAAATCGGGTAGCTTACATCGGGGATGCGTTGGTGGATTGGGAGGCGGCCAGGGATGCCGGATTAGGATTATTTTTAGCAGTGACGACAGGACATACTTCCGAAAAGGATTTCCGTTCTGCCGGAGTTCCGGAAATTCAGATTCTTGATTCGGTTGCCAACGTGCCGAAAGCCTTGGGTTTAGGTGATTTTTAAAACTGCTTAGGTCTTCGTTCAGGACTATTTTCTTCACGCACAAATGAACCTTGACAGGCTGTGAAATATGCTGTTTAATGGTGATTAGTGGTGAAAAGTGGTGATAAGGAGAACAAACTAATGTTTATTGGACGATACTCCACGATGGTTGGAGCGAAAGGAAGGATCGCGGTTCCAGTAAAATTTCGCGAGGGGTTAGGCAAATCGGCCATTATTTCTCAAGGATATGAAAAGTCGCTTCTTCTGGTTGCCCGCGGTCAATGGGAAGAGTTAACCGGATTTTTGAAAGATAAACCGTTAACCATCAGTCCGGCCAGAGACACAGAAAGGTTTTTGTTCGGCAGCGCTTTTGAGGTGGAATTTGACCCTCAGGGGAGAATAGTCATTCCGCAGGAATTAAGGGAATTTGCAGGATTAAATGACGAGGCAGTATTTTTAGGTGTCGGGAATCGGGTTGAGATTTGGTCGCGGAAAAACTGGACAGAATATGATCAGGGCTTAAAGAAAAACATTGAGGATATAGCGTCTAAATTAAGTGAAAACGATCATGGGAAATAGCTCAAAGCACGTACCGGTGCTATTAAAAGAAACGATTGACTTATTGGAAATAAAAACAGGGAAAAAATATATAGACGCGACTTTAGGCAGCGGAGGGCATACTAAGAAAATTTTAGAAGCAGGCGGACTGGTTTTAGGGATAGACAGGGATCCGGAAGCAATAGACAGAACCAAAAATGACTTATCAAATTACATCAAGGAGGGAAAATTGACTTTACACAGAGGAAATTTTGATAATTTAAAAAATATCGCATTGGAAAATAACTTTCAGGAGGTTAGCGGAGTTATGTTTGATTTGGGAATGAGCTCGGATCAGTTTGAATCCGGCCGTGGTTTTTCTTTCATGAAAGACGAACCTTTAGATATGCGGATGGATCCTGAACTTGGAGTAACGGCAGCTGATTTGGTCAATGCTTTAAGCCAAAAAGAGTTGTCAGGATTATTTAGCAAATTCGCTCAAGTCGAAAGAGCAGGGGAGATCGCCGGAGCTATTGTTGAAAACCGTAGATTGCATCCGATAAAAACCACTAAGGAATTGGTTGAAATTATCGGGACGGTTCCGGCCTACCGGCGTCAAAAAGATTTGCATCCGGCCACCAAGGTATTTATGGCTTTAAGAATCGCCGTAAACAATGAACCGGAAAACTTGGAAAAGTCTTTACCGCAAGCCGCCGGGTTGCTCACAACCGGCGGGAGGCTGGCGGTTATAAGTTTTCATCAGGGCGAAGACAGAATAGTTAAGCAATTTTTCAGGAACGGCAGGGATTTGGGAATAACTGAAATAATCAAAAAACCGGTTATGGCGTCAGCGGAAGAAGTGGAATTAAATCCCAGATCCAGAAGCGCCAAGTTGAGAGCAGGAGGAAAATTATGAGACCACTTGTTTATTCAATACTATTCATAAGCCTAATCGTCATTTTGATAAATTTAAGCCTGACTAATTCTTTGGCTTCTGACGGAAAAGGCTTGGCCGGGTTAATGGAAAAAAAAATAGAATTAAACTCGGTAAGCGCAAATTTAGAAGCGGATATAATGACGGCCGGATCAGTAACCTCGATCGAGAAAAGGGCCAAAGAATTAGGTTTCAATAAACAATTCAGCTTCCAAAAGTGATTAACCGGGTCAGAATCGTAGTTATATTTTTGATTTTTTGTTTCCTGTTGGTAGTGGCAAGATTATTTTATTGGCAAATAATCCGGGGCAAAGAACTGGCGGCAAAAGGTTTAAGCCAATATTTTTATACCTTAACTTTGCCGGCCCGGCGCGGGGAAATATTATCTTCAGACGGATCGGTTTTAGCCGGGTCAAAACAGGCTTATCTGCTTTACGCGTATAAACCTAATTTTTCCGGAAACTTTAAGGAGGTATCAATCAGATTGACGGATTTATTAATGTTGGAATCAGAAAATGAAGCCTCTCCGGGGGCAAAATCATTTGATGATCTGAAAAGTGATTTTGCAAATCAAATATTTTCTAAATTATTTAAAAAATCCGTTTGGGAAATTTTGGCAAAAGGTCTGGACTCATCACAAAAAAACGTTATAACCGGTTGGCATACCCCCGGATTGGGGTTTCAATCTTCCTGGTCAAGGTTTTATCCTGAAGCCAGTTCCGGCGCTCATATTGTAGGTTTTGTAGGCCAGGATACAGCCGGCCAGCCCAAAGGTTATTCAGGTTTAGAAGGATATTATGAACGGGAATTAAAAGGTCTTCCCGGCAGCTTAAAACAGGAAAAGGATGTTTTCGGAAACCCAATTTTAGTCGGATCTTTTTCGGAAACTCCGATGGTATCCGGCAGGACAATTTCAACTTATATTGATAGGTACGCTCAAAAAATTTTGGAGGTTGAACTTCTCAAGGGAATAAATAAATATGGGGCTATTGCCGGAGAGGCGGTAATTATGGATCCGAGTACCGGAGCGGTAATGGCTTCGGCTTCGTATCCCAATTACAATCCGGCCGATTATTTGGAATTTGACCAAAAATGGTTAAAAAATCCGGTCATTTCAGAAGGATATGAGCCCGGTTCCACTTTTAAAACGGTAATAATGGCAGCGGCGTTGGATAGTAAAGCGGTAGAACCGGACACCAAATGCGATATTTGCGCAGGTCCGATAAGCATTGGCCAATATTTAATCCGGACTTGGGACGGAAAATATCATCCTGAAATTGATATGACCGATACTATCGTTCATTCTAATAATACCGGAATGGTTTTTGCTGCCAGAAGATTAGGCAAAGATAAATTGCTGGAATATATTAAAAAATTTGGGTTTGGGAGCTTGACAGGAATAGATCTTCAGGGAGAAATTTCTCCGGGCTTAAGGCCGGAATTCAAAGATATTGATTTGGCGACTACAGCTTTTGGCCAGGGAATAGCCGTGACCACTATTCAGATGTTGAGAGCGGTGGCGGCTATTGCCAATGGCGGGGTATTGGAAACGCCTATTTTAGCCGAAAAAGTTGGCAGTGACAGTCAAAATATGATTGTTGTTAATAGAAAATCAGGGGAGAGAGTGATTTCAAAAGAAACCAGCGAAAAATTAACAGAGATGATGGTAAAAGCCGTAGTTAGCGGTGAAGCAAAATTCGCCGCCCCTAAAGGTTATAGGATTGCCGGTAAAACCGGTACGGCTCAAATTCCGGTGGCCGGACACTATGATAATGAAAAAACGATTGTCAGTTTTGTCGGGTTTGCTCCAGCCGATAATCCGAAATTCGCCATGATTGTGAAACTTAGAGAACCGATAAGTTCGCAGTGGGGATCGGAGACGGCAGCACCGTTGTGGTTTAATATAGCCAAGAAGTTATTGTTGTACTGGGGAATAAGCCCATCAGGCTAACAGGCTAACCTGTGTAATCTTTTTATGTGGCAATTACTAAAAAATTATCTCTGGCATTGGCCGAAAGCAGTGATTGCTGGATTAGTCCATGGTTTTCCTTCAAGAAAATTAACTTTGATCGGAGTTACCGGGACAAAGGGCAAAACGACAACTTCGCATTTGATTTACCATCTGCTTAAGGAATCAGGATATAAGGTTGGATTAATTTCGACTATAGGGGCTTTTTTTGGCGACGAGGAAATTGATACGGGATTGCATGTTACCAGTTCTGACCCAAATGAGTTGAATAAATTATTAAAATTAGCTGTTGATTCGGGAATAAAATATGTGGTATTGGAAGTGACTTCAATTGGCTTGGATCAGTTCAGGGTTTGGGGATTAAGATTTGATGTTTCAGTGATTACAAATATAAACCCAGATCATTTGGATTATCACAAAACGATGGAAAGATATGTAGATGCTAAAGCCAAAATTATCAGGCAATCAAAGAAAATTGTATTAAACCGCAATATCCCTTATTTTTCTAAATTAACTAAGATTGCCAAAGATGGGGATGTTAAATTATCCGTTATCCGCTTGTCGGATTACCCTAAAAAAGCCAATATTCAGGCAGCCGTGGAAGCAGTTAAAATGTTGGGATTAAGAATTAATAATCAGGATCAAATTTTCAAAAAGTTCCCCGGAGTACCGGGGAGAATGGAAACAATTTTTGATAATAAATTTAAAATAATTATTGATTTTGCCCATACTCCCGAAAGTTTACAGGCTACGTTAAGCGAGATTAGGCTGAATGTAAAAAAGGGCGGAAGATTAATTGCCGTATTCGGTTGCGCCGGAGAGCGGGATCACGGCCGGCGGCGGATGGGGGAAATCGCTGCAAAATTTTCAGATTTCTTTGTGATTACTGCAGAAGATCCGAGAACTGAAGATGTCGAACAGATTTCAGAAGAGATTGCGGGGTACGCTAATAAAGCAGGAGCCTTAGAAGTTTACGAAACCGAACTCGTTGACCGGAAGTTTCGTAAACTTCCATCTTTTATCCGGATTCCGGATCGCCAAGAAGCGATAAATTACGCAATCTCAATGGTAAAAACAGGCGATGTGATAGGATTGTTCGGAAAAGGACACGAGAAGAGCATGGCTTTCGGAAAAACAGAACGGCCGTGGAGTGAATATGAAGCGGTTCAAAAGGCTTTAAAAATATGTGCGGAATCTTTGGATATATAGGTAAAAATAAGAAGCCTGCCTCGTTAATATTGGAAGGTTTAAAATCGCTGGAATATCGCGGATATGATTCCTGGGGAATTATGGTGATTGCCAATGGTAAACTAAAACGCGAACGCCATGTCGGAAAAATCGGCGAAGCGGAAACAATTTTACCTGAAACTACTACCGGAATGGGCCATACCCGATGGGCGACTCACGGTGGGGTGACAATGGCCAACGCCCATCCGCATTTCGATTGTTCGGAAAAATTCGCGGTGATTCATAATGGTATCATCGAAAATGAGCGGGAATTGCGGCGGACTTTGATCAAAAAAGGTCATAAATTTTCTTCTCAAACTGATACCGAAACAATTGTTCATTTACTGGAAGAAGCCAGTAAAAATAATAAAAAAAGTAATTTAAGTTTAGTTGATCAGGTTAGATTAGTAATTTCAAAATTAGAAGGCGCGTTCGCGATTGGAGTAATCGACAGAGACAGGCCGGAAGAGATTGTTTTGGCCCGTTTTGGAGGGCCGTTGGTGGTAGGGATGACCGACGGATATAAATTGTTTGCTTCCGACCCCACTGCCCTATTACCTTTTACCAAAAATGTGATTTATCTTAAAGATAGGGAGATCGCCTGGATTACTCCGGACAGAGTAGAAATTCGGTCTTTTGAAAATCACCTTAAGCGGTCTAAAATCCACGTTTTAGATTGGGATGTGGAAAAAGCCAAAAAAGGTGAGTATCCCCATTTTATGTTGAAGGAAATCATGGAACAACAGTTGTCGTTGACCGATACGATGCGGGGCAGAATCAGAGACGGAGGTTTGGTAAAGTTGGGCGGTTTGGAATCGGCGAAAGAACAATTAAGGGATATTGACTTTATCCGTTTTATTGCCTGTGGGACGGCTTCTTATGCCGGATTATATGGCGCCAGCGTGATCCAAGAACTGACTTCGATTACCGCTAATGTGGAGATTGCTTCTGAATTTAATTATGGGAGTTTCAATTGGCCGGACCGATCGGTTGCCTGGTTTATCAGCCAGTCCGGAGAGACGGCAGATGTATTAAAAGCAGTTGAAAAAGTGAAAAGAGAAAAAATCTTGCCGTTGGGGTTGGTAAATGTGGTTGGCAGTTCGGTGGCGCAGGCCACAACAGCCGGAGTATATTTGCATGCCGGACCGGAAATTGGGGTGGCTTCCACTAAAGCTTTTACTTCGCAGATGGCCTCGTTACTGATGATAGCTTGTTGGTTGGCGCAACTTAAAGGAGAATCGGAAAAATCGCGTCAAATTGTCAAACAATTAGTTTTGTTGCCGAAATTGCTGCCGGTAGTATTGGATTCCAGACAGAAACTTAAAGAAATAGCCAGGGAGTTGGTGTCAAAATCCCAGATTTTTTTCTTAGCAAGGGGGAGGAATTATCCACTGGCGTTGGAAGGGGCCTTGAAACTTCGCGAGATAGCTTACATTGATACTGTGGGGATTCCCACCGGTGAGCTAAAGCACGGAGCCATAGCTGCTATGGATAAAGACAGGCCGGCAATAATGTTTGCTCCTTCTGACGGCATGGAAATGAAGAACCGCTCCAGCGCCCAAGAACTTAAAGCCAGAGATATTCCGGTATATGTCATAACCGATAAATCCGGCAGGAAAAAATTTGCCGATGTAGCAGATAAGATATTTGTTATCCCTGATGTTCAGCCGATACTGCAGCCGATTTTACTGGCGCCGATCGTTCAAATCTTAGCTTACGAAGCCGGAGTTTTATTAGATCGTCCGATTGACAAACCGCGGAATTTGGCTAAAAGCGTGACGGTGGAATAAAAGTGCAAAACTCAAAGTTCAAATCTCAAAATTAGAAGAATTGAAAGTTATTTAATCTGGAGAGGATCAGATGTGAGATTAAGGCGGTAACTCGTGAGGAGAAGCAATTGATCTGGGCTTAGTTTTAAATCTCTTGCTAGCCCCTGATGTATCCTCTCGGCGTTTTCGGAGGCGGCGATGCGACCGATCAATTCAGATTTGGTTAGTTTCCCCGCCAAAAACATTTCCTTGAGTCCATTCTCATTACTAACGAGAGAATTATCCGGAGTGAAACACATTTGATATGGTAGTATAGCAAACACATGAAAAAGGTGGTAGTCATCGGCGGTGGAACCGGAACCTCAATGGTGCTTTCATCGCTGAAAGGACTGAAAGGTATTGATTTATCGGCAATTATTTCCGTAGCGGATTCCGGCGGATCCACGGGGAGATTAAGGGATGAATTCGGGTTTCAGCCGGTGGGGGATTTAAGACAGGCATTAGCTGCTCTAGCAGAGCAGCAAGTTCAAAGTTCCACGCCAAAGGGCGGGCAGGCAAAGTTCAAAGTTCAAAGTCGAAATACCAATAATAACTGGATACGGAAACTGCTGTTGTATAGATTTTCGAAGGGAGAGGGGTTAACAGGACATAATTTGGGGAATTTGATTTTGACGGCGCTTCAGGATATGACCGGATCAACGGCTAAGGCGATAGGAGTTGCTTCAAAGATCTTCAGGCTTCAGGGGCATATTTATCCCATAACCACTAAGCCTGTTAATCTGGTGATCGAATATTCTGACGGGACGGTGGAAATCGGTGAGCATATTTTGGACGATACCGATAAACATGGTGGAGATCGGATAATTGGGATCAAAACTTCTCCCAGAGCTGAAATTTATAAACAAGCTAAAATTGCGATTGAAAACTCTTCAGTAATCATTATTGGTCCGGGCGATTTATATGGAAGCATCATGCCGAATTTAGTAATAAACGGAGTTGATAAAGCTATCAAACTGTCGAGAGCCAAGTTGGTGTTTATAATGAATTTAATGACGCGGTATACTCAAACGCATAACATGACGGCCGCAAATCATTTAGAAGTAATTGAAAAGCAGATTCGGCGTAAATTTGACGCGGTAATCGTCAATAACGGCATAATTCCAGCCAAAATTTTGGCCGCATATCAGGAACAGCACGAATACCCGGTGGTTGATGATTTAAAAAACGATAAGGCCGGAAAAATTATCCGGGCTGATCTGGTAAAATTTACTTTGACTAAACAACATTTGTCTGATACGGTGCATAGAAGTTATTTGCGGCATGATCCGTTAAAATTAAGATTAGTCCTAAATAAATTAATATGAAGAATGTGGCGGCAGTAGTTTTAGCGGCCGGAGAGGGAACCAGAATCAAGGCTAGAAGGAGAAATAAGGTTACTTTTTTGTTGGCAGGAAAACCGATGATTTGGTATTCGGTTCAGACCATAAAAAACGTCGGAATCAAGAAAATTGTGGTGGTGGTCAAATTTAAAGCGGAGTCGGTAAAAAAGGCATTAGGTAATTCGGTGGAATATGCTTTACAAGGAGAGAAGAAGGGGACGGCGGCCGCTCTGGAAGACGGGATTAAAAATATTAAATCGCCGATTGATAAAGTGTTAGTTATTTACGGCGACGATTCGGCATTTTATACTCCGGAACTTTTGAAATTTATCGTAAACGAACATCAAAAACATCAGGCCGAAGTGAGTGTTTTATCAATCAAAGTGGCTGACCCGACCGGGTTAGGCAGAATTGTCAGAAACTCCAATGGAGAAATTAAAGAGATTGTTGAAGAAAAAGTTGCTACAGAAGAAGAAAAGAAAATAAGCGAAATTAATACAGGTTGTTATTGTTTTGATCTGGATTTTCTAAAAAAACGGCTGCCGGAAATCAAAATTAATCCGACCAGCCAAGAATACTATCTGACGGATATCGTGGATGTGGCATTAAAAAATATGGAGAAAGTCCACGTTTGCCTTTATCCCGACGCGGCCGTTTGGTTCGGGGTGAATAACCGATCGCAGTGGGCCAGAGCCAGATTGCTTAAGGCCAGACAAGGTGAATAAACTTACCGGTTTACCGCTTAATTTAAAATTTAATTCCGTTAAGCCATGGTCACTGCTTGATGACCTCGAAAAGATATTTTCGAAACTTAAGAAACCTAAAATTTCTCCGTCGGCGCAATTGGATATAAATATAAACATTGACGGCGACGTTTGGATAGAAGATGGAGTCAGGATTCTGCCATTTACGGTGATAAAAGGTCCGGCTTTTCTTGATAAAAACTGCGTAATCGGACCGCACGCTTATATCCGCCCATTTTCTATTATCGGCGAGGGGGTCAGAATCGGGCACTGCAGTGAAATAAAATCTTCAATTATCGGCCGAAATTCCGCCGCGGCGCATTACGCTTATATCGGCGATAGCATCATCGGCTCCGGCGTTAATCTGGGGGCAGGAGTCAAATTGGCTAATTTAAGATTTGACAAAAAGACGGTTTCGGTAAAAATGCCGGATGGAAAAAAAATAAATTCCGGCCGGAGGAAACTCGGAGCCATCATCTGCGATAAGGCCCAATTGGGAGTCAACGCCGTGACAATGCCGGGGACGATTGTAAAAGAAAATTTATGTTTAATCAATCGAACATAGCTTCTTTTCCTCTCATGGCGGAAGTTGTGGCCAATTTTCTTTTTATAGTTGCCGGTCTTCCGGCTACCAAGACGAAAGGTGGGACACTTTCAGTTACGATTGCACCGGCAGCTACGATTGATCCCTCGCCTATGGTAATCCCTGGATAAATAATTGCATTCGAGCCAACCCATGAGTTTTTTCCTATTACTATTGGCCCATTTTTATTTTCAAGTAACGTAGTGATCAGTACATCCCAGGCAATCTGAACTCCATCCTCGATAATTATAGGATGATCAATTGCCCATAATTGCGACCTGCGGTTAATAAAGGTTGTGCCGCCAGAGCCCCGACCGATAATTATGGAACCGTTTCCTTCGGTAACCAGCAGTGGTCCATCAGGAACAAAATTGCATATTCCAAGTAGAATTTTGGCTTCATCTCCGGAAACTGAAAATGTTGTTCCGTATTCCGTTACTCCAACCGGAACAATAGGCACGGGTTTAATTGCCGGCTCCCCAGATTTCAAATTTTTTATGATCGCTTTGTATCTCTCGGCAAGACCATTCGTATCGCCGATTATTTTAGTCTCGCCATTATTATCTACGGTTACAATACTGAAAGGCGGAACATCTGTCAGAACGTGAGACCCAAGAAGAACTATGGAATATTTCCCAATGACAACATTGTCACTAATGGAAGTAAACAGACGTTTTTCCTTCTCATCTCCAGGCATAGGGTGAAAATTTCTGTTGTAGACATCTGTGCCTTCTTCAAGAGTTACTGAATTGCCAATTACCAAATCAGCGGTGATGCCTTCCGGGTGATTTGAGACTGCTGCTGCCTGAATAGTGGCGTAATCTCTAATTTTTACTCCCTTGCCAATTTTAACGACAGTTTCATGATTTTGTTCCTCTGTTGGACGAGTAACAATCAACACTCCTTGACCAAGTTCGATATCATTTCCTGCTTGAATAGTTCCCTGACTTCGTTCAGTAGTATATTCCATTCCATTGCCAAGATGATTCACAGTTAGTCCATAGCGTTCCGGGCCTCTTTGGAAAGATCCAGTTTGAATTTTGTCTTTAAGCGCGGTTAGAGGCTGAGGTGATTCTGGCATCATTTTTAAATCTTCGCTCATCAAAAAATGAGTATACTATACAAATATAGCATTATGAAAGTACATTTTACCGGAATTAAGGGGGTGGGGATGACGGCGTTGGCTTTGGCATATCAGGACGCCGGTTGGGAAGTCCAGGGGTCGGATACAAAAGATTTTCAAATTACGGATGAGCCGCTTAAAAACCGGGGAATTAAAGTATTTGACAAATTTACTCCGCGGAATATTTGGAAGTTGAAAAAAATGGTGTGGGTGCCGGCGATTGATAAATTGATTTATACCGGAGCCCATCACGGAGCCCAAAACGTGGAAGTCAAATGGGCACAGTCGCGGGGAGTGCCGATTTTAAATTATGCCAAAACTCTGGGAGAGTTTTTCGCCGATAAGAAGCAAATTTGCGTTTGCGGGGTCGGCGGGAAAACTACTACTTCGGCTATGATCGCTACTATTCTTAATGAAGCGGGCCAAGATCCTTCCTGGATTGTGGGTACCAGCGAAATTTCTTCTTTGCCGTCGTCCGGACATTTTGGAAAAGGGGATTGGGCGGTAATTGAGGGAGACGAGTATGTGGCTGATCCTGTCGCTGATAAAACTCCCAAATTCATGTATCTGAATCCAGAAATTGTTGTTTGCACCAATATCCGGCATGATCATCCGGATGTTTATCCGACGGAAGATGACATTACCAGAGCTTATTTGGGATTTTTATCAAAACTTCCAGCAGATGGCTTATTACTGATTTCATCACAGATAAATGAGAAGTTTCGCAAACTTCTCAAACAGCAAAAAATTTGCGAAACGAAAGTGTTCGATGACGATTCGGTGTTGAAACAAATGGTTCAAGATAAAATCGTCGTTCCCGGGGATTACAATCTTAAAAACGCTATGGCGGCGGTAGCGGCAGCGGAATATGTCGGGATTTCACGACAGACGGCGTTGATTGCTTTGTCAAAATTTACAGGGTTGAAGCGCAGATTTGAACTTATCGGAGAGGCCGGAGGAGTTCTGATTTATGACGATTACGCCCATCACCCACATGAAATAGAGAGCTTGTTTTCTGCCGCCAGACAGGAATTTCCGGGTAAAAAAATTAGATTTGTGTTTCAGCCGCATACTTTTTCCCGGACTAAAGTTTTATTTGACCAATTCGTGGACAGCCTGAAAGGCGTTGATGAAGTTATTATGGATCCGATTTTTGCTTCAGCCAGAGAAGAGGTTGATGCTGAAATTAGTTCTGAAATGCTGGCCAAAAAAATAAATGAAAAAGGCGGAAAAGCTATTTTTATCGCCAACCGCCAAAAATTGGTAGAATACCTAATCAGAACCTCTAAACCGGAGGAGGTTATTTTTACCGTCGGCGCCGGCAATTTGTATGAAATTCATTCTGAACTTAAACAAGGCTTGGGAAAGAAAAGTTAAAAAAAACGAAATTTTGGCGCCGTACACTTACTTCAAAATAGGCGGCCCGGCGGATTATTTTGTAACAGTCAAATCTTCAGAAGAGCTCAAGGAGGCTATTTTGTCGGCAGAATCTTCAAATGTTCCGTGGTTTATTTTAGGCGGAGGGAGCAATATTTTAGTGGGAGATTTAGGATTCCGCGGTTTGGTGATTAAAAATGAAGCAGAGTCGATGGTGATCAGCGGCGGAATATTGACGGCAGAAAGCGGGGTAAAGATGGTAAAACTGGCGGCGTTTGCCAATGAAAATAGTTTGGCCGGATTGGAAGTATTTATGTCTGTGCCGGGAACGTTGGGTGGGGCGGTTTATAACAATTCACATTTTAGGCCGGAAAAAAATGAATTTATAGGGAATTTAGTTGAATCTGCTGAGATATTGTATAAAGGCCCGGCCCCGCTCAGCGGGGCCGGGCCTTATAAGACAATAACAGTTGACAGAGATTGGTTCCAGTTTGGATATGACTATTCAAGACTTCACGATGAGCCCGGAGTGGTTTTAAAAGTGAAGTTTAGTCTGAAAACAGCTGACCCTGAAAAACTTAAAAAAAGTTCGATGGAATTGTTAAAAGAGAGGAATAGCCGTCAACCGGTAGGTCAATCAAGTTGCGGTTGTATGTTCAAAAATCCGGATGGTTTATCTGCCGGGCAGTTAATCGATGATGCGGAAATGAAGGGTAAAAGAGTGGGCGGAGCCATGATTTCAGATAAACATGCTAATTTTGTCATTAATACCGGCGGAGCAAAAGCCACTGAAGTGCTAAAATTGATGGAATTGACAAAAGAAGCCGTAAAAACCAAATCAGGAATTGATATGGAACCGGAGATATTCATGGTTGGGGAATTTTAATTATGTCTTCATTTATCATAAATGGCGGGAAACCTTTAATCGGCGAAATAAACGTTTCGGGCAATAAAAACGCAGTTCTGCCGGCTATGGCAGCCTCTTTATTAACCGATAAGGAAGTGATCCTGGAAAATGTTCCTCATATCAAAGATGTTGAAACTATGGGAGCGCTGTTAAACGATTTGGGGGCTAAGTTGAGTGGCTTAGATACTCCGGTTATAAAAATTACGGCTAATGATTTAAAACCCAAAGAACCGGATGAAAAGTTAGTGGCAGATTTAAGAGCTTCAGTTTTATTGTTGGGTCCGCTTCTAGCTAGATTTGGTCAGACTGTTATCCGTCATCCCGGAGGCGATATCATCGGCCGCCGGTCGATAGACGAGCATTTAAAATCATTGGAAAAATTGGGAGTAAAAATTGAGCTTGATGGAATTCTGAATAAACTTTCCGTTAAGAAATTACACGGAGCGGATATTCATTTGACGGAAGCTTCGGTCACGGCGACGGAAAACATTATGATGGCTGCGGTTTTGGCTGAAAGTGAAACCCAAATTACCAATGCTGCTGCCGAACCTCATGTTCAATGCTTAGGGATATTGTTAAATAAAATGGGGGCTAGGATTGAAGGCGTCGGAACCAGCAGAATCAATATTCAGGGAGTTAACAGTTTAGGCGGTTGTAGCCATAAGATAAGAACCGATCATATCGAAGTCGGAACCTGGGCGATCGTGGCGGCGGTGACCGGAGGCGAAATCAGCGTTCAGGGCGTTATAAAAGAAGATTTACTGCCGATGAAAGCGATTTTCGAGCCGATGGGAATAGTTATAAAAGAGTCCGACTCTTGTGTAAAATTTTCCAGAGCAACTTTAATGGCTTATCCGGCGGTCAAAACTAATATTTGGCCGGGGTTTCCGACAGATTTAATGAGCCCGATGATAGTTTTGGCCACACAGTGCAGGGGAATGACTTTAGCCCATGATTGGATGTACGAAGGCAGGATGTTTTTTGTGGATAGATTGATTAAAATGGGGGCGAATATAATTGTGGCCGACCCGCATAGAATTATTATCAATGGTCCGACTCCATTTTATCCAAGGCATAGTTCCAGTCCGGATATCCGGGCCGGAGTAGCTTTAGTAATTGCCTCTTTGGCAGCAAACGGGGAGTCGATAATTGATATGGCCGAGATTATTGACAGGGGATATGAAAATTTGGAACAAAGATTGACCGGTTTGGGAGCCGATATTAAACGGATTTCATGAGATTTTTCAAATCATTAGGGTTTGCTTTAGATGGACTGTGGGAAATGGTTTTGAACCACAATAATTTTCGTCTCCAAATTGTGATTGGCTTGTTTACGGTGGGCGCCGGGTTTTTCTTTCAACTGAATTTTTCGGAATGGATGGCGCTGATATTGGCAAGCGGTTTGATATTAATTGCGGAAATGGCTAATTCTTCAATTGAGGCTATCGTAGATTTAATTACTAAAGAACGTAGGTTGGAGGCTAAAAAAGCTAAAGATATCGCGGCCGGCATGGTGCTGTTGGCTTCAGGATTTTCAATAGTAATCGGAATTTTAGTGTTTGGTCCGCATCTTTTGAAGCTTTTAACCATTCAGTCATTCCAACCATTTTAACCATTATTCTATATGTCATTACTTTTAACTTTACTGCTATCATCTTTTGCGGTAACCGGTTTGCTGATTGTTCCGTTTATTAATGTCCTGTACTCTCTTAAATTTCAGCGGAGAGTCCAAAAAACCCGTGATCCTTTAGACAAACGGACGCCGATTTTTGACAGATTACACCAACAAAAAGCCGGAACCCCGGTGGGAGGAGGACTATTAGTGATTTCCGTGGTGTCCATATTGTTTGCCCTGCTGTTCCCGATCATGAAATATTTTGGAGTGGTGGTAACCCAAGTTTATCCGTTAATAGACGAATTGAATATTATTTTCTTCACTTTTATTTCATTCGGATTGCTGGGATTATATGACGATTTGATGAAATTTTTCAACATTGAAAACACCGGTTTTTTTGGGTTGAGATTTAGGTGGAAGTTTTTGATTCAAATAATTCTGGCATTTATTGTGGCGTCTCTATTATATTTCAACTTAAAAATTGATATTTTTTATATCCCGTTTATCGGCGTTTTCCGAATCGGGTGGTTATTTATTCCCTTGGCTGCTTTTGTAATAACCTCTTTTGCCAACGCGTATAACGTAACCGATGGCCTGGACGGATTAGCCTCCGGATTATTGATGATTGCCCTGTTTGCCTTATGGTATTTGTCCTCGGCCATTCTGGATACTCCCTTATCAATGTTTTTAGTTCTGTGGTTAGGGAGTCTGATAGCCTTTTTATATTTCAACGTTTTTCCGGCCAGGATAATGTTGGGAGATGTGGGCGCATTATCTTTTGGAGCCACTTTGGCCGTGGTGGGATTGTTATTGGGGAAGGTTATGGCTATTGTGGTTATCGGCGGAATTTTTGTGATTGAAATAGCTTCGTCTTTGGGGCAGTTGTTGTCAAAAAAATTCTTAAAGAAAAAACTTTTTCCGGTGGCCCCGGCTCATTTGTGGTTACAACTTTTAGATTGGGAGGAACCTAAAATAGTCATGCGGGCGTGGTTGGCGGGAATTATTTTGGCGCTGTTTGGATTATGGTTGGCGGTGATATGAAAGGATTAAGGGCCAAGGGACAATGGCAAAAAAAATAATTCAAGTTGACCGGAAAAGAATCAGAAGCTTACAAATATTAGTAACCCTTTTTTTACTGTTGGGATTGGGAGTGATAATGGTGTATGACTCTTCAGTGGCCGAAGGGCAAAGGTTATTCGGCGATAAATTCTATTTTGTTAAACGCCATCTGATTTGGGTGACGCTGGGCATCGGTTTGATGGCGGCAGTGTCTAAAATTCCAACTTCATTTATTAAAAAGTTCAGCCCGTCCCTATTTGGTTTAAGCGCGGTATTATTGGCGGTGGTTTTAATTCCGGGCTTAGGATCGGCGGCCCAAGGCGCCCGCCGCTGGTTTTATTTAGGAAAGTCAATTTATTTTCAACCGTCTGAATTGGTTAAATTATCCACAGTCCTTTATTTCGCAGTCTGGCTAAAAAACAAGCAACGTCTTTTCCACCCCCTGATTTTATTGGGAGCGATAATATTTTTATTAATCCTTCAGCCTGATTTGGGAACGGCCATTATTATCGCCGCCACCGGTTTTTTAATGATGTTTGTTTCCGGCATGCCATACAAAACCATTTTTATTTTATTTCTGACTTCCGCGGTGGCCGGATTGGGGCTGTCAATAAGTTCGCCATATAGGTTGGAGAGAATAAAAACCTTTTTAGACCCTACCAAAGATCCTTACGGAAGCTCTTATCATATTAATCAGGCTTTGATCGCTTTCGGGTCCGGAGGCTGGTGGGGGTTGGGACTGGGTAGATCCCGCCAAAAATTCGAATATTTGCCGGAAGCGTCTACAGACTCTATATTCGCGGTGGCAGGAGAAGAATTGGGTTTGGTAGGAGTAACAGTCATAATCTTAATTTTTATATTGTTGTACTGGCAGTTTTTCAGGGTAGCGATGAGAGAGAATGACGATTACCGCAGGCTGTTAACGGTGGGTCTAAGCGGTTGGCTGTCTATCCAAACCTTGGTGAATTTAGGATCATTGACGGCCTTAATGCCGATGACCGGGGTTCCATTGCCGTTTATTTCATACGGTGGTTCCAGCTTAATGGTACAAATGTTGACATTGGGGATATTGCTTAGGATAAACTTGACTCAGAGATGATGAACAAAGAACAAAGAACAGAAAACAATGAGCAGAAAACATTTCTATTAACGGGGGTGCATATTACGCCGGCGGTGGCTTTGACGCAGGAAATATTTTCCCGTTTCCCGGACGCCAGGGTAATTTATATCGGCCGGAAAAAAATTAGGAATGGAGAAAAACCGGTAGAAGAAGAGGAAATAACCAGAATCGGGGCTGAATTTATTCCGATTTCGTTTGCCAAAATTAACCGATTTATATCCATTTCAATTTTAACGGAATTTCTTAAAATTCCCGGCGGGTTGATCAGGGGATTAATCTTGGTTAAGCGAATAAAGCCTGATGTAGTGGTGTCTTTTGGAGGCTATACGTCGATTCCGATTATTTTGGCCGCTAAAATATCAGGCGTCCCGATTATCGTTCACGAGCAGACTTTAGTTTGGGGGTTGGCCAATAGAATAGCCAGAAGTCTAGCTGATTATTCTGCCGTTTCCTGGGCTAAAACTGTTGATAAAAGATCGGTTTTGACCGGAAATCCCATCCCCCGAGAAATTATTTCGGCCAAAAATAAAAAAAACCATCCGGAAATTCTATTTATTACCGGCGGCAGTCAGGGGTCTCAAACGATTAACCGTTTGGTTGAACCGATATTGCCCATTTTGACCAAGCATTTTTTTGTTTACCATCAAACCGGAAGTTTAGATTCCCACTCCGCCAGCTGGCGGAGTGAAATGACGGAATCACGGAAAATGGGAAATTATGTTTCAGCGCCCTGGTTTCCGACGCCGAAAGCCGCGGAAATTTTTTCAGGATCTAAAATTGTGGTGGGCAGGTCCGGGGCGAATACAGTGACCTATTTATCTTATTTCGGAATTCCATCAGTGTTAATTCCCTTGCCGATTTCCGGCGGCGGAGAACAACTAGCTAATGCTAATATGCTAAAACAAACGGGTTTGGCGGCAGTGTTAAATCAGGACGGTTTAACTTCTGCAAAATTGTTGGAAGAGATTCTGCGGATTAATAAAAATTATGATCAGATCAGGGAATCGGAAGCGGAAAAAGCCGGACAACTGATTATTCCCAATGCGGCCGCGAAATTATTGGATTTAGTGGTAAAAGTCTTATGATTAAAAATGTTAAATTTGGCCGTTTGCTGATTTTTATCGGACTAGCCGGATTAATTTATTTGAGCGCAAAATATTTGACTATTCAGACAATTAAATGCCAGGTTGACGATTCAGCTTGTCCTGCGGATGTTTTTGCCGAATTATCCAGGAGTTACGGACAAAGCATTTATAAAGTTAGACCATCTGAACTGGAAGAAAAATTGTTAAAGGCGGATTTCAGATTAAAATCAGCCAAAGTAGGATTGAGGTTCCCCCTGACTTTGGTGGCGGAACTAAAAACCAGAATTCCGGTAATTCAAATAGTAGCATCCAAAAACTTACCAAATGGATTATTGGTTGATGAGGGGGGCAGAGTTGTAGGAGAAAGGCAGGTGGCGGGATTACCCCTAATAATTTGGAGTGGAATTGCTGCTTTCAATCCGGGCCAGGATTTACCGAAAAGCCTGATGTCAGCGATTCCAATCGTAAATGAAATTTATGCGCTTTTTTCTCCCGATTCGGTGGAAATATTAAATGACACCATAATTTTTTATTTGCCTGAAAAGATTAAAGTGAAGTATCCGCTGGCAGAACCTATTGATAAATTGGTATCCTTGCAACTCTGGATGAATCAGACTAGAATAAGTAATCAACCGGTACCAAAGGAGATTGATTTAAGATTTAATTATCCGGTAATTAAAAATTAATTGCCCAAAAAAGAATATATGGTGAAATCGCAGCCCATAGTCGGGATTGATATCGGAAGCAGTAAGATTACAACTTTAATCGCTCTTCGTTCGGAAGAAACCCAGAGTATAAATGTGGTTGGAGTAGCCAGTAAGCCTTCGGCCGGGGTAAAAAAATCTCAAATTGTAGATATTGATGAAGCCATCAAGTCCATTACCGCTTCGGTAGAAGCTGCTGAGAGAATGGCCGGATTATCTATTTCCAAAGCATTTATAAATATCGGCGGGTCCCAAATTGCCAGTAAAAACAGCACCGGAGTAGTGGCTGTGTCAGAACCGGAAGGAGAAATTAACGAACATGACGTCCGCAGAGTGATTGATTCGGCCCGGGCGGTATCTTTGCCGGCGGCTCAGGAAGTCCTGCATGTTTTGCCGCGGCAATATAAAGTTGACAGTCAGGAAGGAATTAAGGATCCGGTCAGCATGAACGGAGTCAGGCTGGAGGCAGAAGCCCATTTGGTTTTAGGCTCGACTACTTCAATCAGAAATTTAACCAAATGCATAACTGAATTAGGAATAGGAGTTGAGGGTTTGGTTTATAGCGGTTTGGCGGCGTCTGAATCGGTCCTAACGGCTACTGAAAAAGAATTGGGAGTGGTTTTAGTTGATATTGGCGGAGGAACAACCTCAATCGCTATTTGGGTTGACGGTTCGTTGGCTCACTCGGCAGTTTTGCCGATCGGAGCTAAAAATATTACCAATGATTTGGCTATAGGGATGAGATTGGGTTTGGATGTGGCCGAAGAAGTCAAAAAACATCTTGGTGGTAAAATTAAGGCGCAGACAGCAGACAAAGAAGGAAAAGACGAAGATTCTAAAGACGGCGATTTGGATTTAGCTAAATTCGGAGCCGAGGAGCACATTAAAACCTCCAGGAAAACTTTGGTTGAAGGAATTATCAGGCCCAGACTTCAGGAAATATTTTCGATGGTGGGGGAATCGATTAAGGAATCAGGATTTGGCGGTAGAACTCCGGCTGGAATAGTGATTACCGGCGGTGGGGCTAAAACTGTCGAGATCGACACAATTTGTAAGAGAGTCTTGTCTATGCCCACCAGACTCGGATCTCCCCATACCCTGAATGGGTTAGTGGATGATGTCCGCCGGGAACCGGCATTTGCGGTCAGCGAGGGTTTGATTTTATACGCTTCCAGGTCGAACGTTACGTCGTCACGGGTTAGCGGCGGAAATTCATTTGTCAGGGGAATTGCAGATAAGCTGCCAAAGGGAATGTTTGGCCGGGCGATTGAATTTGTTAAACAATTTCTTCCATAAACAGGTTGTTTTTGGGTAAACTTCTGATATACTCGGATTAAACATGGGATTGGTTAAGCCTGATATCAATACTTTTGCCAAAATTAAAGTCATCGGAGTCGGCGGCGGCGGCAGCAATGCCGTGTCTTCAATGGTGGCTTCAAAAAGTATCAAGGGAGTGGATTTTGTATGTATCAATACCGATGCCCAGGCTTTGTTAACTTCGCAGACGCCGATCAAAATTCAGATCGGAGATAATTTAACCAAGGGTTTGGGATCAGGCGCCAATCCGGCAATCGGCAGGCAGGCGGCAGAAGAATCTTATGACAAGATTAAAGATTTACTGCTGGATACGGATATGGTATTTATTACCGCCGGAATGGGCGGCGGCACCGGTACCGGCGGAGCTCCGGTCATAGCTCAAATTGCCAAAGAAGTCGGAGCCTTAACGGTGGCTGTGGTTACTAAACCATTTATCTTCGAAGGAGCCCGCAGGCGGTTGGCGGCCGAAGAGGGAATTGAGGAATTAAAGAAGACCGTGGATACTTTGATTGTCATCCCCAATCAAAGATTGATGGAAATCATCGATAAAAAAATGACCCTAATCGAGGCTTTCAGGATAGCGGACTCTGTTTTAGGGCAGGGAGTTCAGGGAATAAGCGATCTTATTACGATTCCGGGTTTGATTAACGTCGATTTTGCCGACGTCAAAACAATTATGACCGATGCCGGTTCGGCTTTGATGGGAATTGGCAGTGGGACCGGGGAAAATCGAGCCGCGATTGCTGCCAGGGCGGCCATTAACAGTTCTCTTTTGGAAGTTAGCCTGGAAGGGGCCAAGGGGATTCTTTACAACATTTACGGCGGCCCTACTTTGTCGATGTTTGAGGTCAACGAAGCTTCTGAAATTATCGCCCAAGCTGCCGATCCGGACGCCAACATTATTTTCGGAGCCACAATTGACGAGGAAATGGATGATCAGGTTAGAATTACGGTTATCGGCACCGGATTTGACGTTCACCAACGGACTTTACGCCAATTCGTTTCCCCTCAAAACCAAAATCAGAAAATAGCTAATGGAACTGTTCAGACTGTTAATTCTGACGATCAGGATGATACCGCAGCCAACGATGGAGTCAAAACCGAAGATGAATTTGACATTCCTGCTTTCCTAAGGCGGGGTAGGTAGTACAATGAATATACAATGTTTAAATTTTCCGAAAACCTTCAGAAGCTAGATCTTCCACCGCATCCGGATTTTATAAAAATAGAAGAAGATCTGTTGGATCATTGGTATCGGGACGGGATTGTTAAAAAATATCTTCATAAAAACGATAAATCTCCGACAAAATTTTCTTTCTTAGACGGGCCGATCACAGCTAATAATCCGATGGGCGTCCATCACGGCCGGGGCCGGTCGTATAAAGATTTATGGCAAAAATATCACACTATGAAGGGCGATAGTGGAAGATATCAAAATGGTTTTGATTGTCAGGGATTATGGGTTGAAGTAGAGGTAGAAAAAGAATTGGGCTTTAAGAACAAAAAAGAAATTATAACCTACGGAGTGGAGAAATTTGTTCAAAAGTGCCGGGAGAGGGTAATGAAATTTGCCGCAGTTCAAACCGAACAGAGCAAACGTTTGGGGATGTGGGCTGATTGGGGAAATGATTATTACACCATGTCAGATGAAAATAATTATGCCATTTGGAATTTCTTAAAAGTTTGCCATCAACGAGGGTGGATATATAAAGGAAATGATTCGGTGCCGTGGTGCCCGCGGTGCGAAACCGCTATCAGCCAGCATGAAATGTTAACGGAGGATTATAAACAAGTGACGCATAAGGCGATTTATTTAGAATTGCCGATAGAAAAAAGAGAGGGAGAATATTTGTTGATTTGGACGACAACCCCTTGGACGATTCCGGCTAATATCGCGGTAGCGGTAGATCCCAAGTTGGAGTACGTTCTGGTTGAGGCGGATGATAAACAGTACTGGGTAGCTAAAGACGCGGTTGAGCGAGTGTTTGGAAGGATCGCATCCTTCCGGGTACGAAAGGATGCGATCCGGGGGAAGGAGTTGGTGGGATTGAAATACCGGGGACCGTTTGACGATTTGCCGGCGGTTAAAAAAGTGGCAGATGAATTTTCCGATAAATTTCACACCGTTGTTTCGGCCGATCCGTTGATTTTGCCGATAACGGTTTCGGAGGGAACAGGACTGGTTCATACCGCGGTTTCGGCCGGAAGTGAAGATTTTAAGTTAGGCAAAAAGCTTGGTTTGCCGATGGTGCCGGTGATTGCGGATAACGCTGATTATTTGGAAGGTTTAGGGTTTCTAACCGGAAAGAATGCTAAGAAACATCCGGAATTGATTCTGGACTATCTTGTTGAAAGAGACAAAATTGCCGGAGAGGATTGGGTGTTTGAAATTCAGGATTATTCTCACCGTTATCCGGCTTGCTGGAGATGCAAGACGGAATTGGTGTGGAAAGTGACGGATGAATGGTATATAGCGATGGATAAACCATCGCAAGGTCAAAGGTCAAAGGTCAAAGGTCAAAAAGAAGACAAAAGAACGTTAAGACAGCAGATGATAGGTGTGACGAAGAAAATTAAATGGATACCGGAATTCGGTCTGGAAAGGGAATTGGATTGGCTGAACAATATGCACGACTGGCTGATTTCCAAGAAGAACAGATTTTGGGGATTGGCATTGCCGATCTGGGAATGCGATAAATGCGGACATTTTGACGTAATCGGAGGAAATAATGAACTGCGTGAAAAGTCTGTGAAAGGATGGAGTAAATTTGATGGCCATTCTCCGCATAAACCATGGATAGATGAGGTAAAAGTTAAATGTGGCAAATGCGGAAATCAAATGACGAGGATAGAACCAGTGGGAAATCCGTGGCTGGATGCAGGAATAGTCTCAGTCGCTACGCTACCGGATTCTTGGTTTCCCGCTGATTTTGTAGTGGAGTGTTTCCCGGGGCAGTTTAAGAATTGGTTTTATTCGCTGATTGTTATGGCGACAGTATTGAAGGGCTCTTCTCCAACAAAAACACTTATGGGTTATGAGTCAGTTGTTGGAGAAGATGGCCGGCCGATGCATAAAAGCTGGGGAAATTCGATTGACTTTAACGAAGGCGCCGGAAAAATCGGGGTGGACGTTATGAGGTGGATGTACGCCAAGGCCGCTCCGACTTTTGTTTTGCCGTTCGGGTATAAAACCGGTGATGAAATCAGGAGAAGATTCGTACTAATTTTGTGGAACTCTTTCAGATTTTTCGTGACGCAAGCAAACTCGGATAACTGGAAACCATACCTAACGCCTAAACCAACAACTAACAACAAACAACAAATAACTCTTTTAGACCAATGGATCATGGCCAGACTGGATGAAACTATTGAGAAGGTTACCGATTCGCTGGATAAGTTTTTGTCGGCGCCGGCAACAGAGGCATTGGAAAAATTTACCGAAGATTTTTCAACTTGGTATATCCGGCGATCCAGAGATAGGGTTGGTCCCGCCGCAAGCTCGCAGACTCGCATGCAGGCGGGCAGGCCTGCAGAGACAGATAAAGAACGTTGTTATCAAACGATGTATTTTGTTTTAACCACTCTTTGCCGCTTGTTGGCTCCGATTATGCCGTATATAACTGATTATATGTATATGAATTTGACCGGAGAAGAGTCGGTGCATTTGGCGGAGTGGCCTAAGGCCGGAATCAGGAATCAGGAATCTGGAATAAGGGATCGGAAAACAAAAAGCGATGAGGAAATTATTAAAGAAATGGAGTTAGTTAGGGAGATAGTAGGGTTGGGGCATGCCCGGAGAAAATTGGTGAATATTCCTTTGCGTCAGCCGTTAACTTCAATTACAATTTCCGGTCCGTCTATCAACTCAAGCTTTAATCAGGAGTTTATCCGCTTAATGACTGATGAATTAAATGTTGAAAAAGTAATTTTTGAGGATGGTAAATCGCAGGAATTAATGGTTAAACTTGATACTCAATTAACTCCGGAGCTTAAGGCCAAAGGAAGGGCCCGGGAGATTATCCGGACGATCCAAAAAATGCGCAAAGAAAAAGGCGTGGGTTTGAATGATAAGATTTCGGTTGAATTGCCGGAGTGGCCAAAAGAACTTGAAGATCAAATTAAAAAAGCCACATTAGCCGTCAAAATCGAATTCGGTGTAAAACCGCGGTTGACATGAGAGGGTTAGTTGTTATTTCCCTTTCGGCTTTCATGTTGTTATCGTTCGGTTTAATGATGCTCTTGAGCATCGCCCCGGAAAAAGTTTTACCCCAGACTTTATCTGCGGTTTTTTCACTTTTGGTAGGATTAATAGTTTTTAGATTGGGAATTAAAAACACTTTACCCTTTACCTGGTTGGCATATACCGGAATTTTAATCTTATTGGCTTTGACTTTAATCTTCGGAAAAACTGCCAAGGGGTCTTCCAGATGGCTTAAGATAGGCGGATTTCAACTTCAGGCCAGCGAACTGGCCAAACCTGTTTTGCTGTTGGTGACAATTAAATTAGTGGAAAATGGTTGGCCGATTAATTCGAAAAAGCAGATAAAATTATTGGTGAAATGTATTTCTGTTTCATTATTTCCGTTTGGTTTAATCCTGGCTCAGCCTGATTTGGGGTCAGCTTTGGTACTAATAACTATATCGGGGTGGATTTTTATGGCTTCAATACCGCCAAAGCGATTAGTAATAGGGTTGGCAGTGCTGGCGATAGTTTGTTTGCCGCTGGCAAGATTTGGGTTGAAAGGTTATCAATTGCAAAGACTACAGTCGTTTATTAATCCGTATTCAGATCCGCTGGGTACCGGTTATCACGTAATTCAGTCCACGATTGCGGTTGGCTCCGGGGGAGTATTTGGCCGGGGATTGGGATATGGAACTCAAGGGAAATTGCGGTTTTTGCCTGAACGCCAAACCGATTTCATTTTTGCCAATTTGGTAGAAGAATTGGGATTGGCAGGAGGAGTAACGGTGATAGGATTATATTCCGTCATGGTCGGAGTTTGTTTTTTGGAAGCCGTTAAATCCCGTAAAGCAGAAGAAAGATTAATTCTTTCGGGAATCGGGGTATGGTTGTTTTTCCAAACCGCTGTTAACATAGCCATGAATTTAGGGATTGTGCCGGTTACCGGAGTAACTTTACCCTTGTTGTCCTATGGAGGAAGTTCTTTATTGTCATCGTCGATAACCATGGCTTTGGCCTTTTCGGCGATGAATAATCGTGGGTCCGGAAGTTGGGGTTGAAATTTACTTGTCTTTAAGCTATATTTAGCAGGTGAAATACGCCATTATCAAAGCCGGAGGGCTTCAATATCAGGTTTGGGAAGGTCAGGAAATCGATATTTTTCATTTAGATAAGGAAAAAGGCGACGCTATAATTTTTGATTCAGTCTTGCTGATAAAAGATGATGATAAAGTATTAGTCGGCCAGCCGGCGGTCAAGGGGGCAAAAATTAAAGGGAAAATTGTTGATCAAATTTTAGGTGATAAAATAAGAATCGCGACATACAAAGCTAAATCCAGATACCGGAAAGTCAAAGGTCACAGAGATCAATTAACCAAAATTTTGATAGAAAAGATTTATATAAAGGAGTAATTTGGCACACACAAAAGCCGGCGGAAAAACCAGACAACATAAACAAAGAGCGGGTAAAAGGTTGGGCGTAAAAAAATACGGCGGAGAAGAAATCGATACAGGCCAAATAATTTTAAGGCAACGGGGAATGAGCGTTCATCCCGGAAAAAATGTTGGATACGGCCGCGATTATACTTTGTTCGCTAAAATTAAAGGCAAAGTAAAATTTTTGACCAGAAAAGGAAAATCAATGGTTTCTGTTTTTTCTGGAGGATCGGTATGATGCCGGATCACCGTCAGGTGACTGAATTATCGATTAATCATCTTCAGCCTAATCCGCTTCAGCCAAGGGGAGCTATTTCCGGTGATGAACTTCAGGAATTAGCGGCTTCGATCAGGGAACATGGAATTTTAGAACCTTTGATTGTGGCTCATACTCCGGCGGGCTATCAAATTGTGGCCGGTGAGCGCAGATGGCGGGCGGCTAAAATCGCAGGATTGGAAACGGTCCCGGTAATAATCAAGGAAACCAGCCCGACCGGGATGTTGGAAATGGCGTTGGTAGAAAATGTTCAGAGAACTGATTTAAACGCGCTGGAACGCGCTAAAGCTTTTGAAAGGTTAATGAACGATTTCTCGCTAAGCGTGTCTGATATTGCCAGAAGAATCAGCAAATCTTCATCTTTTGTTTCCAATACGATGCGGCTATTAATTTTGCCGGATGCCGTTAAAGACGGGCTTATTTCCGGATTGATTACAGAAGGCCATGCTAGAGCACTGCTGGGAATTCCTGACGTCAAAGAAATGATTGAAGTTTACAAGATTTTATTAAAAGAATCGGCTAATGTCAGGCGGGCGGAAGATTTGGCCAGAAGAGTCAAAGAGAAAATGGGCTATAACAAGGCCAGAAATCAAAATCAGCAGTTTATTGTTTCAGATCAAATCGATATGATGGAAAAAAACCTGCATACTATATTAGCTAAAACTTTAGCCAAGGCAAAAGTTAAATTGACCCGTTCTCGGGCAGAAACAAAACTGGTAATTGTTCTAAAAGGAACTCCGGAAGAAACAGAAGAAACATTACAGAAAATAGTTAATGGCGTATCAGCCTAATTGTTGATTTTAGCCTTCTCAAAAGCTAATACTCCGGCTACGTTTGGCGGCCAATATCTTAGCCAAGCTTTTCCCACAATCGCGTTCTTTTTTATGGTTCCCCAATCGCGGGAATCGCTGGATCCGGGGCGGTTATCTCCCATGACTACGTATTGGCCTTCGGGGATAACTCTTTCTTCCCCTTCAACCAAAAAACTGCTGTCGGAAAATCCTCCCTCGGTGCCTTTAACTAGATTTTCATAAGGCTCGGTTACTTTATTCCCGTTGATAAATATTTGGCCTTTTTCAACTTTGATTTTTTCTCCCGGCATGCCAATGATGCGTTTAATAAAATCGCAATTTAAGCCGACAGGACAATGGGCTTGGGGAGGGGCGGCGAAAACGACGATATCGCCTCTTTGAGGATCGCGGAATTTATAAGTTAATTTGTCCGTTAGTAAAAATTCTCCGTCGTGAAGGTTGGGATACATGGAACTGCCGTTTACCTGATGAGGCTGGGTGACGAACAGATAGATCAAAATGGCTATGGCCGAGCTGGAGACGAAGAATTCGATGACGTCCAAAAATCCGGTTAATATTTTCTTCATCCTTACCCCATTATAAATAATTATCTAACAGATAAGCAATGGTAGAATAGATTAGAAATTAGAAAGGACCTCAAACTAAACACTAATCTCTAATTTCTATTACATGTCTCTAAACACCGCACATCTATATTCGAAATTTGGACCCGTAGCGCAGTGGTAGCGCGTTCGGTTCACATCCGAAAGGTCAGAGGTCCGATCCCTCTCGGGTCCACAAAATTTTGAATTATGTCCAAAAATACCACAGATCCGCAAAATGAGGTTTTTGACGTTGTCAATGAAAACGATGAAGTTGTTGGCGAGGCGACCAGAGGAGAAGTCCATAAAAATTCTGATCTAATTCATAGAGTTGTTCATATATGGATATTAAATGACAAGAACGAGATTCTTCTTCAGCAGCGGAGTTTGACCAAAGATAAAGCACCCGGGCAATGGGATATTTCCTGCGCCGGCCATGTTAAAAAAGGCAATAGCGCGGAAATTACTGCAAAAAGAGAATTGCAGGAAGAACTTGGTACCAAAGCAGATTGCAAGCTAATAAAGAAATTTATTGACAGGGATATTGATCAAACAGAAATGGTTAGTCTTTATTACGCGATTCACAATGGTCCGTTTAGATTTCCTAAAGAAGAAATACAACAAGTTAAATTTTTTGCCAAAGATAAAGTTTTAGAATTTATTCAGAACGACCCCGGCGCAAGCCTTGCCAGTAAAGAAGAAATTCCAATGATTTTTGAATTTTTGGAGAGGAATAAATAATTTTTCATTCCAGAGTGCCGATCGGCAGTCCGGAATGAGGAGTTTCGTTATTTGTTCGTTTATAATATCGGTTATAATTTTGACTTATGGAAACCTGTACTAGAATCGCGTGTTATTTGGAGGGAAAAGGCGGATTGGTGAGTTTTCCGCTGGTGACTTTGGCCGGATTATCCGATGGGCTAAACCCCTGCGCTATCGGAATGATGATTATGCTGTTGGGATATTTGGTGGTTTTTCATCGCAAAGAAAGAAAACAGCTATTGGTTATCGGTTTGGCTTACATTCTGACTGTTTTTTTAACTTATTTAATTATCGGATTAGGATTTTACAAATTTGTATCGCAAATTAATTTGTGGACGACTAAGTCTATCTTAAATAAAATCTTCGGGAGCCTGATGATATTGGCCGGATTAGTCCAACTTAAAGATGTATTTTGGCCGGATAGCCCGATCCATTTACGGATACCGGTTATAGCTAAAGATAGATTGCAGGGGCTGATCCAAAAGGCGTCTTTGCCGGCCACGATCCTTTTAGCTTTTCTGGTAACCCTTTTGGAAACTCCGTGTTCTTTGCCGCTTTACGTCGGAACGGCGAATATTTTGGCGCAATCCGGTTTACCACTGATCGGAGTTGTGGCCTATTTCCTGTATTACAATTTCTTATTTGTCTTGCCGCTGATTATCATTTTGGGATTGATTCTGTTCGGCTACAATTTAACTTCCATGAAAGAATGGGAGCACAAAGCCGAAAAGTGGATGAAACTGGTGATGGGATTGTTGCTGGTTGCGATGGGAATTTGGCTAATAATGAGCTAGTGCATTATCTCCATGGCCTCTTCGAAGTAAAGACGGGAGGAAATGTAATTGATATATGCGGTCTGATTAGGCGTACCGGATTTACCGGCTTCCAGAATATCGTTTTGGCCGGCTTGGGCTGCAGGGGCGGCTATTGTCAAACCTTTGGTTGCTGTGGAAGCTTTTTGATCGGTTTTGGTTTGAGCCTTGGAGGCTAAATTGGCCAAATCCGAGAGTTGTCTTGGGGAATAATTTTTTGAAGCCCTAGTAGAAACAATATTGAAAGCGGATTGCAGCCGTTCGACGGAGTCGGCCGTCAGTTTTCTGATTTTAACCGCGTCGGTTGAGCCTAATTGCAGGGTGTTGTCTCCGGTGTTAATATCGCGGCGCAAGCGGTGAAGTTTTAATATTGCCTCCTGAATAAATTGCAGCGATTTAGCCGGATTGGAAATATTTTGTTTAGCCGATTGGATTATTTTCTTTATGTCCTGGTTTTGAGCCAATAAAAGATTTTTGGTTCTGGCCCGTCCGGCGGCGGCATTAATCTTTTCGGCGGTTTCTGTTGATAAATTGATAGCTTGAGTCAGGTAAATTTCTCCGGTGGGATCCACGGTCGGAGTCAAATTGTTGGGGTTGGCAGGATTGAGGTTGAAATTCAGAGTTTGGACGCTGCCGGTGGTAATCGTCCCGGCGTATGTATAAGTGGTATCGCCGTTGGGATGAAACTGTAAAACGTCCAGATGGTAAGCCCCGTTTCCGGTTCCAGTCAGAGTGACGGCTGCTTGGCCGCTGGTTACGTTTTCAATTACTATCAACCCGTCATTGTCAGAATCAGGGTAATTAGTTCCGTTAAAGTTGACCGAAATATTGGCCGGAGACCGCAAGAAAAATATCACTTGTCCGTTATTGTCGTCTAAATTATTTGAGGCAATAGTGGCGGTACCGGACGAACCCAGTGATTGTAAAATTTGATTAATTCCGGCTGTGTCGGTAACTAAACCCAGATGGTCGGCGGCGACTTCAGGGACAAACGCAGCCTGATCATAACGGCCGCTGGATCGTAAAACAGTCAAGTCGCCCTCTGCCGATCGGGTAAATTTGGTCGGTTTGCCATCCTCCCATAGGCCCAAATATTGATCTATCCAATTTCTCGTAGTTACTTTTATGGACGAAAGTGTGTCAGATGAGGAATTTTCCAATCCGGTAATTGTCGTTAACAGTGATTTTATTGATGAAAGCCCTGCGTATTGTCCGGGCAGTTGCGGATTGCGTTGTAACATTGTGGACTCTGGAATAGTTTGATTCGACTGGTTTACCAGATAATCAAAAGTTGGTAGGATTTCTTTAATGGCTTTAAAGTCGTTCCTGATTACGTCTTTGGAAGTTTGGAACAATCCGGCCCTGGCGTTTAATAATATTTGCAGCGTAATTCTTTCCACTGTCGGAAAATCCCAGATTTCTCCGCCTTCCCAAGCGCCGTAAGCCATAGCCGCTCCCTTATGTGGGGAACCGACAGTAATCAATTTGGAAACTTTAGCGGAATTGTCTTGGGCATATTTTGAAGATACCAAACCGCCGTAGCTGTGGCCGACCAGCCTCACTTTTGTGCCTGCAGGTTTGCCAGCAAGGACTGTACTATTTATATATGTATTAAGCTGTGAGGTTAAATCGGTTATTGGCTTTCGCCAGTCGTAGTACCAGACAAAAACGTCGTTGTCGGGGATATCGGGGGCGTTGATGATTGATGATACTAATGAGTCATAGTAATCTAACGGTTCTGGTAATTCGGTCCAGCTTGTCGGGCAATCCGTGCCATTGATGATGGCTTTTGTGCACCAGCTCCCCATCATTCCGGGCAGAATTACGACTGGTTCGGAGGATGGCTCGATACTTGAGACTACCACGTTGTCAAAGTAGACTTCGGAGTGGGGGTCGCCGCCAACACCAGCTCTTAGCGCGATTTTACCTGTATTAAATCCTTTTTGTGCATGTGGGATGTCTAATACTAAATTCCCATCAATGTAAACAGAAATATGATCATTATCAGCAATCATTTTTAAGTGATAGGTGTTTCCGTTTGTGACTGGGTAAGTGGTACTATTCCCACACGGTGAAAAACATACTCCTTCTAGGATTACATTTGAATTGTTAGGGCCAACTTGGAAGTGCAATCCGTACCAATTAAAATTAGGTGGACCACTGTACCTGAACGCCGTATTCTTATCTGTACCAGAGTTTGGTGGGAGGATCATATCAACTTCATATATGTAATTGTCCCATCCACCCCAGACAGAGTCTTTTGGGGCGAACTCGGTTTGACAAACTGAGCTATTGATGTTGATTCCAACCCTACCGTTGTTCACAATCCAATCGGTTCCACAGCCACTTCTAGAAACTTCCCATCTAGTCAGAACAGAATTTGAATCATTAAAATCGTCTTGAAATAATACCGCGGCATAAGTTTTCTGAGGGGTAGTTAAGAATATTGTGATGAAGGTTATCAAGCTTGAGAGGATAAATTTGAAGATTCGCATTATAAAGATATGATCCTAAACTTTTCATTCTTTGTCAATAGCATCATTTTAAATGTTACAATTAGAAATGAAAAGAAATCCTAATACAGCTGATTTTTGGGATATTTTAGTGGAGAAAGTAGAACGGATTTCTTCCGAAGATCACATTACTAAAGATAGAATAAACTTCATTGTAAATTCAATTCCAAACCTTAATATTAATTTATTAGATATTGGAGTTGGATACGGTTTCTTAGAAAAAAAACTTGAAAAATCCAACATTTCAATTTATGGAATAGACATTTCTCCAAAATCGATATTGAGAGCAAAAAGTTTAAATCAAGGATCATTTATCATTGCATCGGCTAAAGCCCTCCCATTTAAAAATAATTTTTTTGACTTCGTATGTATTCCAGAAGTCTTAGAACACTTGTATGATTTTGAATCTACTCTCGCGATGAAGGAAATTAGTAGAGTATTAAAAGATGACGGCAAATTGATCATTTCTGTTCCCCTATATGATAAAGTTTATTTAGGCCATCCAAGTGGACATGTTAGGGTATTTACACCAGAGGAACTTTTTCAAGAAGTAAATAAAAACGAATTTACTGTAATAAAAAAGAAATATTTGTTTGCCTTTAAGTCCTTATATTCGATTAAAAGTTTTATTAACAGGTTTTTAAAAATTAGGCTACCGAACAATTTAATCGTACTGGCGGTGAAAAAGGGGGACAAGAGAGATTAGAAAGAAAAAAAGTATGGACCGAATAAAGGCCTGGCCTTCGAATACAAAGGCCAGGCCTTGGGGAACCACCTGGGAAAATTAATATGAATATTTTGTTTTTGACGCCGAGGGATTCCAAAACTAATTTAGGAGGGGTGGAGGGGCATGTTAGGTTACTGACGGAGGAGTCGGAGAGAAGGGGG